>Ga0335081_10003285_pt1 | contig 25417 bp, 18 predicted proteins | sample Lox_Sample_35_FD_206713 | JGI IMG/M metagenome (GOLD analysis project Ga0335081, IMG submission 206713) | Soil microbial communities from Loxahatchee National Wildlife Refuge, Florida, United States - Lox_Sample_3.5 | ecosystem: Environmental > Terrestrial > Soil > Wetlands | place: USA...
ATATTGGAACACTGCATGGCACAACCAGGCATGCAAGCATGGCTCATCCTCCCACCCCTGACTTTGTTAAGCTCAACCATCTTATTGGCATTGATGTTTTGAAAGTTTTCAAACGATCCCTGATGAAAGTTATTCGCTTGAAGGCTTCCGCGTCCGTGGTCGATATCGACCATTCCAGGCGTTCCCATATGGTGGACAAGTTGATAATAGGGGCTCGATTGGATCGTCTCAATAGCGGCTTTGACCGCAGCATTGAATGCACCTGGATCCGAAGCCTTGCGCAAAGATGTGCCCATGTCGTCGACCACAATTGCTTTAAGAAACTTCGAACCCATGATAGCCCCGACTCCGCCCCGGGCCGCATGACGACAAGGCCGACCTTCCATATCCGTCACCGCGACCGTCGAATTCGCCAATCTCATCTCTCCTGCTGGACCGGCAATCAGGATCCCAATCCCATTTCCGTACCGCTGACGGAGCTTTTCGCAGGCTGCATAGTTATCGAGGCCAACGATATCGCCGGCGCTCTCGAGAACAGCCCCTTTGGCATCGAACCTTAGAATCTGCCACTCCTTTCCCTTTCCTTCTACGACAATGGCCTGGACTCCCAATCGGCCGAGTTTGTGCCCTGCCGTTCCTCCGACATTGGCCTCTTTGATCCCTCCGGTGAGAGGGCTCTTTCCTCCGATGGACAACCGGCCTGAACTGGGAGCGGTCGTCCCGGCGAGAAGACCCACGGCAACAATCAGTGGATTTTCCCCGGAAAGAGGATGGACGGTCGGTGACGCGCATTCGGTCATCCAATGATCAATGATCGCTCGCCCACCCACGAACTTATCTGGGGAAAAAGGAAAGGGTTCAGTCGAAATTCGATTATGGGTCATCTGCACTCTGATGAGGTTCATGATTTTTCCTTCCTTATTAATACTAAAAAATTAGATATCTTTACACTAACCAGAATTGCCTCCACCTCCTCCTTCTCTCCAGCGCCTGCCAGCCGCTAAGTAGCGGCAGAGGGGATGGGTGAGGAGTCTCTGTGTCAACAGACCCTACGCCTTTGTACTCCTTTATCCTAAAACCTTCCGTTCAATTAATCAAAAATATTAGCAATAGAAGTCACTAAAAAAATCAAATAGAAGCATAAAGGAAATCAGCCCCTTAAGGCCTGACGAGCCCGACAGTTCCTTCTCTTTCCAATAGGTTACTTCTTATAGGGTGAATATTTTCCCTCCCTTATCACTACCGGAACAAAAGCCTCCCCTAATGTTCCTTCATGGTCTGTGGGCGAATACTTAAAATCGCCAAGGAAGCCTTTGAATTTTACCTTTTCTAGAGCATCTCTTAACGCTGCACGATCGTCGGTTCCAGCAATCTTCAAGCCCTCGATGGCTATACGAATGGGATCATACCCGTTTCTATGAAACCCGTTCCACTCCGTCTTGCCATATTTTTCCTGAATGGCTTTCATGAGAGGATCATAAAGGTTCTTTCGGTACGGGTCATCAGGAGGCATCCGGTCCGCGTATAAATCCTCGAGCCCGAATATGACCCAATGTCCTGCTTCCGCTATCGGACCTGCCAGTTTGAGAAAATCTGGAGTTGGAATTCCCCCTCCTCCAATCACTGGGATCTCTATGCCTAACTGTCGGCAGTTCTTAGCAATGACGGAGGCTGGAACGGCGTTTGCGTAAAGAATGATTGCCTCGGGACGAGCAGCCTTGACCTTCGTCAGTTGGGGAATCATGCTGGTATCCGCAGGCTCAAATTTTTCCGTAATCACAAGGGAGGCTCGGTGCTTATCGACGGTATCGATGACGCCCTGAGCTCCATTCATGCCATAGGTATCGGTACTGTGAAGAAGGGCGATCTTCCGTGCGCCCAACGTCTCCACCGTAAACTTGAGCATTCTCTGAGCAAGTCGATAGTCTGTCACCGGAACGCAAAAGGTCCACTTTTTGTAAGGGATTGAAATGGGAGCAAGGGCTATCTGTACAACCTCTTCACGCTCACAAATGGGGAGGATGGCCATACATCCGACGACGAGACTGGAACCCAATAAACAACAAACTTTTTTGTCGCGAATCAGTTTGGTTGCCGCAATCGCAGAGTTCGTCGGATTGCTCTGGTCATCTTCAAAGTAAAGCTCAATCTGCCTCTCAAACAGCCCGCCCTTACGGTTAACCTCTTCCACGACAGCGGTGATGGCTTCTTTCTCTGGAGTGCCCAGAAAACCACCCCTTCCCGTGATGCTCAGGACGACCCCTATCTTAATCGGCTCTGCTGCTTGGAGAGGCTTCCCTTCGATGATCAAAAAGATCGACAGGATGAAGCCAAACAGAAATGCTGTCTTCAACAAAATGCTGGGTCTCCGTTTCATAAACATACCCTCCTTTTTCATTCAGTTTAATTTGAACCAGAAAGGAATCTGCCCATCAGCTTTAACTCAAAGGCCTTCCGTTGAATCCTTGATCATCCTTCGGAAAAACTTGCCTCGATGATTCTCGTAAGTTCATGAAGATCATTGACCTCATAATCGTATTTGACCCCTTCAACCTCCTTTGAAGAACGATAAGGCCGATGAATCCATGCGCCCCTCATCCCGAAGGCCATCGCCCCTTGCACGTCCCATTGCGGTCCGGCGCAATAAATCACCTCGGAGGGTTTGAGCTTGACATTCTCAAGAACCCAGCGATATGCCCGCGGGGATGGCTTGCACGATTGGCTCTTGTCCATATCGCCGACGAAGTCAGGACGAAAACCAACGAGTTTATTGACCATCATTTCCAAATACTCCGTCTCTACATTGGAGAAGATAAGTACTTTGACCCTCTCTTTTTGCCTCGTCAATGCGGATAGCGTATCAGGAAAAGGTTGAACTTCGTTCCAGAGGTCCGTCATGAATTTCACGTCCTCGGGGCTCCCGGCAATGCCGAAGTGTTTGAACGCATAGACCAGCGACACCCGAAGGCTCTCCGTGAATTTTCGGAATTTTCCGAATGCCGTCTTGTGGTTCTCTCCTGTCATAAACGTAGCCCACTGCCGCCAAAATACCTCAGGATTCATGCGGCTCTCATACTTGGCGAGGATGTTTGAACATGCCTTCACCCAGACGGAATCCCAAGCAAACAACGTATTCTTAGAATCATAAAAAATTGCTTTAGGCCACCCACGGTTCCTTTTCATCCCCATACCCTCCTCATTAGATTCCTCAGACGACTTCTGCGCAGCGATGCCCTTGGATCAGATACCCCATGTGTCAAAAAGACGCTATTTCTTATAGGACCAGTACTTGCCGTCTTTCAAAATGATCGGGACAAAGCCGTCCCCGGACAGCCCCTCGTGGTCTGTGGGAGAATATTTGAACTCCCCAAGAAAGCCTTGGAAGTGGACCTTTTCCAGGGCATCTCTCAAGGCCGCAGGATCATCTTTTCCGGCGATCTTGAGTCCTTCAATCGCCAACCGTATGCCATCGTATCCATCCCGGCACATTCCGTTCCATTCCGCTCTCCCATATTTCTCCCGAATGGCTTTAAAGAGGGGTTCATAGAGGTTCTTCACGAACGGGTCGTCCGGAGGGAGCTGTTGGGCAAACAAATCTTTTAGACAGAAAACAATCCAATTCCGTTCTTCTGCAATTTTTCCCGCCAGCTTGAGGAATTCCTGGGAGGCCATCCCAGAACTTCCCACAACCTGGGTCTCCATTCCTAACTGCTGGTAGTTCTTCGCAATGACAGATGCCGGAGCGGAGTTCGCGTAAAGGATGATGGCATCGGGCCGGGCGCCTTTGATTTTGGTCAGTTGGGGAATCATGTTTGTGTCCGCAGGTTCGAATTTTTCGGTGATGACCACGGAGGCTCCATGCTTCTGGACATGATCGAGGACACCCTGTGCTCCATTCATGCCGTAAGTATCCGTCCCGTGAAGAAGGGCGATCTTCCGCGCGCCCAACTCGTCTACGGTAAACTTCAGGAGCTTTTGAGCAAGTTTGTAGTCGGTTAAATTGACGGAGAATGTCCACTTCTTTAGAGGAATCGTCAGGGGGGGAAGAGGGATATGAGGAACCTGCTCGCGCTCACAAATGGGAATCATGGCCATACAGGCAACCACGAGACTTGATCCTACGACACAGCAAACCTTTTTGTCACGGATCAGTTTCGTAGCTGCGACGGCAGAATTCGTTGGATTGCTCTGGTCGTCCTCAATATACAGTTCGATCGGCCGCCCCAATATTCCACCTTGACGGTTGATTTCCTCAACGGCCACCGTGATGGCTTCTTTTTGTGGAGTACCCAGGAAACCGCCCCTCCCTGTGACGCATAGGACCACCCCTATTTTGATGGGTTCTGCTGCGCCTAAGGGTTTCCCGTCTACGATAAACAGGAGAGAAAGGACCAAACTAACCAAACTTGCAGCCTTCAGGAGAACAACGATTTTCTTTTTCATCAGGAACCCTCCTCTCGATCTTATTTATGGTTTGAGAATGATCTTCATCACGTTGTCGGTTCGCGAACTGAATAATTCATAAGCTCTTACCGCATCCGTTAACGGCATCCGGTGGCTGATCAATGGGGTCACGTCGAGCTTACCGCTTCTGATCAAGGATAGAAGTCGACCCATATGAATCAAGTTGGCCCTGCCTGTCTTTATCTGAAGACCCTGAAGGAGTAACTGTCTCATCGATAATTCGACCTTTTGGAGCGGGAAGACTCCTATGATTGAGATGTTCCCGCCCTGCTTTACCGATTCGATAGCCATGTCTAACGTTTTTGGGCTGCCCACTGCTTCGATGGCGACGTCAGCTCCCTTTCCATGGGTTATCTTTCTGATCTCTTCGGTAACATTCGTCTGGCTGGCGTTCAGTACCCTGTCTGCTCCGACCTTTTTCGCCACTGCCAGCCTATAGTCAAGCAGATCGACGCTCACAATCGCACTGGGACCGAACAATCGAGCGCAAGCAACCGCGCAGCAGCCAACCGGTCCGGCGCCGAAGACAACAACCACATCCCCCGGTCGAATATATCCGTTTTCAGCAGCCATGTAACCCGTTGATAGGATATCGCTCACGAAGATGGCCTGCTCCTCCGTCACATCTTTGGGGATAGGTTCTAAGACCGCATCGGCGTAGGGGACTCTTACATATTCTGCCTGAGTTCCTGCATACCCTCCCCACTTCTTTCCGTGGCCGAACATCCCCCCATTCTGGCAATAGACGATCCGTCCGCTTCTGCAGTTCTCGCATTGCCCACACTGGACAGAATAAGAAGCCACCACTCGGTCTCCTGGGTTGAATTTCTTTACGTCAGGCCCGATCTCCTCTACGACCCCAACCGCCTCGTGTCCGATGACAACGTCTTTTTCAACCGCAATTTTACCCTGCACAATGCCCAAATCCGACCCGCAGACGGTGGCGTGTGTTACCTTAAGCAACGCATCTTTATTCGTTTCCAGTGCAGGCTTTTGCACATCCTCCACTCTTATAGAACGAACTCCGTCGTAGATCACTGCCTTCATTTGTTTTCCTCCTTTCCAAAATTTCTTGCCCGTCAACCTATCTTCGTACTCCTTAGCTCCTGCCCCCACTGGTCGTCCCCTTCCCCAAATAGATCTTCCTGACCTCCTCATTGTCAATAAGACTTCGGGCTTCGCCCTTGAGCATCATTTGACCTTGAGCTAACACCAACCCACGATGAGCAAATCGGAGGGCCGCTTCCGCATTCTGCTCGACAAGAAGAATCGTAAGAGAGAATTCCTTCCTGAGATCATCGAGGATTTCAAATAAACGCTTCACAAGCAAAGGGGCCAGGCCTGCAGACGGTTCATCCAGGAGCAACAATTTAAGTTCACACATGAGGCAACGGCCAATGGCAAGCATCTGTTTCTCGCCCCCACTGAGTGACCCCGCATGTTGCCTCTTTTTTCTTTCAAGAACGGGAAAATACTTACGGACAATTTGAAGATTCTTATCTTTGAGCGTCTGAAGATTTAACCCCTGCCCATATGCCCCTAACATTAAATTATCCTCGACACTTAAAGAACTAAAGACATGCATTCCCTGAAGAACATGACCAATGCCAAGGGCAACAATCCGGGAACAATCCCATCCGGTGATATCTCGCTCCCCGAACAACACCTGTCCCGACTTCGGACGGATCATCCCCGAGAGGGCCCAGAGAAGCGTGCTCTTCCCCGCACCGTTTGATCCAATCGCTGCCAGAGTCTCGCCCACCTCCATCGAAAAGGAGATCTCCCGCAGCACGATGAGATTCGCATATCCGGCGGTCAGCTGACGGACATCAAGAAGCACCCTGCACCTCCTGTCCCAGATAAGCCCTGATGACCTCGTTGTTCGTCGAAACTTCTTCTGGGGTGCCAAAGGCGATGGCGCGACCGAAATCTAGAACAAGGACGAAGTCCGAGACGGTCATCACCAACGGCATATTGTGCTCGACAAGAACGATGGTGATCCCTCGCTCTCTGACACGCCGTAAGATACCCGATAGCCTCTCCGTTTCTGCGGAATTCAACCCGGCGGCGGGTTCGTCAAGAAGCAGCAGAGCGGGCTCCATGGACAAGGCCCGAGCCAATTCAACCAACTTTTGTTCCCCAAAAGGCAGGCTCTCCACCACGTCGTAGGCCCTGTCTACCAAGCCTAAGAATTCGAGACTTCTCATGGCCGCCTGCCGTATCACCGTTTCCTCTTGCCGGGGCCGGCCAAGATTTAAGCCGCCCATGAGGATACCCGAACGCCCCTTCAGGTGGCCTCCAACCATCACATTCTCGATCACCGTCATTCCCTTAAAGAGGTTGATCAGCTGAAAAGTCCTCCCCAATCCCAACCGGGCCATCTCATGGGGGGATAAATTGGTCACCTCCCTGTTTTGAAAGATCACCTTCCCTTCCCGAGGTGTTAAAAACCCGTTGACGACGTTAAGCAAGGTCGTCTTCCCTGCTCCGTTGGGGCCAATGATACCCACGATTTGATCATAATCCACAGAGACAGAAACGTTTGAAAGAGCTTCAGTCCCTCCAAAGTTCTTCGAGATATTGCTCAACCCCAGGATTTTCTTCTCTCGAGATGGAAGGCATTGAACCCTCGTGTGTCCGTTCATCGGAGTTGAGGGGTCCAGAATGAACGGCACCAAATCGTTGGCCGAAGTTTTACGGTGTGCATAGCCTCGGGCGAACAATGCCGCTGCCAAGCCTTCCGGAAAAACAAATAACGCGACGATTAAGAGGAGTCCATAAAAACCCATGCTTAAATCCTGCAGCCCACGGAAAACCTCTGAAAACCCGATTAAGACTACCGCGGTGGCTAAGGTCCCCCAAATGTTTGCGCCTCCGATGATCGCGATGATCAAGAGGGTAAACGAGAAGTCGATGGTGAAAGACTCGGGACTGATGAACGTGATGAAATGGGCCAACAAAGAACCGGCCAAAGCAGAAGCAAGGGCACTGAAACAGAATAGCCTGCTCAACTCCCGTTGGACATCGATCCCCATCGCTTTGGCTGCCGTCTCATTCGTCCGGATCGCATGATACGCACGGCCCAGCCGCGTGCGCCCGATGTTCTCTGTTACGAATACAAAAAAAATAACGAAACAGCCGAATAAATAGAAGAGTTGCCAGTCTTCGGTTAGCGTCACCCGCCCCAGCCTCAAGTGCGGAATCCCAGGGATCCCTGAGACGCCTCCCGTGATTTCGGTCAAGTCTTTCGCCAGAAGAAAGACGACCTCCCCTAAGCCGAGTGTCGCCATCGCCAAGTAAGCCCGGCGCAACCTCAGAAACGGGACCGCGAAAAGGTAGGCGAAGGCAATCGTCACGGCAGCGGCAACCCCCATGGATAGCCAAGGATTCCATCCTAACTTAACCGTAAGAATCGCCGATACGTATGCTCCTAACGCAAAGAAGGCTGAATGGCCTAAAGTGATGACGCCCGCATATCGGGTCAACAAGGTGATGCCCGTCACGTTGATCGCGAAGAGTGCCAAAACAATTCCGACACGGGTGACGAAGTAGCTTTTGATGAGGACGGGAAAGCAGAGGATCAAAAGGATGAGAACCAGAATTTGCCAGCGGCGCCTCATCCAAGAGGCGATGACGGGTGCTTTCACCGAGGTCATCCTATTTGCTTCTCCCCCATCAGTCCCTGGGGCCGCAAACGGAGCACCAAAAGGAGGAGTAGGATCGTGATCAGATCCTTTAATCTCGAAGAGATAAATCCTGCCGTGAAGGACTCAAAAAACCCTATGATGAGACCTCCCAGCAAAGCCCCTACTGGATTATTGATGCCCCCCACCGCCGCGGCGACAAAACCCTTAATCACCAGACGCGTGCCAACCCAATAACCCGTATAGGAAATGGGCGCAGAAACAATCCCTGCCAGGCCACCTACCAAACCTGCAAAAACGAACGAAAACGTGAACAACCGCCTTACGGGGAAACCCGAGGCTTTTGCCAAAAGCGCATTGTCTCCCAGCCCGGTCATCGCCTTGCCAATCCAAGTCTTCTTGAAGAATACAAGGGTAAGAAATAGCACAAGGATGGTTAAGCCGACGATCCAAAAATCCTGGGGCACAATACTGGCTCCAAAAATCTTAGCCGGTTCGTCACCCGAAAAAGAAGGCACGGCCAGGGGGTCCTTGCCAAAGAGTATCATGGCGACCATATCCAGAATCGTCGCAAAACCGATGGTGATCATGGAAACGCTCAGCGGGGTAACCCCTCGCTCAAGCAACGGGAGAACGACGATCCATTGCGACGCAAGGGCAAGAATAATACAAACCAGCAGAGATGCAGGGATCGCCGCCACAAGCGGAATATGACCTTGGGTAAATAAACCATACAAAGCCACCCCACCGGCCATCGCAATGGTTCCTTGAGCGAAATACATCACTTCAGTGGATCGGTGGATGATCACCAGACCTAACCCTATGAGAACATAGATACTGCCCTCGGTAATGGCGGATGCCAAAAATTGAAGAATATACTCGACCATCTCGGTCCCGACTTTTGCAAAAATCAGAGGGAAAAATCTGTAACGGTTCGATTTCTAGCAACGTAAATTTTCACTTACCACTCAAAGGTGAAGCTCGCCGCCCACAGGACGAGGTTTCCCGGGGAAGAAGTTTTTTCATATCGTACCCCTTGACCCCGCCTACGAGGCGAGGCTTACGGGGTACGTTCCGGACAAAAAAAGTTTGAATGTTGAATATTGGGGTGAGTTTAGATTAGCCTAAGGCATTTGTCAACGGAAAACTTCATCACCTTCCAGTTAAGTTTCGAAACTTAACTGCGTTTGTTTCGCACTCTATTGAGGCCTTGAGCTATCTTTTCCACATCAAGCGCAATGTTCATAATTGACAGATGTTCTTCGTAGACTGCGGGCGCAACCTGTGCTGTTATTTCCGGCTCCATAATGTGAAAAACTGGGAGTTCAAGGGCTACGCCAGCTAACGGCCCTGCCCACGTCGGGTCCCCATGAGTGACCGTCTCAGCATAAAGCTCAGCACTATCAGCATCAGGGGCACCTAGAATGACGACTAGGTTGTCCTTGCCGTGCTCTTCAACGACTTTTTTGATACTCTCTTGACCCTCCAGGTCAAGTGCACCAGCCGCTGTTCAGACGAAACACTGGGTTTGCACCAGCAAGGGTTCAGCGCCAGCACTTTTCACACATTCGGCTATCGCTTGACCCATGATTCCATCCCGCTCACCCAGAACAATCACTTTTTTCCCCTTCAAATTCATGCGTGACCCCTCCTGATTCTAAGTAATGACTTTGCCGATGGCTTCTCTCAAATCGGTCTCTGTGATGTTTTGCCCCGTGAGACGATTGACTTCAATTCCGCCCTTATAGAAAAGAAAGGTTGGGAGACCTAATACGCGGAGCTTGGCACAAAACATACGATTCCCTACAGAGCTCACTTTCGCTACCCTCAGCTTCCCGGCGTACTCCTTTTCGATCCGGTCTACTGCAGGCATCAGAGCCATACAGGGCTTGCACTGGGGACCCCAAAAGTCGATGAGAAATGTATCCTTGGAGTCCAATACTTCATTTTGAAAATTGTCTTGGTTCAATTCTATCGACATTTCATTCATCTCCTTGATGATTCTTCTCCAGGAGAAAGGAGATCCCATCCGAGAGCTGGGTCATTCGTCCTAAAAACAGACTCCCTTTTGCCAAAAACATAATGTGTCTCATTTCCCCTGCCATGATTTTCTTGATCGCATACCCCAGATAAGGAACAGCGGATGCGATATGTCCTTGCGTCGGAGAGAAACCTGGCATCCCATGAACTTCAACAAAGTGGTCCAGGTCATTGCGTCCAATTTCGTTACGAAGGACGGCAAAGCTCCCTATGGTGCGGTAATTGGTTCGGGGGACATTGCCACTTCCCTGGGGCTCTGTGATCTCGGGATTATGCATTTCGGTGGCATACTTGTCTACCTGGGTAAGCTTAAGCCCCAAACGATCCAATGGTTCCACGACCAAGTTTTTGAGGATGGCCTGCTGGGCAGACCCTGCGCTGATTTGGTGTTTCCCGATGGAGTCCAAGCGAATGGCAGGGCTTTTCCCATCGTCAGGGCCTATCCAGATGGCAAGAGCACCAAGAACATCTTCCAGAATCGGCATGTTGTGATGTACATGGCCATGAAACTTCATCCCCAATTTGGGCAAAGAACCTCCGCCGACCACCACCACATGATCAAAAATTCCAGAAGAGACAAGGGCAGAAGCAATGACCATCGCGTGGGCTGGACCACAACAGAAGGCTTTTACGTCGGATCCCGTGGCTTTCCCACATCCACACAGCTCTCCAATCGCTTTCGACAGACTCCCTCCTCCTCGATTGTAACGGTCGCCTATAGCCTCCTCTCCACATCCCAGCAGATAATCAATCTCCTCAGCTTTCCCTGTCTTAGCAACTAATAGTCTCAGCGCCAATGCACCAGAAGCCCGGCTTGCTAAGTTTTCTAATAGGATTTCAGGACCGAGGGCAGTATCTTCTTCGTGAGCCGCCTGGATACAACCGATCAAACGCTCGCCCCGAGCGTACAGAGGCAAGGCATGCTTTTGACGGATGGCGTTCGAGATATGCGCTGGGGGAAAACCGTTCCCCATCTTTTTTAAATCGTTCGAATTGAACAAGGAGTGATCGGACAAGCGTGAGACGACTTCCCTCACAAATCCTTCTTCCAGCATCATGAGTTCAAACTCATCGCAGATTTTGAGCATGCCATAGAATTCCTCTGCTGGCATGATTTCTCCCATCGACCCTTTTCTTGAAGCATTCGCGATGGGATGTTGATACCACGGCGAGGGGAGGTTACGGAGTTCGTCCGGGTCGAGATTACCGATAAATGCTTGGTTTGGGGGGTAGGCAACCGCTTGGGCAAAGCTCTGCAGATGGTCCAAGATGGGTTTTAAAACGGTTGGGTCCTTTATAATCTCCCGGGAGGGCTTGGACCCGTGACGAACCAAGGAAGGGACATGGGCCAAAAAATAGGACACTCCCCTGATGACTGGTTTGACACTTCCGTCCTTCGAACTCCTCATTCTTTCTCCTTTGAAGAAAATTTAATAAACTTTTGGTTAAGTGGCCGGGCATACGAAAAGGCTCCGGCATCTTCGTGTTCAATCCACAGGGGCAAGGCTCGTTTTTCCCACTCCGATCTCAGTCCTGCAAATGTTTTAAAGCCTTCTCCACAATGCCCCTGCGGAAGGCTTTCTCTGCTGCCGGATCACGATTTGGATCCCCCACCGGGTGAAGAACGCTCGCAGCAGAGATGATCCGATGAGAACCTACCATTTGAGCGACTGGCGTAAGAGCGCAAATGTGGGCCGTGGGAAGCCCAACCCTCTCCAGCTCTTTCGTAAGCACTGCACCGCAGCGCGTACTCGTTCCTCAAGTAGAAGTCAGGATGACTCCGGATACTCCTTCATCCTTAAGTTCTTTCGCTATCGCTTGACCCATCTTTTTAATGTATTCTACAACGCACACTGCGCCCGCAGTCGAATAAAACTTCTTGTGGAGTTTCCCGATGACCCCTTCTTTTTCCAAATCCTGCATGACATCCACTGGAACCAGCCGATGAGGATCCTGCAGAACAAATACAGGGCTATAACCGACATGATTCACCTCATAGTCCTCGGGGTTGAGGCCATCTGCATCTTTAAAGCAGTAGGAACCAAATCGCGTGGCCTCCCTTGCCTGGATTTTGTCTGGATTGCCCTTGGGAACCAACCCCCCGTCCGTGACGAGTGCGATCGTGGCACCACGAAGGTCCTTTAGGCCTACGGCCGGCTTCACCCGATCATATTTCGGAGGAGGGACTTCCGATTGAAAAGGCTCCCGCCGGAGTTTGGCCAACAACATCGAAACGATCCTTTCAGCTCCAGTCCGGTCTGAGACTTCATTATGAAGGTATCCACGAGCAAAATACCCCTCCGAGGAAGGCTTTCCTATTTTTTCCTTTGCCACAAGCTTGCATGCGATGTTGACCATCTTAGGTATGACTTCCGACATCCTTCGCGCAGAATTTTCAGTTTCTATGATATAGACATCCTTTCTGTAAAGATCTACACCAGGGTTCTCCACAAACATCCCCGTGACCGCTGGAATTCCCAACTGACTTTGCACTGCCTTGCACACAGCGCCACACGCGATACCATAACGGCCGGCATCAAAAGCTGGTCCCGCGATCACGACATCCGGTTTCTGGGGTTTTATCAGGTTCATCACCTCCGCCGTTGCGTCTTCAATTCTCTCCGCAAAATAGTTGTCCCCGCAGATGACTGTCGCCACCACTTTCCCTCGATCACCGAAGGCTCCTTGGACAGCCTTTCCAGGGCCAATCGGGCCAATCTTCATTTGAGGCTCTGCATGAGCTTTATCTTCCCCACCAATTCCTCCAAAAAATTGATTCAAATAGTGGACGATTCTCAGGACTGTACCCGCCATCCTATCTCCCTCCTTTTCATGGAGTCTTGCACCGTTCAATGATGGAATGGTCTGAATCGCTCAGTACCGGACTCCGATAAACCTTGAATTCCCTATTTGACTAAGGGTTCCTTTTATCCATCGTAACGTTGTTTCAATGGGCCCATCCGCCGGCGGTCCTTCGGGAAATGCCACCGGTTCTCCGATCACTTTTTCAACCGGAGGTAATGTGACTGGATGCCATGGATTCCCTAAGCTGACAATAGCATCGACCTCAGGCACGTTGAACAAGATGCTGCCGTCAGCATCACCGACATCTGCCGGATAATGTGTTATCGCGACAGAAGTCCTCACTCCAAGCTCTTCACACCTCTGGGCAGTAAGGGCTAGCGAAACCTCGGGAATCCCTCCTCCGCTTTTGGTCAGGACAACCCCCTTTGCTCCAAGAACCCACTTGGCTAAATTCGCCGATATGATCGCTGCTCTCTCATTCTCTCTTTCGTCACCATGACCCGCCATAATGATGACACCAGCGAAACAGAGATCTTTCCCATGTCTTTGATATAACTCTTTGATAATCGGATGGTTTTGAAGGCCAAAGACATCGATGCCCATCGTTCGATACGGCGTCACCATCGCTCCGTCCAAGATTTCGTTAGGATGCAGAATGGTAGGCACAATGGACGAAGCGTTGCTGCCATACAGGACCGGGTAGCCAGGTATCGTTTCAAATTGGCCTGGGATAAATTGAAAGATGTAGGCCACCCTGGGCAGATGGTCCAAACCCCCCGTCATTTTTGAGGGAGCAGGGAGTTCATATACCTCGATCTCGTCTGGCTTCAGATCTTTGCCGGCTTTGGCCAGATAAACAGCCGTTTTCAACTCGGCTATCTTAAGAGCGACTCGATATTCATGGACACTGACCTCATTTGCTGGCCAAGGCACCACTACAATATTATGGGTTTTCCCGTAAATGCTGAGCTCGGCCCCTGGTCCCGACATGTCGATGATTCTTCCATGTCGAGGAAACCCGGGTTGCATCGGTGGGTCTCCCTTTCTACGGTATTCACTTGCGACCACCGCGGTGCCACGTAGCACACAGGTATGCCCCTGGCCGACAATGCCTTGCTTCCCCAAAGCACCCGGAAAGTCCACGCCCCCCTTTGTCTTGATCCTCGGTTCCGCGACGTCAGAAGCCTGGATGATTCTGCACTTTTCGCCCGGATGTGCTAACTCAATTTCAACACGGCTCAGCCTCTTATCTTCTTTTAGGAATTCCTGAAGCTCTTGGCGATTTATAAATAGGATCCCGTTGGTGATGACCGTTCGGTCTCCGAATTGAACATCTTTAATGTTAAGTATATCCAGTTGAAGTCGCATGCGAGTTTCCTTTTTTCCTCGAATTATATGAGAAATTAAAAAGACTATCAATCTCTTCTCAAGGGGCGTCAAAGACCGCACCTGTAAAGGTGGTAATGCAGAGGGAGTTGATCGACCTCTTCGAAAGCCTTCCAAAAGCCTCAGTGCTTCTTTGGGGTGTCAGGCCTACACGGGCTGTTGTCCAAATGATAGTTGCAGCGATTATACCTTCGAGCTATAAGCATGGCAAGACAAATCAGGAATGGAGCGATTGCCATGATGTGAGCAGACAGGGCATCAGCCGAAGATCTTCTATCCTCATATGGACCTTGAGCAAAGGGTTCCCCGGACGCATCTTCTGAGAAGGATTCAAGAGAAGATTGACTTTAACTTTATCTATGCGGAAGTCAGAGACACTTATGGGAGTAAGGGCAATGTTTCTATTCCCCCTCCTGTGATCCTGAAGATGATGTTGCTTTTGGTTCTATACAATGTTCGATCGGAACGGGAGTTAATAGAAACGATCCCGATGCGATTAGACTGGCTCTGGTTGTTGGGGTACGACATAGACAGTGAAGTGCCGGATCACAGTGTTTTGAGTAAAGCTCGGGCGCGTTGGGGAGGGGAGGCGTTTTGGAGGTTCTTTGAGCGAGTGGTTTGGCAATGTGTAGAAGCAGGATTGGTCGATGGGAGTAAGATCTTTGTGGATTCGAGCCTGGTGGATGCGAATGCATCAAATAACTCTGTAATCGACACTCGCTCTCTGAAGGTTCAACTTCAGGAGGGCTACAAGAAGTTGGAAGCGCGGTTGGAGGAGAAAAGGGCGAGCATCGAGTCCACGAGGATCTATGTTAAAGAGAACAGCCGTTATATCTCCACGACCGATCCGCAAATGGAGGAGAACGGGTGAAGCCGACCTTCGTCAAAAAGATTCTAAGCATGAAAAGAGAACTCTTGGAAGAAAACGGCCTGCACGTTGGAGCCGAACCGGAGGAGGAGGACGAAGAAGTGCCGAAGGAGCCCCCTCCCGCTCGGAAGGAACGAGTTTTGTCCCAACAGAGTGCCTTCTTGATGACACGTCTTCTTCAGAGCGTTGTTGAGTATGGAACAGGTCAGGGGGCAAAGGCCCTGGGAAGACCTGCTGCCGGAAAAACTGGAACTTCGAGCGATTTTACCGATGCCTGGTTCATCGGATATACTCCTTCTCTGCTGACTTCGGTATGGGTAGGCTTTGATAACAAGGCTTCACTTGGTGAGAATGAAACTGGAGCAAGGGCGGCGTTACCAATATGGATATCCTTCATGAAACAGGCCTTAAGAAATACTCCTGTCGAAAATTTCAAGGCTCCAGAAGATGTCATCTTAGCCGGAGCAAACCTCGGATCCCAAGAGCCTGTTGCTAGCCTTCACGTCAGTATTCTCGGTGCTTCTGTCGACCGCAATCAACGTCCACCGGACATGACCTCTAAGTAACGCTGGATGCATATTGTTCCCTCCATCCAAGGCATTGGCCAAAAATGACATCACATCCGTCTTTTATAAATAGGCTTGTTTCGTTGGTACACTTCATGGTTTACTAACGGACAAGGATAGGAGTGTCATCATTACGAATGCTATGAAGACGTTGGAGGCGAAGGCAAAGAGGAGACCATCCGGGGCTTTGATCTTCAATGACTCTCCGATTCTCAATCCACAGCGGGCTTGAAGTTCCACCATGGCGCAAGTGGTTCAAGGGCATTTTCCAATTTAGAGATAGAAATTTTTGTTGACAATTTACTTTACTTTGATAAAATCCCATCAAAATTAATAGGTTAAGTATTTTTTATCATTACAGATTAACCACAAACGGGGGGGCTGTGGTTTGGATATTAAAGAACAAAAATCCATTTCGACAGAAGAAATGGATTTTTTATTAGGACCGCAGTGAAAAAGCGTGCGTTGCTCAAAGCAAAATTCTTTTAAGACATATCCATCTATTTTTGGAGGATTCTTATGAGAGAGTTTACTAAGTATTTATTCCTTACCGCTTTTGTTTTCGTAGGAATATCCTTGAACTTAACCTCCTCTGCCCATGCCCAGGAAACAATTAATCCCGTATCAGGAAGGCTCGTCCTTAATGAAACTGATCTTGTTTTGCAAAGGGGCGCAACTACCTTGCTCATTCAACGGACTTTTCAACCACGGGAAAGTGAATCTGGTTCCTCGGGAAGATGGCAGTTGAATTGGACGAAAAGTTTAGTCAAAAACGGTCCTATGTTGGTTGTACGAGAATCGCCCGTACGGACGGCGTTCACCCAAGAGGCAGGCTCGGGAAAATACAAAAGTGCCTCCGGAGAGGAAATCGTCTTTCAAAAAGATGGACAGGCTATCCGCTCAAAGTTGGATGGGACCAAAGAGAGATACGACGCCAAAGGGCGTCTTGTCGAATCGGAGTTCCTAAACAAGAATAAAGTCAGATTGATTTATAGTGCTGATGGGAGGCTTCAAAGAATCGAAGGCCCTGAAGGAGCTTTTCTAAAGTTTACCCGCGATGACAAAGGCCTTCTGACTTCAATCGAATCCTCAACGGGTACAGTAGCTCGATACGGGTATGACAAAAGTGCCCTCACCGAGATTCAAATTAACAATAATCCTCCCATTAAGTATGCCTACAATAACAAAGGGGATTTGATAAAGATTGAGCGGCCCCTCACAGGTTCAGTCGAGATTACCTATGATGCCAAGGCGCGTGTTATCAAACGACGATGGGCTGATGGAAGCGAAGAGCGTTATGAGTATGACGATGCTAATAATATCCTTCGCCAAATCAATCCATCGGGTGGAGTCACGGCCACCCGCCGAAGCAAGGACGGGCTTCAAGAAGAAGTCACCGACCCCCTCGGGAATAAGACACTTATTCAATATAATAAGCTCGGTCTTCCGGTTTCAACCACTGGCCCCACGGGTATTACCTCCAAATTCGCTTATGACGACTTAGGTCGAACCGCTGCTGTAGAAGGCTATTTCGGAGAGAGCATTCGCTTTGAATACGTGGGAAACAGCCCCTTGCCGAAGCATATCACCTATTCTGATGGGACCCGGCTGGTTTATGAATATGACGAAAATCACAATCTTCTATCGATCAATGAAGGAGATGAGGTGATCAGTGCATTCACCTATTATCCCAACGGTCTGATTGCATCCATCAAGGGGACAAACATCCCTGCCCGTCAGTTCTCTTATGATTCTGATGGCTGGCTCAAAACCGAGATCAATGCCCTTGGACAGGCAACTACTTACGAACACGATAAGAGAGGCAACCTGATTCGTGAGATTGACCCCAATGGAGGACCAACCCTATACAAATATGATGATCAGGATAGATTATTGAGCATCACCGATCCCGCAGGCGCAACAACCCGGTATACATACGACATAAAGGGACGCCTTGCGCAGATCATGAATGCGACTCATGGCATAACCCGTTTTGAATACAATGCCATTGGAAGAGTATCCGCAAAAACCGACGCGGCGGGTCGAACCACACGCTATCAATATAATCCCAACGGTCTTGTTTCGAGTGTAACCTATCCAGGAGGAGGCACATATCATTATACCTATGATCGAGTAGGGAACCTGATACGCACCGTTAATCCATTAGGAGGTATCACTGAGAGAACCTATGATGCTTTTGGTCATGTTACAAGTTCAACCGATCCCATCGGTAGGACGACTAAATACGAATACTCTCGGGAGGGGAGACTCATTAAAGTCATCGGCCCAGGGGAGAATATCACTCAATTTAAATACGATTCAAAAGGGCGACGTCAAGGGGTAGTCGGCCCTGCGGGACAGGCAGTAACGTGCGATAGAGACAATAAGGGCCAAATTACTAAGATTTTCTTTCCTGAAGGAAGGGTCAACACTTATGCTTATGAGGATACTGGAAAAATCGTTAATATTTCAAATAATATGGGCCAAGGAAGTCGTTACGAATTCAACTCCCAAGGCCAAGTCGTAAAAGAGACAAATGCCCAGGGAATAGAGACAAACTACCAGTATGATAAAGCCGGAAATGTAATCGGAGTCAGGGATAATTTCGGTGAAAGTGTCTCGATGCAATTTAATTCTCAAGGCCTTCTCGCTTCTGTTACCAACGCCGCTAAAGCAACTTTACGGTATCAATATGACCTCCGCGGAAGGCTTGTCGAATTGATCAACCCACTCAATCAAATGAAGCGCATTTCTTATACCCCAACAGGAGAGATTGCCCAGGTGACAGAACCCTCCGGAGAAACCGCAAGGTATGAGTACGACGAATCGGGTCGTTTGAAAAAGATCCAACATCCGGGCGGCGGAATAGCAGAATTTACCTACGATGCAATGGGAAATCTCTTAAGCAGAAAAAATCCCTTAGGAGCAACATTTTCTTTTGCCTATGATAAGGCAGGCCAAATGATCAGCATGATCGATGCCAAGGGGCAAAAAACAAGCTTCACTTATGATTCTGCTGGTCGTCTCTTAAAAAAAGAACACTCAGCCGGTAAGATTATAAATTATAAATATGATGCCATTGGAAACCCCATTGAAATAGACAACCGTAGTTTCCCTATCAGATATGCCTATGATCCTGTAGGGCGAATTGTTAAGATCGAGTACCCTGCTCTCAAGAGGATTCTGAAGTACGAATATGACAGCATTGGTCTCTTATCAAATTTTACCAACTCCGAAGGTCAAGTGATCCATTATGAGCATGACAGCTCTAAACGAATTAGCGCCATCCGTCTCTCGGACGGGAAAACATTTAGATTTAGTTACGATGCGAAGAACCGCTTGACATCTTTGCTCTATCCTAATGGGGTGAAAGGCATTTGGGAATATGATGCCACAGGTAGGGCTATTAGAATCGCTTATGTCAATAACGAGGGTAAGACCTTGTCTGAAAGGGCTTACACATATGATGTAAATAGTAACGTGCTTAAAATCGATAATGAAAAGGGGCAAACCTTCCAGTATCGATATGACGCTAACGATCAACTTCTCGAAGAGGTCGGCCCTTCGGGAATGACTCGTTATTCCTATTTGCCTGGTGGAAATCGAAGGCAGATCGAAAGTAAAGGGAAAGTTCAACAATGCCAATATAACCAGGGAGACCAACTGATAAGAGCAGGGGAAGCGAGTTTTAAATATGATTCAAACGGCAACATGATGGAACGGAGCGCCGCCCATGGAATAACCAAATATATCTATGATGCCGGAAATCAATTGATCAAGGTGGTATTGCCTGACAAATCCGAGATTAGCTTCGGCTACGCACCTACTGGCACACGCATATGGCGTCGTGATAAAAATGGCTTAACTTACTTCGTTTCTGATGGGATTCAGATGCTGGCGGAGGTGGATGAAACCCTTAAATCAAAGGTAAACTACTTGTATGCACCGGGCATCGATCGTCCATTGTCGATGAGTTTAAATGGAGAAGATTATCTCTATCATTCAAACGGTCTTGGGAGCATTACTTCTATCACTGATTCGAAGGGGAAGGTTACAGCTTCGTACGAGACAGATGCCTTCGGCAATCTATTAGAACAAACGGGGACGATACCTAATCCCTTCATTTTTACCGCACGTGAACTTGAACCCGATATCGGCCTCTATTTTTTTAGGACTCGTTATTACGACCCTGGTCTCGGTCGCTTTTTGTCTATGGACCCACGTCCTGGAATATCCACCAGGCCCGGAACATTTCACCCATATATTTATGCGTTGAATAATCCCCCCAACCTTAAAGATCCTTTTGGGACTCAAGCAATACCCATTCAAAGTCCTTATGCGCCATTAAGCAGCGTTGACCTTGACGTCGACAGAACCCCATTTTTTGTCATTGGCCAGGAACACCCTAACCTTGGTGACATCGACAAGTATTTCAAACTCCCGAAAGGGAGCGTCTATGGCACTTATGATCCTCAAGCAGGCATTATTGTATACAGGGCGGGGACAGAAAATCCTATTCGCCAGGCAGGCGTTGTTATTCATGAGGGGCAGCATGCAATTACTCACCAATTATCGGAAAGTTATCGTCCCGGCAGCTACAGTAGTTTACCCGTCGCCAAGAATGAGCAAATTTCGGCTTGGCAGGAGGCTCACGCCCTTGTTAGGGATTACGGAGTTTCACTCGATGACCCCGAGGTGCAAGGAGCGATTGATTATTACGCGGAGCATAATAAAGGTGACAAATCTAAATTGATTGAATCTCTGCGCCGTTATCAAAATCCAAAGCCTACCCCAGTTACGGGAGTAACAAGACCTGGCGTAACGGTTACGGGAGTAGCAGGAGGGGTTGCCACCGGTGCGACTATAGCGGGTGGCGTAGTTGACACCATTGCCAGCATAGAAGAGGGCAATACTCCAATTGAAGCGACAAAGGAGACTTTAAGAAAGTTGGCCGAGGGCGAAATCTCGACCATAAAATACGGATTGCCAGCTGCCGGGGTGGTTGCTGGCGGTACTTATTTAATTGGCGGAGGGACGGCGGTTGCCGGGTTAGTGACCGTGGGGGTACCTGTTCTGACCGTCGTCGGGGCTGTGGCCGCTGTGGGAGGGGCCTATCATGCTGTAGACCGCTTGGCAAATGCTCCGGCGGTCAAAGCAGATCGAGACTTTCAGGAAACTCAATATGGTTGGCTGCAGAAAATCGACAATTTGGTTGCCGATATGCAGGGAAGGATTACCAGCGCATTGGCGGGTACAAACCAGGAAGCTTTAGCTGCATGCCGAGCAATTCGAGGGGCTGTGGAGACTGCCAATGCCAACAAGAATAGCGTTCAAAAACTCAAAAATTCTCTCATAAGTCTGTCTGCCCAAATCAAAGAGACTTCTTCATGGTGTGAACAGGCCAAAGCGATGAAGGCAAGGATCGATGATATCAATGCAAGAATAAAGGGATATGAGAATACAGCTGAGACGGCCTATGGCTGGGCACAGGGGAACCAATGCAGTACCAAAGACGATGGCGCAAGGCTTCGGAAGCTATCTGGAGAGCTTGAAGGCCTGAGCAAAGGAGTCTTGCAGTTGGCTGCAGAAGCCAACGCTAAAAGTGAAGACCTTAAGACAATTAAGAACAGGGTAGAAGTGACAAAGGGTGCCATTGGAACTGCTGAAGAAATAACGGGGAAAATTGCCGCAGGGGCCGCTGCCGCTGCATCGGAAAGGAATAGAGGCATGCAGCAGATTTCGCAGGTTGAGAGATTGAAAAAAACTCTCCAAGAGAAATCTAATGCAATGCAAGGTCAAGTCATGACCTTTCGTTCGTGGTTTCCTTCTAATCTTCTAGCCGCCAACGAAAATAAATTCAGCAATTTGCTTGGTACTGTGAATCGATTCAGAGACCCAGGCTGTGACACAGAGGCTCTCACGAGGGAATTAGACCAGGCCATGCTTGAATCCAGTCTCGACAATCAAGCCTCCCAAGGTCTTATGGGTTCAATCAGAGGAACCTTATCAGGATGTGAAACGATTTCTCTTGCCGATGGAGTCGCAGGAGATATCCAAGGATCCGTCGATCATATGCTTATGCTTGTGGCCGGTGTAAAAATAAAGGCGGATGAATGCACAGTTAAAGTGTCCCAAACTACTTCAGAAAGCAACGATCGCTGCAACCAAATTGATTTGGCTCTCAAAGATGCGGATAAGGCAAAGGACCTGAATCATTTCCGTGCTCTGGTAGAACAGGCAAAACAGGCGAATTGTGGTTTTTATCAAAATGCCTATAATTATCTTCGAAATTGGGAACAGCGGGCACAACAACACGAAGACCGTTGCAAGAATATCGACTCAGCCCTTAAGGAAGCGGATAGGGTAAAGGACCTGAATCGCTTCCGTACTTTAGTTGAGCAGGCAAGGCAAGAAAATTGTAGCTTTTACCAGAACGCTTATAATTATCTTCAAAAATGGGAGCAACAAGCGAAGCTTCCTCCCCCAAAAACATCAAAACCACCGACGGAACAGCCTGTGTCGGAGGGTGAGAAACAGGCTCTTATAAATGAGATCAACAATGTATATAACACGCGATGGTTAAAACACTGGTGCACTCCCAGCTGGTCGGGCTGCATGATCGTTCCCAAGGCTGCCAAGGATGGACTGGTATGGAGGGTTGGCAGGTCTACTAAAAGAAAACAATTAGATGCTATTCGGAACCAATTAAACTGTTTTGATCCATGCATTATGGGTAAGCTCAACGACGCTCAGAGAAATGGGTGCACAAAAAATTGCGAGCAAAAATACCCTTGGTCGGAGTAGAGCAGAATGAATGGATGTGCTGATCAAATCTTATGTTCGGACTCGCTCCGGCGCGAATTTAGGCCAAAAGTTGCAAAATCCCAGCCCCGTCTATTTGGAAGCAGGTCAGAACATAAATGCGAAAGACGCCCATGCGCGAAGAACTGACGCGGCGTCCTGATTTGAATTGCCAACGGCGGGAAATTGCCGTCGGACCTAGAAATAATATCTATTTCAAATGCAAAACAGTTGAAGAGAAATGCTTGCTCCCCGTTGAATAATTCATTCTAAGATTTACCTGGTTCTATGGAACATGGCGTGGAACTACCTTTTCCGTGAAAATTGCGTGACATTTCGGACTTCAGGGGCAGAAGAGGGTGTTCGCAGGTTTAGGATGTTCATATTGATGCAGCCAAAAAAATAAGAGGGACGGTAACTTGGGAAAGATTTTAAGTATCGGCGCTTCTGTTTTGCTACTGGGCATCTGTTTCTGCTATTCAGAGGAAGCGAAGCCCGTAGACAGGTTTACAGGCTTCTACGTCGGAGGGCTATCCGGTGACCATTACCCGTGGGAAAAAGTAGACCCTTTGCAGTATTTGAGTATCCTCCGAGAAGACCCCTCTCGGGTGGTCTGGGCTTGGCATCCTCCGAAAGGATGGATAAGAAGGGAACACGTTGAAAAACTTTTTTCTTATGTTGAATCTGCAGAACTAGCAAGTCCCGTATGTGATGTCAGATCTCCCCACGTACCGAGTAAGGGATTCCGGTCAACTCTTGGACAGGAGGCCGCCCGGTTGATTCTGAAAGGATACCAAGAAGACTACTATCCTGGGTCTTGTTCAGATCTAAGTCATATTGACGTAAGGAAACTCATCGGATGGTGGAACGGGTTAATTCAAAAATAATTTGCTCAACAAGGAATTGAACACAATGGTACAGCGATCCAGATATGAGCCGTTCGTCGGCGCTTGTCCGGTTTTATCAAGAAAACACCAACCACAGATTTGTTACCCCTCCCGGTCTCGCTAACATGGGAACATAGCTTGCCAGAACCCTCACCCGCTATCGCGTTGAGAAGACGGAAAGGAGGATCTTCAAATGATAACTTTCCGGAGGTTTAGAAAGTCAACGGTTATAGCAGGAATCGATCCTTTCGAAAATGAATGCTTCTCCTTATCGTCGGTCATCACTTTCACCCATACGTCAGGGACGACTCCAACGGAGTACTGGAGGATTTTCACTTGAAGTGCTGAACAAAAAAGGCGGCGCCGCCATTGAACCCTGCCTTCTTTTCTTGACAAATTAAACAGAGGTTATTTCTTAGACGTCCTCCTCCCAGATCCTGCCGGCATCGTTACCGCCAGTGCGAAAGTTCGCATGGCGAGCAAAGGAACCGCCACCACTCGGGGAATCGCACGTGCCGCCCCCCACCGCTGGTATCGATAATTGAGCTTATGTCGAATGAGGCGTCGCTACCGCCCCGCCTGGTGCCTGTGGCGTCAGCGACGAAAACCCCATTTGCATCAAGTTGAGGAGTGTGAGAAAATGATTTTATCAAAGGAGGACAGCTCATGCGCGTTTCAGGCAGGAGAGAACCACGCTCCCGGTCTCCTCTTGTTCATTTCCTGCCGCCCCTTGCATGGTGCGCGCTCACCTTTTGTTTTCTTTTCTACGTCTTCCATTACGTCGATCTGAAGCCCAAGGTCGATGAACATTTTTTCTTTTCGAGCCATGATCCGCAGCTTAGAACCGATCAGTTGATCACCAAGATTTTTTTGCGGAGCCCGCAGCTCATCATGGACGCCGGGGGAGACATTCATTCAGAGTCTTATCTCCTCAAGCTTCGTGAAATGACCGAAAAGCTCTCGGCACTTGCCGAGATAGATTCGGTACAATCATTGACTAAAGGTCCCCGGAGGTCGGAGGACGCTCCCAAAAGCCCTCTCTGGAGCAGAGTTCTCTTTTCCAAAGATCAAAAGACTTCTTTTATCTACATCTTCGTAAGGCAGGATTCTTCAGAGGAAAGCGCCGTCCTCAAAATCGAAAAAATCAAGCAGCGCTTCGATTCTCCGGATTTTAGACTTATCATGTCGGGGGCTCTATATATCGTCGAACTCATACAACGCAGCCTTTTGCACGACCTGAAGGTCTTTACGATCGCTGCATTTTGCGTTTTCGGCGTCTTCGGCCTTTTGCTTTCCCGCTCTCTTGCCATGGTGCTCGGAACGCTTACCGCCTGCACTAACGCAAGCGGCCTGGCGCTGATCCTCACGCACTTCTTCGGCATTCCTATCGGACCCCTCACTGCCAACCTTTCAACAATAGTCTTCGTATTGACGCTCACACATATGGTCTTTATGACCTACAACTGGAAGCATATTCTTCAGGATAAGGAGACAAGCGTTGAAAATGCCTGGCGGAAGGCGGTCCGCGTGACTCTTCTGCCCTCGTCCTGGAGCATGCTCACGGCGCTGCTTGGCTTTCTCAGCCTGCTGTCGGTTCCCGCTACGCCGCTGCGCCAGCTCGGGATATCGGGAGCAATAGGGACCGTCGTCGCGTTTTGCGCGGCCTATATCATCTATCCTTTTTTCCTTCGGATACAAGCTCCGAGGCTCCATTCAGCAAAGGCCGCCCATGAGTTTACCGGAACGGTATTTTTCAAGAACAGGCACGGCTGGGTCGTTGCCGTCATCCTTCTTGCCTCCGCTGCCGCATCGATCGGCTTATGGAAGCTGGATACGAAGCCCACTCTTTTTTCGTACTTTAAGAGAGGCAGTGAATTGAGAAACAACTTCGAATATATAGATCAAAACGGAGGGAGCACCCCTCTGAATATCGTGCTGGAAAATCCAAATAAGGCT
>Ga0335081_10003286_pt1 | contig 25401 bp, 18 predicted proteins | sample Lox_Sample_35_FD_206713 | JGI IMG/M metagenome (GOLD analysis project Ga0335081, IMG submission 206713) | Soil microbial communities from Loxahatchee National Wildlife Refuge, Florida, United States - Lox_Sample_3.5 | ecosystem: Environmental > Terrestrial > Soil > Wetlands | place: USA...
GCTGCACGCCGGCGAGGGAGTTGGTGATTTTGCCCGCTGCATCGAGCTGGAGCGTGACGAGCGCGGGCGGGCCGTAGCGTGCATCGAAGAGAGTGACGATTTCACCGGGAGCCACCGCGCCGCCGGTGAAGCTGGCGGCGTTGAGCAGATTCGCGGCGCTGATGGCGGCCGGTGCTTGCAGCGCGTTCAGCGCGGAGGTGTAGGCGGACTTCGGCTGGTAATTTTTGTCGAAGGGCAAGCCGGCGCCGAATCCGGGGAAAGTGCTGGGGATCCAGGAATGGAGATCGGTGATACCCCAGGTCTGGATAGCGGTGCAGCGCGCGAACTGGATGCAGGCGGAGACCGCGCGGCCGTAGAGCTGGGCCTGGATGGCGAGGTCGCTGGCGCCGGCGTTGCCGCCGGAATCGACGGGGAGGCGGACGTCCATTTCGGTGATGATGACTTCGAGGCCGAGGTCGGTGAGACGCTTGATGTTGTTGGCGAGTCCCGTGGCGCTCGGATAGTTGATGTTGTTGGTCAGGTGCATTTGCAGGCCGACGCCATGGATGGGGGTGCCGTCGGCGAGCATTTGTTTGAGCATGTTGTAGATGAAATCGGATTTGGTGTTGGTGTCTTCGGCGCTGTAGTCGTTGTAGAAGAGGCGGGCGTTGGGATCGGCCTGGTGGGCCCACTGGAAGGCCTGCTCGATCCACGCGATGCCGGTGAGGCCGATTCCGGGCTGGTTGTTCCAGATGGAATCGCGAAGGGCGGGAGGGTTGCTGTCGGACACGGCCTCGTTGACCACTTCCCAGGAGTAGACTTTGCCGGCGTAGCGGCCGGCCACAGCCATGATGTGGTCGTGAAGGATCTGGTTGAGCTGGGCGGCTGTGAAGTTGCCGTTGGTGAGCCAGGCGGGGAGGGAGTTGTGCCAGACGAGATGGTCGGCGCGCAGGGGGATGCCGTGGGTCTGGGCGTAGTTGACGAGGGCGTCGGCACCGGAGAACGCATACGTGTTTTGCGACGGATGGATCGCGCTCCAGAGCATTTCGTACTCGGGCTCGATCATGCTGTATTCGCGGGCGAGGGTGGCGGCGTAGGTGGCATCCTGGTTGATGTAGCCGGATTGCACGGCGGCGCCGAAATAGATGCCGCGTTTGGCGGCGGCCTGGCTGAGGGAATCGGCGGCCGGCAGCACGGCCGCGAGGCCGAGGAAAAAGACGGCGAAGTTGCGCGGCATCTCACCCTATGATACTCATCTGACTGTTGAGGAGAATCCATGCGACGTAGAGAATTTTTCGCGGCAGTAGCGGGTGCGATGGCAGGCGGCGCGGCGATGGGGCAGGAAGAGCCGAAGCCCAAAGGTAAGCTGAAGCAGACCGTGACCGGCGGGGTGTTCGGGCGCGGGATGCCGTTTGAGGAAACGTGCCAGATCGCGGCGAAGCTGGGAATTGTCGGGTACGACCTGCGCGGGCCGCAGGACTGGCCGACCCTGAAGAAATACGGGCTGATTCCGACCATGTATCCGCCGGGTCCGGGCGGAACGATTCCCGACGCGCTCAATCGCAAGGAGAATCACGACCGCCTGGAGAAGCTGATGCACGCGGCGATAGACGAAGCGACAGCGAACGGCGTGCCCAACATCATCACGTTCAGCGGCAACCGGCGCGGCATGGGCGACGCCGAGGGCGCGGACAACTGCGTGCTGTGGCTGAACAAGGTGAAGGCGCATGCCGAAGACAAAGGCATCAACATCTGCATGGAGTACCTGAACAGCAAGGTGAACCACAAGGACTACATGTTCGATCACATCGCGTGGGGTGTGGACGTGATGAAGCGCGTGAACTCGCCGCGGGTGAAGATTCTTTACGACATCTATCACGCGCAGATCATGGACGGCGACATCGTGCGCAACATTCGCGATCACTTCCAGTGGATCGGGCATTTCCACACCGGCGGGAATCCGGGGCGGCACGAGATCGACGAGACGCAGGAGCTGAACTACCGGTTCGTGGCGCAGGCGATCGCGGACCTGGGATACACGGGGTACATCGGGCACGAGTACTCGCCGGCACAGGGCCGGGATCCGCTGGCGAGCTTGAAGCAGGCAATGGAGATTTTCGGGGCGTGAGAAGGACCGCGCCGGTTTTCTTTCTGCTCGGCGCTTTGCTGTACGCCCAGGGCCGCGCGGCATGGATGCGCGAAGCGCGGTTCGGGGTAATGACCCACTACCTGGCGGACTGGATCGCGCAGACCACCCACGAGCCGATGAGCGTCGAGCGGTGGAACAGCCTGGTGGACCACTTCGACGCCGAGCAGATCGCGGAGCAGATAAAATCAACGGGCGCGGGATATTACCTCATCACCATCGGGCAGAACTCCGGGTATTATCTGGCGCCGAACGCGGTGTACGACAAGCTGACGGGGATCGCTCCGGGCAAGCTCTCGCGGCGCGACCTGGTGGCGGACCTCTATGAGGCGATGCACAAGCGCGGCATCCGGCTGCTGGTGTATCTTCCGTCGGGCGCGCCGGGCGGGGACAAGGCGGCGGACGCAGCGCTGGGATGGCAGAACGGGGCGTATCGCAACAAGGAATTCCAGCAGAAGTGGGAGCAGATCATTCGCGAGTGGTCCGTGCGGTGGGGCAGGAAGATCGCGGGCTGGTGGTTCGACGGGTGCTATTGGCCGAACATGATGTACCGCACGGAGGACGCGCCCAACTTTGCGACGTTTGCAGCGGCGGCGCGGGCGGGGAATCCGGATGCGGCGCTGGCGTTCAATCCGGGAGTGATTCACCGGCTGATCTCGATCACGCCGCACGAGGACTACATCGCCGGGGAGATCGACGATCCGGACAAAATCACGATTCGGCGGGCGGCGGATGGGAAGCAGGATGGGGCGCAGCTTCACGTGCTGACGCATCTCGGGGAGCAGTGGGGCAAGGGCGCGCCGCGCTTCACGGCTGCGCAGGCAGCGGAGTGGAGCCGCAAGGTGGTGCAGCAGGGCGGAGCGATCACGTGGGACACGCCGGTGGATCCCACCGGTAAAATCGCGCCGGAGTTCGTGGAGCAGTTGACGGCGATCGGGAAGGCGGTCAGGTAGCAGGGCAGACGACGAAAAACGATCGTCCGCCCCACTCTCACTTCAGCTTCACGGGGCGGCCGGTGCGGATGGATTCCTTCGCGGCGTCGATGATCTCGACCACGCCCACGTTGATATCCAGCGCGGTGATGCCTTCGATCGGCTTGTTGTTGCGGATGGCGTCCACCATGAATGCGATCGGGTCGGCCTTTTCGGGAGGCAGGGGCGCGAGCGGCAGCTCGCGAGCGTCGCGGCCGCTGCGCAGCTCCACCTTCTGCTGCGTCATATAGATGCTGCCGCGCGTCAGGCTGCCGTCCGGCCCGGCTGTGGAGCCGAAGACCTCCAGGTCCTGAAAACTGCGCGGCAGGTCCCAGCTTCCCTCGAAGATGTTGATGCCGTTCTTGTACTTCAAGACCAGCGTGGCCGAGTCTTCCACCTTGGGAAAGGTTTCGGGACGGAGGTGGATCGCCTCGGCGTAGACACTTTCGGGGCGGCCCATGTACCACAGGGACCACAACGCGTTGTAGCAGCCGAAATCCATTAGAGCCCCGGCGCCGTTCTTTACCGGGTCGGTGAGCCAGTCGAAGAAGTACTTGCCGGGGCCCGTGGAGCCGGGTCCGCCGTGCCCCACGATGCCGTGGAGGCGCCAGGGCCTGCCCACGGTGCCCTTTTCCACTTCTGCGTGCGCGATCAGGTTGGCCGGCCACCATGCCATCTGGTAGTTGCACATGACCTTGACGTTGTACTTCCGGGCCAGTTCCGCCATGGCCAGCGCGTCCTGGTGGGTGGAGGCGAGCGGTTTCTCGTAGATGACGTGGATGTGGCGCGGGGCGCACTCCTTGAGAATCTCCAGGTGCCGGTTGTTTTCGACGAACGCCCAGACGAAATCCGGCTTGGTTTCGTCCAGCATTTTCCGGTAATCGTCGAAAAAGGGAACGTCTTTCGCGCCTTGCCGTTCTTTGGCCTGTTGCACGAGCTCCGGAATGGTCTCGGCAATCCCGACGAGCTTGATTTGCTCGCTTCGCACCATGCGGGGAAGGTACGAACCTTCGTGGGAATGAATCAATCCGATCACGGCGGCTCGATACGGCTGGCCAAACGCCGGCAGCGCGGCGACTGAAAGAGCCACGGAAAGCAGCGATTTCCTCATAGGCTTATGCTAACCGGTTGCGGATGACGGCGCGGGCGGGCATCGACTTTCATAGGCACTAAAAGAGATAATAGGGTTCTGAATACTGCTTTGCAGGGGGCGCACTACCTGTCAGGGATGCGGCCGTCCCGAACCTGACGCTCGATGTCGGGGAGCAGGGCAGGAGGGTTATGCAGGTCAGTAATCCAGTCGCAGGGTCGCGATCCACTCCGACCTCTTCGCGTTACATTCCCTGTAGTGAGTTCAGCCGCCGGCGTTGGCCGCTGCTGGCGGCCGTCGTCCCCGTATTGTTGGCGGGCTGCCGGCAAGGGGAACCGGCACGAGGAACGTCTGCGGCCGCACCGGCGCCCGTCGAGGTGGAGGTAGCGGTTGTCGGGGCGCGGGACGTTCCGATCGTCAAGGAGTGGGTGGGCACGCTCGACGGGTTCGTCAACGCGGAGATCCGGGGACAGGTGACTGGCTACCTGCTGCGCCAGGTATACCGGGAGGGCTCGTTCGTCCGCAAGGGCGACCTGATGTTCGAGATCGACCCGAGGCCGTTTCAGGCGGCGTTGAACGAGGCCACCGGCAGGCTGGCGCAAGCCGAGAGCAGCGTGCAGCAGGCCGAGGGGAACCTGGCGCAGAACCAAGCCAGGCTGGGCAAGGCGGAGCTCGACGTCAAGCGCTACACGCCGCTGGTCAAGACCAAAGCGATTAGCCAGGAGGAGATGGACAACGCGATGCAGAGCCGCCTGGAGGCGCAGGCCGCGGTGGAGGCATGCAAAGCCGCGATCGAGACGGCTAAGGCCTCGGTGGCGGCGGCGAAGGCGGCGGTGTACGACGCGGAAGTGAAGCTGGGATTCACGAAAATCACCGCTCCCGTGGATGGAATCGCCGGACTGGCCCGAATCCAGGTGGGCGACCTGGTGAGTCCTCTTGGCATCGCGCTGACCACGGTGTCCACGGTGAATCCCATCAAGGCGTATTTCACCATCAGCGAACAGGAGTACCTGGCGCAGGAGCGCGCGGGCGGGCCGGAAAAGTGGGCCAGGAATCTCGATCTGCTGCTGGCGGACGGCTCGGTGTACGCGCACAAAGGCACGTTCTACATGGCTGACCGCCAGGTAGACGTGGGTACGGGCGCGCTGCGCATGGCGGCGCTCTTTCCCAACCCGGGAAATGTTCTGCGGCCTGGGCAGTACGGGCGCGTGCGGAGCGTCATGGGAGTGCGCAAAGGCGCTGCCGTGGTGCCGCAGAGGGCCGTCTCCGAATTGCAGGGCGCGTACCAGGTGGCCGTGGTGGGCGACGACAGCAGGGTCGCCATCCGCGCGGTCCGGGTGGCCGAACGCGTGGACACCCTGTGGGTGGTGGAAGAAGGCGTGCGCCCCGGGGAACGGGTGATCGTGGAAGGTTTGCAGAAGGTGCGCAACGGATCCGAGGTGAGCCCCAAGGCGGGCCCGGCGCAGGGGAGCGGGAAGTAGCGCCATGTCCAGGTTCTTCATCTCCCGGCCGATCGTGGCGATCGTGATCGCCATTCTTACGGTGCTGGTGGGCGTGATCTCGATGCTCTCGCTGCCGGTGGCGCAGTTTCCGGACATCGTGCCGCCCGAGGTGACGATCACCGCCACGTTCCTGGGCGCCGACGCGCAGACCATCGAGCAGTCCGTGGCCGCTCCCGTCGAGCAGCAGATGAGCGGTGTGGACAACATGGCCTACATGATGTCCACCAACTCGAACGCCGGCAGCATGGGCTTGCGCGTGACGTTCGAAGTGGGGACTCCGCCGAACACCAACCTGATCCTGACCCAGATGCGGGAGTCGCTGGCGGCGACGCAACTGCCGTTCGATGTCCTCAACTTCGGGGTCGTGGTGAGGAAGGCGACGAGCATGCCACTCGTAATGCTCTCTCTTTACTCGCCGAGGGGCACACGCGACCGCAATTTCCTGGCAAATTACGCCTACATCAACATGGTGGACGAGCTGGCGCGCGCGCCCGGCGTGGGCGACGTGCTGGTGTACGGCGGCCGGTACGCCATGCGGATCTGGGTGAAGCCGGACCAGTTGACCAAGCTGCAACTGACGGTCTCCGAGATCGCGCGCGCGCTGCGGGAGCAGAACACGCTGAACCCGTCGGGGCAGTTGGGCAGCGAGCCGGCGCCGGCAGGGCAGGAATTCACGTACGCGGTGCGCGCGCAGGGGCGCCTGGTGACTCCGGAGGAATTCGGCCAGATCGTGATTCGCGCGAACCGGGACGGCTCGGTGTTGCGTCTGCGGGACGTGGCGCGCCTGGAACTGGGGGCCGAAAGCTACAACATCACCGGGCGCGTGAACGGGCACCCGGCCGCCGTGATTCCGGTGTACCAGTTGCCGGGCTCCAACGCGCTGGATACCGCGAAGAACGTGCGCGAAGTCATGGCGCGCCTGAAGCAGCGCTTTCCCGACGACGTTGACTATCTCGTGTCGCTGGATACGACCCTGCCGGTGGACGAAGGCATCTCGGAGATCGTGGCGACGCTTGCGGAGGCGCTGCTGCTGGTGGCGCTGGTCACGTACCTGTTCCTGCAGGACTGGCGCGCGACGCTGATTCCGCTGCTGGCGGTGCCGGTCTCGCTGGTGGGGACCTTCATATTCTTCCCGGTGTTCGGATTCTCGGTCAACACGCTCTCGCTGTTCGGGCTGGTGCTGGCGATCGGGCTGGTGGTGGACGATGCGATCGTGGTGGTGGAGGCGGTGCAGCGCCACATCGAGGAAGGGCTTGATCCGAAGGCTGCGGCAATCAAAGCCATGGAAGAGGTGTCGGCGCCGGTGATCGGGATCGCCATCATCCTGGCGGCGGTATTCGTGCCCACCGTCTTCGTGCCCGGCATCACCGGCCGGCTCTACCAGCAGTTCGCCATGACGGTGGCGACCTCGGTTTTGATCTCGGCATTCAACGCACTGACGCTCAGCCCGGCGCTGGCGTCGCTTCTATTGAGGCACAAACTGCGGGCGCGGGGGGCGTTGGGGGCGTTTTTCCGGGCATTCAACCGTGCCTTTGAGCGCGGAAGGAACGGCTACGTCGCCGCGTGCGCGGGGCTGATCCGGAAGTCTGTGCTGGCGCTGGCGATGCTGGCGGGCTGCGCGTTCGCAGCCGGCTGGTTCGGTACGAAAATTCCGACGGGATTCCTGCCGGAGGAAGACCAGGGATATTTCCTGCTTTCGATCCAGTTGCCCGACGCCTCTTCGCTGCAGCGCACGGATGTCGTGATCCGCAAGATCGAAGAGGTGATGAAGACGATACCCGCGGTGGAAACGTACACGAGCGTCTCGGGCATCAACCTGTTCAGCGGCGTGGCCAACACGTACTCGGGCGCGTTTTTCATCAAGCTGAGGCCCTGGGGCGAGCGCAAGAGCAGAGAGGAACAGGCGACGGAACTGGCGCGCTATCTGAACCGGCGGCTTGGCGGAATTCCGGAAGCGATCGCGTTCTCGGTCACACCGCCCGCAATTCCGGGCGTAGGCGCTTCGGGCGGGTTCACCTTCATTCTCGAAGACCGCTCGGGGGCAGACGTCGAGTTCCTGAACTCCAACCTGCAACGCTTCCTGCAGGCGGCGAGAAAGCGGCCGGAGCTGACCAATCTGTCCACCACGTTCCTACCCTCGATCCCACAGGTGTTCGTGGACGTGGACCGGGACAAGACGGTGGCGCAAGGCGTGGCGTTGAGCGATCTCTACCAGACGCTGCAAACGTTCATGGGCGGCGCGTTCGTGAACTACTTCAACCGCTTCGGACGGCAGTGGCGCGTGTATCTCGAGGCGGAAGGGGAGCAACGCACGCGCGCGGAGAACGTCGGCCAGTTCTACGTCAAGAACGCCAGGGGCGACATGGTGCCGCTCTCGGCGCTGACGAACATCCGAAGAATCATCGGTCCCGAGTTCACGCAGCGCTACAACCTGTATCGCTGCTCGCAGATTTTCGGCAGCGCCGCGCCCGGCTACAGCTCGCGCCAGGCGACCGATGCCCTGGAGGAGACGTTCGCGCAGACCATGCCGCGGGAGATGGGCTTCGACTACGCGGGCATGTCCTACCAGGAACAGGTGGCGCGCAAAGGCGTGTCGCCGATGGCGGTGTTCGGCATGTCGCTGGTGTTCGTATTTCTCATCTTGGCGGCGCTCTACGAAAGCTGGACGCTGCCGGTGAGCGTGCTGCTGGGGACGCCGGTGGCGGTGGCCGGCGCGCTGGCGACGCTGTATCTGCGCGAGATCACCAACGATGTTTACGCGCAGATCGGGCTGGTGATGCTGATCGGCCTGGCGGCCAAGAACGCGATTCTGATCGTGGAGTTCGCGAAGGTGCGGTTCCAAGGGGGCATGGGCCTGACGGATGCCGCGCTGGAGGCTGCCCGGCTGCGGCTGCGCCCGATCCTGATGACGAGCTTCGCGTTCATTCTGGGCTGCGTCCCGCTGTGGATGGCAAGCGGAGCGGGCGCGCTGGCGCGCCGGGTGGTAGGCAGTTGCGTGATCGGGGGCATGTCCGCGGCGACGGGGATCGCGGTGCTGCTGATCCCGGTCACGTTTTACCTGATGGAGCGGATCGCCCCGCGCCACAAATCGGGGCCGGCGGGAGGAGGGCACTGAGATGCGAAACATCGCTCGATGCATCGCGGCCGGCTTCGTCTTCCTGCTTGCCGGCTGCCTGGTGGGACCGCGGTACCAGCGTCCGGCGGTCACCGCGCCGCCGCTGAGCCGGGGACAGACCGCGGCGGAATCGACGTCGCTGGCGGACCTGCCGTGGTGGGAGGTCTTCCGCGACGACACGTTACGCAAGCTGGTCAAGACGGCAGTCGCAAACAACAACGACCTGCGGGTGGCGGCGCAGCGCGTGGAGCAGGCGCGGCAGTATCGCGTGCAGACGCGATCGGAGTACTTCCCGTCAATCGGGTACGAGGCGGGGATCAGCGGCGGCGAAAACGAGTTTCTAGGCAGCCCCACGGGAGCGGTCGGCGAGCGGCGGGGTGCGGTTGCGATCGGAATCGGGGCTGTGTGGGAGGCCGACGTCTGGGGGAGGATCCGGCGGCTCAACGAATACTCGTTGGCCAACTACCTGGCCACCGAACAGGCACGCCGCGGGGTGCTGCTTTCCCTGACAGGCGGCGTGGCGAGAGCGTACTTCGAGCTGCTCGAACTATATCTGCGGCTCGAGATCGCGTACCGCAACGTCAAGTCATTCGAGGAGAGCTTGCGGATTTTTCAGGAGCGCCTGGAAGCAGGCACGGCGTCGCGGCTGGATTCGACGCGCGCGGAGGCGGCTCTGGCGATGACAGCCGCCGCCATTCCCGAGCTGGAGCGCCGCATCGCGATTCAGGAAAACGAGATCCGCCTGCTGCTGGGATCGGCGCCGGGCGCGATCCCGCGGGAAGGCACGCTGCTGGAACAGACGATGCCCCCGGAAGTGCCCGCCGGGATACCCTCGCAACTGCTGGAGCGGCGGCCGGACGTGCTGGAGGCCGAGATGAAGGTGCGCGCCGCGAACGCCCAAATCGGCATCGCGACGGCGGCGTTTTTTCCGAAGATCGGCCTGACGGCGCTCTTCGGAAGGATGAGCAGTCCCCTGGAGGATTTCACGTCCGGGCGCACAATGGTGCTTAGCGGGGCGGCGAGCGCGACCGGGCCGATCTGGGAAGGGCGATCCCTTCGCGCGCAAAAACGCCAGGCGGTGGCGGCCTGGGAAGAGACGCGCATCGAGTACGAGCAGACGGTGCTGGCCGCGTTTCGCGACGTTTCGAACGCGCTCATCACGCGCGAAAAGCTGGAAGGCGTGCGGCAGCGCCAGATGGAAGCCGTGCTGGCGTATCAGGCCGCGGTAGAGGTTTCCATGCAGCGTTACATGGCCGGCAAGTCGGGATACTTCGAGGTGCTGGAAGCGCAGCAGCAATTAGTGCCGGCCGAGAATGCGCTGGCACAGACGGAGTTGGACCGGCGCCTGGTGATCGTTCAGCTCTACGAGGCGCTCGGCGGCGGCTGGCATTTGAGCGATGCCGAGTGGAACGGACAGGCTGGAGGAACTCCGGCACCCGACCCCAGGAAGAATCCCTGAACCGGGGCCGGTCGGGAGCCCCGCTTACGCCGGAAGGCGCAGGCGTGCGATGCAGCCGGGGCCGTCGGGGCGGTTTTCCAACGCCAATGCGCCGCCGTGGCCTTCGGCGATCTGACGGCTGAGCACCAGGCCGATACCGCTGCCGCCGGGCTTGGTGGTGAAGAAGGGGACGAACAGGTTGGCGGTGCTGGAAAGACCGGGGCCTTCGTCCTTGATCCAGACCTCCATCATCGAGCCGTCGCGGTGCCAGCCGATGGTGACGTTGCCGCTGGTGGCGAGCGAGGCGTCGGCGGCATTGCGCAGGAGGTTGATAAGCACCTGCTCGAGCTGGTCGGGGTCGCCCTGCACGGTGACGCTGGGACCGGGGTCGACCGCGACGTGTACACGGGTCTCGAAGCTGACAGCCCGGCCCACACAATCGGCGATGTTGAGCGGCTGCAATTGGGGGCGCGGGAGCTTGGCGAGGCGCGCATAGGCGCCGATGAAGCGGCTGAGGCTTTCGGATCGGGAGGTGATCACGCTGAGGCCGCGGCGCATATCGTCGCGCCAGTCTTCGGGGAGCGGATCGCGCGAAACGATGGATTCCAGGCTGCCGGCGATGGACTTAATGGGCGCGAGGGAGTTGTTGAGCTCGTGGCCGAGCACGCGGACCAGGCGCTGCCAGGCTTGGAGCTCCTGTTCGCTCAGGGCCTGGGTGAGGTCGGAGATGACGACGAGCTCCAGCGGCAGGCCGTGTTCGCGGACGCGGGTGCGGCGCACGCCGAAGCGGCCGGCGCCGCCGGGGAAGACGGTCTGAAGCGTGGTGACGGCGGGACCGTCGAGGCAGGGGTCCATGCCGAGCTCTTGCGCGGTCTGTCCGAGGAGGCGCTCTGCCGGGGCGGCCAGCAGGGTCTCGCCGGCGCGGTTTACCAGGCGCAGGCGCTCGTTTTCGTCGAAGGCAAAAATGGCAACGGCGATCTCGCGCATCACGCTGCGCAGAAGCGTGGTGGCCTCCATGGCCCCGAGGCGCTGTTCGCGCAGTGTGCTACCGAGGGTGTTCACCTCGCGCATCACTTCGCCGAGAGCGTCGTCGGGGCGCGGAGAACGGCCGCGGACGGAGAAATCACCTTCGCGAAGGGCGCCGAGCAGGTTGGAAAGCGTCTGGAGCGGGAAGACCACGCGCTCGCGGATGGCGAAGGCGAAACCGAGCCACGCGACGACGATGATCACAGTAAGGGTCCACTCGACCTTGGCGGAGTTGCCATCGTTCCAAAGCATCCAGAGCGCGGCTGCCGAGCCGGGAAGGCCCGCGAGGAAGGCGAGCAGCACGATCCGGCCTTCGTAGCTGATGTGGGCGGGCTTTTCCGGATTACTCACAGTCCGTATCTTTGCAGGCGGCGGTAGAGCGCGCTGCGGCTCAGGCCGAGCGCGTTGGCGGCGTGGCTGACGTTGCCGCTGAAGCGGGCCAGGGCCTTCTTGATAAGCAGCGCTTCGACGTCTTCCAGGCTCATTTCTTCGAGGCGGGGCGGGCCCTCGCGGCCGGTGCGGAGGCCGAGATCGGCGGCGCGCACCATGTCGCCCTGCGCCATGAGGACGGCGCGCTCGACAGCATGATCGAGCTCGCGCACGTTGCCGGGCCAGGCGTGTGCGAGCAGCGCCTTGATCGCAGGCTCGTCGAAGCCGGTGATGTGCTTGCGGTAGTGCTCGCAGTGTTGGCGTAGAAAGTGCGCGGCCAGCAGCGGGATGTCTTCGCGGCGGTCGCGAAGGGGAGGCAGGCGGATCTCGATGGTGTTGAGGCGGAAGAGGAGATCCTGGCGGAACTTGCCCTCGGCGACGTCGGCGGCGATATCGGCGTTGGTGGCGGAGAAAACACGAACGTCCACCCGTCGGGTCTTGGAGGAGCCGACGCGCTCGAAATCGCCGGTCTCGAGCGTGCGCAGAAGCTTGGATTGCAGGGCGGACGAGATGTTGGCGATTTCATCGAGGAAGAGCGTCCCCCCGTCGGCCATCTCGAAGCGGCCTACGCGGTCGGACTTGGCGTCGGTGAACGCGCCCTTGACGTGGCCGAAGAGCTCGCTTTCGAAAACGCCTTCGGCCAGGCCGCCTGTGTTGACGGTGACCAGCGGGCGCGTGGAGCGGAGGGAGACGGAGTGGAGCGTCTGCGCGACCAGGCCTTTTCCGGTGCCGTTTTCGCCGGTGATGAAGACGTTGGCGTCGGAAGGGCCGACGCGGGAGATGACGTCGAGCACGGGGCGCATGGCGGCGGACTGCGCGATGAGCTGAGGGAAGCGTTCGGAGCGGAGCGCGCTGTTTTCGGCTTCGAGGCGCTGGCCTTTGCGGAGGGCGCGGCCGAGCTCGATCTGGGTCTTGAGGATGGCGGAGAGGCGGGCGTTGTCCCAGGGCTTCTGGATGAAGTCGCGCGCGCCGCGGCGCATGGCTTCCACGGCCAGCTCGACGCTGCCCCAGGCCGTCATGACGATGACGGGAAGGGTGGTGTCCAGGAGCTGGATGCGATTGAGGAGCTCGAGACCTTCCTGGCCGCTGGTCGTATCGCGGGTGTAGTTGAGGTCCATGAGGACGGCGTCGAAATCGCGAGATTCGACTTCATGGATGACCGCGGGGGGAGAGTTGACGGCGACGGCCTGGTAGCCTTCGCCCTTGATGAGGAAGCGGAGCGCTTCCAAAACGTCCGCCTGGTCATCGGCGACCAGGATGCACGGCATGCGGGTATCACTTTTCATCGTCGGCTCAAGGGTGCCGCAGCCTGATGCTCTGGGCACTTCGCGTACCACAGGCTAACTTCATGTTCAGAAAGCGGTTGCTACTACAGTAGCATTGCGGCGAGTGTCCGGAAATGGGACGGAGGAGCGCGAAGCCGGACCGGCAAGCCGGTCCGGCTTACATCACAGGTTGCCGCGGAGGGCCTGCTCTCGTTCGATGGCTTCGAAGAGCGCCTTGAAGTTGCCTTTGCCGAAGCTGCGGCTGCCCTTGCGTTGAATCACCTCGTAGAAGAGTGTCGGGCGGTCTTCGACCGGGCGGGTGAAGAGCTGGAGCATGTAGCCTTCGTCGTCGCGGTCGACCAGGACGCCGAGCTCGCGGAGATCGCTGATGGGCTCGTCGATCTTGCCGACGCGTGCTTCCAGGTCGTCATAGTACGTGGAGGGGACGCGCAGGAACTCGACGCCATTGCGGCGCATGGCGGCCACGGTCTCGAGGATGTTATCCGTGGCCATGGCGATGTGCTGGACGCCGGGGCCGTGGTAGAAGTCGAGGTATTCCTCGATCTGGCTCTTGCGCCTGCCTTCGGCCGGCTCGTTGATGGGGAACTTGACGCGGTCGTTGCCGTTGGCCATGACTTTCGACATGAGGGCGGAGTACTCGGTGGAGATGTCCTTGTCGTCGAAGTGCTTGAACATGCGGAAGCCCATCACGTCGTGATAGAAATCGACCCAGCGCTCCATCTCACCCCAGCCGACATTGCCCACCATATGATCGATGTACTTGAGGCCGGTGGAACGGGCGAGAGGATCGGGGCCGGCGACCGGCTCGAACCCGGGCAGGAAGACGCCGCCATAGTTGCGGCGCTCGACGAAGGTGTGGATCGAGTCGCCGTAGATGGCGATGGAGGCGAGGCGGACTTCGCCGCTGGCATCGCGCAGGTTTTCGGGCGGGCGCACGCTGCGCGCGCCGCGCTCGACGGTGGCGGTCCATGCGGCTTCGGCGTCATCGACCCAGAGGGCGATATCGTGGACGCCGTCGCCGTGCATGCGGACCTGCTCCGTGATCGGGTGATCGGGATGCCAGCAGGTAACTGGCGCGGTCGCGGACGCCGGTTTCGGGGCCGCGATAGGCCTTCAGCTCGAAGCCGAATGCAGTGCGGTAGTAGTGCGCGGCCTGGCGCGCGTTGCCTACGTAGAATTCGATGTGGTCGGTGCCGTTGAGCGGCAGGAAATCCTTTTCAGTCCGCGGGGACTGCTCCAATGTTTGCGGCATTCACCCTCCTCCATGCGTCGATGCAAAGGCGGTTGTCCTCGTCGGTCCCGGTGGAGACGCGCAGGCAGTTGGGCAGGCCAAATGCCTTCAGCGGGCGGACCACCACGCCCTGCGACAGCAGTTTCTCAAACGTGCGGCCGGCTTCTTCTTCCGTCGGAAGCACGGCCATGACAAAATTTGCCTGCGACGGGACGACGGTCACGCCGGCGTCCTGCAGGCCCTCCGTTAGAAAGCTCAGCCCCCGGGCGTTCAGCTCGAGCGAGCGGTGCAGAAACTCGTGATCCGCCACAGCGGCGATGCCGGCGGCCTGCGCGGGTGTCGAAGGCTCGAAAGGGAGCTTGACTTTGAGCAGGTTGCGGATCAGCTCTTCGTGCGCGAACCCATATCCGATGCGCGCGCCGGCCAAGCCGTAGACTTTGGAAAACGTGCGCAGGGTGATTACATTGTCGTAGCGGTAGTGCATCGAGTCGGGGTAGCGCGGGTTGTCCTTGGCGTACTCGAAGTAGGCCTCGTCGAGGATGATGAGAACGCGCTCCGGAACGTGGCGGTAGAACTGATCGAACTGGTGCTTGGTGAAAATGGTGCCGGTGGGGTTGTTGGGGTTGGCGAGATAGATGATCTTGGTGTGCTCGTTGATCAGGCCGGCAAGGGCCTCGAGATCGTAGTGCCAGTCACGGTAGGGGACGGTGCGGTAGCGGACGCCGCGGGAGCGGGCCAGCACCTGAAAGCCGATAAAGGCAGCCTCGGTTGTCAGGACTTCGTCTTCGTCGCAGAGAAAGGCACGGATGATGTTGCTCATAATGCCTTCACTGCCGCTACCGGCGATGACGTTTTCGATTTTGAGCTCGAACTCGCGGGCGAGGACTTCGCGGAGGTCGAGGCCGCCGTTGGGGTAGAAGTTGAGGCCGGCGAGCGATCGGGTCATGGCCTCGATGGCCCTGGGGGAGGCTCCGAGCGGGTTTTCGTTGGAGGCGAGCTTGGCGATGCGAGTGAGTCCGTACTGGCGGCGGACGCTTTCGATGGTGCGGCCAGCCTCGTAGGGCCGGAGGGACTCGATGTATGGAGGAACGAGGGGCACTATCTCTATTCTACTGTGCCCCACGTCGAGGTGCTGTATGAATCTAGCGGCGGGCGAGTTTCTTACGAAGGCCGCCGCCCACGATCAGGGTGGAGAGCACGAGCAAAGTAGTCGACGGTTCCGGGACTGCAAGATCGTAGCCGAGGACGTCCATCACGCGGATGTCAGTCGCGCTGATGTCGTTCTTGACGCCCGAGTTGCTGAAGGCGTTGTAGGAGTCGTTCGTGCCGCTCTGCCAATCGCGAGTGTCGCCGCCGGACACCGTGTTGAACGCTTTGAGAAGCGTGTTTCCGTTATCGACCGAGAAGCTGCCGCCAAACCCAGTGGCGTTCCGTGTGCCGGAGCCGGAATAGTCGTACAGGTCGATCAGCGAATAGCTGTTAGCCGTGCTTCCGATCGTACCGCCGGAGATGCCCAAGCGGCCCATCACTTCGGAGAGTTCGTGCTCCGCGACGCCGATAAAATCGAATTCGCCAGCCACCGCGCGGCTGTTCGGATCGAACGTGTAGCTGAAGCCGGCACCGAACGTTACGGTTCCGTCGGTGGCTCCATTGTCCGGGGTGATGCCCAGGGCCTTGGACTGAGCAGTCGATACCCAATAAGTGGCGCCGCTGATCGGGTTCGCTGCCGGGAGGTCGCCGCCGGCGCCGGTGAGGGTGGCATCGTCGGAAGACTTGGCATCGTTGATCACGGCATTGCGCAGAGTCGCATAGCTGACGGAATTGAGGAAGGTGCTGCTCTGCCCCAGGATGCTGGTTCCGGGAGCGCTGCTCACGTTGATGTTGACGTGGATCGGATCCGAGAAAAGATTATCGTATTGCTGCGCCGCGTAGGTCACGGCGTTCTCCATCGCCACGGCATTGGCACCGAAGTTGGTCGCGATGGTCCCGTCGAAAGTCAGGTTGATGATTAAACCAGCGGAAGCGGGCGTGGCCGCGAGGAATGCAGCAAAGGCAGCTAACGCCGCCAAGCGCAATATGGAAGATCTCGTGGTGCTCATAGCGGAATCGGTTCCCTCCTTGGATATGGTGCTCGTACAATCGAACTGTTCCGTCGGGGCAGAGGAGTGCACTTCCGCCCAGTGGCAAAATGCTTTCGATATGCTGACATGAGCGAACCAGGCTTTGCAAGCAGAATGTGCTTGAAAAAAGGCCGCTTGATACTAGTAGTTATTCTACTTAGGTTGGGATGCGAACATGCCTTCAAGAGGAATGTACGACGGCATGCATTCGATCCAGGGTCTCCCGGATGCCTTGGTCGTAAGGGGTCTTGTGAACCGCGCAGAGGCGTGAGACGAGCTTCGCGTCATCCAGGATCAGAGGGGTTTCCTGGAGATAGAGCATTTCGATCACCTCGCGGATGTTCGGGTCGAACCAGCCGGCGATACGCAGCAGGGTCTTGCCGGCGGCGCGGTATTTGGGAGCGTGGCCGGCGGCACGGTAGACGCGGGTGATGAAGTCCAAGGTATTGATGGAGCCCGGTCCGCCGTAGTGCCAGGCATCGCCGTAACAATCGTCGCGCGCGGCCAGTTCGGCGATCACCGGGCCGGTGTCCGGGACGAAGACGAATTCGTGGGCGGTGTTGACCACCCCGGGCCAGTTGACCGTCTTGCCCGCGAGAGCGGCCTGAAAGACCAGGGGGGCGAGCCCGAGGTCGGCATGAGGACCGTAAAAATCGGGCAGGCGGACGATCATGGTCTGTAGCGCGCCCGAGGCGTGGGCGGCGAGGACGAGGTCCTCCTGATCTTTGCGGTAGCGGCCTTTGGCGGTATGCGGCTCACGCGGGTGAGTCTCGGCGACACGGGAGGTACGGGGCACGCCGAAGGCATACACGCTGGAGACCAGCACCAGGCGGCGCACACCCTCGGATCTCGCGGCTTGCAGGGTGGTGCGCATGAGCTGTGGATGCAGGTGGTGGGAGGGATAGGGGAGGCCGACACAATAGATGATGGTGTCGATGCCGCGCGCTGCGGCGCCCGCGGAGCGGAGGTCGCCCAGGTCGGCCGGAAAGACTTCGGCATGCGGGAGTCCGGAAAAGGCGCGATCGAGCTTCTCCCGCGAGCGGCCGACGGCGCGGAACGCGATGCCGCGGCGCTCCAGCTCGGGAGCAACCGATTGGCCGATCGCTCCGGCGGCGCCGAAAAGGGCGACCTTATCCACTACGGCTTCCACTTGATGTTGCAGCCGATGCTGGGTTTCTGATCGGCGCCTAAAGGCCGGCCGGCGAGCACCGCATCGATGGCCGCGCGCAGATCGGCGCCGGTGACAGGCAGATCGTTGCCGGGGCGGCTGGAATCGAGCTGGCCGCGGTAGACGAGCTTGCGGCCTGCATCGAACAGGAAGAAATCGGGAGTGCAGGCTGCCTGAAAGGCGCGAGCAACATCCTGGGTTTCATCGAAGCAATAGGGAAAGCCGAAACCAAGCTCGCGGGCCTGCTGGCGGAGGCCATCGGGACCGTCTTCCGGGAATTGGGCTACGTCGTTGGAGCAGACAGCGACAATGCCGAGGGAGGCCTCCGCATAGTCCGTGCCGAGCCTGGCAAGCCCGGTCTGCACGTGTTTGACGAAGGGGCAGTGGGGACAGATGAACATGACCAGGAGCGCGCCCTTGCCGGCGAAGGTCTCGAGGGTGATGGATTCTCCCGAGACCGCGTCGGGTAGAGCGAAACCAGGCGCGGGCGTACCTAGGGCGAGCATGACGGATTCGATGGCGGGCATGTGGATATTGTAGCGGGAGAAGAAGCGAAAAACGCCTCCTGCGGCCGGTGGCCGGACTGACAGACAACGATCGTCCGCCCCGCGGGGGGCGGGTGTTACAATCCGAACCGGGGGATGAGGAGTTTCGCAATCGCGTTGCTGGCGCTGGCGGCGGCCGGCGCGCAGCCGGCCCCGGATGCCGGCGAACAACAGAAGATCCTGCAAACGGTGGGCGATTTTGCGCGCGACTACATCGTCCGGCTGCCGGATTTCACGTGCCGGCGCGTCACCGGACATTTCCGGAAAAAGAGCGGGGGCGGCGACTGGCAGTTTCAGGTGAAAGTTGCCCAGGAACTGAGCTATTACGGGCACGAGGAGCATTACCAGATCGTGGAGGTGAACGATGCGCCCAGAAAGAAACTGCCTCTCTCGGTGGTAGGCGAGGGATTCGTTTCGACCAACGGGAATTTCGGATGGATCCTGGCGCAGTTGTTCGATCCCGCGACACAGCCGGCCTTCCAATGGAAGGGGTGGGAGACGCTGCGCGACCGCCCAGCGTTGGTTTTCGCCTACCGGGTGGCGCTGGCGAATTCTCAGGCGCAATCCAGCCGCTGTGTCTCCTGGGTGCTGTTCCAGAACTGCAAATCGGTCACCTACGGGTATCACGGACTGCTATACATCGAGCGGAATTCGCTGGCCGTGATGCGGATCACTCTGGAGCCGGAGGATGTGCCGGTATCGCACTCGCCGGGCAGCGAGAGCGTGGATTACGAGCGCGTCATGGTGGCAGGCGCAGAGTACCTGCTTCCAGTTGCCGATACCTACGAGACCAGCACCGGCAAGATCCTGTTTCGTAACGACTCGGTCTACCAGGACTACCGCAAATTCACAGCGGAATCTTCGATGACCACCACCATGGACCCGGTTCCGGCGGCTCCCGCGGCGCCGCCGTCGGCGAGCCCGCGGCCCGAGCGCGCGCCGGACGGCGGGAAGCCGGTGGAAGCGGCACACTATTTTGCGCTGCGCGACGCACTGCTCAAAGGCAGCGTGCCGCGGATCGCGAGGGGCGCGGTGGCAGCGGCGTTCAACGATACCAGGCAGGCCGAGCTGGACCTGGGCGCGGTGATCAAGAGCGCGCCGGATTCCGAGGCGGCCACCATGGCCGAAGGGCTGCTGGCGGCTCTCTATGCGCGCAACGGCCGGCTGCGGCAGGCACTGGCTCAACTCGAGCGGCCCGGCAGCACGGCGCCGAGCGCCGAATGGAAGGAGTCGCGCGACCGGCTGGCCGTCCTGGCACGCTATCCCGAACAGACCGTGGTGTCGCGGGGCTTTTCGCGGCTGAGCTACGTCAACCGCAACGATTCGCTCGGTGTGCGCATCTCGGTGAACGGGAAGCCGGCCGACTTCACCCTGGATACCGGAGCTTCACTGAGTGTGATCGCGGAATCGCGGGCGCGCGCGCTGGCAATGACGATTCACGAAGAGAGTTTTTCGATGTCGGACGCGGTGGGCCGGCGACTGGCGTGCCGCGCCGGCACTGCCGCCGAACTGGAGGCGGGGAGTTTCCGGCTGCGCAACGTTCCGTTCTGCGTGCTGCCGGACAATCAGCCCGGATTCATGGCGGACCCGGAGTCGCCACCCGCCATTCTCGGGCTGCCGGTGATGATGGCGTTCGGCACCATGCGGTGGGACAAGGCGGGGAACTTCGAGATCGGGCTGCCTTCGAAACGTCCCCGGTTGCAGGACTCGAACATCTGCTTCGACAGTTCGCTGCTGCTGGTGGAAGCAACCGTGGAGCGGAGGCGGCTGAGCTTCGTTCTCGACACGGGGAATCCGACGACCATGTTGTTTTCGAGTTTCTCGGAAGATGCCGCGCCGGAGGGGGAAAAGCGGAGGAAGCAGGGATTTCAGAGCTTGGGCGAGCCGGTGGAGGTGGAGGCCACGAGCTTGCGCGACCTGCCGTTCCGCATCGGGGGTAAGGACCTGGTCCTGCCCGCGGTACCGCTGCTGCTCGAGCAGATCGAGAGCGAATGCGTCAATTGCTCCGGGAGCGCGGGGATGGACCTGCTGGGCCTGGCCCGGCGGGTGACTCTCGATTTCGGCTCGATGCGACTGATCCTGGAACGTTGACCCGACCGTCCGAAGGCGGCCGCAAGTTACAATCTCAAGTTGACACCATCCACCGTTTTTCTTTTTCCCGGTCAGGGCTCACAGGCCACGGGCATGGGCAAGGGTCTGGCCGAAGCGTTCCCGGTTGCGCGGCGCGTGTTCGAGGAAGCCGACGAGGCGCTGGGATTCGCCATTTCAAAGCTGTGCTTCGAGGGGCCGGACGAACAGCTCAAACTGACCGAGAACACGCAACCGGCGCTGCTAACCGTTTCGATTGCGGCGTTCGAGGCGCTGCGCGAGCGCGGGTGGTCGCCGGACTACGTGGCGGGGCACAGCCTGGGAGAGTACTCCGCGCTGGTCGCGGCAGGCAGCCTGCGGTTCGCCGACGCGGTGCGGCTGGTCCGCAGCCGGGGACGCTACATGCAGGATGCCGTACCGCCGGGCGTAGGGGCGATGGCCGCGCTGCTCCGTCTGCCTGAAGGCAAGCTGGGCGCGGTGCTGGCCGAAGCGGCGCAGGGCGAGATCGTGAGCGCGGCGAACTTGAACTCGCCCGAGCAGGTGGTGATCGCCGGACACGCGGGCGCGGTGAGCCGGGCGGTCGAGCTGGCCAAAGCGGCCGGGGCCCGGCGGGCGGTGCTGCTCCCGGTGAGCGCGCCGTTCCACTGCGCGCTGATGAAGCCGGCGCAGGAGCGTCTGCGAGCGGACCTGGACGCCACCGAGTTCCGCGACCTGGCGTGCCCGCTGGTTAACAACTGGCGTGCGAGCGAGGTCCGGACCGGCACGGACGCTCGTGAAGGCCTGTATCAGCAGGTACCTAACCCCGTACGTTGGGTGGAAACGATCCGGTGCCTGGCGGCGCGGGGCGCCACGCGGTTCATCGAAGCGGGGGCCGGAAGCGTGCTGACCGGCCTGCTCAAGAGTATCGATTCCACGCTGATCGGCGCCCGGTTCGGTGAACCATCGGACATAGAGAAACTCTCCTAGGCTCGTACCGTACGAAAACGCAATTGCGATTTCGACGGGATCTGGTAATCTCGCGAGAGTAGGTCAAGATTTTGCCTTTCGACGGAAAATTCCGGTGCCCGGGCTGCGGGAGTCTCGATGTTCGCCATTCGCACCGGCGGGGTCCGCTGGATTTCATCATGGGGATGCTGGGGCGCATGCCTCTCCGCTGCCGCTGCTGTGAACGCCGGTTTTACGTGCCTCTGGAGCGCGAAGATCGGCACGAAACGGCGGAAGTGACGGCGGACGAATAGGCCCGCTGCTCAGACCTGACGTACGGACACGCCGGCTTCGCGGAACAGTACCTCCACCATCCCGAAATGCTCGTTGTAGTATTCGCTGGAATACTGGGCCATTCGCCCGGCTGAGACGACAGTCTGGATGATGCCCGCCTGGACCACGGCGCGCGCGCAATCCATGCAAGGCATGATTTCCACGTAGATTGTGCAGCCTTCGGTCGCGGTGCCGGCGCGGGCCGCGTTGCAGATGGCGTTGCGCTCGGCGTGTTCGATCCAGAGATATTTCGTGGGCCGGACCAGGCGCTCGGGCACGTCGTCACGGATGCCGCGCGGGAACGAATTGTAGCCGGTGGAGCGGATCTCGTGGTTCGGCCCGACAATCACGCATCCGATCTGCGTATTGGGATCCTTGCTCCGCGCCGCGACTACTTTGCAGATCTCCAGGTAGTACTGGTCCCAGCCGGGGATGGTGCGCATACCATACAGTTGCATTTCCTCCCGGGTTCAGGCAAGCTGAAAGGTTTTCCCCTGGCGAATCGATGTTGTTACGAATCCTGTATCACGACCATTGTTTTGACGGGGCAGCGTCGGCTGCCTATTTCAGCCGCTTCATCGCGGGCGCTGTTCACCCGGATGCCGAGTTCCGCTATACCGGGATGGCCCATAAGGCTTCCCAGGAGTTCGATGCCGCGCTGTTCGATGGCGACGAGAACGCCATCGTGGATTTCAAATACTCCAGCAGTCCCAGGCTGACCTGGTGGTTCGACCACCATCAGAGCGCATTTCTGAGCGCTGATGACGCCGAACACTTCCGCCGCGATCGCAGCGGCCGTAAGCTGTACGACCCGAGTTACAAGAGCTGTACGTCCTTCATCTGCAGAGTCGCCGCGGAGAGGTACGGCTTTCGCGCGCCGGACCTGGACGACCTGGTGCACTGGAGCGTGATCATCGACGGGGCGCAGTATCCCGACGCGCGGACGGCGGTGGAGCTGGGTGAGCCGGCGATGAAGCTGACTCTCGTAATCGAAGCGGCCAAGGGCAACGACATCGTGCAAAAGATCATTCGCTGGATGCAGCACCGGCCCCTGGCCGAGATCATCCGGGAGCCAGAGGTGTGCGGGCTCTACAATCCGCTGTACGAACGGCATCTGCAATCGATCGACGTGATTCGCGGGCGGGCGATGCAAGACGACGGGGTGGTGTTCTTCGACCTGGCGGGCCAGGAAATGGAGGGGTACAACAAGTTCATTCCGTACTACCTGTTTCCGGGCTCGACGTACACGGTATCGGTGAGCCCGTCGAGTTTTCGCACGAAGATCTCGGTGGGGTCGAATCCGTGGACTCCGGTGGAGCCCAAGCATAACCTGGCATCGATCTGCGAGCGCTACGGCGGCGGCGGGCACGCGCGCGTGGGCGCGATCAGCCTGTCGCCGGGAGAACTGGAGCAGGCACGAAAGATCGCGGCGGAGATTGTCGCGGAGCTCAAGACGTAGGGCCCGCGGCTATAATCGAAGCTAATGGCACAAAATACTTTTGGCGCGGCGGCGAAGCTGCGCTCCGGCAAGGCCGAATTTGACTATTTCCGGCTCTCCACGCTCGAATCCCGGGGCGTGGGCAGCATCTCCCGGCTCCCGTTCTCCACCCGGATACTTCTCGAGAACCTGCTGCGCAACGAAGATGGCAAACGCGTCTCCGCACCGGATATCGAGATGGTGGCCCGCGGCGAAGGCGCCGGCGCTAAAGAGATCAGTTTCATGCCGGCGCGTGTTCTCCTGCAGGATTTTACCGGCGTGCCCTGCGTGGTGGACCTGGCAGCCATGCGCGACGCCCTGGCCGCAATGGGCGGCGATCCCTCGCGCGCCAACCCGCTGATGCCGGCCGACCTGGTGATCGATCACTCGGTCCAGGTAGACCACTTCGGCAGCAAAGACGCGTTCGATCTCAACGCCATGCTCGAATTCCAACGCAACCGCGAGCGCTACATGCTGCTGCGCTGGGGCCAGACCGCGTTCTCGAATTTCCGCGTCGTGCCGCCGGATACGGGGATCGTCCACCAGGTGAATCTCGAATATCTGGCGCCGGTCGTGTTCCGCAATCCGGCGGGCACCGTCTATCCCGATTCCGTCGTCGGCACGGACTCGCACACCACGATGATCAACGGCCTCGGCGTGCTCGGCTGGGGCGTCGGTGGCATCGAGGCGGAGGCCTGCATGCTGGGCCAGCCGGTTTCGATGTTGCTGCCGCCGGTGGTCGGGTTCAAGCTGATGGGCCGCCTCAAAGAAGGTTGCACGGCCACCGATCTCGTGCTCACCATCACCCAGATGCTGCGCAAGAAGGGCGTGGTCGGAAAGTTCGTCGAGTATTACGGGCCGGGACTGAGCGCGCTCGCGCTGGCCGACCGGGCCACCGTGGCCAACATGTCGCCGGAGTACGGCGCCACCATGGGCTTCTTCCCGGTGGACCAGGAAACGCTGGACTACCTCAAGTTCACCAACCGCGATCCGGAGCAGATTGCGCTGGTGGAGACCTATAGCAAGGAGCAGGGACTCTTCCGCACCGACTCCACGCCGGATCCGGCCTACGCAGACACGCTGGAACTCGACCTGGCGACGGTGGTCCCGTCGCTGGCCGGGCCAAAACGGCCGCAGGACCGCGTGGAACTGCCCGACGTAAAGAAGAATTTCCGGGCCGCTTTCCCCAATGCGACGCTTCCCGCCAGCGGCGAGCTGGGCAACGGGGCGGTGGTAATCGCCGCGATCACGAGCTGCACCAACACGTCGAATCCCAGCCTGATGCTGGCGGCCGGCCTGGTGGCCAAGAAGGCCGCGGAGCGCGGTCTCAAGGTGAAGCCTTGGGTAAAAACCAGCCTCGCGCCCGGCTCGAAGGTGGCGGTCGATTACTACCGCGACTCCGGCCTGATGCCGTACCTGGAACAGCTCAATTTTCACCTGGTGGGATTCGGCTGCACCACCTGCATCGGCAACAGCGGCCCTATCCCCGAGCCGGTCGCCGAGGCAGTGCAGAAGGAGAACCTGGTGGTCTCGGCGGTGCTGAGCGGGAATCGCAATTTCGAGGGGCGCGTGAATCCGCTGGTGAAGGCGAACTACCTGGCCTCACCGCCGCTGGTGATCGCCTACGCGCTTGCCGGGACCGTGGATCTCGACCTGGCCAACGATCCCCTGGGAACAGGTTCGGACGGCAAGCCGGTCTACCTGCGCGACATCTGGCCCACCAATGAAGAGGTAGAGGCCAGCGTGCGGGCTTGCGTTCATCGCGAAATGTACCAGCAGGAGTACGCACGGGCGTTCGACGGCGACAAGAACTGGCAGTCGATGAAGATTCCCACCGGACAGATCTACCGTTGGGACGAATCCTCCACCTATATCAAGAAGCCGCCCTACTTCGACCAGATGGCCGACCCAGGCAAACCGCTGACGGATTTCCACGGCATGCGGGTGCTGGCGGTGCTCGGCGATTCGGTGACTACCGACCACATCTCGCCCGCGGGCTCGATTCCGAAAGACAGTCCCGCCGGAAAGTACCTGATCTCGCTCGGCGTTCAACCGAAGGACTTCAACAGCTACGGCGCACGCCGCGGCAATCACGAGGTGATGGTGCGCGGTACGCTGGCCAACATTCGCCTCCGGAACCAGCTTGCGCCCGGCACCGAAGGCGGCTGGACGCGCCACCTGCCGGACGGTGAGCAGATGTTCATCTACGACGCCTCGATGAAATACCAGGCCGAGGGCGTGCCGCTGCTGATCGTTGCGGGCAAGGAGTACGGCTCGGGATCGTCGCGCGATTGGGCGGCGAAGGGCGTGGCGCTGCTCGGGGTGCGCGCGGTGATCGCGGAGAGTTTCGAGCGTATCCACCGGACCAACCTGGTCGGAATGGGAGTGCTGCCGCTGCAATTTCAGGCCGGCGAGAATGCAGCTTCACTCGGACTCACGGGCGAGGAGGTGTTCGACGTCGTGGGGGTGGCCGCCTCATTGAACAGGGGCGGACGGAAGGCAACGGTGCGCGCAGGCGGTAAGACTTTCACGG
>Ga0335081_10003287_pt1 | contig 25395 bp, 22 predicted proteins | sample Lox_Sample_35_FD_206713 | JGI IMG/M metagenome (GOLD analysis project Ga0335081, IMG submission 206713) | Soil microbial communities from Loxahatchee National Wildlife Refuge, Florida, United States - Lox_Sample_3.5 | ecosystem: Environmental > Terrestrial > Soil > Wetlands | place: USA...
CCCTCCCGCCCGTCAGCTCCCCGCCTTCCGCCGCAGCCTCCTCGCCTGGTTCCACGCCCACAAGCGCGCTCTCCCCTGGCGCGCTTCCCGCGATCCCTACCGCATCTGGATCTCCGAAATCATGTTGCAGCAGACGCGCGTCGCCGCCGTCCTCCCCTATTACCAGCGTTTCCTCGCACGGTTTCCCACCGTTCGCGCCCTCGCTCGTGCGCCCGAATCTTCCGTCCTCGAAGCCTGGGCTGGCCTCGGCTATTACTCCCGCGCGCGCAATCTCCATCGCGCCGCAAAAGAAATCGTCCGCCTCCACGCCGGTAAATTTCCGCGAACGCAGGCAGCCGCTCTCGCTCTCCCCGGCGTCGGCCGCTACACCGCCGCCGCCGTTCTCAGCATCGCCTACGGCGCTCCGCTCGCCGTTCTCGACGGCAACGTCGCTCGCGTTCTCGCCCGTCTCGGCGCCGTTCGCGGCGATCTCCGCCAACCCGCCCGCTGGCATCAGCTCGAAGCCGAAGCCCGGCATCTGCTCGTCCCGCGCTCCGCCGGCGCCTGGAACCAGGCCATGATGGAGCTCGGCGCCACCATCTGCACTCCGCGCAATCCCGCCTGCGCCGAATGTCCCGTCTCCCGCTTCTGCCGCGCCCGCTCTCTCGGCCTGGAAAATTCCATCCCCGCCCGCCGCAGCCAGCGCGCGCCCGAAACTGTCCGCCTCGCCGCCGCCGTCCTCCTCGACGCGCATCGCCGCACCCTCCTCATCCATCCCGTAAATGGCGCCGCCGGCGCTCTCTTCTCCCGCCTCTGGCAATTCCCCGCCCTCCGCGTCCAGCGCGATCCGCTCTCCGAACTCCGACGCCATCTCCGCGACACACTCGGCATCGAGCCCGCCCTCTGCGCTCCTCTCGGCTCCGCCCGCCACGCCGTCACCTTCCGCCGTGTCACCTTGCTTCCCTTTCTCGTCCCCGTCGACCAGTTGCCCGGCATCGCCGGCGCCGATTCCGCCGCCCTCCCGCTCGATCAGGTGGACCAATGGCCCACCTCCAGCGCCACCCGCAAAATCGCCCGCGCCGCCCTCCGTGGCGCCTCGGTTCTGCAGTAGAACTCCTCTGTCCCCGCCCCGTTTCCCCCACCTCCCGCCGTGCTAGACTGAATTTCCCTATGGCCACCGCGGTTCGTGCCCCCCGCGCTTCCCTTTCCGCTCTCGTGCGTTACTCCGAGGTGTCTCTCTTCCTGCTCCTGGTGAGCGGCGTGGCCTCGCTCCTCTGGACCGGCAAACTCGACCCCGTCTCCGCCACCCTCGCTCCCCTCGCGCTGGCCATCAAGGCCTGGCGATACGCCCGCGGCAAGCCGCCCGAGCTCTCTCACCGCCAGGTCACCTGGGCCGTCTCGCTCTACATCCTGTTTTTCCCGTTCGACATGCTGGTCTTTTCCCGCGCCTTCGCTTCCGGCACGCCCAACACCTGGCTCTACGCCGCCCTCCACGCCGCCATTCACCTCATGCTCTTCGTCATGATCCTGCGCCTCTATTCCGCGCGCACCTCGCGCGACCTGCTCTTCCTCTCCATGATGGCCCTGGCCGCGCTCCTGGCCTCCGCGATTCTCACCATCGACACCGCCTTCCTCGTCTTCCTCGCCCTGTTCCTGATTCTCGGCGTTTCCACCTTCATGAGCCTGGAGATGCGCCGCGCGGCAGAAGGCGCCGTGGCTCCCCCGCTCGAGGCCCGCACTCCCGCCTCGCGCCGTCTCGGCCGCGCCCTCGGCGTCACCGCCGTGCTCATGACCATCGGCACGCTCTCCGCCGGCGCCGTCATTTTCGTCGGCCTGCCCCGCTTTCCCATCGGCTATCTGGGCGGCCTCAATTTCAACCCCACGCTCATCTCCGGCTTCAGCGACAACGTCGAGCTCGGCCGCATCGGCGAGATCAAGCTCAATTCCGCCGTGGTCATGCGCACCCGCCTCGACGTGCCCCGCGACGCCGTCCCCAATCTCCGCTGGCGCGGCATCGCACTCACCAACTTCGACGGCCATCGCTGGTTCACTCCCGAGCACCGCAACACCACCATCACCATGTCCAATGACGGCTGGTATCACCTCTCCACTTCCCACGCCCCACAGGTCGCCGGCAAATTCCGCGCCGTCAGTTATTCCGTGCTCATCGAGCCCATGGCCGCCAATTCCCTCTTCGTCCTCGCTCATCCCCTCGAAGTACGCGGCCCCTTTGGCCACGACGCTTCCGGTTCCCCCCGCGAAGGGCCTTCGCACTATCTCTGGGTGGATCAGACCAACTCCATCTTTACCCCCTACGGCAACAGTTTTTCCCGCTACCTCTACGAGGGAAAGGCCCTCGTCCCCGTTCTTCCTCCCGATGAGCTCCGCAAGGCCTCCACCGATTACCCTGCCTCCATCCGCGACGCCTATCTCCAGCTTCCCCCGCTCGACCCCGCCATTCCCGCCCTCGCGCGCGACATCACCCGCCGCGCCAAAACTCCCTTCGACAAGAGCTCTGCCATCGAGCTCTATCTCCGCACCCGCTTCGGCTACACGCTCACCCAGCCCGACCCGCCTCCCAAGGACCCCCTCGCCTATTTCCTCTTCACCCGCCGCGCCGGCCATTGCGAATATTTCGCCACCGCCATGACCGTCATGGTCCGCTCCCTCGGCATCCCCGCCCGCTACATCAACGGCTTCCTCCTCGGCGAATACAACGACGTGGCCGACTCCTACATCGTCCGCGGCAGCGACGCCCACAGTTGGGTCGAAGTCTATTTCCCCGACTACGGCTGGATTCCCTTCGATCCCACCCCGCCCGTCGGCTCCAAGCCCGAGTTTTCTCTCGGACGCCTCGCCTATTACTGGGACTGGTTTGAAATGGCCTGGAGCGAATGGGTCATCAACTACAGCCAGGCCCAGCAGATGCATCTGGCCACCAACGCCACCCGCACCGCGCGCGAGTGGAGCTACTGGATGCAGCGTTTCCTCTATCTCAAGCAGGATGCCGGCGTGCAATGGGTCAAGGGCTGGCACAAATTGCTCGAGGGCGGCTTCAAGCAAAACCCGAAAGTGATGCTCCTTCCCGCTCTCCTGCTCGCCGCCATCGTCCTTCTGCTCGTTCGCGGCCGCGCCCTCGCCGATCTCTGGATTTCCGTCACCGCTCGCGCCGGTTCCAAAAGCGGGCACAGCCCCGGCCGCGCCCCGCGCCTCGCCACTCTCTATTACTCCCGCCTGCTCCGCGCCCTGGAACGCCGCGGCTTCCGCAAACCCGACTCGCAGACCCCGCGCGAATTCGCCCTCAGTCTTTCTCCCGCCCCGCTCGCCGAGCGCGTCGCGGAAATGACGCGTCTCTACGAAGCCTCCCGCTTCGGCCGCGAACCCGCAGACGCCGCCGCCTTCGCCCGCTCCCTCCGCGCCATCGAAGCCTGTCTGCCGTAGGCGCCGCTTCTGTTGCGCGCGGCGCCGGCGGAGTCTTCTCCCCACCAGAAGAGCCCGTTATTCAACCAGCATAACGTTATCTGATGCTATGATTTCTCGGGATGAAACCGGCAACCCTGCTCGTGGTTGCGGCTCTGCTGTCGTCTGGCCCGGCCATGGCGATGTGCCATGTTCCGCAACCCCGGCTGGTGTCCGCTGAATACTTCGCCAGCAAAGTTGTTGTCCAAGCCACACTCACAAAAGTCGAACCAGTTCTCGAACAGAAAGACGATCCCCTCTCCGTATTGGCGTACGTCTACACTTTGCGCGCGAATCGGCTCCTCCGCGGCAACATTGGAGGCGTTTTCCACGTTTACGAGGGCAACGACAGCGGCCGCGCATCCTTCCGTTGGAAAGTGGGACGGCAATATCTCCTGTTCCTGTTCTACGCAAAGAACGTGCAGGCCTGGGCGCTCGACGGCTGTGGAAACTCTGGACCAATGACCCGCGCACAGCCCGCCTTGGACCAAATCCAAGCCATCCAGACCAGCTCCGATGGGGGCGTTATTCGCGGCATAGTGACCCAATCGAACTTGGGGACTCCGGTTTCAGGGGTTCACCTCGAAGCGCGCGGCACGGGCGGGATTTTCACCGGAGTTTCAGATCATGTCGGCAATTTCGAGATAAAAGTCCCCGCCGGCAGATACACGCTTCACGCGCGGAAGAAGGGCCTCAAGTTTCGGACCCACGAGCTGAGCTACGAGAAGGCCAACGACCTTACAATTCAACCCGGGGGATGCGTCCAAGTCCAGCTTGTTCCTCCCTCCCCGTAATCGAGCCGCATCCCCGAGCCTCCCAATACCAGCTGTAAGGATTGTCCGCTGACCCGTCACCCGCCCCGACCACCGCCACCCCCCGTGCTACACTGGTTCTTCCCATTTTCACCATCACCGTGAACTCTGCGCGAAAACTCGGCTTCATCTCCCTAGGCTGTCCCAAGAACCTCGTGGACAGCGAAGTCATGATGGGCATCCTCTCCCGCCACGGCTACGAGCTCACTCCCCGCCCCCAAGAGGCCGACGTTCTCGTCGTCAACACTTGCAGTTTCATCGAGCCCGCCCAGCAGGAATCCGTCAACACCATCCTGGAAATGGCCGAGTACAAGCGCACCGGCCGCGCCCAGCGCCTCGTCGTGGCCGGCTGCCTCGTCGAACGCTTCGGCGCTCAAATCCGGCAGCAAATCCCCGAAGTCGACGCGCTCGTCGGCACCGGCGACGTCGAACGCATCCTCGACGCCACCGAAGGCGGCCTCCGCGAACTCGCGCCCGCCCCTCCCGAATTCCTCTATCACGATCTTTCGCCCCGCGTTCTCACCACTCCCCGCCACTTCGCCTACATCAAGATCAACGAGGGCTGCGACCACCCCTGCAGCTTCTGCATCATTCCCGAATTGCGCGGACGCTTCCGCAGCCGCCGCTTCGAATCCGTCGTCCGCGAAGCCGAACAGCTCGCCTCCCGCGGCGCACGCGAAGTCATCCTCATCGGCCAGGACACCACCGCCTACGGAGAAGACCTCGGCATCCGCGACGGCCTTCCGCTTCTCCTCGAACGCCTCGCCTCCATCGGCTCGCTCTCCTGGATCCGCTTCCTCTATTGCTATCCCAACCGCATCACCCCGCGCCTGCTGGATACCATTGCCGCGCACCCGCGCCTCGTCAAATATCTCGACGTGCCGCTCCAGCACGCCTCCCAGCCCGTGCTCGCGCGCATGAAGCGCGGCGGCAGCCCCGGCGCCCTGCTCCGTCTCGTGGAAAGAATCCGCGCCGCCATTCCCGGCGTCTGGCTCCGCACTTCCTTCATCGCCGGCTTCCCCGGCGAAACCGAATCCGATTTCCGCGAGCTCTGCGATTTCGTCCGCGCCGCCCAGTTCGACTGGCTCGGCGTTTTCGCCTACTCCGACGACGAGACCGCCGAATCCCACTCGCTCGACGGCAAAGTCGACCCCGCCGCCATCGCCGATCGCCGCCACCGCCTCATGTCCATCCAGCGCAAAATCTCGCGCCGCCGTCTCGCCCGCCGCGTCGGCCAGTCGTTCTCCGCCGTCCTCGAAGGACCCTCGCGCGACAGCGATCTCGTCTGGCAGGCCCGCCTCGAAGGCATGGCTCCGGAAATTGACGGCCGCATCCTCGTCACCGAAATTGACGCCCCCGGCCTCCCCCTCGAATCTCTCCCCGGCTCTCTCGTCCGCGTCGAGATCACCGGGGCGCAGGATTACGATCTGGTCGGCCGCGTCGCCGCCGTGCTCGATCCGCCGCGCGAACCCGTGCGGCCCGCGCCCGCGGATTCCTCCCTGCCTGCCTTGCGGGTTCTCGCCTGACCACCTCCGTGATGAGCGCGCCAGCCTCACTCGAGTCACCGAAGCCCGCGCCCTCGCGCCCTTCCGGCTTTTCCTGGTGGTTCGCCACCGCCTGCGGCCTCGGCACGCTTCCCAAAGCGCCCGGCACCTGGGGATCGCTCGCCGGCCTCGCTCTCGCCTGGCTGTTCGCCGTACTCGAATTCCGCGCTCTCCCCTTTGGCGCCGCCCATCTCCACATCTTCAATCCCATGTTCTGGTGGCTCGCCGTCAGTGCCGCCGGCGTCTTCGCCGCCGGCCGCGTCGAGCGCGCCCGCGACAAAAAAGACCCGCAGGAAGTGGTCATTGACGAGGTTTCCGGCCAGTGGCTCGCCCTGCTCATCGGCCCCGCCATGCTCGGACTGGGCGCCGGGTGGAAATCTTTTCTGGCGGGTTTTATACTTTTTCGAGTTTTCGATATCACTAAGCCCTTCCCCGCACGGCGCGCGGAGTCCCTGCCGGGCGGATGGGGCATAATGGTGGACGACTGGATCGCAGGGTTGTACGCGGCCGCGTGTCTGTGGCTGGCCCACGGCCTCGGCTTTTCGTAGCACGGGCTTTCCGCCTGTGCGCATTTGTTTCGGCTCGCTGCTGGATGCCGGGTGGTTCTGAAAAATGGCCGACCGCCCCACAATTGAACGCGTCGCCCCCGCTGCCGCAATCCCCGGCGGCGAAGTTGCCATCTACGGCGCGGGGTTCACCCATCGCAATGGTTCCCGCCCCACCGTCCGCTTTGGAGAAAACGAAGGCAACCTGCTCCTCTGCACCGAAAACCGCCTGGTCGTCCGCGTCCCGGAAGGCGCCGGCGGCGAATTGCGCGTGGCCAATGTCGAGGGCGAAAGCAAAAAATTCCAGTTCGCCGTGGGAATCAACATTGCGGACAATCTGCATCCCGTCGCCAATCCCGCCGTCGATACGGAAGGCAACGTCTACGTCACCTTCAGCGGCCAGCGCGGCCAGAAGGTTCCCGTCTCCCTCTACAAAATCACTCCCAATTTTCTGGTCAAGCCTTTCGCCACCGAACTCATGAATCCCACCGGCCTGGCCATCGACCGCGAAGGCACCCTCTACGTTTCCTGCCGCCACGACGGCACCATTCACCGCATCACTCCCGACGGCCGCGCCCAGCGCTGGGTTGAAGGCATGGGCATCGCCACCGGTCTCGCGTTTGACAAAGAGGGCGCCCTCTATTGCGGCGACCGCAGCGGCACCATTTTCAAAATCTATCCCGACCGCCAGATTCTCGTCTTCGCCACTCTCGAGCCCTCCATCTCCGCCTATCACCTCGCCTTCGGCAATGCCGGCGAGCTTTACGTCGCCGGCCCCACCACTTCCAGTTTCGACCGCATCCTGCGCATCACCTCGAACGGCGAAGTCAGCTCCTACTTCCGCGGCCTCGGCCGCCCGCAGGGCATGGCCTTCGACTCCGCCTCCAATCTCTACGTCGCCGCTTCCTACGCCGGCCGCCGCGGCATCGTGCGCATTTCCTCCCAGGGCCGCGCCGATGTGGTGGTCTCCGGCAGCGGCCTGGTCGGTCTGGCTCTGCTTCCTTCCCGCCGCGCCTATCTCGCTACCGGTTCCGTCCTCTACGCTCTCGACTGGGACGTCGCCGGCGCTTCCCTTCCCCTCTGATCCCTCATTTTTGTACCGCCGGCATCTTGCCGGCGTCTTCTCTCCGCCGTGCCGTGTAGCGCCGCCTGACCGCCCTCGTCCGCCGCGGCGCGGAAGGGTCTGCCCTCCTCTGCGGCGAGACCTCCTCCTCTCTCCCCTCGTCTGGTACCATGCTTTGCTCGCACCACGTTCCGGAGGTCTTCCAGATGCGATGCCCGCTCTTCCTCGCCGTCTTTCTCGCTGCCGCGGCTCTCACCGCTTCGGCCCAATCCCAGCCCGAAAACAAGCCGCAGGAGCCCGCTCTCCCCTACTCCCCCAGCCTCGACGTCACTTCCATGGACCGCTCCGTGGATCCCTGTGTCAACTTCTACAAATACGCCTGCGCCGGCTGGCAGCGCCGCAACCCCGTCCCTCCTGACCAGACCAGTTGGTCCGTCTACGCCAAACTCTATGAAGACAATCTGAATTTTCTCCGCGGAATTCTCGAACAGGCCGCCGCCGATTCTCCCTCCCGCGATCAGGTGACCCGCGAAATCGGCGACTTCTACGCCGCCTGCATGGACGAATCTGCGGCCGAAACGCGCGGCGCTTCTCCCATCGAGCCGCAGCTTGCCGCCATCGCCGCGCTCCGTTCCGCCCGCCAGCTCGCTCCATTGGTCGCCCGCCTCCAGCTTGAATTCGGCCGCTACATTTTTTTCGCCGCCGGCTCCACGCAGGACCCCGACAATTCCGAGCAGGTCATCGCCGACCTCGACCAGGGCGGCCTCGGCCTCCCCGACCGCGACTACTACACCAAGGACGACGCCAAATCGAAGGAAACGCGCGAGCGCTACCTCGCCCACGTCCGCAAAATCTTCGAGCTCCTCGGCGAATCGCCCGCCGACGCCGGGCGTGACGCCTCCACGGTCATGAATCTCGAGACCGCCATGGCCCGCTCCCAGCTCACCCGCGTCGAGCGCCGCGATCCCTACAACCTCAAGCACAAAATGTCTCTGGCCGCGCTCGAATCGCTCGCTCCGAATTTCGACTGGAAGACCTACTACCGCGATGCCGGCTATCCCCCCTTCTCCATCGTCAACGTAGACGCGCCCGCCTTTTACAAGGAACTGAACTCGCTCCTGGCCTCCCGGCCGGTCTCCACGCTCCAGACCTATCTGCGCTTCCACGTCGCCAATTCCGCGTCCGCCTATCTTTCCTCCGCCTTCGTCACCGAAAATTTCGATTTCTACCGCAAGTACCTGCGCGGAGCGAAAGAGCAGCAGGCCCGCTGGAAGCGCTGCGTCAGCTACACCGACGCCGATCTCGGCGACGCGCTCGGACAGGCCTACGTGAAGCGCGCATTCTCTCCCGGGCTGAAGGACGCCACGCTCGACATGGTGCGCCGCATCGAAGACGCCATGGGCCGGCGCATCCGCGAGCTGGACTGGATGAGCCCCGAAACCAGGCAGCAGGCCCTGGTGAAATTGGCCGGGATGCGCAACAAGATCGGCTATCCCGACAAATGGCGCGACTACTCCTCCGTGCAGATTTCCCGCGGCGATTTTGCCGGCAACCGCCAGCGCGCCGCCGCCTTCGAATCCCATCGTCAGATCAGCAAAATCGGCAAGCCCGTCGATCACGGCGAATGGGGAATGACCGCGCCCACCGTCAACGCCTATTACGACCCGCAGATGAACGACATCAATTTTCCGGCCGGCGTCCTCCAGCCGCCCCTCTACGACGCGAAGATGGACGAGGCCCCCAACTACGGCGACACCGGCGGAACGGTGGGCCACGAGCTCACTCACGGGTTCGACGACGAGGGCAGCCAGTTCGACGCCCACGGCAATTTGCGCAACTGGTGGACGAAACAGGACCGCGAAAAATTCAACGCGCGCACCCGGTGCGTCGAAGACCAGTACGCCGGCTACGTGGTCATCGACGACATTCACATCAACAGCCAACTCACCCTGGGCGAAGACGTGGCCGACCTCGGCGGAGAAATCCTCGCCTACCTGGCCTGGAAAGATGCCATAAAAGGTAAGACACTGGAGAGTATAGACGGCCTCACTCCCGAACAGCGCTTCTTTGTCGGCTTCGCCCAGTGGGCCTGCGAGAACACCCGCCCGGAGGAGGCCCGCCTCCGCGCCCTCACCGATCCCCACTCCCCCGCCGAGTACCGCATCAACGGCGTGGTGGTCAACATGCCCGAGTTCGCGCAGGCTTTCTCCTGCAAGCTGGGCCAGCCCATGACCAAGCCTCCCGCCAAGGTCTGCCGCGTCTGGTAGTCCAGGGAGCCGCGTTCCCCGATTTTCTGTTCGTGGATCCCTCCCCCAGCCGCCGCGGCCGGCGGCGCCCTCCTCCTCCGGCCTCCCCGGTGGCCGGCTTCCCCGTCCTGCCCCCCGCTCCGGCCGCTCCCGCGCGGTTCGGACTGCGTCCGGATAACAATGTTATGTTAACTAGATTCGGGTTGCCGGATTTGGACCGTTTTCGAGAAAATCCGCGCATTCCCGAAACGGGAATTGCCCCCTGTTTCCTCCTCCCTGGCCGCTCTGGGATCCCTTGCGGGTGAGATTCATCGCTGGTTTTCCGTTCCGCGCCCGCCCGATTCATCGTGCTTTACTTCGATGATGAATCCAGATTAATATCACGGCTTATCTGACGTATATGATTTCCGCCGCACTCATGGTTTTGGCTTCGCTGCTGTCCTCCGCGCCGCAGCCGGCGCCCGCGGATCTCTGCGGGGTGGTCCGGGACCAGACCGGCGCAGCCGTGGCCGGCGCCTCTCTCGATCTGCTGGCGGGAAAAATCCACCTCACCGCCGCCACGGACGCCGCGGGAGCGTTCTGCTTCCATCAGCTCGAGCCCGGCAGCTATCAGCTCACCACGCAGGCGCGCGGCTTTCAGCCCGACTCCCGGAAAATCACCCTCGCGCCCGGCGAGTCGCGGCGCTTCACAATCTCGCTCGCCGTCAAATCCGTCGCCCAGCAGGTCACCGTTGCGGAAGGCACTGCGGACACGAGCTCCCTCAACGTGGCCGAAACGAAAATCGACCGCGGCCTGATTGAAAATCTTCCCCGCGAGAGCGTGAATGCATCGCTCAGCTCCATTCTTGCTCTCGCCACTCCCGGCGTGGCCGCGGACTCCAACGGCGTCTTCCATCCGCTCGGCGAACACGCGGAAACCTCCTTCAGCCTGGACGGCCAGCCCATCTCCGACCAGCAGAGCCGCATTTTCTCCAACCAGATTTCCGCGAGCGCGCTCCAGGAAATGCGCACACTGCAGGGCGCTCCTCCGGCCGAGTTCGGCGACAAAACGAGCCTCATCGTCGAAGCCACCACGCGCTCCGGGCTCAATGCCGGCCCGCTCGCCGGAGATCTCACGCTCGGCTACGGCTCCTTCCACACGCCCGCGGCCACGCTCACGTTCGCCGCGGGCTCGAAAACGCTGGGAAATTTCGTGGCGCTCGACGGGCTGGGCAGCCGCCGTTTTCTGGACGCTCCCGAATTCGATCCGCTCCACGCCCGCGGCAACGCGGAAAATTTTTTCGACCGCTTCGACTGGCAGCCCTCCCCGGCCACGTCCTTCCACGTCAACCTTACCGCCGCGCGCTCCTGGTTCCAGGTTCCCGACACCTACGACCAGCAGGCCGCGGGCCAGGACCAGCGCCAGCACATGACCAGCTTCAATTTCGCGCTCGCGTTTTCCCGCCTGCTCTCCCCTTCCCTTCTGCTCACGGCCAACGCCTGGGTCCGCCAGGACCGCGTGGAGTATTTCCCGTCCGCCAGCCTGTTCTCCGATCAGCCCGCCACGCTCGCGCAATCCCGCCGCCTCACCAGCGCCGGATTTCGCTCCGATCTCGCTTACTCGCACGGCCGCCACGCGTGGAAGGGCGGAGTTCAGTTCCAGGCCACTCCGCTTTCCGAATTTTTTACCAGCGGCCTCACGGATCCGGCCTTCAATTCTCCCTGCCTGGGCCCGGGCGGCGTGCCCGTGCCGGACCCGGCTCTGACCGCGCCCAGCCAGTGCGCCGCCGCGGGGTATGTGCAAAACGCCTCGTTCCAGCCCGCGCTGCTGCCCTACGACCTGACGCGCGGCGGCGCTCTGTTTTCGTTCCGCGGCGCCGCCACCATCTATGAGGCCAGCGCGTACGTTCAGGACAGCATCAGCCTGGGCCCGCTGACGCTGAATCTGGGACTGCGCTACGACGCCTATCACGGACTGAGCCGCGGCTACGGAATTCAGCCGCGCACCGGCCTGGCCTACCGGCTGCGTTCCACCGGAACCGTGCTCCACTTTTCCTACGCGCGCATTTTCCTCACTCCCTACAACGAGAATCTCATCGTCTCCAGTTCCACCGGGCCCGGAGGGCTGGGCAATGGCTCGCTCGGCGCCACCGCCGTCCGGCCGCTCACGCCCGCGCGGCGCAATCAATACAACGCGGGTCTGGAGCAGCAATTCGGCCGCAGGTTCACCATCCAGGCGGAATATTTCTGGAAGTACACGCACGGCGCCTACGACTTCAACACCATCCTGAACACTCCGCTGAATTTCCCCATCCAGTTCCGCCTGTCGAAAATCGACGGGGCGCTGGTCCGCGCCACGCTGGCCAATTTCCACGGCCTGAGCGCCTTCGCGGTGCTGGGACACACGCGCTCGCGCCTGTTCAGCCCGGAGGTCGGCGGCATCAATTTCGGCACGGCGTACGCTTCCGTGGCGCGCCCCGACCACGATCAGGCGTTCCAGCAGACCACCAACGTGCAGTATCAGTTTCCGGAGCGGAGCTTTCGCGGGCTGTGGCTGGGGCTCACCTGGCGGTTCGACAGCGGCCTGGTGGTGGTGAACGTTCCCGATTACGCCACCGCGCTCACGCTCACGGGCGATGAGCAGCAGGAGATGGGCTTGTATTGCGGCACTGTGTTTGCCACCGACCTCCAGCCGCTGCGGAGCTGCAATTCCGCTCACTACGGAGCCACGCTCATCCACATCGCGCCGCCGGGAACCTACAATCCCGATACGAATCCCTCGCGCATCGCTCCGCACAATCTGTTCGACGCCGCGATGGGCGCGGATCATTTATGGACGCGCGGCCGTTACGGCCTGGGCGCGAAGCTGAGCGTGGTGAACCTGACGGACAAAGTGGCGCTCTATAATTTTCTTTCCAGCTTTTCCGGCACGCACTTCATCACCCCGCGGGTCGTCCAGGGGGAATTGACCCTGCACTTCTAACACGGAGAACGGCAGAGCCCCGGCGGGAAGCCGGCGGTGCAAAATGCGGGTTACATCGGCGCGCGGTCCAGTGGCACGATGAATTGAATTCCGCTCACCTGCTTTCCCGCCAGCCGCAGATCATTGGTGAGGAACAGGTCCACGCCTGCCGCAGCGGCGCAGGAGAGCTGGATCGCATCCGCCACGCGCAACGAGCGGTCCCGCCGCAGGGTCGAATACACCAGCGCCGCCTTCTCTTCAAATGGAATCAGCGTCGAAGTCCGCCGGATGGCCTCTTCGTACCTCTTGGCCAGTTCCGCCTGGCCCTGCTCCCTGGGCTTCACCAGCGCTTCGCCCAGCGTCAGCGTCGAGGTGAGCAGCTCATCGCCGCGCGACAGCATGGCTTTGCGGATGGCGATGGTGCGCTTCGAAAGCGGCCCGTAATTCTCCAGCAGGTAGATGTAGAGATTCGTGTCCCAGAAGATTCGGCTCATTCCGCTTCTTCTCTCAGCCGGTTCACATACGCATCGGCATGCTCGTCCGCCCAGAGTTCCCTTCCCGAGCCTGCCAGCCGCAGCAACGGATCCTTTTCCGGGGCCGCCTCCAGCGCCTTCGCCGACCACTGCTCATACCAGCCGAGCAATCCGCGGAGGGCTGAGCCGCGCGGCATGTCTTCCGCCGCCGGCGTGATTTTGCTGCCTTCCCGCCGCGGATCGTACGGGTCGCCTTTGCGAAACAGGCGCCGCCTGCCCGCTCCCGTCTCGAAGAGCATTCGGTACCGGCCCGGATTCGGCGGGCGATTCGCCACGCAGTGCTGTACCACGTGGACGTACAGGCCGGGCCGAATTTCTCCGGCAAGGGATTCGCGCCTGGCACGCTCCATGATTTCCTCGATGGTGAAGTCGGCTTGCAGCGGACGTTCGCGATGCAGCAAAGCAGTGATGATCCACACCTCGTCCGCGATTTTGAGCTTCGTCTCCTCGGCAGCCTCTGAGGTCGCGTGCTTTTTCATTCCGCACCCCCGTTGTGGCCGGCGACGCGGCGCCTGTCGAGGAGCGACCGCCAGCATCGCCTGCACAGGTTGTGGTCATATCTCGCCCGCATCCGTCCATCGGAAGCCCGATACACAGCCTTCGCGAAAAGACAGAGCCTGCAGTAGTGCTTTGAGTGGGGCATGGAACTCTCATTTCCTTTATTAGACTATAATACTAAGAATACATGCTGTCAGAGACTTGTCAAGTACAAAGTGATTTGCGGAAAGAGCGTTACGCTCGCGCGAGCGAACACCGCCGCGGCTCCGATGCTCGGGAGGAACGGTCACTTTTCGGAGCCACTGCCGCGCTCCTCGGCACTCCTGGTCCTCGGCCGCCTTCCCGTTTGCCCTGTGCCCCCGGGGCACAGGGTCTGGAATCGACGATCCCCTGCGGCAGGCCTCCGCGGCCCGGCCCGCCCGGGCGCGGCGCTGCTGCGCGCTCGAAATGCGATCCTCGACTTGCACCTGCTGTGTGCTTCGGGTAGAAACGTAATGGAATGAGAGCGGAAATCATTGCCGTAGGCTCGGAGCTGCTCACACCGGACCGCGTGGACACCAACTCGCTGTTCCTGACCGCGCAACTCAACCGGCTGGGTATCGAAGTGGTGCGAAAAACCATCGTGGGGGACGACCTGGAAGGGCTGAGCCGCGAGTTCCGGGCCGCGCTCGAACTGGCCGAGGTGACCGTGGCCTGCGGCGGGCTGGGCCCCACCGAGGACGACATCACGCGCGAGGCGCTCGCCGCCGTGCTGCGGCGGCCGCTGGTGCAGAACGAGGAGGTGCTGAAGGACCTGCAGGCCAAATTCGAGCGCTTCGGACGGACCATGCCGCAAATCAACGTGAAGCAGGCCATGGTGCCGGTGGGCGCCACGGTGCTGTCCAATCCGCGAGGCACGGCTCCGGGCCTGTGGATAGAAGACGGCCCGCGCATCGTGATCCTGGTCCCCGGTCCGCCGGGGGAACTCGAGCCGATGTTTATCGAGCGCGTGGTGCCGCGGCTGGAAGTGCGGGTGACGGGCGCGCGGCTGGTGGCGCGCGAGCTGCGCGTGACGGGCCTGGGCGAATCGGCCGTGGACCAGGCCATCGCGCCGATCTACAAGGGCTATGGCGACGTGCAGACCACGCTGCTGCACGTGCCCGGAGAAATCCACGTGCATCTGCGGCTGTGGTCGGCGGACGCGCCCGCGGCCGAAAAACGGCTGGACGAGCTGGTGGAGCGCATCCGGCGGGCGCTGGGGGAAAGCCTGTTCACCACCAAGGGCGAGGAGATCGAGCAGGTGGTGGCGCAGCAGCTCACCTGGCACGGCGCCACGCTGGCCGTGGCGGAAAGCTGCACGGGGGGAATGCTGGGAGAGCGGCTCACGCGGATTCCGGGCAGCTCCGCCTATTTCGTGGGCGGAGTGGTGAGCTACGGGAATGAATTGAAGTCCGGATGGCTGGATGTGCCGCGCGAGTTGATCGACGCGAAGGGCGCGGTGAGCGCGGAAGCGGCCCGGGCCATGGCGGAAGGCGTGCGCAAGCGCGCGGGCACGACGCTGGGGCTTTCCATCACCGGAATCGCCGGGCCAACCGGCGGGACCGCGGAAAAGCCGGTGGGCACGGTGCACATCGCGCTGGCGGATGCGCAGGGCGCGCGGGAAAAAGCGTTCAAGTTTCCGGGGGACCGCGGACGCATCCGGGGGCAGGCCACGGTGGCCGCGCTGGACATGGTGCGGCGCTACTACCTGAGCGCAGGGGACCGGAAGCCGCAGTGAGCGGCGCACAAATCCGGCTGTTTGTGGCTCTGGAGCTTCCCGGGGAAGTTCGCGCCGCGCTGGGCGCGCTGTCCTCGCGGCTTCGCGCGAAGACGGGGAACTCCGTGCGCTGGGTCGATCCGGCCAGCCTCCATCTGACACTGAAATTCATTGGCGAGCTGGATTCCGGCAGACTGAGCGCGATACAAGCCGCGCTCGCGGCCATCCGGCTGCCGGAGCCCGTGCTGGTTGTATATGGCGGCGCGGGCACGAGTCGATTCCCGCATCCGCGCGTGTTCGCCGTGGGCGTGCAGGGTTCCCCGCCGCTTCGCGAGCTGGCCGGCGCGATTGACCGCGCGCTTCTCCCTGCCGGCGTGCCGGCGGAGGCGCGGGAGTTTTTCCCGCATCTGACGCTGGCCCGGTTGAAGTCGGGCGAGGAGTCTGCATTCCTTCGCTCCGAAGGGCAGAAGCTTGGTGTGACCGAATTCGGGCGGGCCAGCTACGCGGAATTCGACCTGATGCAGAGCACGCTGCGGCCACAGGGCGCGGTATACACGCGGGTGGAGCGGTTCGCGTTTGCGGCAACGGCGCGGGTGGAGGGGGACTGAGGTGAATGCGGCGTGGCTGCTGCCGCTGGCGGGCTACCTGCTGGGGTCGATTCCCTTCGGCTACCTGGTGGTGCGGGTGACCAAGGGGAAAGACGTTCGCGCGGCGGGCAGCGGAAACATCGGCGCGACCAACGTGAACCGCGTGGCAGGCGCGGGCGCGGGAATTGTGACGCTGCTGCTGGACGTGGCGAAAGGCTACGCGGCGGTGTGGCTGGCGCAACGCGTGAGCGGCGGCGAAGTGGCCTGGATGGCGGCGGCGGGGCTGGGGGCGGTGGTGGGGCATCTGTTTCCCGTGTGGCTCAGATTCCGGGGCGGACAGGGAGTGGCCACGGCGGTGGGCGTGTTCGTGCCGCTGTGCTGGATGGCGGTGGCGGCGGCGGCGGTGGTGTGGCTGGTGGTGGTGTCGATCTGGAGGTACGTGTCGCTTGCGTCCGTGGTGGCCGCGGCGGTGCTGCCGGTGTGCACCTATCTGCTGTACGTGCCGGGAACGCATCATGCGCCGCCGGTGAGCGTGTCGCTGGCCACGGCCCTGGTGAGCATCCTGATCATCGTGAAGCATCGCGAAAACGTGCGGCGGCTGCTGGCGGGTTCGGAAAACCGGCTGAAGTTCGGCGGGAAATGAAAGGGCGCGGGCGGGAGGGATGAAAAAAATCGCGGTGCTGGGAGCGGGAAGCTGGGGGACGGCGCTGGCGCTGGTGCTGCTGCGCAGCCGCAAGGAGCACGGCGTGTGCCTGTGGGCGAGGCGCGCGGAGCTGGCCGATGCACTGTCGAAAAAACGCGTGAACACGGATTACCTGGACGGATTCGAGCTGCCGCCGCAACTGGAAATCACCAGCGATCTGGCGCAGGCGGTGGAAGGGGCGGAGATGGTGCTGGGCGTGGTGCCCTCCGAACACGCGCGCGTGATTTACTCGACCGCGCTCCCGCATCTCTCGCCGGAAGCGCGCATGGTCAGCGCCACGAAAGGGCTGGATTTCCCGACCCTGGAACGAATGACGCAGATGATCGCGGACGTTCTGGCGGAACGGTTTCCGGCGCGGGTGGCGGCGCTATCCGGGCCGTCGTTTGCGCGGGAGACGGCGCGCGGGGACCCGACCGCGGTGGTGGTGGCTGCGGAGGACGAAGCGCTGGCGGCGGAGATTCAGGAAGAGCTGGCCGGGCCGACCTTCCGGCTGTACCGCACCACGGATATGACGGGAGTGGAACTTGGCGGAGCGGTGAAGAACGTGATCGCCATCGCCGCGGGCGTGTGCGTGGGCCTGGGGCTGGGGCACAACAGCGCGGCGGCGCTGGTGACGCGGGGGCTGGCGGAATTGACGCGGCTGGGATGCGCGCTGGGCGGGAGGCGCGAAACGCTGTCGGGGCTGGCGGGACTGGGGGACCTGGTGCTGACCTGCACGGGGGCGCTCTCGCGCAACCGCGGCGTGGGCGTGGCGCTGGGACAGGGACGGGGGCTGGCGGAAATCCAGAGCGCGACGCGGATGGTGGCGGAAGGGGTGCGCACCACGGCGGCCACCGTGGAGCTGGCCCGGCGGCACGGAATCGAGATGCCCATCACCCAGCAGATGCACGCGGTGCTGTACGAAGGGCGTGCGCCGCGGGAGGCCATCCGGGAGCTGATGGAGCGGCCGCTGAAAACGGAGTAGGCGCGCGAGGCGTAGTGCCAGAGAGGTTTCCCTCAGACACGGCGAAACTTGCGGCGCATTGTGAGGGGCGGGAAAGCACCGTAGACTTTGAGGGAAATGGGCGGACCCAGTCCAAGCCGGGGTGTGCTGAGCCACGTGCGGATTCTGTGGCTGGTGCTGGCGGCGCTGCTGCTGGTGAGCCTGCTGCCGATCCTGGCGTACCACTACCAGGTGCTGAAACTGAGCCAGGAAAAACTGGAAGACACGGAACGGCTGCAGCAGGTGGAGATCACGCGGCTGCTGTCGGGAGAAATCCTGCTGTTCCAGAACAACCTGGACCAGCAGTTGAGCGACGAGATCAAACTGCTGGCGCTGACGGGAGCGCTGCCGGACGTGAACTCGCCGAAACACGCGTCGCAGGTGGCGCAGCAGCTGGAAGACTTTGTGAGCAACAACCCGGACCTGCTGTTCGTGTGGGCGGTGAACGCGCAGGCGCACGGGCCGCACGGGGGAAAATTCCGGGCGGACCTGGACCCCTTTGTGCTGAAGGCGCTGCAACGTGGGTTCACGCTGTGCGCGCAGGGCACGAAATTTTCGAGCGGGGCGCTGGCCATCAGCGAAGGAAAGGACACGATGCCGGCGTACATCGTGGCCGTGCCGCTGCTGCTGGACCAGAAGCCCACGGGGATGCTGGCCGTGGTGGTGTCGCTGAAACAGGTGGAGGAACGGCTGAGGAACGAGAGCGTGAGGAAGCGCGAGGTGTTTGTGGTGGACGCGGAGGGGCACATCGTGGCGCACCCGAACCGCAAGCGCTGGGTGGCGGGAGAGGACGCTTCGAGCGCGTACCCGATCGTGAGCCAGTTCCGCGACCTTCCGCCGGGATCGAGCAACCCGCAGAGTTCGCGGTTCGCGGCGGAGGTGAGGGGGCACCGCGTGGAATATTTCGGGGCCTTCAGCCCGATACCGGAAATGCGCTGGGCGGTGGTGGCCATGCGGAGCGTGGAAGACGCGCAGGCGGACGCGGGCCTGCCGGAGCTGAACCGCCAGGCGCTGGTGATCGCGTTCGCGCTGACGGTGGCGGCGCTGCTGATCGGATATTTTTTCGCGGTGGGGATCTCGCAGCCGGTGCGGGCGCTGGCGGACTCGACGCGGGCGATCAGCCGCGGGGAATTCCACGAGCGGGTGCCGGTGGCGGGAACGGCGGAGATCTCGGACCTGGCGGAAAACTTCAATTCGATGGCCGGGGACATCGAGCGGTACATCGAGCGGCTGAAACAGGCCGCTGAGGAAAACCGGCAGCTCTTCATCGGATCCATCCGGATGCTGGCGGCGGCGATCGACGAGAAGGATCCGTACACGCGAGGCCATTCCGGGCGGGTGGCGAAATATTCGGTGATCATCGGGGAGCAACTGGGGCTGGACCCGGAGGCGCTGGACAAACTGCGGATTTCCGCGCTGCTGCACGATGTGGGAAAAATCGGGATCGACGACCGCGTGCTGAAAAAGCCGGGAGCGCTGACGGACGAGGAATTCCACATCATGAAGCAGCACCCGGTGAAGGGCGCGAACATCATGCGGCCGGTGCCGCAACTGAAGGAAATGCTGCCGGGGATCGAGCTGCACCACGAGTGTGTGGACGGGCGGGGCTATCCCTACGGGCTGAAGGCGGAGCAGATACCGCAGATGGCGCGGATTATCGCGGTGGCGGATACGTTCGACGCGATCACGACGAACCGGCCGTACCAGTCGGCGATGGACCTGGAGTTCGCGCTGAAACGCGTGCGCGAGCTGGCCGGGACGCGGTTCGATCCCAGCATCGTGACGGCGATGGAAAATGCCGCGAACGAAGGGAAACTGAAACTCAGCGCGACGCTGGTGGAAGTGTAAGCTTCCGGACGATCCGCAGCGCGGCTGCGGTGGCTCCCCGATTTCCTGCAAGCGAAAATCGATTCAGGGGCGGAACGTGTTACTGCGCGACGGCGTTGCGGGGGGCAGGGGCCCGGGCCGCGGCGGCGTGCTTCCGGGGCTGATAGAGGCCGGGCTCGCTGCGCGCGGAAATGGCCAGGCGGTTCCAGGCGTTGATGGTGGCGGCGGCGAAGGTGAGGTCGGCGATTTCATTTTCCTTGAACTGCTTTTTGGTGCGGTCGAAGAGTTCGTCGGAAACGTGGCCTTCGCGAAGATGGGTGACCGCTTCGGCCCAGGCCAGGGCGGCGCGCTCGCGGTCGGTGTAGTAGGGCGATTCCTCCCAGGCGTCGAGACCGTAGAGGCGCTGCTCGCTCTCGCCGAGGGCGCGGAGATCCTTCCAGTGCATGTCGATGCAATACGCGCAGCCGTTGATCTGCGAAACCCGCAATTTGAGCAGGTGGAGGAGAGGCTCTTCGATGCTGCAATGGCGGAGATAGCGCTCGAGGCCGAGCATGGCTTCGTAGCCGGAGCGGGACAGCTTGAGGTAATCGAGTCTGGGTGGCATGGGCGGCATGGGTGTTCCTCCTTCCGGTTGGATTCGAGCCTCTCGAATGCGTTGCCCGTTTCGTGAAGAGCGGGAGGGGCGGCGACGGGAGGGCGGGCAGGAGCCGGCGAGAGGGTCCGCAGGGTTCTGCTAAGATAAACGGAATGATTACGCTGTTTGGACCGCCGGAACCGACGCTCGCGGAACGGCTGAAGAAATCGGTCAGCCGGACGCGGGAAGTGCTGACCATGCCGCTGGGCGAATTGCTGGCCGGCGGGCAGAGGATTGACGAGACGCTGCTGAAAAAACTGGAGACCGCGCTGCTTTCGGCGGACCTGGGAGTGCGCACGACGCGCGAGGTGCTGGGGGCGCTGCGCGAAGAGGCGCAGCAGCAGAAAATCACGGACAGCGGACAGGTTCGCGGGGAACTGAAACGGAGGCTGGCGGGAATTCTGCAGGCTCCGGCGGCGAAGAATGGAACGGTGGAAGCGGCGCCGCTGGTGATTTTCGTTGTGGGCGTGAACGGGACGGGGAAAACGACGACGATCGGAAAACTGGCGAACCGGCTGCGGAAAGAAAACCGCAGCGTGCTGCTGTGCGCGGCGGACACGTTCCGCGCGGCGGCGGTGGAACAACTGGAGATCTGGGCGAAACGGAATGGAATTGAAATGGTGCGGCAGAAGACGGGGGCGGACCCGGCGGCGGTGGTGTTCGACGGGCTGGCGGCGGCGCGGGCGCGCGGAGTGGACGTGGTGATTGTGGACACGGCGGGGCGGCTGCACACGAAATCGAACCTGATGGCGGAGCTGGAGAAAATGAAGCGGACGGCGGCGAAACAGGTGGCCGGAGCGCCGCACGAAGTGCTGCTGGTGCTGGACGCCACGACGGGACAGAACGGGCTGGCGCAGGCGCGCGAATTCACCGAACATGCGGGAGTGACCGGGCTGGTGCTGACGAAACTGGACGGCACGGCGAAGGGCGGAATCGCGGTGGCGATTGTGCGGGAACTGGGGCTGCCGATCCGGTTTGTGGGCACGGGCGAACAGATTGACGACCTGCTGCCGTTTGACGCGGCGGCGTTTGTGAATTCCCTGCTGGATTGAACGGCGATGACCGCGACGCGAGCCGCCGGATCGCCGTCTTCGCCCGCCGAACACGGGGCGCTGGACTACAAATGGATGGCGCGCGCGCTGGCGCTGGCGCGGAAAGGCGAAGCGCTGGCGCATCCGAATCCGATGGTGGGGGCGATCGTGGTGGCGGGAGACCGCGCGGCGGGCCAGGGATTCCACACCTACGACGGAGTGAAGCACGCGGAGATTCTGGCGCTGGAGGAGGCCGGGCGGAGAGCGCGCGGCGCAACGCTGTACGTGAACCTGGAACCTTGCTGCCACCAGGGACGCACGCCGCCGTGCACGGAGGCGGTGATCGCGGCGGGAATTTCGCGCGTGGTGGCGGCAATGGCGGATCCGAACCCGAAAGTGGCCGGGCGGGGATTCGAGATTCTGCGGCGTGCGGGGATCGAAGTGGTGACCGGAGTTCTGGAGACGGAAGCGCGGCGGCTGAATGAAGCGTTTGCGTGCTGGATACGGACGGGGCGGCCGCTGGTGACGCTGAAGGCGGGGCTGACGCTGGACGGACGCGTGGCGATGGATGGAATGGCACCGGGCGGCGGGGCGCGCAGAGCACGGGAGCGCGAGAGATGGATTACCTCGGAGCATTCGCGGGAAGAGGTGCAGCGGATGCGGCACGCGTCGGATGCGGTGCTGACGGGAATCGGGACGGTGCTGGCGGATGATCCGCTGCTGACGGACCGGACGGGACAGGCGCGGCGGAGGCGGCTGGTGCGCGTGGTGCTGGATTCGCGGCTGCGGCTGCCGGTGCGGTCGAAGCTGGCGCGGACGGCGGACGGGGACGTGCTGGTGGTGACGCGGGCGTCGGAAAATTCGGCGCGGGCGTACGAGTTGGAAGATGCGGGAGTGGAACTGCTGCGTGTGGAGGCGAAACGCGGGGAGAAGAAATCACGCGGCGGGGCGCGGGGCGCGGGGATTCCGCTGGAGCAGGTGGTGGAGGAGCTGGGAGAGCTGGAGATGCTGGCGGTGATGATCGAAGCGGGGCCGCGGCTGATGCGGTCGGCGCTGGAGGCGGGGATCGTGGACAAAGCGGTGCTGTTCTACGCGCCGCGGTTTCTGGGCGGAGCGGCGCCTCCGATGCTGCCGGCCGTGGATGGGCGCAGGAGAGCGCGGGGCGCGGGCCGGAAGGCTGTGCGGATTCCGGAGCTGAGCGAGGTGACGCTGCGGAGGTTCGGGCCGGATTTTGCGGTGGAGGGATATCTGCGGGATGTTTACGGGAATCGTTGAACATCAGGGAGTGATCGCCGGGCTGGAGCGCGGGGCGGAGGGGGGACGGGTGCGCGTGCGCGCGGCGGGGCTGGCGGGACAACTGGCGATTTCGAACAGCATCGCGGTGAACGGCTGCTGCCTGACGGTGGTGGAGACGAGCGGAGAGGAATTCGCGGCGGACCTCTCGGGAGAAACGCTGCGGCGGACGTCGTTCGGGGAGATGCGGGAGGGGGCGCGGGTGAACCTGGAGCGGCCGCTCACGGCGGGAAAAGAATTCGGCGGGCATTTCGTGCAGGGACACGTGGACAGTGTGGGGCGGGTGTCGCGGCTGTCGCGCGAAGGGGCGAACTGGTGGCTGGGCGTTCGGGTGCCGGAGGAATTGGCGCGGTACGTGGCGATGAAAGGGTCGATTGCGCTGGACGGAATCAGCCTGACGGTGGCGGGATGGAAGGACGGAGTGGTGGAGGCGGCGATCATTCCGTACACCTACGAGCAGACGAACATCGGGCGGATGGCGCTGGGAGACGCGGTGAACGTGGAGTGCGATGTGCTGGCGAAATACGTGGAACGGCTGCTGGAATCGCGCGGGGAACGCGCGCCGGGAAGGCTGACGTTGGAGGGGCTGGTGGAGCAGGGGTTTTGAAGAAGAGGCGGGCAGGGAGAAACGCAGAGACCGAGAGGACGCGGAGAGGATAGGAGCGCGATGCCTGCGGTGACGGGTGTGCTGGAAACGTGCCTGTACGTGGAGGATCTGGAAGTGTCGGCGCGGTTCTATGAGGGATTGTTTGGGTGGACGCCCATGTTTGGCGACGAGCGGATGCGGGCGTATGGAGTGGCGCCGGGATCGGTGCTGCTGCTGTTCAAACAGGGAGCGACGCGCGAGGCGGTGCAGGCGCCGGGCGGCGTGATTCCCGCGCACGACGGGACGGGCGGAGGGCACGTGGCGTTTGCGATTGCCGGGGCGGATTGGGAGGCCTGGGAGAAGAGGCTGGGGGCGCGGGGGATTGCGATGGAACGGGTGGTGAACTGGCCGCGCGGAGGACGGAGCGTGTATTTCCGGGACCCGGACCAAAACCTGGTGGAACTGGCGACGCCGGGGCTGTGGGAAGTTTATTAGAGGGCCGAAGAATCTGAGGCGGGAAGGCGACGCGCGGAACGGGTGAAACCGCGGGCGCGGAGTTCGCGTCAGAGAGGCAGAGCACCCCAGGTGCTCGAAGCCCGACGGCCCATCCTCCCCGTGGACCGAAAAACGGAGAGGAGCCTACCGATGTCTTTTTCCCGATGGATGGCGATTGGCGCGCTGGTGTTTGCAATTTGCTGCCCGCAAGGAACGCGAGCACAAAGTCAAAAGGAAGCACCGGCGGCGACGAAGGTTGCGGTGGGCGACCCGAAGCTGGAGGGGGCGCAACTGAAACCTTACAAGAACGCGTGGAAGGTGGTGTACGCGGTTGCGGACAAACCGCCGTTCCTGGTGGGGGTGTGGACGGACGAGCTGGCGGAGGTGGAAATCGGGGGAAGACGCCTGATGAAGCGGACGCAGACGGCGGACTACGCGAAATACCACATCGTGACGACGTATGTGAACGTATTCGATCCCAAGACGATGGCGCCGGTCGAACAGGAATTCCATCGCAGCGACACGGGAGAATGGGCGAAGCGGGAATTCGAAGGGAAGGTGGTGAAGTACCAGCGGAGCGAGCGGGCGGACGCGACGAAAACGGAGAAGGGAGAGCTGAAACTGGCGGAGGCGATTTTCGACTACAACGGAGGGATGTACGGGGTATTCCTGGCGGCGCTGCCGCTGCGGGAGGGATATAAGGCCACGTTTCCGTCGCTCTCGGAGGACCGGGACGAGCTGGAGTGGGTGACCATCACGGTGGGCAAACAGGAACTGGTGGAGGCGGGCCCGGGAAAACAGGTGCTGGCCTGGCCGGTGGATACGGAAGCGAATTACGCGAATAAAAGCCACAGCATTTTCTGGATCAGCAAGGAGCCGCCGTACATCATCCAGCTGGTGACCACAGTAGAGGCAGCCAAGCGGGTGACGGTGACGCTGACGATGCTGTGAGGGCGCGGCGGGAGAGGGCCGAGAGAGAATCAGCCGCCGGGGGCTGGCCGGCTCTTCGAGCGGGCGCCGGGGAAGCAGAAGATGAGTCCCCTACCAACCACGCCCGCAGCATGGTATAACTGTTATACCTGATGCGATTCACGTTTGACAGGCGGAAGAGCCGCAGGCTGAGGGCGAACCCGCGGCGGGGAATCGGGTTCGAAGAGGCGCAGGAAATATTTTCTCACCCGTATTACCTGGACCAGAGAATCGATGCGCCGGAGCAGTACCGCGCCATCGGGTGGGCCGGGGGAAGCCTTTATTCCCTGATCTTCGAGATTCGAGAGGATGCTGAAGGGGAATACTACCGTTTGGTGACGCTGTGGAGAGCGACGAGGGAGGAGCGGGAGCTATATGAAAAAAACTCGTAGAAAGAAGGGGCCTGTGCGGGCGGAGTCCATCGCCCGGCGCGGAGAGCGCGGCGAGGACGTGTCCCGGTATTTCACGAATTCCGGACGAATGATGCAGCCCATCCGGCGGGTGAATGTGGATTTCGCGCCGGGAATGCTGGAGGAACTCGACCGAGCCGCAAGAGGGCTGAACATCAGCCGGCAGGCAGTGATCAAGACGCTGATCCGGCGCGCGCTGGACGAGCAATACGCGTCTCCCGGGCGGCGGGGACGGAGCGCGGGGCGGAAATAATCCGCGCAGCAGACGGCTTAGGAGTGCCGGTCTTCCACGCGCTTCTCGCGGGCGCCGCGGAAATAGAGGACGAGGCCGAGGGCCACGGCGGCGAGCGCCGCGCCGAGAATTTTCAATTCGAAAACAAATTTGTTGGCCACTTCGCCGGGAGGGATGGCGGAGAGGAGGATGCTGGCGAGCGTGACAGCGAAGCCGAGGCCGCCGGCAATCCACACGCCGAGCCTGCCGCCGGGGATGAGCACAGTGTTCGGGCGCGTGCAGCGATCTTCC
>Ga0335081_10003288_pt1 | contig 25394 bp, 22 predicted proteins | sample Lox_Sample_35_FD_206713 | JGI IMG/M metagenome (GOLD analysis project Ga0335081, IMG submission 206713) | Soil microbial communities from Loxahatchee National Wildlife Refuge, Florida, United States - Lox_Sample_3.5 | ecosystem: Environmental > Terrestrial > Soil > Wetlands | place: USA...
CGTTGAAATGTCACCAGAGCAATCGTTGCTGCTTCCTCACAACGACTTTGTCTTCGCCGAACTCAAACGCGATGGTAAAGAACAAGTTCTTCGGCTGGTTTTCGCCATGCACGAAGTCCTGATTCGCGGCCACTCCTTGCGTCGCATCGAAACCGCAATGCAACGGATGGAATTGTCGCTCCTGACAAAAGTGCCGGGCAGCCAGCGTTCATTGATTGCCGATGGGCAGCCGGTCATCCTCGGAATTGCCGTCACCGAAATCACGAAGCAGGAATCACTGCCGGCACACGGTTCAAATTGAGCAGGCCGTCGGTTCGCACAATTCCTCAAATAATTTGGGGATGTGTGCATGGCGAATGGCGAGAGGGTTGCTCAATTTCTTGATCGTGTTTTGCATCTCCGCGTCCGTAACGCCGTAGCAACCAGAGAGCTTATATGTTGCGGCCGCCGGCGCGATGTTGCGCGGAGCAACCAGAGGCGCGGGTGCAGACGGGATGAACACACCGAAAGACCTCATCGGCTGATGCCAAAAAAATCACCGGCGAAGACGCGAAATCTTCACCGGTGTTAAGCAAGGGAGGCTTTGTTTTAGGCGCGTGCGTCAGCGGCTTGCTGAATCAGCTTGGCGATTTCCGCCGGTTTGGAAACGTAGATGGCGTGACTGCCCGGCACTTCCGTCACCTGCGCTTTCGCGCGTCCGGCCATCGCCCGTTGAGCCGGAGGTGGAATCATCTTGTCTTCCGTGGCAACCAGGTAGTAGCTCGGCTTGGTTTTCCAAGCCGGTTCTGTAACGGCGCCTTGGAGGGCATCAACGCCCCAAGGGACTTGAGAATCGGCCATGAAAGATGCCGTGTCCGTTTCAACGTCCGCAGCGAAGGAAGCCGCGAATTTGGTGCGATCAAGGAAGAGATTGCCATCCTTGGGAGGCAAAATCGGCGGCACAGGCGCGCCGGGCGGAGGGTTGGCAATGAGAGAGGCCACGGATTCCCCCTTATCGGGAGCGAACGCCGTGATGTAAACAAGGCTTGAGACTTTGGGATGGGTTCCTGCCTCGGTAATCACGACACCGCCATACGAATGGCCGACGAGAACGACATCGCCGTCCACACTTTCAATTGCGGCCTTTGTAGTTGCGACATCATCAGCCAGGGTTTTGGTCGGATTCTGAACCACCAGGACGTTATATCCCTTGTTTTTCAGAATTTTGTAAACGCCCGCCCAGCCTGAGCCATCCACAAACCCGCCGTGAACGAGAACGATTGCTTTGCTCTTCTGCTGATTTGATTTCTGCGTATTCATAATACTGGCCTTTCTATTTGAGTTTTTTTGTTTGTTTCGTTGGCGTGTGCCAACCTTGGAGCGACTCTACCAGCGTCCTTGTGAAGCGCCCAATACCACCTTTTTTTGGCGGCGATGCCTTTCGGGAATATCAGGAATCTGGCAATGGAGGGGCAATCTCCTTGGTCCCGAACAGTCGCTTTGCTCAACAGGTGAGGAGGCAGGCGCTAACCTTTACCGATCTTTCGGATCGTGGCACAAAGCTTTTCCCCGGCAGGAGTCAGGTCCCCGTTTTTGGCACGCGCAATGCCAACGCACATGGCGACTTCGGTGTTGACCAATCTGCGATACGTAAGCCTCTTCCCAATCGCCTGTTTGAAAAGTTCGCTGACAACCGCCACGCACTTTCCAACGCCAATTTCGGTGATAAGCGAATTTACGCTGTCACTCTCCGTGGCAATGTTGGGACGCAGGGGCGCAAAAACGCGTTTCAATATTCGGTGAAATTCAGAATTTCTCCGGCGGTCAAGGACAACCAAAGGCTGCTTCGCAAGCGTTTCGAGAGAAATTGTTTTCATCCTCGTTAATGGATGACCGGACGCCATCGCGACGAAGAACGGATAGCGACCGATCTCCTCAAATTCTATTCCCGTGATCAATTCCTCACTGGGTTGCATCATGAGGGCGAGATGCAACATTCCGCTTCGCAACTCATCGCAGAGTTCATCGCTGCCCCGATCATGCAGCACCACCTTGACTCCCGGCGTCGTCTTTTGAAATTCCGCAAGCGCGCGTGGCAGGATATGCAAATCCAACGGCGGCACGTATCCAACTTGTAGTTCACCAAACTCGCCGCGAGCAAGCGCGCGCACCTTTGCTACTGATTCGTCCACGCGTTGAAGAATTGCTCGCGCCTCTTCGAGAAACAATTTCCCCTCGGCAGTCAGCACAACGCCGTGGGAAGTGCGCTTTAGCAAATCAACGCCAAGTTCGTCCTCCAGATCCGCCACTTGACGGCTCAAAGCTGGTTGCGCCACGCGCAGGCGCGTGGCTGCTTTGGTAAAATTCAATGCTTCGGCAACGGCCACGAAGTATCGTATATGGCGCAGTTCCATAGCTGCCATTCAGCATGTCAGAAAAGCTTTGGACGGCAAGAACCGTGATGCGTGTTGGAAGTTAGCGGATTCGCTTAAAACGAATTGATTCCAGTGCCAGTGAAAGTGCCAGTGAATGGGTGATGAATGAGTAATTGGTGAGTACCCTGGTACTACTCGCCAACCACACGGAATGATGAGATTCACGGCCCGCTTGGTGAAATCGCGCCCATCGAAACCGATGTTGAGATTGCGGAAGGCATGTGCGCGCAATCCCCAAATTCCGTCGCGCGAAGATTCAATGGAACACGAACAATTCTTCACCTCCGTGAAGAGAGGCGGCCTGCGCAAATCCCAAGGTTCAATCAACAAATTCTTTGCATGGCCTTTTTTTGAAAAAGGCTTGGCAATTTTCGGTGACGGATATAAAAATCGAAAAGTAAGCGAGGAAATTTCAATGCAAATGGAAAAGTAATCGGTTCCCAATTGAATTTAGCAGTGGCATTTTATGAAGGCACTACAATTTGCGTCGTTAAAGAAACGTCTCGTACATCCGGCCAAGATGACGATTGCGGCGGCTCTGGCGTTGCTCGCGGCCAAAGTTGTGGGCTTGCCGGAAATATATTGGGCACCAATTGCCGCATTGATTGTTGTGCAATCAGCCTACAACGCCATGATGGTCACTTCATGGCTTCTCTTGCTTGGAACCGCTTTGGGCGCGTGCGCAGGTGCTTTGCTGGCAACCCAAATTGGACCGGGTGTGGCTGCCCTTGCGCTCGGCGTGTTTGGTATCGGCCTGTTGTCGGCAATACTGCGGCTCGACCAGCGCGTAAACCATTTTGCTGCGATTGCGCTGCTCATTGTTTTGCTGATAGGGCCTGCCAACCAAGCCTGGGTCAGGGCGCTTCACCGATTTGAGGAGTTTTCGACGGGCATTGTCGTGGGACTGCTCATCAGTGCGTTATGGCCTGAACAACGAACAAGCCATGCCAGATCCGCCATCCAAAGCGCTCAACCCAAAGAACCAACAAACACACAAAGGAAACAGGATAGCCATGAACAACAAAAAAGTAGCTGAAGTGCTCGTTGACACTCTGGTGGCAGTGAGCGTGAAGAACATGCATAAACAATTGTTTCAATTTCATCTGAGAACCGAAGGAAAAACAAAATGAATATCTCTGTTTTGGGTATGGGAATCATCGGGAACGCCTGGGCAAAAAATTTGATCGCCGACGGCCACACAGTGCGGTGCTGGAACCGGACTCCGAAGAATTTTCCCAACTTCACCCCATCCATCCAGGAAGCCGTGAACCAGGCGGAGGTCATTTTCATCATCGTGTATGATCCGCCGGCGGTGCAGTCCGTCCTCAATCAGATTCAATCCAAGCTCGGCCCGGGACAACTGGTGATCCAGTCGAGCACGATCTCCGCAAAATGGACGCGGCTCTTTGCCGAGGAAGTGCAGAAAACGGGCGCGTGGTTTCTGGAGGCCCCGTTCACGGGAAGCAAAATCGCAGCGGAACAGCGCAAGACTATTTTTTATTTGGGTGGCGACCTCGAAATAGTTGAAAAGGCGCGCCCCATTCTCGAACCAATCTCGGGCACCATCCTGCACATCGGTCCGCTGGGTTCGGCCTCCACGTTGAAGCTCGCCATGAACCTCAACATTGCCGGAATTGCCCAGACCTTGTGCGAAAGTCTCATGTTGTGCCGGAAGGCCGGGATTCCGGACGACATTTATTTCAGCGCCCTAGTGCCCAATGTCGCACATTCCGGTGTCTCCGATCTTAAGGGACCCAAATTGCGCCAGCATGACTACAGTGCGCAATTCTCCCTCAAGAACATGGCGAAGGATCTCCGTCTGGCACTGGAAACCGCCGCGGAACTCTCGCTGCCACTGGAACAAACCGGGCATCTCAAAAGCATCTACGATCGGGGAATAGCCGCCGGCTGGTTGAATGATGATTTTATCGGACTCATGCGGCTTTTGGAGAAAAAAACAGGATAGCCATGAACAACAAAAAAGTAGCTGACGTGCTCGTTGACACTCTGGTGGCGGCGGGCGTGAAGAACATTTACGGCTTGGCCGGAGATTCCCTCAACGGCATCACCGATTCCATCCGCACGCGGGACAACATCAGATGGATTCCCGTGCGGCACGAGGAAACCGCCGCGTTTGCGGCGGGAGCGGAAGCGCACCTGACCGGACATCTCGCGGTTTGTGCGGGAAGCTGCGGGCCGGGCAACCTGCATTTGATCAACGGACTTTACGACTGCCATCGCAGCCGCGTCCCCGTCGTGGCGATTGCGGCGCATATTCCGAGCAATGAAATCGGCAGCAACTATTTTCAGGAGACGCGCCCGGAAAGCCTGTTCCGCGAGTGCAGCCACTATTGCGAATTGATTTCGCAGGCGGAGCAGATGCCGCGAGTTTTGGAGATAGCCATGCAAACGGCTATCTCGCGGCGCGGGGTTGCGGTCGTCGTGCTGCCCGGCAACGTCGGGTTTCGCGAGGCGCTCAATCTGACACACCGGCTAAAGTTTCCCGAACCGCAACCAACGGTTCGTCCGTCGGAGGAGGAAATCATCCGCCTGTCTAGCGTGCTGAACCAATCGCGGAAAGTGACAATCTTCGGCGGTGCTGGCTGCGCGGGCGCGCATGATGAATTGATGAAAGTGGCGGGTCTGTTGAAAGCGCCGATCGTTCATGCGCTGCGGGGAAAGGAATTCATCGAATACGATAATCCGTATGACGTGGGCATGACCGGGCTGCTTGGATTTTCTTCCGGTTATCACGCCATGATGAACTGCGACACCTTGCTCATGCTGGGCACGGATTTTCCATACCAACAATTTTATCCGGAGAAGGCCACAATCATTCAAGTGGACATCCGTGGCGAACAAATTGGACGCCGGACCAAGGTGGATTTGGGTTTGGTAGGAGACGTGAAGGCAACCCTGCAAGCGCTGCTTCCCGTTCTCGAGCAAAAGACCGACAGCGCTCATTTGGACATATCCATCGAACATTATCGAACGGCGAGGAAGGGACTGGATGATCTTGCGACCGGTTCTCCGGGGGTCAAACCCATCCATCCGCAATACGTCGCCCGGATGCTCGACGAAGTGGCGGCATCGGACGCCATTTTTTCCTGCGATGTCGGCACGCCCGTCATTTGGGCCGCGCGCTATCTCACGATGAATGGCAAGCGGCGGCTGCTCGGCTCATTTTCCCACGGGTCAATGGCCAACGCCTTGCCGCAGGCCATCGGAGCCCAAGTTTCCCATCCGAACCGGCAAGTCGTCACTTTTTCTGGCGACGGCGGCATTGCCATGCTCTTGGGCGATCTGCTGACGCTGCGCCAGCTTCGTTTGCCGGTGAAGATTGTCGTTTTCAACAACGGTTCGCTCGGCTTCGTGGAACTCGAAATGAAAGCGGCGGGCATTTTGGACTTCGCCACCGACCTGTATAATCCTGATTTTGCGAAGATCGCGGAAGCTGCCGACGTGTTGGGTTTGAAGGCCGAAACACCGGAGCAAGTCCGTCCCATGCTGGTCGAGGCACTCCAGCATGACGGTCCGGCGCTGGTGGAGGTCGTGGTCAACCGCCAGGAACTTTCGATGCCGCCCACGATTCAGGTGGACCAGATGATGGGCTTCAGCCTCTACATGATCAAGGCCGTGCTGGATGGGCGCGGCACGGAAATTCTTGACCTGGCAAAAACCAATCTGCTCCGCAACTTGTAACCGCATATCATCATAGAAGGGACGAAACAAATGAAAAAAACCACTCCTGTAAGCAAAGAAGAACCCACCATGTATGAAACAATGAACGATCTGCCAAAACCGGCCCGGATCGCGCTGAACCAGTTGATGAACCAGCGCCTGGCCGATGCGGTCGATCTGCAATCGCAGGTCAAGCAGGCGCATTGGAACGTGAAGGGACCCAACTTCATCGGCCTGCACGAACTTTTTGATGAGGTGGACGAAGCCGTGGAGTCCTATGTGGACCTGATTGCCGAACGCATCGTGCAACTGGGCGGCATTGCCGAAGGCACGGTGCGCGTGGCCGCGTTGCGCACGCGGCTCCCTGAGTATCCTCTCGATATCGCGGATGGCGCGGCTCACGTCGAGGCGCTTGCCCGTGCGCTTTCCACTTTCGGACAAATTGCCCGCGCCACGATTGATGAGACGGACGCTTTAGGCGACAAGGACACGGCGGACATCTTCACCGAAATTTCCCGGGGGACAGACAAATGGCTGTGGTTTGTCGAAGCTCATTCCCAGGCAATGAAATAAAAACGCACACCTGATTTATTATGAGCAAAACTCCTGTTTTCCTAAATACACTTCGTCGGCTGCGGCCGAATCCCGAAAAGGCCGCCGCAACTCCAAAGCCAAAAAGCGGGACAAAGAGAGCGGCCAGAAATAGCAATGAAGTAAAGGGATCAGTCCCGCACAATCGCATGAAGCACCACTAGGGGATTTAAAATCATGCACCCATCTGACTTTTCCCAGCTCGGCGGTGCGATCCTGTTGATTGTCGCCGCGTTGCTACCGGTGGTCAATCCACTGGGCGACGCCCCTATTTTCCTTACCATGACGGCCGGCTGCGATGCATCCACTCGGGTTGAACTAGCCAAGCGCATTGCGTTCTACTCTTTTGCCTTGTTGCTGGGTTCGATGTTACTGGGCTCGTTCGTTCTGCGTCTGTTCGGTCTCTCGATACCTGTCGTGCAAGTTGCCGGGGGGGCCGTCGTGTGTGCGCTCGGCTGGAATCTTTTGGCTTATGAACCAAAGCCTGCTGTTGTGACCGATGACCCGAACCACATCCGACTCATCGCATTGGGGCGGGCGTTTTATCCGTTGACATTGCCGTTGTCGGTTGACGCGGGAGTTATTGCGGTAGCAATAACTGTGGGCGCGAACCACGCGCACACAATCAGACTTGCGATCATCCAGTTTCTGGCAGGGACTATTGGCTCTGGCATTATCGCGCTGACGATTCTATTGACGTATCGTTACGCCGAGGCTGTTGGCAGACGCATCGGGCGCACAGGCATGATCGTTGTGCTACGTCTATCGGCGTTTATCATGGTATGCATCGGTGTGGGGATTGCATGGAACGGCGTCAAATCGTTGCTGGCGCAAATCGGCATCCAAGGCGCAAGCGCGTGAAAACGATTTCAATTAACCAAAGGAGGAATGACGAATGAACCAAGTAAGAAAAGAGACCGACAGCCTCGGCGTTGTTGAAGTGCCGGTAGACAAGCTATGGGGAGCTCAAACTCAACGCTCGCTTGAGCATTTTAGCATCGGCAGCGATTTGATTCCCCGCGAAATGATTACTGCCTACGCCATCCTGAAGAAAGCAGCGGCCATCGCGAACCACGATGGCCGGCGGCTCGACGAACAGCGTTACAATTTGATTGTCCGGGCTTGCGATGAAATCCTTACCGGCCGGCTCCACGACATGTTTCCCTTGCACGTGTGGATGACGGGCAGCGGTACCCAGTTCAACATGAACGTGAACGAAGTGATTTCCAACCGTTGCTGTCAACTGGCCGGGACGCCCCTTGGAAGCAAGACGCCAGTTCACCCCAACGATCACGTCAACATGGGGCAGTCATCCAACGACTCGTTTCCGTCCGCCATGAATATAGCCGCAGCGATCAACGTGAAGCAGAGACTGATCCCAGCAGTGCAGGCATTGCTCGACGCCGTGGCGGCCAAGGCCGAGCGATGGAAAGACATCGTTAAGATCGGCCGCACCCACATGCAGGATGCCACACCGCTGACGCTCGGACAGGAATGGTCAGGTTATGCGGGCATGCTCGCGGACGACCTCGAGCGGATCGAGTCCGCGCTGGCGGGGGTTTACCGACTGGCGCTGGGCGGCACGGCAGTGGGAACTGGCATCAATTCGGCGCCGTGCTTCGCCGAGGCAGCCGCCGCGCAAATTGCCATAATCACCGGACTGCCATTCATCAGCGCGCCGAATAAATTCACAGTGCAAGGCGCGCACGACGCGCTGGTTCAACTGTCCGGCACGTTGCGCACGCTGGCGGTATCACTTTACAAGATTGCGAATGACATTCGCCTGATGTCCTGCGGGCCTCGTGCCGGATTTGCAGAATTGGTGATCCCGGCGAACGAGCCGGGCTCCTCGATCATGCCCGGCAAGGTCAATCCAACCCAGTGCGAGGCACTCACGATGATTGCCGTGCAGGTGATGGCCAATGATGTGGCCGTAGGCTTTGGCGGCGCGGGCGGCTACCTCGAAATGAATGTCTATAAGCCGCTGATGATCTTCACCATCACCCATTCCATAACAATCATGACTGACGGCTGCACGAACTTCCGGAAGTTCCTGGTCGAAGGCACACAACCCAATCTTAAGAAAATTAGTGAATACGTGGAGCGTTCTCTGATGCTGGTCACAGCTCTCTCGCCCGTCATCGGCTATGATAAAGCGTCGAAGATTGCGCACTACGCGATGGACAATGACCTGACGCTCAAGGCGGCGGCCTTAAAGTTAGGATTTGTGACGGAAGAAGAATTCGATCGGATTGTTGATCCGGCGAAAATGGTCCGGCCAATTGTGGCTGCCCAACAAAGCCAAGTTAAATAAAAATCAAACTACACAGGAGTTATCTATATGAACAAAAAGACATCACAGAAAAAGAATTATCCGAAAGGCATGGCCCTGTTGGAAGATCCAGCGCTCAACAAGGGCACTGCCTTCACCAACGAGGAACGCGAGCACTTCGGCTTGACAGGCCTGCTGCCCGATGAAGTGGAAAACATGGATTACCAGGTCGAGCGCGTGCTCGGGCATCTCGAGTTGAAGCCAAATGACTTGGAACGCTACATCTATCTAAACGGCCTGTTTGACCGCAATGAGACGCTTTTCTTCAAGGTCATCATGTCCGACCCGATGCGTTTCGTGCCAATCCTCTACGATCCGACCGTGGCCGAGGCGTGCTTGAAATTCAGCCACATATTCCGGCGTGCTCGCGGCATGTATGTCTCCATTCATCACAAAGGGCGCGTCGCTGAAATTCTCCGAAATTGGCCGGTGAAAAGTGTCCGAATTCTTTGTGTTTCGACAGGCGGCCGCATTCTGGGTCTGGGAGACATCGGGGCCAACGGCATGGGCATTCCGATCGGGAAACTACAACTCTACACTGCATGCGCTGGCGTGCCACAGAATCATCTGCTGCCCGTGTTGCTGGACATCGGAACGACCAATGACGCCATGCGGACGGATCCGCTTTACCTGGGCATCCGCCAGACGCCTCCACCAACGCAAGAGCTGGATGAGTTCGTGGAGGAATTTGTCCAAGCCGTGCAAAAGGTGTTTCCTGGATGTTGCATTCATTTTGAAGACTGGAAAGGAACCGACGCCATCCGCCTGCTGGCCAAATACCGTGACCGGATTCTATGTTTCAACGACGACATCCAAGGCACGGCCAGCGTGTCCCTTGCAGGTTTGACCACCGCGCTGGAAATCATCGGTGGCAAGCTGACTGATCAGCGCATCCTGTTTCTGGGCGCAGGCTCGGCCGCCATCGGGACGGCCAACCTAATGGCTTCAGCCATGCACCAGAAGGGTTTGAGCCAGGAAGCCGCCATAGCAAAAATATCAATGTTCGACATAAACGGACTGATCGAACCATCGAGAAAGGATATATCCGTGGAACAAAAAGTCTATGCTCACAAGGCGGTGCCGACAAAGGATTTTGTCGAAGCCATAAAGAAGATTAAACCGACTGTGCTGATTGGTTATAGCACGACCGGCGGCGCGTTCACGCAGGATGTCGTGGAGCTTATGTCGAAGCTCAACGATCGACCTATCATTTTTGCTCTTTCGAACCCGACCGAAAAGGCCGAGTGCAGTGCCGAGCAGGCGTATGCTTGGTCAAAAGGCAAGGCGCTCTTCGCCGCAGGTGTGCAATTCCCGGATGTGACGCTGAATGGTCAAACCTTTCACCCTGGACAGGCAAATAACTTCTACATCTACCCCGCCGTCGGACTGGCCATCTATGCCGCCCGGCCTAAGCGAGTGACCGATGAAGTTTTTATTGCGGCAGCCCAAGCCAATGCAAACCAAGTCAGTGACACTGATCGCGCCCGGGGAATGCTCTTCCCCTCACAGCGCAATATTCTCGAAGTGGAGATTACCACGGCAGTCCGCGTCGCTGAATTTATGTTCGACAAGGGATTGGCGACCGTTCCGCGTCCGGCGGATGTGCGGAAATTCGTCGAAGGCCAGCTCTACAAGCCGGAGTATGCGAGCCTCGTATAGAAAGGCCACATAATGGCAGAGCGATTCACATCTCTCGGCGCCGGCTGGTTGCTGCCGGCCGTGCTGAGTGTAACGGCGGGTGCGGTTGATATCATCGGCTTCTTGGCGCTCGGGGGGCTCTTCACATCCCATATCACCGGCAACCTAGTGATAGTGGCCGCGCATTACGTTACCGGGCGCTTCAGCGAAGTTGGTCCGCTACTGGCAGTCCCGATGTTCGTCGTCGTGCTGGGTGTCGTGACGCTGGCATCCGTGATGGTTGGGAAGGAAGGCAACGGGTTGCGGCGGAGACTACTTATCCTGCAAGCGGCCCTGTTGGTGGGAAGCTTTGGGCTCGGGGTTGGATTCGGCCCCTTCGCTGACGCAGACCGCCCCATGCCGGTGCTCGTCGGTATGCTCGCGGTTGCGGCAATGGCCACTCAGAACGCGCTGGTGAAGCTCGCCATGAAGGGTGCGCCCTCGACCGCTGTGATGACTACGAACACCACGCAGTTGACCATCGATCTTGCGACGATAGCACGCGGCAGGGGGGAACTGGAAGAACTTGCCAAAGCCCGACACCGGACCATGATGACCTTCCCATGTGTGGCAGGGTTCGTGGTGGGCTGCACGGCTGGAGCCGTCTTGGAAGTCCGCGTCGGCCTGTGGGCGTTAGCGTTGCCGGTCATTCTCGCCGCGCTCGCCGTGCCATTAGGCGAGTTTAGAAGTGACGATGTTCAATCTTGAGCGCCTCGACACCCAGCTCACGCTCTGGGGCAAGACGGATGCCGAACGCTGGGGCGCACTGGACGAAGCAACCGCACAATTGAACGAACAGCTCGGCAAAAATGTGCTGATGACGGGATCACAGTTGGCACTGCGCAAACGGGACGCCGCACGTATAACGCCGAAATCCAAATGTCCCTTCACACCCCAACGCGAGATGGTTTTGAATCTGTGGGGAGAGAAATTGCCTGCTTAATTTGGTCAAAATGAGTGCCAGTGAAAGTGCCAGTGAATGGGTGATGAATGAGTAATTGGTGAGTCGTTGATTGGTATTGGGTGCGTAATCGCTGGTGCTTGACAAACAAGCAGAAATGCCTGATTCTATTGGCGTTCGTTAATTATGAGGCTGTTCGCCTCTGGTGGTGGGGTGGTAATTGCGGGGTAGTGGATTTTGAAAAAATCCCCTGACCCCGTTCGAATCCCACCCCTTCCGCCAGGCTAATGGGCTTGTTTAGTTTTGTTACTGCACTTGGATCAACCCCGCGATGGCATATTGGCGTTCGCCTTCGACAAGATTGAACCAGCGAGTGAACACCAATGTTGCCAGCAGTGTCTGGTGCACATCTGTCAAGACATTACCAGACCACGGCGCGAACAAATTCGTCGTTGTCAACCCGCCGACCGGCAAGCGGTTTAGCGGGCCCAAGCATTCCTTCGCCGCAAGAAGTAATTGACAAATTCCCTATAGTGGCTAGGAGTGACGCAATGGGCAGAACTTGGACTGTTCGGAACGCGGAATAAAGCCCTGGAAATTGCGCCTATGAAAGATACGGCGGGTGGTCCGGATGAAGATATAGTTCCAGGGAATCGCGTCTCTGGACCGGAGAGCAGGTGCGATAAGTTCACCACCACCCATTGGAGCATTATTTTGGCAGCAGGCGGACACGATGTTACGGTTTCCGCCGCCGCTTTGGAGCAACTTTGCCGCAAGTACTGGTATCCGGTTTATGCCTTCATCCGGCGGCGAGGCTCCGAAGTCTCGGCATCCGAGGATTTGACCCAAGCCTTCTTCGCGCATCTTCTCGAAAAGGAAACGTTCAAGCAAGTGGATCGGCAAAAGGGCAGATTCCGTTCCTTTTTGCTGGCGGCGCTGACAAATTTCTTGAACAACGAATGGGACAAACGGCAGACGCTGAAGCGCGGCGGCCGCTGCCAATTCATTTCGCTGGACGAAACCGACGCGGAAGGCCGCTACCAACTCGAACCAGTTGATACCGGCACGCCGGAAAAATTGTTCGAGCGCCGTTGGGCCTTGACACTCCTGGAGCAAGTGCGGGCCCGGCTGAAACAGGAATATGTATCCAACGGCAAGGCGGAATTGTTTTCAAAACTTGAGCCGCTGATCACGGGGGACATCGCTCCTGGACGGTATGCTGAACTGGCTTTGGCTCTGAAAATGAAGGAGGAAGCCGTGCGCATGGCTTTGAGTCGCATGCGGCGACGGTTTGGCGAGTTGTTGCGGAACGAAATCGCCCAAACCGTCCTCACGCCGACGGACGTGGACGATGAAATCCGTTATCTGCTTGCCGCCGTGGCCAACGAAGCGTGAAGTTCCCGGACGCATTGGCGGGTGCTGACAGGGCGGCTGCTTGACCGCGTGTTTGTTGCAACCGGGTTGTTTTGCTTTAGATACAGGTAAAACCAACTTGCGCAATGGCTGAAACGAAAAAATGTTCGCGGTGCGGAGCGGCCTTGCCGCCGGACGCACCCGGCGGGCTTTGCGTCAAATGTTTGTTCCAACTCGGCCTGGAGACCGACATCCTTCCCGCCGAACCGCCAACGACACCCTCAACGCCGGCGGAGAAAGTCGGCGACCAAATTGGCCGTTACAAATTGCTGGAACAAATCGGCGAAGGCGGCTGCGGCGTGGTCTATATGGCCGAGCAGGAGGCTCCTGTCCGCCGCCGCGTCGCGCTCAAGATCATCAAGCTGGGCATGGATACCAAGCGGGTCATCGCCCGCTTTGAAGCCGAACGGCAGGCGCTCGCCTTGATGGAGCATCCGAATATCGCCAAAGTGCTCGACGCCGAAGCGACAGATACGGGCCGACCTTACTTCGTCATGGAACTGGTGTCCGGCGTCAAAATCACCGATTACTGTGATGAGAAGCAACTGCCCACGCGCCAGCGCCTCGACCTCTTCATTCAGATCTGTCAAGCGGTTCAACACGCCCATCAGAAGGGCGTCATTCACCGCGATCTCAAGCCTTCCAACATACTGGTGACGGAACAGGACGGCGCGCCCGTGCCCAAGGTGATTGACTTTGGCATTGCCAAAGCCACGGGCGATGTGCGTCTGACCGACAAGACCTTGTTCACGGCCTTTGATCAATTTTTTGGCACGCCCGCCTACATGAGTCCCGAGCAGGCCGGATTGGGCGGATTGGACGTTGACACGCGCAGCGACATTTATTCGCTGGGCGTGCTGCTCTACGAATTGCTGACGGGCCACACTCCGTTTGACGCCGGAGAATTGAAACGCTCGGCGATGGATGAAACCCTCCGGACGATCCGCGAAAAGGAGCCACGGCGTCCTTCCGCCAAACTGACCACTTTGGCCAAAATCGAATTGACGACGGTGGCGCAACACCGCCAGAGCGAGCCGGCCAGGCTTTGTCACGCTTTGCGCGGCGATTTGGATTGGATTGTGATGAAGTGCCTGGAAAAGGATCGCGCGCGCCGTTATGAAACCGCCAACGGCCTGGCCAGGGACATCGAGCGCCATTTGAAAAACGAGCCGGTCGCCGCGCGGCCTCCGAGCCGGTGGTATGAGTTTCAAAAGACGGTCCGGCGCCACAAGCTGGGATTCACGCTGGCGGCGACTGTTATCTTGATGCTGGCGGCGGGACTGGGGATGTCCCTCTGGTATCAAAAGCAGCTCAGGCAGGAAGCGGCAGTTGCGAAGCAAGCGGAGCAACAGGAGCGGGCCGAACTCTGGCAGTCGTATTTGGAACAGGCGCGGTCGGAGCGGCGCAGCGGCCAGGCCGGCCAGCGCTTTGCCACGCTTGCCTCGATCCGGCGCGCGGTGGCGATTCGTCCGTCGGTGGAGTTGCGCAACGAAGCGATTGCCGCCCTGGCGTTGCCCGGCGTGCGTTTAACCAACACCTGGCCGCACCCCGACAGCCGGGGATTCGCCGTGGCATACAGCGACAATCTGGACTTGTTCGCATTCGAGCGGGGCGACGAACAGATCAGTGTCTGCGTGGCCAGCAACGGTGCGGAAATAGCCCGATTGCCTTCCATCGGACAGGGCATTCGCTTCATCAGCGGCTTTACCCCGGACGCGAAACGGCTCGCGGTGAGTTATGACAACAATCTCAACAGCCTCTGGGACATTTCTTCCGGCAAGCCTGTGTTCCGGCCGGTGCCCGGGTCGGTATGTGCGCTCGTGCCGGACGGGAGCGAGTTTGCCGTGTCCGGCTTGGACAGCACCTTGCGTTTTTACTCGGTGGACAGTGGCGCCCCCATTCGCACTTTAGGAATTCCGATGGCATTTGATAGAATGCTGCTCCGGCCCGACCTGCACCTCATTGGCGGACTGCGCCAGGATTCGACTACGGCGTATCTGCTTGATTTCGCGACCGGCGCAGTCCGCTTTGCGTTGAAACATCCGGCGGAGCTCTCGGCGATGGATTTAAGTCCGGATGGCCGGTTCCTGGCCGTCGGTTGCACGGATACGCGCGTTCACATCTGGGACACTCAGACCGGTTTGGAACACTGCGTTCTTCGTGGGCATGAAGCCAACGTAGTTGGAGTGGGCTTCAACCATGCCGGGACCCTTCTCGCCACGAGCAGTTGGGATAACTCGCTGCGCCTCTGGGATACGGCCACCTGGCAACAAATCTCGTTCGTGGCTGGCGGCGGGGCCGAAATAAAATTCAGCCCGGGCGATAAAAGTCTCGCCCACCTCCAGCACGGTGGCCTGGTCGGAACGCTGGACGTCGCGACGAGCGACGAGTTTCATCTCATCCCTGCCGCACCGGAGCCGCATCGAGAGGCCTGGTGGTTGGATGTCAGTCCGGATTCACGCCTCCTGGCGATTGCACATGTGGACGCCGTCGTAATTCGGGACGCTATTGATGGCAGCGTGCTCGCCACACTGCCTGTGCACAACTGCCGGACTGTGATTTTCGAGCCGGATGGCAACTCGCTTCTTACCAGCGGCCTCGATGGCCTGGCGCTCTGGCCTTTGACCATTTCAACTCACGCCGGCAAGGAAAGCGTGGCTGTGGGCGAATGCCATGTTCTTCAGGCAGGCAAGATATTTATCGAGGCCGCGCTCAGTGATCAGGGCCGCTGGGTGGCGGCGGCACAGAAAAGCTCCGCCTCGGTGGAATTCCACGAAATCGCCCGGCCCCAAAACAGTTTCAACCTCGCCAAACTGGCAGGAGTCGAATCGGTGTCTGCTACGCCGGACATGCACTGGGCCGCCGCCGGTTCCTGGCAGGGTAAAGATGTCATGGTCTGGAATGTTCCGGAGCGCCGGTTGGTGCGCGATCTGCCTTTTGACAGTTCCGCGCACGTGGCTTTTAGTCCGGATGGCCGATTCCTGGCCGCTGGCGGATCACGGTATGAAGTATGGCAAGCCGGCACCTGGCGCCGGCTCTATGAAATCCAGCGGCCTGATTCCGATGACCCGATTTGCCGCATGGCTTTCAGCCCGGACAGCCAATTGCTCGCGGTGGTTAAACCTTTGAGAGAAATTGTCTTGTTGGAAGCAGCCACCGGGGAGGAAATGTCGCGCCTCATCGCGCCGCATCCAGCACTTTTCGCCTCCCTCCGCTTCAGTCCGGACAACTCCAAGCTCTACGCGCTGCAAAACGATCAAAACATTCAGGTTTGGGACCTGAAAGCGATGCACCGGGAACTGGCGGCACTGAATCTCGATTGGTGACTCGCCGCTTTCGCCGGCCATCACAGCGGAGTAACGTTGGCCGACCATCCCTGACCGGATTGCGGATTGGCGTCAGTTCAACGTGTGGAATCGCGTTTCTGAGCATTGCGAAGTTCAGCCCTTCAGTCCGCACGAACCCCTCCTAATAAAATTCTTCACTTTTTCTGTTACAACGCCCAGCCAATCCTTTTGAAAAGAATGGGGTTGTCAACCCAGGCGGCAAAAGGGCCTGGATGAAGAAGAGAATCAATTGGTTTTGGCCAATCGAATTATGAAACAAAAAATGCTTGTCCTCAACCACGGCCGGCTGAACGACGGCGGCAGTCCCGTCAAACGGAGTCTTGCCAGCCTGCAAGTGCTGGTCGCGCAACTGGCACGAGACCGGCCGAAATGACCTCATTTTATTAGCCGAAATCAATCAATTACAAAACAACAGAAAGGATTGAACTATGAAAAAAACGGTAATAACCACGCAAATCTGCCTCGGCCTGCTCATGGCAACCGCGGCACAGGCCGACACAACGCTGCAAATCCCCGCGCTTTACGGTTGCCTCGCCGATTTCGGCAGTCAGGTTGCCATTGCCAGCCCACCGTCACAACTTGGGAGTTTTACTCTCGATGGCGTCTCCGGCGCGGGTGTCATTCAGAGTCAGGTGCCATCTTATTGGGATGAGCACGTCCCGCCGGTCAACACCGAAAACAAATTATATACCTACGCCTATACGATTGATTTGAGCGGAATGTCGTCCGGAACGAATCCCGCCACGAATCATTGTGTCAAGCTGCTGATTCATTTCGGCGACGCGGCCGGTTGTTTCCAACCGGGCGTCGAAGGAGATCCGAGCCAGATACAGTCCGCCACGCTCAATCCGTGGGGCGACATCACCTTCGTGTTCAATGGCGGCTGCCTGGGACCCGGACAACCGGCCGTTACGTTCTCGATGGTGACCGATGCCGGATACAAAACCAACATCGTGACGGTGATAGACGATTACATGGACACCGGCGGTCTGCAGCACGAAGTGAAAATCAATGTTCCGGCCATAGTGCCAGACGTTCCGCCGGACCCGCCGGTGTGGGTGATGTATGCGGAAACTCCACACCCGACTTTTCAAGGAATGCTTTATCAATTTAACCCCACAAACCCCATTCCCAAGCTGCCGGCCACCAATGGCAATTACGATTTTGCCATGCAACTGGTGGCCTGGGGAACCAACGGCCCGGCCCTTAGCGCGATGACCACGCAAACCGTTTCGGTCGTCAACGGCCTGTTCACCATCCCGCTCCCCGGCGACCCGGTTTCGTTTGCTGATGGTTCGGTTCGTTATTTGAACCTGGGCGTCAAGTCTTCAATAAACCCGGGACCCAACCAATTTCTAACCACGCCGCTGCCCATCACGCCGGCGCCGTCGGCGCTTTACGCCTTCTCGGCCGGTACCGTGGCTGACATCGCGCCGGGCCAGGCCGTCACCAGCCTCAACGGCCTGACCGACGGCGTGATGCTGGAAGCCGGCACCGGCATCATGCTGAACACCAGCGGCAATATGATCACCATCAGTGCCACGGGCAGCGGCCCTTCCGACCGCAACCTCAAAACGGACATTGTTCCGGTCAATCCGCAATCCGTGCTCGCCCGGCTTGCGGCGATGCCGGTTGAAAGCTGGCGTTATACCAACGAAGTGGCGGGCATCCGGCATGTCGGCCCGATGGCGCAGGACTTCAAGGCCGCGTTTGGTCTGGGCGACAGCGACAAGACAATTGGTTACTTGGATGCCAGCGGCGTGGCGCTGGCGGCAATCCAGGGCCTGAACCAGAAGCTCACCGAGGAATTGCAGCGCGAGAACGCCGAGAACGCCGCGTTGCGGCAACAGGTGGTTGAATTACAGCGGATGGCCGGCCAGCTCAACCAGAAGCTGGAACAGAAAACGAAATGAAAAGTTTGACCTCAAGACCATCATTTCAACTGGAGCCAAAGCTATGAAAAACTTACGAATCCAAATCCTGTTGGGTTTGCTCGGGATTTCACTCGCACGGGCGGACACGCCGCTGACCATCACCACTTTTCCAGCGCTGGAATCGTGTCTCTATAACAACATCAATCTCTATGTGACTCCGCCGGCCGCTACCGGCAGCTTCACGCTCAACGGAGTTTCCGGCACCGGCGTGGTGCAGAGCGAGGCGAGCGGCTTCTCTCCGCCCCCGCCTAACGCTCCCAACACCTTGACGCTTTTCAACTACACGATTGATTTGAGCGGCATGTCGTCGTCCGCCAATCATTGCGTCAAGCTGGCCATTCATTTCGGCACGCCGGACGGTTGCAATGGTCCGGCAGTGGCCGTCGCCGCCGGCCAAATCCAATCGGCCACGCTGTCGTCGCTTGGGAACATTACCTTTGTCTTCAATGGCGGCTGCTTGCAGCCGGGACAATCCGCCATCAGCTTCGGAATGCTTTCCGACGCGGGATATAAAACGAATGTCGTGACGATCATAGACGATTACACCAACCCGTCGAACGGCCTGACGAATGAGTCGGTGTTCACCATTCCGGCCATTGTGCCGGACGTTGCGCCGAGCATTCCCTCGTGGGCCTACGCGCCGCCACTGTTCCAGACGATTCAGTATCAAGGCGCGATATACTATGTTTGCAATGCAGTTCCATACAAACCGATTAATGGGGCGTTGGATTTCAACCTGCAACTGTTGGATGCGCCGAGCAACGGCCTGGCGCTCAGCACCATGACCACCCAAACCGTGCAGATAGCCAACGGGCTACTCAATCTGCCGTTGCCGTTTGACCCGGCAAGTTACGGCGGTGCCGCGCCAAGTTATTTGAGCATCGGCGTCAGACCATCGGGCATGTCCACCAACCCATTCACGCCGCTCAAAAACCCAGGCCCTGTTGGCAACCCGACGCCGCAGGCGCTCTTTGCCGATTCGGCCGGCACGGTCGCCGACCTCATGCCGGGCCAGGCGCTCACCAGCCTGAATGGGCTGAACGGAGCGCTGATCCTCGTGTGCAACACCGGCCTCACGTTGAGCACGAGCGGAAACACCATGACCATCAGCGCGGAAGGCACATCCGACCGCAATCTCAAGACGGACATCGTTCCGGTGAACCCGCAATCTGTCCTCGCGAGGCTCACGGCGATGCCGATTGAGAGCTGGCGGTTCACGAATGACATGGCGGGTGTCCAGCACGTCGGCCCGATGGCGCAGGATTTCAAAGCCGCCTTTGGCTTGGGCGACAGCGACAAGACAATTCACTATCTGGACGCCAGCGGCGTGGCGTTGGCCGCCGTTCAAGGCTTGGACCAGAAAATGGCGGAAGGATTCCAGCGCCAGGACGCCCGGGACGTGCAACTCGAACAACAGATTCAAGCGACAAAACAATTATTGAACCAAATCAACCAGAAACTCACTGGAGGCGACAAATGAAAACGCGAGAATTGAACCTGGAAGACGGCGGATGGACCACGCGGAGCGCCTTAGACGGCGGCGGGAAGCGGAGCGCCACGCCGCTTCCCAGGACGGGATGTGCGAACGCCGCAAGCCTGTCTGGTGCCAAAGCGGTGTCGCCGCACTCCAAGATCTGGCGACGTTTCGTCGCGCTGCTTTGTTTCTTCATTCTGCCTTCTGCCTTCTGCCTTCGGGCGTCAGGGCAAAGCTATTCGATTGACTGGTACACCGTCGCCGGTGGCGGCGGCACGAGCACCGGCGGCACTTATGCCGTCAGCGGCACCATTGGCCAGCATGATGCCGGCGGGCCAATGGCTGGCGGCAGTTATTCGCTCACCGGCGGCTTCTGGGCGATCATCTCAGTCATCCAAACGCCCGGTTTACCGAACCTCATCATCAGGCATTCGGGCAACAGCGTGATTGTGTCCTGGCCGGACCCGGCCACCAACAGCTACACGTTGCAGCAGAATGGAAACTTGTCGAATACCGGCGGCTGGGCGACGAGCGTTTACACCATCAGCTCAGCGAATGGAACCAACAGCATCACCGTCACCCCGCCCACGGGGAATTTGTTCTTCCGCTTGAAACAATGACTGAAATGAAAACCGAAGCCAGAAATCAATGATCTGAAATCAAAAACCAAACCAAAATCAAAAGGCAACCTATGAAAAAACGAATCCTAAATTCATCCATTCTCTTCTTGAGCATGGGCCCCATTAACATTCACGCCCAAAATCTGTTCGTGAACAATTGGGGAAGTGGCACAGTTGCAGAATATGGTTCCGATGGCAGCCTGATTAATGGCTCCTTTGTGTCCACCTCCGCCGGTCCCTTTGGCATAATGTTTGACAGCAGTGGCAACCTATACATGAGCACAGCTGAGATTAATGGAAGTGCTGATATCGCCAAATACAGCCCGAGCGGCGTTCTGCTTGAACCTAACATCCTTTTTGGTAATGGCGGTGGCCTTCCTGGAAACCAGTTTCCAGGCATGGCCTTCGATAGTTTGGGTAATCTTTGGGTAACCGGAGCATCTTATTTGTATGAAATAAACCCTGCCGGGATGGCAGTCCAAGGCATCTATGTCGGGAATTCTTTCGTCCGTCACATCGCCATAGCTCCAAACGGCAATATATTTGTTTCCAGGGAACTAGGAGGAAGTCCTGGGGCTGTTTCAGAATACAGCTCCACCGGCAGCTTGATTAATGCGACGTTCGCCGACAGTTCGTCGGGGCTGTTAAATCCCGGCGCCATGGCCTTTGAGAGCAGCGGGAATCTTTGGGTGACGGATCAAGACAGAAACATGCTGGATGAATATGATTCAAGTGGCACCCAGCTGAAGACCATATCCGTGGCCGCTTTGAATGGCCCTGAAGGTTTGGCTATTGATGGCAACGGGAACTTTTGGGTGGGCAATTTGAATAGCGGCGGCAACATTGTGGAGATTAACTCCGATGGAAACGTGCTCAACATCATCAATAACGTGCCGGAACCGAATGATCTCGCCTTTCAGCCGGTTGCAGTTCCAGAACCCTCGGTGCTGGGTCTGCTGGCGTTTTCCAGCACCATTCTTCTGGCCCGCTCCTGTCGAAAGGAAATGAAATAGCCGGAAAATCGCTTTGCGCGGTAGGCTAACACCTGGATGCATGGTTAAACTCAAACTGAGGTAATCCGCACCGAAAAGGGAAAGGAAAAAGCATGAACCCCCATATGCAAAGCAAAAGCCGGTTCAGAAACAGTGGTATGGCCCTCTCGGCGGCCACATTGGCCGTTGGCGCTGCTGCGTTAACCTCCGCCTCCGCGCAGAGCTCGATCCAATACAGCGGAGTGCAGAACATCAGCGTGTCCATGGCCGGGTCATTGGACTCGACAAATATTAATCTGGATTTCTACGGCCCACCCGAATTCTCGTTGAGTGGAATCGCTGAAGGCAAAGATCCTCAAGAGTATGTTGGTTGGATGACGCCCGGGTTCTTTGAGAGTAAAGCAAGCCCGCGCATCGTAGGTGAGAGCTTAAGCGCAGCGGTCGGCTCGGTTGATAAAATTTCCCCTGGCATAATGATTGACAGCTCGAGCAGTTTTATGGACGCAACCAATGACTTTTTCGTGAGTAGCGATGGCTCGGGTCCCTGGGGGACCAATGAAACCGCTTATTTCGGCTTTACTTTCATTCCGGCCACCGCGCCGCTCTATGGATGGGGCCGGATGACGTGCAACGGCACAGAGCTAACGCTGGTGGATTGGGCCTATAATGCCACAGGAGCACCCATTAGCGTTGGGGACACTGGCTTAAGCCCGGCCCGGCCCACTATCACCAGTATTGCGTTCGGACCTGGGAACATGGTCACAATCTTCTTTATGTGTTCCGACAATTCTCCGCCCTCATCCTTTACGCTTGAGACAACCCCTGTGCTCGGAACGCTGGCATATTGGGCGCCGGATGGCAGCGCCACCATATCCTACAGCGCTGCTTCGATTTACCAGGTGGTCACCTCCAACATAGTTTATTCCGCTCAATTCTATCGTTTACGTCATTGAACCAGCTAGTATCTCAAGAGAAGACCGATGTCTGGGTGCAATCGGTGCGGGATGAGTATGAGTCTGTCCCGTATGATGATGGTGTGCATCCCGTGACCGACCCCTCACGGTTGGCGGCCATTGGGCGGCTGTTCGGCATCAGAGCGGCCGACCCGCGGGAATGTCGTGTGCTGGAGCTGGGCTGTGGCCAGGGCACCAACCTGCTCGCGTTGGCGGAACGCCTGCCGGGCAGCCGGTTTCTGGGCCTGGATTTCTCCGCGCCGCAGATCGCTGCCGGCTAGGCCGTGCTGGCGGAAACCGGCCTGCAAAATATCGAGCTGCGGTGTGCAGACCTGCTGCAGTGGCAGCCGAACGATTCGAAGTTCGACTTCATCATCTGTCACGGTGTTTTTTCCTGGGTGCCGGACACTGTGAAACAAAGAATCCTCGAATTATGCCGGCAGTGCCTCGCTCGTAATGGGATTGCCTGTGTCAGCTACGCCGCCTATCCCGGCTCCAAACAGGATGAAGCGTTGCGTGACTTGTTGCGCGTGCATACCGAAGCATTCCCGGACATGGCCCAAAAGATCGCCTCAGCCCAAACAGCCCTTGGATTCCTGGAGCGAGCCTACTCTGCGCTCAAAACACCCGATGCCATGTCCTGGCGCAGCCACGTGCGAAGTCTAAAGGCGAAGGCGCCAAATTTTCTTTTTCACGATGATCTCAGCAGTGAGCGCGATCCGTGTTACCTCTTGCAGTTCGCCGATTGGGCCGCCGACCACCAGCTTCAATACGTGGGAGACAGCGATCCGCGCAGGATGTTTTTCGAAAACCTGCCAGCAGAGGTCGCGACGGAACTGGCTGGATTGAAGTTGAACCGGCTTTTGACTGAGCAATTCCTGGATTTTATCGCCAACCGGAGATTCCGCGTGTCCCTTTTGACGCATGGTGAGTCGGCAATGAGCTTGGCGCTCGATGCCGGAGCGGTCCGTGATTTATGTCTCAGCACCACACTCCGGGCGGATCCGAAGCCACGGAAATCCAAAGGGGCAAAGCCGGGGGAAGCTATATTCCGGACCGCCTTTGGCGGCAGCACCAGGGCGCGAAGCATTCCCTTGGTTGCGCTGTTGCAGGCGCTGGTCAAAAATGCTCCCGCACGCATGTCATTTGCCAAAGCGTTGGCTGCGGCTGAAGCCGGAGCACGACGAGCTTTCACCGACTCGGAAATTCAGCGGCTTTGTCAGGATATTCTCAGCCTTTATGCCCGCGGCCAGGTTGAATTGTGGGCCTTGCCATTGTCCATTCCCGTCAATGTTCCAGAGCGTCCACATCTCTCCACCCTGAATCGCTTATTGGCAAAAAATCGAAGCCTGTTGGCATCAGCTTTTCACCTTCAAGTCCATCTCAATGAATCCGAAAGACAGCTCGCCATGCTATCGGACGGAACGCGGGACGTGAAGCAATTGTGCACGTCGGAACCGGGCCGCGCCCTAAGTGCGTCCTGTGTTCAGGTATTGCGCGGGTGGACAGCCATTGCCTGCCTCACATGAAGTCGAGTCCGAGCTACAAATCAAGAGCGGTTGAACAACGGCGGGCCACCACTAATTAGCCCACGCCGAGACGGCATTTCCGACTGCGGCTATGACCAAATTGAAATCTGAAACCATAAATTTACAAACCTAGTTCAAGTCAATCTATGAAAACATCGTTCAAACTCGCCGTGCTTGTGCTGCCGGCGCTGTTAATTCTCAACTCCCAACTCTCAACCGCCTTTGCTCAGGGCACGGCGTTCACGTATCAAGGCCGTTTGAACGACGGCGGCAGTCCGGCCAGCGGCAGTTACGACCTCACGTTTACGCTGTTTGGCGTCAACGCCGGAGGTGTCGCCGTCGCCGGACCAGTGACAAATTCTGCGGTGGACGTAACCAACGGGCTGTTCACAACGCTGGTGGATTTCGGACCGGATGTTTTCACCGGCGGGAGTAACTGGCTGGAGATTGCCGTCAGCACCAACGGCGCCAACAGCTTTACCACCCTCACGCCGCGACAACGCATCACGCCGACGCCCTATGCCATCACGGCGGAGAATCTGAACGGCTCCGTTTCCGCCGGCCAGGTCAGCGGCGTCCTGCCGCTGGCGCAACTGCCCGCAGTGCTGGTGACCAATAACGCAGCCAATGTAACACTGAGCGGAAATCTGTTCGGCAATTTCGGCGGCAACTTTTTCGGCAACGGCGCCGGGTTGAGCGCATTGAATCCTACGAACCTTACGGCAGGCACGGCGGCCATCAACATCACTGGCAACGCCGCCACGGCTACCACCGGTGCCAGCGTGACAACGTTCACCAACCCGCTGACGGACGCGCAACTCTCGGCGAACATTCCGCGGTTGAACGGCACCAATGTTTTCACCGGCACGAACACGTTCAGCAGCGCCGTCATTGCCACCAACCCGGCGAACCAGATTTACGGCACATTTATCGGCGACGGCAGCGGACTGACCAACCTTGGCGTGTCGCAGCTTGGCGGAACCAATCCGGTGGCGGACGTGCAACTCTCCGGAAACATACCGAGGCTGAACGGCACAAATGTTTTCACCGGCACGAATATCTTTTACAACACCGTCATTGCCACCAACCCGGCGAACCAGTTTGCCGGCACTTTCGCCGGCAACGGCGGCGGGCTGACGAACGTGAGCGTGTCGCAACTTGGCGGCGTCCTGCCGCTGGCCGACCTGCCACCGGGCGTGGTCACCAACGGTGCCAGTAACGTGACGCTTTCCGGCACATTCAGCGGGGACGGCAGCGGATTGACCAACCTCAATGGCGGGGCGATTGCGGCGGGCAGCATTTCCAGTTCCGCCCTGGCCAGCAACTCCATCAGTGCGGGGCAGCTTGCGTCTGGCGCAGCGGCCGCCAATTTGGGCGCTTCCGGCCAGAGCGGTGTGACCCACGGCAGCATGATCCTTTCCAGCTATGTAAATGACGCGAATCTGCTCAATGCCGGCTATGTGAAACTGGGTCGTGTGGAAATGGCCGACTCTTGGCAACAATTGGAAACAAATGTGGTGCCTTCCGCGCGCTCCA
>Ga0335081_10003289_pt1 | contig 25392 bp, 19 predicted proteins | sample Lox_Sample_35_FD_206713 | JGI IMG/M metagenome (GOLD analysis project Ga0335081, IMG submission 206713) | Soil microbial communities from Loxahatchee National Wildlife Refuge, Florida, United States - Lox_Sample_3.5 | ecosystem: Environmental > Terrestrial > Soil > Wetlands | place: USA...
TACGGCCAGATGGACGAGCCGCCCGGCGTGCGCCTGCGCGTCGGCCTGGCGGCGCTCACCATGGCCGAGTACTTCCGTGACGTGAAGAACCAGGACGTGCTGTTGTTCGTGGACAACATCTTCCGCTTCGTCCAGGCGGGGTCCGAGGTGTCCACGCTCCTCGGCCGCATGCCCTCGGCGGTGGGGTACCAGCCCACGCTGGCCGACGAGATGGGCGAGCTGCAGGAGCGCATCACCTCGACGAGGGGCCGCTCGATCACGTCGCTGCAGGCCGTCTACGTGCCCGCCGACGACTACACCGACCCGGCGCCGTTCACGACCTTCACCCACCTCGACGCCACCACCGAGCTGTCGCGCCAGATCGCGTCGCTGGGCATCTACCCGGCGGTGGACCCGCTGGCGTCCACGTCCAACATCCTCGCCCCCGAGATCGTGGGCGAGCGTCACTACGACGTGGCCCGCCGCGTGCAGGGCGTGCTCCAGCGCTACCGCGAACTCCAGGACATCATCGCCATCCTGGGCCTCGACGAGCTCTCCGAGGAGGACCGCCTGACGGTGAACCGGGCGCGCAAGATCCAGCGCTTCCTGTCGCAGCCGTTCAACGTGGGCGAGGTCTTCACCGGGCTCAAGGGTGTCACCGTCCCGGTCGCCGAGACGGTGGAGTCCTTCGAGGTCCTCCTCAACGGCGACCTCGACGACGTGCCCGAGCAGGCCTTCCTCAACGTGGGCGGCGTCGACTCGGTCCTCGAGAAGGCCCGCTCGCTGCAAGCGGGCGACTCGTAGGCGAAGGGGGGCTCGTGGCCACCTTCGCCTGCAGTCTCGTCACCCCCGAGCGCGTGCTCGTGGACGCCGCCTTCCAGGCGGTGTTCCTGCGCACCGGCCTGGGCGAGGCCGCCTTCCTCCCCGGGCACACGCCCCTGGTGGGCTCGGTCGCCCCCGGCATGGTGCGCTTCCAGCACGAGGACGGCACCGAGGAGCGCGCCGCGGTGCACGGCGGGTTCGTGCAGGTGGCCGGCGACACGGTGACCGTGCTGGCACCGGTGGCCGAGCTGGCCGGCGAGATCGACGTCGAGCGGGCCCGCCGGGCCCTGGACGCCGCCGGCCAGCGCATCACCGAGCTCGGCGCGGCACGCGCCGGACCCTCCGACAGCGGTGACGCGGCGCCCGCCCACGCCGTCACCGAGGCCGAGGCCGCCCAGCGCCGGGCCGAGGTGCGCCTCGAGGTGGCCGGCGCCGGCGACGGCCGCGCCTGACGCCGTCCGCCCGGCCCCGCGGGGTCAGCCCCTCGGGGCGGGCCCCGCTCCGTCGTGGGCGCCCCAGCCGGGCCAGCGCGCCGAGACGCGGTGGCGCGCCGCATAGGGCACGGCGAAATCCGGGTCGTCGAGCAGGGCGATCATGGCGTCGTAGGCCCCGTCGTCGGCGATCCCCCCGTGCCGGCGGCGCGCCCCGGCGCGGGCGGCCTCGGTGACCGTGGGGCGAACGGTCCGCAGCGTCTGCTGCCAGAACGCCGCCGCCGGTGACGCCCCCCGCAGCAGGTCCTCGCGCACGTCGTCCTCGACGTCCACGAACCCGAGCGCCTCGAGGCGCCCGGGGAGACGGCGCGCCCAGCTCCACGACGTGGCCCACGGCAGCATCACGGCCCGGAAGGCGGCGGGCAGGTCCCACCCCGAGCCGGGTGCAGCCGCCTCGACGGCGGGCGACCCGTCGACCTCCTCGAACAGGACCGCCGCCCCCGGCCGCAGGGCCGGCACGAGGTGCTCGAGCACGGTGTCGGCCGCCGGCACGTGCATGAGCACCGAGCGCGAGTGGGCCAGGTCGAAGCACGCCGCGCCGTAGTCGAGCGTGGCGAGGTCGCCCTGCACCACGCGGGCGTTGGGCCGGGTGGCCACATCGGCGAGGAGGGCGGTGTCCTGGTCGACGGCGGTCACCGACCCGGCCTCGCCCACCCGGTCGAGCAGCCAGCGCGCCACCGAGCCGGCACCGGCGCCCAGCTCGACGCAGTCCCACCCCGGCCCCACCCCGAGGCGCTCGAGGTGGCGGGCGGTGGAGGCGTCGTGCAGCGACTGCAGCGACCCGAGCCGGGCGGCCTCGGCCGGCTCGCCGTTGCGCAGCGGGTAGGGGACCGGTGTCGACGTCAGCGGTCGGACCCCGCTCCCGTCAGCCGAACTCGATCTGGCTGAACTCGCGGAGCTTGTTGAGGGCGTGGCGGGCGCTCACGAACCGGACCGTCCCCGAACGCGACCGCATCACCATGGACTGCGTCGTGGCCCCGAAGTCGTGGTAGCGCACACCCTGGAGGAGCTCGCCGTCGGTGACCGCGGTGGCGGCGAAGAAGCAGTTGTCACCCTGCACGAGGTCGTCGGTGGTGAGCACGGCGTCCAGGTCGTAGCCCGCCTCGACGGCGGCGGCGCGCTCCTGCTCGTCGCGGGGCCACAGGCGCCCCTGGATCTCGCCGCCCATGCACTTGAGGGCGGCGGCGCCGATCACGCCCTCGGGGGTGCCCCCCGTGCCGTAGAGGACGTCCACGCCCGAGTCGGGCCACGCCACGGAGATGGCGCCGGCCACGTCGCCGTCGGAGATGAGCTTGATGCGCGCGCCGCTGGCGCGCACCTCCTCGATGAGCTCGGCGTGCCGGGGCCGGTCCAAGATGACCACCGTGACGTCGGGCACCGACTTGCCGAGGGCCTTCGCCACCGCCTCCAGGTTCTCGCCCGGGGAGCGGCGCAGGTCGACCGAGCCCACGGCTCTCGGCCCCACGGCCAGCTTCTCCATGTACACGCACGGGCCGGGGTTGAACATCGTCCCCCGGTCGGACACGGCGATGACCGACAGCGCGCCACCCCGGCCCAGGGACGTGAGGTTGGTCCCGTCGATGGGGTCGACGGCGATGTCGGTGGCGGGCGGCGAGCCGTCCCCGATGCGCTCGCCGTTGAACAGCATGGGCGCGTTGTCCTTCTCGCCCTCGCCGATGACGACCACACCGTCCATGGCCACGGTGTGCAGCACCACGCGCATGGCCTGCACGGCGGCGCCGTCGGCCCCTTCCTTGTCTCCCCGGCCCATCCACCGGCCGGCGGCCATGGCGGCCACTTCGGTGACGCGCACCAGCTCCATGGCCAGGTTGCGGTCAGGGGCGCGGGGGTTGGGTGCCACGCCTCGACCATAACGCGGCCCGTGCGTGTGGACAGCCCCCGGCGGCGCAATTCCCGGGCCGCTTCCCCGGTGCTCGCGGGATCGTTCCTGGTCGGCGGCGGCGGTCCCGCCCGGCGTGTCAGCCCCCACTGCCCGCGGGCGCCACGCGCGGTGGTGGCGCCTCGTGGCGCGGACGGCGCGGCGTCCGAGACGGGCGCGGGACGGCCGTTAGGCTGGTGCGGTGACCTCCACGCACGGCGAGGACCGCGGCGCATCGGGTGACGGGCGCGCGCGCTGGCAGGAGGCCTACGACGCGTCGGAGCTCCGGGACGCCGACTTCGAGACGATGTCGGGCATCGAGCTCCGGCCCGTGTACGGGCCGGGCGACTGGCCCGAGGACCGCGTGGCCGACAACGTGGGCTGGCCGGGCCTCGCCCCCTACACGCGCGGCCCGCATGCGTCGATGTACCGCTCGAAGCTGTGGACCATGCGCCTCTTCGCCGGCTTCGGGACGGCCGAGGACACCAACGTGCGCTTCCGCGAGCTGCTGCGGGCGGGGGGCGGGGGCCTGTCGGTGGCCTTCGACCTGCCCACCTTGATGGGGCGCGACTCCGACGACCCCCACAGCGAGGGCGAGGTGGGCCGCTGCGGCGTGGCCGTCGACACCCTGGCCGACGCCGAGGACCTGTTCGCCGGCATCGACCTGGGGTCGGTGACCACCTCCATGACGATCAACTCGCCCGCCCCCATCCTCCTCGCCATGTACGTCGCCGCCGCCGCCCAGGCAGGGGTGCCCGCCGAGCGCCTGGGGGGCACGCTCCAGAACGACATGCTCAAGGAGTACCAGGCGCAGAAGGAGTACATCTTCCCGCCCCGCCCCTCCATGCGCCTCGTCGTCGACGTCATCCGGTTCTGCGCGTCCGAGATGCCCCGCTTCCACCCGGTGTCGGTGTCCGGGTACCACATCCGCGAAGCCGGGTCGACGGCCGCCCAGGAGCTGGCCTTCACCCTCGCCAACGGCTTCGCCTACGTGGAGGCGGCCGTGGCCGCCGGCCTGGCGGTGGACGACTTCGCTCCCCGGCTGAGCTTCTTCTTCAACGCCCATCTCGACTTCTTCGAGGAGATCGCCAAGTACCGCGCCGCCCGGCGCATCTGGGCCCGCTGGATGACGGCCCGCTACGGCGCCCGCCTGGCGCGCTCGGCCCAGCTCCGCTTCCACACGCAGACGGCCGGCGTGTCGCTCACGGCCCAGCAGCCCGAGGTCAACATCGTCCGCACCGCCGTCGAGGCGCTGGCCGGCGTGCTCGGGGGCACCCAGAGCCTGCACACCAACTCCATGGACGAGGTGCTCGCCCTCCCCACCGAGAAGGCCGCCCGCATCGCGCTGCGCACCCAGCAGGTCCTGGCCTACGAGACCGGCGTCGCCACCGTGGCCGACCCGCTGGGCGGGTCCTGGTTCGTCGAGTCGCTCACCGACGAGATGGAGCGCCAGGCCGAGGCGGTGTTCGCCCGCCTCGAGGAGTGGGGAGGCGGCTCGATCCTCGAGGGTGTGCTGGCCGGCATCGAGGACGGCTGGTTCCAGGGCGAGATCGCCGACGCCGCCTACGCCTTCCAGCGCAAGCTGTCCACGGGACGGCGGGTGGTGGTGGGGGTGAACGCCTTCACCGAAGGGAACGAGGAGCCCGCCCCGGCCACGCTGCTCATCGGCCCCGAGGTCGACGAGGCCCAGCGCAAGCGGTTGGCGGCCGTGCGCCAGCGCCGCGACCACCGCGCCGTGGACGCCGCCCTGGGGGCGGTGGCGGCCGACGCCCGCCAGCCCGACGTGAACCTCATGCCGGCGGTCCTGCACGCCGTGCGCGCCTATGCCACCGTCGGCGAGATCGTCGGCGCGCTGGCGTCGGTGTTCGGGCGCTGGGCCGAGAACCCGGTCCTCTGAGCGGACCGGCGGCGGTGGACCGCTTCATCGTCCGTCCCGGCGCACAGCTGCACGGCACCGTGCGCGCCGGGGGCGCCAAGAACTCCGCCTTGAAGCTCATGGCGGCGTGCCTGCTGGCGCCGGGGCGCCACGTGCTGGCCGGCGTGCCCCGCATCGTGGACGTCGACATCATGGCCGAGGTGCTGGGCGCCATCGGCGCCCGGGTGGCGCGCCGGCCCGACGCCCCCGACGGGGGGCCCGGCGAGCTGGTGGTGGAGACGCCGGAGGCCCTCGTGCCCGCCGCCCCCTACGAGCTCGTCGAGCGCATGCGGGCGTCGGTCGTCGTGCTGGGCCCCCTCCTCGCCCGGTGCGGGCAGGCCACGGTGGCGCTGCCCGGTGGCGACGACTTCGGGAGCCGCCCCGTCGACATCCACCTCCACGGGCTCTCCACCCTGGGCGCCGAGTTCGAGACCGTGCACGGCAACGTGGTGGGCCGGGTGCCGGGCGCACCCGGGGCGCGCCTGGTGGGCCAGCGGGTGGTGTTCGAGTACCCCAGCCACACCGCCACCGACAACGTGCTCATGGCCGCCGTCCTCGCCAAGGGCACGACGGTCATAGAGAACGCGGCGCGCGAGCCCGAGGTGGCCGACCTGGCCGCCTTCCTGGGCCGCATGGGGGCGCGCATCCGGGGGGCGGGGACCTCGCGCATCGAGGTCGACGGGTGCGACGAGCTGCGCCCCGCGCCCGAGCCCTACCGGGTGGTGCCCGACCGCGTGGTGTCGGCCACGCTCTTCGCCGCGGTGGGCCTGGCCGGGGGCGAGGTCGTCGTGGAGGACGCCCGCATCGACCACATGGACATGGTGGTGCGCAAGATGGGCGAGATCGGTGTGGCCGTGCTCCAGACGCCCGAGGGCCTGCGGGCCAGCGCCCAGGGCCGGCTCCACAGTGTGGACGTCGCCACCCTCCCGTATCCGGGCGTCGCCACGGACTACAAGCCGTTCCTGGTGACCATGCTCTGCGTGGCCGACGGTGTGGGCATCGTCACCGAGAACCTCTTCTCGGGGCGCTTCCGCTACGTCGACGAGCTGCGCCGCATGGGGGCGGACGTGCGCACGGAGGGACACCATGCCGTGGTGCGCGGCGTGCGGCGCCTGTCGGGCGCGCCGGTGCGCGCCCCCGACCTGCGGGCCGGCGCCGCCCTGGTGCTGGCCGGGATGGTGGCCGAGGGCGAGACGGTGGTGTCGGGGGCCGGCCACATCGACCGGGGCTACGAGGACCTCGCCGCCACGCTGCGCTCCCTGGGGGCCGACGTCACCCGGGCCTGAGGCCCGGGCCGCCCGCCTAACCTCGGTAGCCCATGCCCGCCGCCTCGTCCTCGCCGCGCCCGTCGTCGCCCCCCGGGCCCCCGTCGGCGCCCCGGGGCCGGGACGTGGCGCCCGACAGGCTGCTCGAGGCGGCCGTGGCCGGCGACCGGGTGGCCCTCGCCCGCCTCCTCACCCGGCTCGAGCGGGGCGGCCCCGAGGGGCGGGTGGTGGCGGGCCTCGCCTACCGGCGGGGCCTCGAGGCGAAGACCGTCGGCATCACCGGCCCGCCGGGGGCGGGCAAGTCGACCCTCGTCGACGGCCTGGTGCGCACCGGGCGCGCCGCGGGCCTCGAGCCGCTCGGGGTGCTCGCCGTCGACCCGTCCTCGCCGTTCTCGGGTGGCGCCATCCTCGGCGACCGCGTGCGCATGCAGGACCACGCCCTCGACGCCGGGGTGTTCATCCGCTCCATGGCGTCGCGTGGGCATCTCGGCGGGCTGGCCGTGGCGGTGCCCGAGGCCATCCGCCTGCTGGCCGCCGTCGGGTTCCCCGTCGTGGTGGTCGAGACCGTGGGGGTGGGACAGGTCGAGGTGGAGGTGGCCGGGGCCACCGACACCACGGTGGTGGTGCTCAACCCGAAGTGGGGTGACGCCGTGCAGGCCAACAAGGCCGGGCTCCTCGAGACGGCCGACGTCTTCGTGATCAACAAGGCCGACATGCCCGGCGCGCGCGAGACGCGGCGCGACCTGGAGCAGATGCTCGAGCTCAGCGCGCCCGCCCGGTGGCGCCCCGCCATCGTCGACACCGTGGCCGCCACGGGCGCCGGCGTCGACGCCCTCTGGGACGAGATCGCCAGGCACCAGGCCCACCTCGAGTCGTCGGGGGAGCTGGCGGTGCGCCGCGCGTCGCGCCTCGAGCGGGAGTTCCGCGTGGTGCTGGCGGCCCGCATCGGCCGCGAGGTGGACCGGCTGTGTGCCGACAGCGAGTTCGCCGAGCTGGCGCGCGCCGTGGCGGAGCACCGCGCCGACCCCTACGAGGCGGCCGAGCGGCTGCTGGCGGCGGCCTGGCGCGACGCCGCGGAGCCCGACGCCACCTGAGCGCGCCGGGCGCGTCCCCGCCGCCGGCGGCTGGGCCGTCGACGGGCTCATGGCGCGCCGGGCGGGGCGCGGTCGGGTACGGTGCGAGAGCATGGTGGGTGCGCGCCATCCGTCGGGTTCTGCCCGCGAGGGCGGCTCCACCGTGGACGGTGGCGTCGGGGAGGGCGCCGCGGGGCAAGGCGCTGTGGCCGTGGAGCGGCGCGCCGACGGCGTGGCCCTCGTCACGCTCGACCGGCCCAAGATGAACGCGCTGTCGGTCGCCTTCCTGGGGCGGCTGGCCGACGCCCTCTTCGGTCTGGCCGACGACCCGCCCGGCGCGGTGGTGCTGTGGGGCGGCCCCCGCATCTTCGCCGCCGGCGCCGACGTACGTGACTTCCCGGAGCCGGACGCGCCGCGGCGCATCTCGGACGCCTTCACCGCCGTGACCGGCGCCCTGGCGGCGCTGCCCCGGCTCACGGTGGCCGCCGTCACCGGGTACGCCCTGGGGGGCGGCCTGGAGCTGGCGCTCGCCTGCGACCTGCGGGTGGCGGCCGAGGACGCCCGCCTGGGGCAGCCCGAGGTCCTCCTGGGGGTCATCCCCGGGGGCGGGGCCACCCAGCGCCTGCCCCGGCTGGTGGGGCCGGGCCGCGCCAAGGACATCATCTGCACCGGGCGCCAGGTGCGGGCCGACGAGGCCCTGCGCATCGGGCTCGTCGACCGGGTCGTGCCCCGCCACGGGGTGCTGGAGGAGGCGCTGGACCTGGCGGCCGGCCTGGCGGCCGGCCCCCTCGAGGCCCTGGCGGCCGCCAAGCGCCTGGTCGACGAGGCCGCCGAGCTCTCCCTGGAGGAGGGCCTGGCCCGGGAGGCCGAGGCCTTCGTGGCCGTGGGCGCGACCGACGACGCCCGCGCCGGGGTGGCCTCCTTCCTGGCCCAGGGCCCGGGGCGTGCCCGCTTCGGCGGCCGCTGAGGGGCCGGCCATGTCGCGACCGAGCCGCCCGCCCCGCCCGCAACGGGTGCCCCGCGTGCGGGCGGCCGGGCCGCCCCCCGCCCGCCGGGGCGCCGGGGCGCGCCTGCCCGGCATCCGCCCCGCCGCCCTGCCCGCCCAGGGGGGCGCCGACTGGTACCGCCGAGGCGTGTTCTACGAGGTGCTCACGCGCGGCTTCTTCGACTCCAACGACGACGGCATCGGCGACATCAGCGGGCTGCGGGCCAAGCTCGACTACCTCGAGTGGCTAGGCATCGACTGCCTGTGGCTCTTGCCCTACTACCCGTCGCCCATGCGCGACGGCGGCTACGACATCAGCGACTTCTTCACGGTGCACCCCGACCTGGGGACGCTCGATGACCTGGTGGCGTTCCTCGACGACGCCCACCGCCGCGGCATCCGCGTCATCGCGGACCTGGTCATGAACCACACGAGCGACCAGCACCCGTGGTTCGTGGAGTCGCGCTCGTCGCGCGACAACCCCAAGGCGGACTGGTACGTGTGGAACGACGACGACCAGCGCTGGCCCGAGGCCCGTGTCGTGTTCGTGGACGTGGAGACGTCCAACTGGACGTGGGACACCCAGCGCCAGCAGTACTACTGGCACCGCTTCTACTCGCACCAGCCCGACCTCAACTACGAGAACCCCGACGTGGTGGAGGCCATGTTCGGGGTGGTGCGCTTCTGGCTCGACCTCGGCCTCGACGGATTCCGCCTGGACGCCGTGCCCTATCTCTTCCAGCGCGACGGCACCACCGGCGAGAACCTGCCCGAGACCCATGCCCTGTTGCGCCAGCTGCGCAAGGAGGTCGACGCCGCCCACCCCAACCGCGTGCTCCTGGCCGAGGCCAACCAGTGGCCGGCGGACCTCGTCGACTACTTCGGCGACGGCGACGAGTGCCACATGTGCTTCCACTTCCCCCTCATGCCCCGGCTGTTCATGTCCGTGCGGCGCGAGCAGCGCTTCCCCGTCACCGAGATCCTGGCCCAGACGCCGGAGATCCCCGAGGGCTGCCAGTGGGCCATCTTCCTGCGCAACCACGACGAGCTCACCTTGGAGAAGGTCACCGAGGAGGAGCGCGATTACATGGTGGCCGAGTACGTGAAGGACCCCCGCATGCGCCGGCACATGGGGATCGGCCGCCGCCTGGCGCCGCTGCTCGACGGGGACCGCCGCCTCGCCGAGCTGCTGCACGCGGTGCTCTTCTCGTTGCCGGGGAGCCCCGTGATCTACTACGGCGACGAGGTCCTCATGGGCGACAACGTCTACCTCGGTGACCGCGACTCGGTGCGCACGCCCATGCAGTGGAGCCCCGACCGCAACGGCGGGTTCAGCCGAGCCGACTTCGCCCAGCTGTACCTGCCGCCGCTCATGGACCCGGTGTACGGGTTCGAGGCCGTGAACGTCGAGGCGCACCGTCGCAACCCGAGCTCGCACCTGCACTGGCTGCAGAACATGCTGCAGACGCGCAAGCAGTTCCCGGTGTTCGGCACCGGGGCGTTCGACCTCGTGCCCTGCGCCAACCCGTCGATCCTGGCCTACGTGCGCAGCCCCCAGGAGGGCGACCTCGCCGACGGCGCCCGCACCCGGCGCACCAGCCGCATGGGGAAGGGGACGGGCCGGGTGGGCCGGGGCGTGGGCCGTGGGGACCGGGCCGGGCGCGACGAGGCGCCGGTGTCCAACCCCGTGCTGTGCGTGCACAACCTGAGCCGCTTCGCCCAGCCCGCCGAGCTGGATTTGGCCAGGTGGGCCCAGCGCTCTCCCGTCGAGCTCCTGGGACGGATACCGTTCCCGCCCGTGGGGAGCGGCAACTACAGCGTGACCCTGGGGCCCTACGGCTTCTACTGGTTCGAGCTCATGGCGCAGCGCCTCGAGCCCGACGGGACCGCGGCGGGCGAGCTCGTATGACGCCGTCGGGGACCGAGGTGCGCGCCGTGTCGGCCGCGGCGCGCGCCGCGCTCCCCGAGTTGGTGGCGACGTTCCTGGCGCGCCGTCCCGGTGCCACCGACGTCGGCGCCGTGCACCTGCTCGACGCCGAGGTGGTCGTGCCCGGGCGCCCCGGCGTCATCGACGTGGTGGCCCGGGTGGAGGGCGCCGACGGCCACCTCGCCCATGTGGCGTTGGGCGTGCGGGTGTCGCTCGAGGAGGTGCGCTTCCTCCCCGACGGCGACGAGCCGGTGCTCGGCACCCTGACCGACGACGACGGGCCCGCGCTCGTGTTCGAGGCGACCCGCGACCCCGAGCTCGCCGCCATGCTGCTCGAGCAGGTGTCGGGCGAGAGCGTGGACGCCGCCCTGGTCCGCCCGCTGCACGAGGACAGCGGGTCGATCACCCTCGCCATGGAGGACCGCGTCGCCTTCACGGCCTTCCACGACGTGGTGGACGGGCCGCGCCCGGAGATCGAGCTCCTCCGGGCGCTCGACGACGCGGGGTTCAACCATTTGGCCGCGCCCCTGGCGGTGTGGCGGCGCGCCGGGCGCGACCTGGGACTCGTGCAGGAGTGCCTGTCGGGCGCGTCGTCGGGCTACGCGCTGGCGCTCACGTCGGTGCGCGACCTCTACGCCGCGGGAGGCCCGCCCGAGCTGGCCGGCGGCGACTTCGGTGCCGAGGCGCACCGCCTCGGCACCATGGCGGCCCGCATGCACCTGTCCCTGGACAAGGCCTTCGGCCGTCGCCCCGGCAACGTGGGCCGCTGGGCCGAGGACATCGAGGCCATTCTGCGGCCCCGTCGGCCGCACCTGCTCGAGCGTCCCGACATCGAGGAGCTGCTCTCGCAGCTGCGCACGCTGCAGGTGCCCTCGCAGGCCATCCGGACGCACGGCGACTTCCACCTGGGCCGCACGTGCCGGACCGAGCAGGGGTGGTACGTCGTCGACTTCTCCAACGGCGGCCTGCCGGTGGCGCCCTCCGGCGTGGTGCCCGACGAGGGGGCTTCGGGCACCGAGCCCGCGCCCCTCGCCTTCCGGTCCCCGCTCGCCGACGTCGCCGACATGTTGTGGTCGCTGGCGCACGTGGCCAAGACGGCCGCCGACGAGCGCGACCCCTCGGGACGCGACGGCCTGGTCGAGCTGGCGGACGCCTGGGTGGCCCGCAACCGCCGGGCCCTGTTGGCGGGCTATCTCGGGGTGCCCGGGATCAGCGGCCTCGTCCCCCCCGGTCGTGACGCGCTGCGCGTCGTCACGGACTCCTTCGAGCTCGTGCGCCGGGTGCTGCACGAGACCCCCGTCGCCTGACGCCCGGCCGCCGTGCGCATCGGCATCCTGACCGGCGGGGGTGACTGCCCGGGCCTGAACGCGGTGATCCGGGCCGTGGTCCTCACGGCCCGGATCAACCACCACGACGACGTCGTGGGCTTCCTCGACGGTTGGAAGGGGGTCCTCGAGGACGACCACGTCGAGTTGGACGTGGCCCGGTGCCGGGACATCCTGGCCCTGGGCGGGACAATTCTCGGCACGTCGCGCACGAACCCCTTCAAGGTGGAGGGCGGACCCGAGCGCGTGCGCGCCACCCTCACCGCCCGGGGGGTCGACGCCCTCGTCGCCGTGGGGGGAGAGGACACCCTGGGCGTGGCCGAGCGCCTGGGCGCCTACGACGTGCGCGCCGTGGGCGTCCCCAAGACGATCGACAACGACCTGTCGGGTACCGAGGTGACCTTCGGGTTCGACACGGCCGTGCAGACGGCCACCGAGGCCATCGACCGCCTGCGCACCACGGCGGAGTCGCACCACCGCGTCATCGTGTGCGAGGTGATGGGGCGCCACGTGGGGTGGATCGCCACCAGCGCGGGCATCGCCGGGGGGGCGGCCGAGATCCTCGTCCCCGAGGTCCCCTTCGACCTCGACGCCGTGTGCGAGCGGCTGCAGCGCCGTCACCGCGCCGGGCAGTTCTCGTCGATCGTGGTCATCTCCGAGGGCGCCGTCCCCGTCGAGGGGCCCGACGCCGACTCCGCGCGGGCGGCGACGTCGGGGGCGCCCATGGACCAGTTCGGCCATGCCCGCCTGGGCGGCATCGGGGCGTGGCTGGCGGAGGAGCTCGAGCGGCGCACCGGGTTCGAGGCGCGCGTGACCATCCTCGGGCACATCCAGCGCGGCGGTTCGCCCTCCGCCTTCGACCGCGTCCTGGCCACGCGCTTCGGCGTGGCCGCCGTGGGCGCGGTGCACGACGGCGCCTTCGGCATGATGGTGGCCCTCCAGGCGGGCGAGATCGTGCGGGTGCCCATCGCCGAGGCCGTGGCCCAGGCGAAGTCGGTGGACCTGGACCTCTACCGCAACGTGGCCGGCGTCTTCCTCGGCTAGCCCGCCCGGCGCCCGGCGCTCGGGGGGGACCGGCGTGCAGCAGGGCCACGGTCACGCGGGCGTCGCAGGCGCCCCATGTGGCCGCCGGCGCCCGCGGCGGCAGCCGGGAGGCCGGCCGTCAGGCCATGACGGCGACGCGCAGCTCCTCGCTGGCCTGCTCGGGGGGCATGATGTTGATGAGCACCCCGGTGCCCGCCTCGAAGCCGGCGATCGTCGTGAGCTTGGGCCACACGTGCACGTGCCAGTGGTACGGCTCGGGCGCCCGGTACGGCGCCGAGTGGAACACGATGTTGTAGGACACGTCGCCCAGGCGCTCGCGCAGCGAGGCCAGGACCGTGTGCAGGGAGCGCCCCACGGCGGCCAGGTCGGCGGGGGTGGCGCGGTGCAGGTGCGGGCTGTGGGTGCGGGGGATGACGAGCATCTCGTAGGGCAGGCCGCTCCAGAACGGGCACAGCACGAGCACCCGCTCGTTGGCGTACACCACGCGGTGCCCGGCGTCCTCCTCGGCGTCCACCGTCGTGCACAGCAGGCACCGGCCGGCGAAGCGGGCGAAGCCTTCCTGCTCCGACGCCAGCTCGCGCGGCACGAAGGACATGCCGAGCAGCTGCCCGTGGGGGTGCTCGATCGACGCCCCCGCCTCGCGCCCCGCGTTCACGATGGCCTGGCTGTAGCGCAGGCCCGGGACGGCCGAGTGCTCCTCGATGCGGTCGCGCAGCGCCGCCATGATGAGCGCCGACTGCTCGTCCGAGACGCCCTCCCACCCGTGGTCGTGATCGGGGGAGAGGACCAGGACCTCGTGGATACCTCCCGCCGTCGCCTGGGTGAAGACCGGGCCGCGGTTCTCGACCACGAAGGGGTGGTCGCCCTCGAAGGCGGGGTAGAGGTTGGGGACCACACGCACCAGCCAGTGACCGCTCGACCCGTAGGTCTCGAGCGCGGGCGGGATCGACTCCTCGTTGCCGGGGCAGAAGGGGCAGGGCCGGCTGGTGTCCGCTTGGACCGGTGTGGCCGGTGAGGCGAACGTGAACGGTCGGCCGGAGCGCTCGACGCTCACCACCACCCACCGTCCCGTCAACGGGTCCAACCGGAGCTGGTTCATCGCGAGCGCCTCACCCTGGTCGCTGTGGCTCTCACCGTCTGTGCGCTGCCGCCCATTTCGCCTTACCCACTAGTAACCTGCCGGTCCCTCGCCCGGCTGTCCTCCTCACGCCGCGTACGCGCGTGTTCACCCCCACGCTACCGTGCGCCGGCCGGGCCGCGTTTGATGTCCACGTGTTGTGTTGTCGGCCGGGAGGGGGCCGGCGAGAACCCCTCCACCTGCGTGTTGACCCGACGTTGTGGTCAGTGGGGCAGGAGGGTCCCGGGGTGCCCCGCACGGCGAGCGCCGGGAGGGCGGTCCTGGCGCTCCCGGCGCCCGGGAGGCGACGATGGCGCCCGTGAGCCACCTGGCCCGAGCATTGCCCGGTGTGCCGGTGGGAGCACTCCGAGCGGTGCCCACGGGCGCCCTCTACAGCATCCTCCTGGTGCTCCACGTCCTGTTCGCCGTGGTGGGGTTCGGGTCGGTGGGCGTCACCGGCCTCCAGGCGTCCCGGGCCCGGCGCGGCCCCCAGGCCCCCGGGGCGGAGGCCGTGCGCCGCTACTTCCGCCCCGGGGTGAACTGGGCGGGACGGTCCCTCTACGCCGTGCCGCTGCTGGGCTTCTGCCTCATCGCCGCCAGCAACCGGGCCTTCGACGCCGGGGACAGCTTCGTGGTGGCCGGGCTCGTGCTGTGGCTGGCGGCCGTGCTGGTGGCCGAGGCGGTGCTGTGGCCGGCCGAGAGGCGCATCCAGGTCGAGATGGCCCGCCGCTGGGACGAGGGGGACCCCGTCGGCCCCCTCGACGAGGACTGCCGTCGGGCGGTGGCGTGCTCGGCGGTGCTCGTGGCGATCTTCGTGGCGGCCACCGTCTTGATGGTGGGCAAGCCCTGAGGCCGACGGCGGGCAAGCCCTGACGGCGGGGTCGACCCACGAGGGGCGGCCTCGTGCGTGCCGGGACGGTGGAGCCGACGCCGTAGCCTTGGACGATGCGCGCGTACCTGGACCACGCCGCCACGACCCCCCTGCGGCCCGAGGCGCTGGCCGCCATGTTGCCGTACCTCACCGAGCACTTCGGCAACGCCTCGGGGTCCCACGCGCTGGCCCGCCGTGCCCGCCGGGCCGTCGACGAGGCCCGCGACGACGTGGCCCGGTGCCTGGGATGCGACCCCGGCGAGCTCGTGTTCACCTCGGGGGGCACCGAGGCGGCCAACCTCGCCGTCCTGGGTGCCGACGGGACGGTGCTGTGCTCGGCCGTCGAGCACGACGCCGTGCGCAACGCCTGCCGGGCGGCGGGGGGATCGGTCGTCCCGGTGGGAGCCACGGGGGTTGTCGACCTCGACGCCCTGGCCGACATCCTGGGACGGGCGGCCGCCGAGGCCGCCTCGGGGTCGGGCGCCGCGGTCGGCCTCGTGTCGGTCATGCTCGCCAACAACGAGGTGGGCACGGTGCAGCCGCTGGGGGAGGTCGCCGAGGTGGTGCGGCGGCACGCGCCGCAGGCCCGGCTGCACACCGACGCCGTGGCCGCCGTGGGATGGATGGACGTGTCCGCCGCCACGGCGGGCACCGACCTCGTGAGCATCAGCGCCCACAAGTTCGGGGGGCCCAAGGGGGTGGGTGCCCTCGTCGTGCGGTCGGGCACGACGCTGCGCCCCGTCATCCACGGCGGCCCCCAGGAGCGCGAGCGACGTCCGGGGACCCTCGACGTGGCGTCGATCGTGGGGATGGCCGCCGCCCTGCGCTGCGCGACCGGGCAGCGAGAGGACACCGTCCGCCGCGTCGGCGCGCTGCGCGACCGTCTCGCCGCCGGCCTCGTCGCCGCCGTGGACGGGCTGCGGGAGACCGTGGTGCCGGGGACGTCCCCGGTGACGGGCGGGGGCCTGTCCGCCCCGCCCAAGCTGGCGTCGAGCTGCCACGTGTGCGTCGACGGCGTCGACCAAGAGGAGCTCCTCGTGCTCCTCGACGACCAGGGGGTGTGCGCATCGGCCGGCGCGGCCTGCGCCAGCGGCGCCCTCGAGCCCAGCCACGTGCTCCTCGCCATGGGCCTGGGCGCCCGCCAGGCCCGCAGCGCGCTGCGCCTCACCCTGGGCTACAGCTCGACCGACGACGACGTCGACCACGTCCTCGCGGTCCTGCCCAAGGCCGTCGAGCGGCTGCGCGCCGGTGCCGGTCCCGGTCCGGTGGCGCCGCGCCGGGGCCCTGCTGGCGCCGCGCCGGGGCCCGGCGCGCCGCGCTTCAGATAGCGGGAGGGAGGCGACAAGCCGTGCGCGTCCTCGTCGCCATGTCGGGAGGCGTCGACTCCTCGGTGGCCGCCGCCCTCCTCGTCGAGGCCGGCCACGACGTCGTGGGCGCCACCCTCAAGCTGTGGGGCGGGCCCTCCGACAGCGGGTGCTGCTCGGTGGCGGACGTCGAGGACGCCCGGCGGGTGGCCGGACAGCTGGGCATCGACCACCACGTCTTCAACCTGACCGAGGCCTTCGAGGACCAGGTGGTGCGGCCCTACGTGGCGGACCACGCCGCAGGCCGCACCCCCAACCCGTGCGTGGAGTGCAACCGGAGCATCAAATTCGGCCGGCTCCTCGAGCGCTCCCGGCGCCTGGGCTTCGACGCGTTGGCCACCGGCCACCACGCCCGCATCGTCGTCCCGGGGTCGCGCGCCCAGCTGCGCCGCGGTGCGGACCGAGCGAAGGACCAGTCCTACGTGCTCGCCATGCTCGACGGTGGCGTCCTCGAGCAGCTGCTCCTGCCGGTCGGCGACCTGACCAAGCACGAGGTCCGGTCGCGCGCCGCCGCCTTGGGGCTGCGCACGGCGGGCAAGCCCGACAGCCAGGACGTGTGCTTCATCTACTCCGCCACCGGACGGCGCGCCTTCCTCGAGGAGCGCATCGACCTGCACCCCGCGTCTCTCGTGGACGCCGGCACCGGTCGCGTGGTGGGGGAGGTGCCCGCCGGCGAGCTCGTCACGGTGGGCCAGCGCCGGGGGCTGGGCGTAGCCGTGGATGGACGGCGTCGCTACGCGCTGGCCGTGGACACCGCCGCCCGGCGCATCACGGTGGGCCCGGCCGACCAGGCCGTGGCGCGTCGGCTCGCCGTGGTCGGCGCCGCGTGGTCGGGGCCGACCCCTCCGCCCGGGGCGCGTGCGCTCGCCCAGACGAGCGCCCACGCCCCCGCGGGCGCCGGCCGGTGGTTGGGCGACGGCGTGCTGTTCGACCAGCCCCAGCCCCTCGTGGCCCCGGGCCAGACGGTGGCGTTCTACGACCCCGGGGACCCCGACGCCGTGCTGGGCGCGGCGACCGCCGGGCGCGCCCCGTAGGGGCGGGGCGGCACCACAGGCGGCCGGTACGCTCCGGCCCATGGCGGAGAAGGGCACGTCGGGCGCGGGCGACGTCGCGGCGCGACGCGTCGAGGAGCTGCGCAGCCTGATCGCCTACCACGACGCGCGCTACCACCTGGAGGACGCGCCCGAGATCCCCGACGCCGAATACGACGCGCTGGTGCGCGAGCTGTTGGCCTTGGAGCAGGAGCGGCCCGAGCTCGTCACCGCCGACTCGCCCACCCGCCGGGTGTCGGGGGGTCCGTCGCCTCTGTTCACACCGGTGCGGCACCGCTCGCCCATGATGAGCCTCGACGACGCCTTCGACGTCGGCGAGCTGCACGCGTGGTTCGAGCGCATGGCCCGCATCGCCCCCGAGACGGCCGATGCCGCCTTCGTGTGCGAGCTCAAGATCGACGGCCTCGCCATGTCCCTCCTGTACGAGCGCGGGCGGCTGCGGCAGGCGGCGACCCGTGGCGACGGGGTGACCGGGGACGACGTCACGCTCAACGTGGCCACCATCGGGGCCGTGCCCCACGAGCTCAGCTGGCCCGGCGACCTGGGGCCGGTGCCGCCCGTGTTCGAGGTGCGGGGAGAGGTGTACATGCCGGTCAGCTCCTTCGAGCAGCTGAACAAGCGCCAGCTCGACGCCGGGCTCAAGACCTTCGCCAACCCGCGCAACTCGGCGGCGGGGTCGCTGCGCCAGAAGGACCCCGCCATCACGGCCTCGCGCGACCTGTCGTTCTGGGCGTACCAGCTGGGCGCGCGGGACGGCGGGCCCGAGGTCGCCAGCCACAGCGAGGGCCTCGAGCTGCTGCGGCGCTGCGGCCTCCCCATCGACCCCAACGTCACGTCGGTGCGGGGGACCGGCGACGTCGAGGCCTACTGCCTGCGCTGGCAGGAGCACCGCCACGACCTCGACTACGAGATCGACGGCGTCGTGGTCAAGGTCGACGACATCGCGCTCCAGCGCCGCCTGGGCTCCACCTCCCGTGCGCCGCGCTGGGCCATCGCCTTCAAGTTCCCGCCCGAGGAGCGCACCACGACCCTGCAGCGGATCATGGTGTCGATCGGGCGCACCGGCCGGGCCACGCCCTTCGCCGTGCTCGACCCCGTGTTCGTCGGCGGCTCGACGGTGGGCCTGGCGACCCTGCACAACGAGGACCAGGTCCGCTTGAAGGACGTCCGGGTGGGCGACACCGTGGTGGTGCGCAAGGCCGGCGACGTCATCCCCGAAGTCGTGGGGCCGGTGCTGAGCGCCCGACGCCGGGGCGCCCGCCACTGGAAGTTCCCCACCGCCTGCCCCAGCTGCGGGGGCCCGCTCGTGCGCCTGCCCGGGGAGAGCGACACCTTCTGCACGAACATCGACTGCCCGGCCCAGCGCGTCCAGCGCATCGTCCACTTCGCCGGGCGCAGCGCCATGGACATCGAGGGGCTGGGGGAGAAGCGCGTCGTCCAGCTGGTGGAGGCCGGGCTCCTGTCCGACCCGGGCGACGTCTACTCGCTGCACTCGGCGCCGCTCGTGGCGTTGGAGCGCTTCGGGGACCTCTCGGTCGACAACCTCCTGGGCGCCGTCGAGGCCTCCAAGGACCGTCCGCTCAGCCGGGTGCTGGTGGGGCTGGGCATCCGGCACCTGGGGCCCACCGGGTGCCGCGCCCTGGCGCGCGCCTACGGGACGCTCGACGCCCTCATGGGGGTCCCCGTCGAGGAGCTGGCCTCGGTGGAGGGGATCGGCCCGGTGATCGCCGACAGCGTGGCCGAGTTCCTGGCCTCGCCCGCCAACCTCCACGTGATCGGCAAGCTGCGGGCGGCCGGGCTGGGGCTGTCGGAGCCCGGCGCCCGCCCCCGGGGGGCGGACGGGGCCGGGCCGGGCGCCCCCCGGGCGGGGACGGCCGGGGAGCCCGCCCCCACCCTGGCGGGAAGGTCGGTGGTGGTCACGGGCACGCTCGAGGGCTACTCGCGGGAGGAGGCCGAGGAGGCCATCGTGGCCCGCGGGGGCAAGGCGCCCGGCAGCGTGTCCTCCAAGACCTGGGCCGTCGTCCTGGGCACCGACCCCGGGGCGGCCAAGCTCAAGAAGGCGGAGGAGCTCGGCGTCCCCGTCATCGAGGGATCCCGCTTCGGCGAGCTCCTCGAGACCGGGGAGCTCCCGGCGGGCTGAGCCCTCGCGCCGGGCGGGGCCGCCCGCCACGATCCGTGAGGGTCCGGCGAGATGCACCCGGACGGCCACGTCCCGTGGTGGTCCACCGGCGCCCACGTGGGCCTCGGTAGCCTGGTCGGGGCCCATGACGACGATCACCGAATCCATCGGGCGGGTCCTTGCCGGCCGGTACCGCATCGAGTTCGCGCTCGGGAGCGGGGCGTCCGCCAACGTGTTCGCCGCCTTCGACACGACGCTGCAGCGGCGCGTGGCCGTCAAGGTCCTGCACCCCGCCCTGGCGGCCGATAGCGCCTTCCTGCGCCGGTTCCGCGCCGAGGCGCAGTCGGCGGCGGCGCTCACCCACGCCAACGTCATGGCGGTGCACGACTGGGGCGAGGACGCGCAGGGGCCGTTCCTCGTGCTCGAGTTCCTGGGCGGCGGGTCCCTGCGCGACATGCTGGACGAGGGATCAGAGTTGCACCTGTCACAGGTGGTGCGCATGGGGAAGCAGGCCGCCGACGGCCTCGCCTACGCGCACGCGCGCGGCTTCGTCCACCGCGACATCAAGCCCGCCAACCTGCTGTTCGACGAGGAGGGCCGCCTGCGCGTGGCCGACTTCGGCCTGGCCCGCGCCCTGGCCGAGGCGGCCATGACCGAGCCGGCCGGCATGACCGTGGGCACGGCCCGCTACGTGGCGCCCGAGCAGGCCCAGGGGCACCGCCTCGACGGCCGCGCCGACGTGTACTCGCTGGCGCTCGTCCTCTACGAAGCCGTCACCGGGGTCGTGCCCTTCAGCGCCGACACCACCCTGGCCACGCTGATGGCCCGCGTGGGTGCCGAGCTCCCCCAGGACCGCGCCCTCGGCCCGCTCGAGGCGGTGCTGCGGGCGGCGGCCGCGCCCGAGCCGGCCGACCGCCTCGAAGCCGCCGAGCTGGCCAGCCGGCTGCGCGCCCTGGCCGACGACCTCCCCGATCCCGACCCGCTGCCGCTGGCGGGGGCCGGGGGCGGCGGGGTGGTCATCCCCGTGCACGTGCCGAGCGTCCCCGACGAGCGGGACGTGACGGCCCACGGCATGATCGCCCCCCCACCTCCGGCCCAGCCCGGCCGGCGCGGGGGCCGGGGGGACCACGACGACCCCGACGTCCTGGCCTTCGCCGCCGCCGTGGGCATCGCCGACGAGCTGGACAGGGCCACGGGCGGGCGCCGGCGCCGGCGGCGCTGGCCGTGGGTGGCCCTCGCCGTGGTGCTGGTGCTCGCCATGGGGGCGGGGGCCGCCTACTTCACCATGCGAACGGTGAAGCTCCTCACCCCCACCCACCGGGTCCCCGTCGTGACCGGGCTCACCGTGTCGCAGGCGCAGAGGGCCGTGCACCGCGACAGGTTCCACATCGTCGTGACGGGCCACCACACCTCGACGACGGTCCCCGACGGCCAGATCCTGCGCCAGACCCCCGGGCCCAAGACCAAGGTGAAGGAAGGCAGCAACGTCGACGTCGTGGTGTCCGCGGGCTTCCCCCCGGTGGCGGTGCCGTCGCTCGCCGCCGTGCAAGGCGGGTGCGCGGCCATCAACGCCGCCCTGGCGGCCGCCCACCTGGCCTCGGCGTGCGGCCCCGCCAGCTCGCCCACGGTGCCGGCCGGCACCGTCATCGACTGGAACCCCAAGGGGACCGTGGCGTGGGGGTCGACCGTCACGGTGACGGTCTCGACGGGCCCACCCATCGAGACCATCCCCTCGCTCAGCGGCCAGAACTGCCAGGGGGCGACCACCACGCTGCAGTCGGTGCACCTGGCGGCCTCGTGCGTCCCCGAGTACACCGAGAGCGGCACGCCCGTGGGCCAGGTCATCGACTGGTCCCCCGCGACGCAGGCCGCCGAGGGCGCCACCGTGACGGTGCACATCTCCCAGGGCCCGCCGCTCGTGCCCGTCCCCAACGTCGTCGGCCAGACCGTCGCCCAGGCCATCACCACCCTGCAGAACGCCAAGCTGGTGCCCGGCACCGACCAGGGCCCCCTGTCGGGTCACGTGTTCGACACGAACCCCGCCGTGGGGACGCAGGTGCCCGAAGGGTCCACCATCACCCTCTACAGCCGGTAGGGCGGGCCGCGGTGGGCGGTGGACGGGCGGGCTGCGAGCTGTGCGAGGCCGCCCGCCTCACGACCTGGTACTCCGAGGACGACGTGTGCTGGGTGGCCGACTGCGAGATCTGTGCGGTCCCCATGGTGGTGTGGCGCCAGCACGGCGTGAGCCCGCCGCCCGAGGCACGGGCCCACATGGAGGCCGCCCTGGGCAAGGCCGCCGACGCCGTGCTGGGACCGGGGACGTGGTCGCTGGACGACGTCATGCGCCAGATCCCCGACCACTTCCACGCGCACGCCCGCGACCCCGGGTGGTGGGTGCTCCGGGCCGAGCGCACGGCGGCTCGCGCCCGCGCCTCGAGCCACGGCGGGCCGGGCGGACCCGACGCCGGGGACGGCGCGGGCGGCGCGTGATCGCCGACGCGGCACCGTGATCAAGTACCTCGGGTCGAAGCGCCGGCTCGTGCCCGTCCTCGCCGAGCTGGCCCGGCGCGCCGGTCCCCGGCACGCGACCCGGGCACGGCGCCAGCGGGCCCTCGACCTCTTCACCGGCACCACACGTGTCGCCCAGGCCTTCAAAGCCGACGGGGCCGAGGTCACCGCGGTCGACGCCACGCGCTGTGCGGCCGCGCTGGCTCGGTGCTACGTCGCCACCGACCGCGACGACGTCGACCTGGCCGAGCTCGAGGACGCCGTGGCGGCGCTCAACGCCGTGCCGGGGGAGCCGGGGTACGTCACCGACACGTTCTGCCTGCGCTCGCGCTTCTTCCAACCCGAGAACGGCGCCCGCATCGACGCCGTGCGCCATGCGATCGCCCGCGACCATGCCGGCACGCCCCTCGAGCCCGTGCTCCTCACCAGCCTGCTCGAGGCCGCCGACCGGGTGGACTCCACCACCGGGGTGCAGATGGCCTACGTCAAGCAGTGGTCGGAGCGCTCGTTCCGCCCGCTCACGCTGCGCGCCCCCGCGCTCCTGCGCGGTCCGGGCCGCGCCGTGCGAGCCGACGCGTGTGTCGTGGCCGGATCGCTCGGAACGTTCGACGTCGCCTACCTCGACCCGCCCTACAACCAACACCGCTACGACGCCAACTACCACATCTGGGAGACCATCGTGGCCTGGGACGCGCCCGATCACTACGGCGTGGCGTGCAAGCGGGCCGACCTGCGCCAGGGCGGGCGCAGTGTCTTCAACTCCCGCCGCACCATGCCCGGCGCGCTCGCGCAGGTCGTGCGTGACGTACCCGCGGACGTGCTCGTGCTCTCCTACAACGACGAGTCCTGGATCGAGCTCGACGACCTCGTCGAGATGTGCCGGGCGCGCGGCCACGTGGAGGTGCTCGCCTTCGCCTCGGCGCGCTACGTCGGGGCCCGCATCGGCATCTACAACCCCTCCGGCGAGCGGGTCGGGTCGGTGGGTCGCCTGCACAACCTCGAGTACCTGCTCGTGGCGGGGGACAAGGACCGGGTGGCCCACATGGTCGAGCCGTGGCCGGAGGCGTCCGCGGCGTCGCTCTCCGGCGCGCGGGGGGCGTAGGGGCCCGTCGGGCTTGCCCGGCGCGCCGGGCGCGCCGGGCGGACGGGGGGCGTCGGCGTCTGCCCACACGGGCCGGTCTCGGTGTCGGTGCGTTGTGTCACAACGGCCGGCCATCGGTCGTGACCAGCGCCGATGGCATCGGCGCCCGCGGAATGGGTAGATCGGTGCCGAAACGGCGGTATCTTGCTTGACCCCCCCATGTCGCCCTGTCAACGTTGGCGGCGCCAGACGTCCCTCGTCGTGAGGGCGGCGGGGTGGGACGAACGGCAGAGGGGAAGGGGAGCACCACGTGGGTGCGCTCGAGGGACGGGTCGCCATCATCACCGGAGCTGGTCGCGGCATCGGCCGCGAGCACGCGCTGCTCTTCGCGGCCGAGGGGGCCCGCGTGGTGGTCAACGACCTGGGCGGAGCGATCGACGGGTCCGGCGACGACCGCTCGCCGGCCGAGCAGGTGGCCGACGAGATCCGGGACATGGGCGGCGAGGCCGTCGCCAACGGCGACAACGTGGCCTGCTGGGACGGGGCCGAGCGCCTCATCGGCGCGGCGGTGGAGGCCTTCGGCGAGCTGCACGTGCTCGTGAACAACGCCGGCATCCTGCGCGACCGCATGCTCGTCAACATGTCCGAGGAGGACTGGGACGCCGTCATCCACGTCCACCTGAAGGGCCACTTCCTGCCCACGCGCTTCGCCGCCGCGCACTGGCGCGAGCGGGCCAAGGGTGGCCAGGCGGTCGCCGCCGCCGTCGTCAACACGTCGTCCACGTCGGGCCTCCTCGGCAATCCCGGCCAGACCAACTACGGCGCCGCCAAGGCGGGCGTCGCCGCCTTCACGGTGATAGCCGCGCAGGAACTGGCGCGCTACGGGGTGCGTGTCAACGCCATCGCGCCGGCGGCGCGCACCCGCATGACGGAGCAGACGCCGGGCCTCGGCGACATCGTGAAGGCGCCTCGCGACGCGGCGACCTTCGACGTGTGGGACCCGGCCAACATCTCTCCGCTCGTGGCGTACCTGTCGACGGCCGAGTGCCCGCTCAACGGCAAGGTGCTCTTCGTGCAGGGGGGGCAGGTGCGTGCCTTCCAGCCCTGGACGCGGGGCGCCACCATCGACAAGAGCGACCGCTGGACGGTCGACGAGCTCGCCAAGCAGGTTCCCTCGCTCTTCGACTGAGCCCAGGGCTCCGGACAGAGGGCTCGGCGCGAGGCGCAGCGCGGGCCCGCCGCGACCCGGGCGGGGCCTCCGGGGCCCGGCAGTAGCCTGGGCGGATTGTGCGCTCCCCCGGACCGGCCCCAGCGCAGCGGCGCGCCGCCGAGTCGGCCATCGGCGTTCGACTGAACGCGCTGGGGGCGCGCGCCCGCCGGAGCCCCCGCTACAAGTGGTGGGTGCTGTGGGTGGCCCTGTCGGGGCTTCTCGCCACCAACCTCCTCTTCACGGTGTTCGTGGTGGCCCTGCCCCAGGTGGCCGGCGGCCTGCACACCTCGGTGGGGGCGATGACGTGGGTGGTGACCGGGCCCATGCTCGCCTTCGGCGTGGTGGCGCCCCTGGTGGGGAAGGCGGGCGACCTCTTCGGCCACCGCCGCCTGTTCATGACGGGCATCGTGTCGGAGACCATCGCCGCCACGCTGTCGGCCACCGCCCCCAACGCGGCGATGTTGATCACCGCCCGGACCCTGGGCGGCCTGGTGGGCGCGTCGATCGGGGCGGCGTCCATGGCGCTCGTGATGTCGGTGTTCGACGCACGCGAGCGGGTCAAGGCGCTCGGGTTCTGGTCGCTCGTCGGGGCGGGCGGGCCGGTGATCGGCGTGGCCGTGGGTGGGCCGGTCATCCAGCTCTTCGGGTGGCGCTGGATGTTCTTCCTCCAGATCCCGCTGCTGGTCATCTCGGCGGGGCTCGCCCTGGCGGTGCTGCCCGAGCGCGCCGCCGGCCGGCGCCACCTGACGAGGGGAGAGCTCGAGCTCGACTGGGCCGGGGCGGGCTCCATCGCCGTGTGCGTGGCCGCCTTCCTGCTGGCGCTCACCTTCCTGCCCGGCCGGGGGCTGTCGGACCCGCTCGTCTACGGCCTGTTCGCCGTGTCGATCGTGGGCGCCGTCGCCTTCGGCGCGGCCGAGCGGCGTGCCGTCGAGCCGATCTTCCCCCTCGACTATCTGCGCCGTCGCAACTTCATCTTCCCGATCTTCGCCCAGACGTTCTCGAACTTCGCCTACCTGGGGGCGTTCTTCCTCACGCCCCTGCTCCTCGAGTCGGCCTTCGGGTACGGCCACGACCAGTCGGCCGTGGGCTTCCTCTCGCTGCCCCGTCCCATCGTGTTCTCGGGCATCGCCCCCTTCGCCGGGTACCTGGCGGTGCGCATCGGGGAGCGCACCTCGGCCGTCGTGGGCACCAGCGCGGTCGTCCTGTCCATGGGCGTCTTCGCGCTGACCGGGCACGGCACGGGCCTGGCGCTGGTCGAGCTCGGGCTGGTGCTGTCGGGCATCGGGCTGGGGGTGGCGTCACCCTCGCTCTCGGCCACGGTCTCCAACCAGTTCGCGCCCGAGGACCTGGGGACGGCGGCCGCAT
>Ga0335081_10003290_pt1 | contig 25391 bp, 23 predicted proteins | sample Lox_Sample_35_FD_206713 | JGI IMG/M metagenome (GOLD analysis project Ga0335081, IMG submission 206713) | Soil microbial communities from Loxahatchee National Wildlife Refuge, Florida, United States - Lox_Sample_3.5 | ecosystem: Environmental > Terrestrial > Soil > Wetlands | place: USA...
CGACGAGAGCTGCGAGATCCCCGACGGCATGAGCGTCGGCAGCGATCGCGCCGCGGACGCGCAGCGCTTTCACGTCACCGGGAAGGGCGTGGTGCTGGTCACGCCCGACATGCTGCGCAAGCTCCGTCCCTGAGGAGGCTCATTGGTGGCACTCGCCGCACGGCTGCCGGTCGTCCTCCTCTGGCACATGCACCAGCCGCAGTACCGCGATGCGATCACGGGACAGTACGCGCTCCCCTGGACCTACCTGCACGCCATCAAGGACTACACCGACATGGCGGCGCATCTCGAGGCGAATTCGGCGGCGCGCGCCGTGGTCAACTTCTCGCCGGTGCTGCTCGAGCAGCTCGAGGACATCGCCGCGCGCATCGGCGCGCACCTCAAAAGCGGTGCACCGCTCCCCGATCCGGTGCTCGGGCTGCTCGGTCCCGACCCGCTGCCGACCGAGCCCGCGCCGCGCCTCGCGCTCCTCAACGCCTGCCTGCGCGCGCAGCGCAAGCAGATGATCGAGCGCTTCGGGCCGTATCTCGAGCTCGCGACCATCGCCGACACACTGGCGACGCCCGAGCGGGTCGGCTACGCCTCGGATCACTTCATCCACGATCTCGCCGTCTGGTATCACCTGGCGTGGCTCGGCGAGACGGTGCGCCGCGCCGACCCGCTGGTCGCGCAGCTCACCGAGCGTGGACGCAATTTCAGCGCCGCGCAGCGCCGCGACCTGCTGGCGCTGATCGGCGAGCTCGTCGCCCGGGTGATCCCGCGCTTCCGCGCGCTCAGCGCACGGGGTCAATGCGAGCTGTCGGTCACGCCCTACGGGCATCCGATCATTCCGCTGCTGCTCGACTTCGGTGTGGCGCGCGATACCGTGCCCGGCATGACGCTGCCCGCGCACGCCGCGTATCCCGGCGGCGCCGCGCGCGCCAACTGGCACATCGAGGAGGCGATCCGGGTCTTCACGCGCGCCTTCGGTGTGCGCCCGGCGGGAACCTGGCCCGCCGAGGGCGCGATCAGCTCAGCGACGCTCGAGCTGCTCTCGGCCCACGGTTTCCGCTGGGCGGCGAGCGGCGGGGCCGTGCTGCACAACAGCCTCGAGCTCGCCGACGCGCAGGCGGCGCGCGAGCTCTCCAGCTACAACCGCGCCTATCGCCCAACGGGCGCGGGTATCGACTGCTTCTTCCGCGACGACAATCTCTCCGACCTGATCGGCTTCACCTATGCCACCTGGCACGGCGATGACGCGGCTCACAACCTCGCGAACGAGCTGACGCAGCTGGCGCGGCGCTACGACGGCGACGCGAACCACGCCGTGCTGATCGCGCTCGACGGCGAGAACGCCTGGGAGCACTACCCGTTCAACGGCTATTACTTCCTGAAGGCGCTCTATGCGCTGCTCGCGAGTCATCCGCTCATCGAGCTCACGACGCTGTCCGCGTGCCTGACGCGCGGCCTCAAGGCGGCACCGCTCCCCAGGGTGGCGGCTGGCAGCTGGGTGCACGGCACGCTCGCTACCTGGATGGGTGACCCGGCCAAGAACCGCGCCTGGGACCTGCTGTGCGACGCGAAGGAGGCTTTCGATCGCGCCGTGAGCAGTTCAGCGCTCGACGCCGCCTCAACTGAGGCCGCGAGCCATCAGCTCGCGTTGTGCGAGAGCTCGGACTGGTTCTGGTGGTTCGGCGACTACAACCCGGCCGAGTCGGTGAGCCAGTTCGATCGCCTCTACCGGCGGCAGCTCGTGACGCTCTACCGCCGGCTCGGGCTCGAGGCGCCGGCAGCGCTCGCGCAGCCGATCTCCACCGGCTCAGGCTCGCCCGAGCACGGTGGAGTCATGCGTCGCGCCGGCGCCGGCTGAGCGGACCGAGCGCGCGTGTCCGGCATGCGCTTGCCTGTCTTCGATCGGCGTCGCGCCGGGGCGCTGCTGCCGCTCTCGGCGCTCGAGGCGCCGCTCGGGCGCGGCGGCCGCGCCTTCATCGACTGGCTGGCGGAGGCAGGCTTCTCGGTGTGGCAGATACTGCCGCTCGGACCCACGGGAGCCGACCGCTCGCCTTATTGGGTACGCTCCGACTGGGCGGGAAACGCGCAGTTCCTCGATGAGAGCGAGCTGCCCGATGCGCACGCGGCGCCCGACGCGCGGTTCCTCGCGGACTCGGCTTCCTGGCTTCCCGACTACGTGCTCTTCGAGGCGCTCACCCGGGCGCACGGCGGTGCGCCCTTCTGGCAGTGGCCCGCGGAGCTGCGCGACCGCGCGCCCGAGGCGCTCGCCGCGGCGCGCGCCACGCTCGCGGTGGAGCTCGCGGCGCTCACACGCGAGCAGTACGCCTTCCACGTGCAATGGGAGCGGCTGCACGAGTACGCGCACGGCCGCGGCATCCGGTTATTCGGCGATCTGCCCTTCTATGTCGCGCCTTCCTCGGCCGAGACCTGGGCCCACCGCGCACTGTTTCAACTCACGCCGACCGGTGAGCCCGCGGTGGTCGGGGGCGTGCCGCCGGACTATTTCTCCGAGCTCGGGCAGCTGTGGGGCAACCCGGTGTACGACTGGCACGCGCAGCGGCGTGAGGGCTACCGCTGGTGGGTGGCGCGTGTGGGCGCGCAGCTTGCGCGTCTCGACCTGCTGCGCCTCGATCATTTCCGCGCGCTCGCCGCCTACTGGGCGGTGCCGGCGGGAGCGCCGGACGCGCGCGGGGGCGCCTGGCACAGCGCTCCGGGGGCGGAGCTCCTCACGCGGCTGCGCGAGGAGTTCAGCGACCTGCCGCTCGCGGCCGAGGATCTCGGGGTGATCACGCCCGACGTGGTCCAGCTCCGCGACGGCTTCGGGCTCCCCGGCATGCGCGTGCTGCAGTTCGGCTTCGACGGCGACCCGGGGAATCCCCATCGGCCCTACCTGCACGAGCGCGCGAGCGTGGTCTACAGCGGCACCCACGACAACGACACGACGCCGGGCTGGTACGCGCACCTCGATGCGGAAACGGCCGCGCGTGTGCGGCTCTATCTCGGCGCCGCGGCGGACGCCGTCCCCGAGGCGCTGATCCGTACAGCGCTCGGCTCGGTCGCGCGTCTCGCGATCGTGCCGGTGCAGGATCTCCTGGGCCTGGGCTCCGAGGCGCGTCTCAACACGCCCGGCACGGTGAGCGGCAACTGGACCTGGCGGCTGCCGTCCGGCTCCCTGACCTGCGATCTCGCGCGCCGCTTCGCCGGGCTCAACGCGGTCTTCGGCCGCGGCTGAGGCTGCTAACATGAGCCGCATGAGAGCCTTCGCCGCTGCTGCCGCGGTCGCGCTGCTCGGCAGCGGCTGCGCGCTGGCGCCGAAGCTCACCACTCCGACTCTCAGCATCGTCGGTGTGCGGCTCGAGGGGAGCGACCTCCTCACGCAGCACCTCAAGGTGCGCGTGCACGTGATTAACCCCAACGACCGCACGCTGCCGGTCAAGGGGATCGACTACACGCTGGAGGTCGACGGCCAGCCGTTCGCGACCGGCGAATCGGCCGCGAGCTTCGTGGTCCCGGCGCTCGGCGAGGCCGAGTTCGACATGAACGTGACCACCAACATGGCGGGCATGCTGGTGCGGCTGCTCGCGCGCGGCTCGGACGCGGCCGCGAACGTCCCCTATCGGCTGGCGGGGAAGATCTCGCTGTCGCAGGGCTGGCTGCAGTCGATTCCGTTCGAGCAGCACGGCACTTTCAGGCTCCAGTGAGCCGCCGGTAAACGTCCAGGTATTCCCCGGTGCGGCGCTGCCAGGAGAAGTCCTGGCGCATGCCGTTGTGCATCATGCGCGACCACTGTGCCGGCTGAGCGTACAGGTCGAGCGCAAAGTTCAGTGCCCACTCGAGCGCCGGCGCATCGAAGTCGTTGAACACCACGCCCGTGCCGCTGCCACTCGCCAGGTCGTAATGCTCGACCGAGTCGGCGAGCCCGCCGGTGCGGCGCACGAGCGGCACGGTGCCATAGCGCAGGCTGTACATCTGGTTGAGGCCGCAGGGCTCGTAGCGCGAGGGCATGAGGAACAGATCGCTCCCGGCCTCGATCCAGTGCGACAGCACTTCGTCGTAGCCGTTCACGAACGCCACCCTGCCGGGGAATGAGTGTGTGAGTCCGGTGAAGAACTGCTCGTACTTCGCCTCGCCGCTGCCGAGCACCGCCAGCGCCAGCGGCCGCGCACTGAGCACCTTGGGCAGGGCCGCGAACATGAGCTCGAAGCCCTTCTGTATCGCCAGGCGGCTGACGACACCCGCGAGCGGCGCCTCCGGCGCGGCGTCGAGGCGCATGTGGCCGAGGAGCTCGCGCTTGAGCGCGCGCTTGCCCTCGAGATGATCCGGGTCGTAGTGGATCGGCAGCAGACGGTCATGCCGCGGATCCCATTCGTCGTAGTCGACGCCGTTCAGGATCCCGGTGAGCGCGCCGCTGCGCGCGCGCAGGCTGTCCTCGAGGCCCATGCCGTACTCCGCGGTGCAGATCTCGTGCGCGTGCGTGGGGCTCACGGTCGTGATGGCATCGGCGTACAGGATCCCGTGGCGCAGCGCGTTGATGCGCCCAGCCTTGAGATCGTCCTGGTGGAGGAGGTGCGTGTCGCCGGGCGCGAGACCAAGGTCGGCGACGTCGGCCGCCGGAAAGATTCCCTGATAGCCGATGTTGTGAATGGTGAGCACGGTGTGCGCCCGAGCGAACAGCGGCTGCCGCGCGTAGCCGGTGCGCAGGTAGAGCGGCGCAAACGCCGTGTGCCAGTCGTTGCAGTGGAAGATCTGCACCGCCCACTTCAGCACCGCGCAGCTCATGAGCGCCGCGCGGGTGAGCGCGATGAAGCGCAGATGCTCGTCGGGGCCGGTGGTGTAGAGGCTCGCGCGTGCGTACAGCGCCGGGCAGTCGATGAGGAACACCCGGGCGCCGCCCGCGCCCGGCAGCGCCGCCTCGAGCACCGAGAACACGTACTGGTGTTCACCCAGGGCGAGCGGTACCTGCTGCAGCGCCGCGAGCGGCCGTGCCTCGAGCGCGGCGCGGTCGATGGATGAGTAGCAGGGCGTAAAGAGCCGCACGTCGTGCCCGTCGGCGTGCAGGTATTTGGCGAGCGCTCCGGCGACGTCGCCGAGCCCGCCGGTCTTCGAGAGCGGGGCCACCTCGGAGGCGAGCAGGCAGATGGCGAGTTTCCCGGGTGCGGTGCTCATTTATTAAGATTGCTGCATGCGACGTTTCCTGATCGGACTCACGCTGGTGCTGCTGCTCGCGGTCTCGATCAGCGTGGGAGTGACGGTCGCCCGTTGGCCCCACTGCCGGCACGTGTGCCCGTGGATCTGCGCTTGGTGAGGCAGTGTAACCGAAGGCTCAGGGCCCCTTAGGCGCGCCGCAAGAATCGGGTCGCGCGCCGCCCCGGCGTCCCTATCATTACACTCCATGAAAACGCACAGCGACAGCTTCGTCGACAGCCGGGATTTCCGCCGCATCGCCCGCGCGATCCGCTTCATCGATGAGCATTTCCGCGAGCAGCCGCGGCTCGCGGCCATCGCCGCCTCCACCGGGCTTTCCGAGTTTCATTTCAACCGCCTGTTCCGGCGCTGGGCAGGGGTGACCCCCCGGCAGTACCTGGCCTTTATCACCGCGCGGGCCGCGCGCGGCACGCTGGCCGGGGACGCCTCGGTTCTGGAGACAGCCTATTCCGTGGGACTCTCGGGTCCCGGACGCCTCCACGACCTGCTCGTAACCCTCGATGCCATGACACCCGGTGAGCTCAAGGCGCGCGGGGCGGGTATCGAGATCCGCTACGGCTTCTCGGATACGCCGTTCGGCACGGCGATGATTGCGAGCACGGCGCGCGGCGTCTGCCACCTCGGCTTCGAGGATCGTCCCCGCGAGCGGGCGGCGGCCGCCGAGCTCGCGGCCCGGTGGGGAGAGGCGCATCTCACGCGCAGCGACGAGGACGCCGGGCGCAGGGCGTTCGAGATTTTTGGCGCGGGCGATAGCCGCGAGGGCGCCCCGATACGGCTCGCGGTCCGGGGGACCAATTTCCAGCTCAAGGTGTGGCAGGCGCTGCTCGAGGTGGGCGCCGGTGGTCCCACGACCTACCGCGCGGTGGCGCAGGCCGCGGGAGCCCCGGGCGCCGAGCGGGCGGTCGGCAATGCGGTCGGGGCAAACCCGGTCGCATGGCTCATTCCCTGCCACAACGTTCTGCGCTCCGATGGGTCCCTCGGAGGGTATCGGTGGGGCGAGGAGCGCAAGCGAGCGATGCTCGCCTGGGCCGGGCGCGACATAATCCTGACCCCCCATGAGGGGGGTCGCAGCCTCCAGGCAGGCCGCAGCCTGTCTGCATAAGTATTTGTTTTAATTAAATAAACTATCAAAATCGGCAGGCGGACCGGGCGGGGAAGTGGTAAACTTCTCCTCGTTTCCCCTTACGTCCATTGAAGCGTTCTGAACTGCGTGCCGAAGGCCTGACCTAAGCCCGGGCGCGCGACGAAAGACCATGTCCGCCTCGCCCTACAAGCAGCTCGAGCAGGAATTCAAGCGCCTGCATGCCTTCCGTGGCGCTCTCTCGCTCCTGCGCTGGGATGCGGCGGTGATGATGCCGCGGGGCAGCGCGGACGTTCGCGGCGAGCAGCTGGCGGCTCTCGAGACCGAGTACCACGCGCTGCTCACGGCGCCGAGGATCATTCGCCTCCTCGACCGGGCCCAGGCCAATACCCAGGGGCTCGAGGACTGGCAGGTGGCGAACCTCCGCGAGATGCGCCGCCAGCGCGACCACGCCATCGCTACCCCGGTGACCCTCGTCGCCCGCCTCGCGAAAGCCGCCTCGCGCACCGAGTCCCGCTGGCTCGAAGCGCGCGCCCTGGGCAAGTTCGAATCCTTCGCGCCCCATCTCGAGGAGGTGGTGCACCTGGTGCGCGACAAGGCCGCGCTCCTCGGGCAGGCGCTGAACCTCGCGCCCTATGACGCCCTGGTCGACGAATTCAGCCCCGGCATCACGACCGCGGATATCGACGCCATGTTCAAGGCGCTCTCGCGCCGGCTCCCCTCGCTCATCCGCGAGGCGATTGCGGTGCAGGAGAGCCGCGCGCTGCTGCCGCTCGCGGGCAAGTTCCCCGCCGGCAAGCAGCGCTCGCTCACCGTCGAGGTCATGAAGGCGGTGGGCTTCCCCTTCGATCGCGGCCGGCTGGACGAGAGCGAGCAACCCTTCACCGAGGGCGTGCCCGGTGACATCCGCGTGACCACGCGCTTCGTTCCCGAGGATGTGTTCTCGGGCCTGCTCGGAGCGCTGCACGAGACCGGGCATGCGATGTACGACCTGGGGCTCCCCCAGGACTGGCGTGACCAGCCGGTCGGGCGCGACCGGGGCATGGCGCTCGAGGAGAGCCAGTCGCTGCTCATCGAGATGATGGTCTGCCGCAGCCGCCCGTTCGTGCGCTACGTGCAGCCCCTGCTCGTGAAGCATTTCGGGGTGAGCGGACCGGAGTGGGACGTCGAGAACCTCTACGGCCATCTCACCCGCGTGCAGCGCGGCGTGATCCGCGTGGATGCGGACGAGCTCACCTACCCCTTGCACATCATGCTGCGCTACGAGCTCGAGAAGCAGCTGCTGTCCGGCGAGCTCGCGGTGCGGGACCTGCCCGAGGCGTGGAACGCCGGCATGGAGAGCCGTCTCGGCATCCGGCCGGCGAACGACCTCGAGGGGTGTCTGCAGGACATCCACTGGGCGGTCGGGTCCTTCGGTTACTTCCCCTCGTATGCGCTCGGCGCGGTGATCGCGGCGCAGCTCTACGAGAGCCTGCGCGCGGGAGTCAGCACGCTCGACGAGCAGCTCGCGCGCGGGGAATTCGCCGGCCTCTTCGGCTGGCTGCGCACGCAGGTGCACGGCCTCGGGGCGAAGGTGCCGGTGCAGGAGCTCCTGAAGAGCGCCACCGGGAAGCCCCTCTCGGCCACTTCCTTCATTCGCTACGTCGAGGCAAAGTATCTGGAGAGCGCTACCAGCGTAGCAGCGGCCTGAAGGCCCGCGCCTGACCCGAAGTGAAGCGCGCCGACGCAAAGCCCTCCCGCACCCTCGATCGCCTGGCGGCACGCCTGCGGGGCCTCGCCGGCAAGGCGATCGCCGACTTCCGCATGATTGTCCCGGGCGACCGGGTCATGGTGTGCCTCTCGGGCGGCAAGGACTCCTACACGCTGCTCGACCTGCTGCTGTCGCTGAAGCGCAGCGCGCCGGTGCACTTCGACCTGCTGGCGGTCAATCTCGACCAGAAACAGCCCGGTTTTCCGCCCGAGGTGCTGCCGCGCTATCTCGAGAGTGTCGGAGTTCCGTACCACATCATCGAGCAGGACACCTACCGCGTCGTGAAGCGCGTCGTGCCCGAGGGACGGACGCTGTGCGGGCTGTGCTCGCGACTGCGGCGCGGAGCGCTGTACCGCTTCGCTTCCGAGCACGGCATCAGCAAGATCGCGCTCGGCCACCACCGCGACGACATCGTCGAGACGCTGTTTCTGAACCTGTTCTTCGGCGGGCGGTTGAAGGCCATGGCGCCGAAGCTGCTCTCCGACGACGGCCGCCACGTCGTCATCCGCCCGCTCGCCTATGTCGCCGAGCGCGACATCGCCCGTTACGCACGCGGCCGCGCCTTTCCTCTCATCCCCTGCACGCTGTGCGGCTCGCAGGAGAACCTGCAGCGGCTCGCCATCAAGAAGATGCTCGCCGGCTGGGAGCGTGAGTTCCCGGGACGCACCGAGACGATCTTCCGCGCGCTGCGCAACGTCGAGCTCGAGCACCTCGCCGATCCGCGCCGCTTCGATTTCGCCCGCCTCGACTCCCGGCGCGTGGCGCCCATGAGCGAGCGCGAGGAGCGGCGGCTCGAGGCGCAGAGCCTCTCGGGCGCGCTCGCTCACCCTGCTGCGCGCGCCTGAGGTGCGCGCGTGCCTGCGTCTCTGCCACTCGCCAACTGCTACTGGGTCGTGCCGGGGAAGCTCCTCGCCGGCGAGTATCCCGGCGGCGCCAGCCCCGAGACGACGCGCGAGCGGCTGAAGCGCCTCGTGGAGGCTGGAATTGCCGCCTTCGTCGACCTGACGCAGCCCGGGGAGCTCGCGCCTTATGAGGCGGAGCTGCCGCCGGGCGTCGACTACGTGCGCAAGCCGATTCCCGACCACGGCCTGCCCGAAGGACGCAGCCACATGGCCGAGATTCTCGGGTGGCTGCGCAAGGCCCTCGACTCGCCGCGTCCGGTGTATCTGCATTGCCGGGCGGGGATCGGCCGCACCGGGATGGTGGCCGGATGCTTCCTCGCGGAGCAGGGCCTCGGCGGCGAGGGCGCCCTGACCGAGCTCAACCGCCTCTGGCAGCAGAGTGCCCGCTCGGAGCTTTGGCCGTCGGTCCCCGAGACCGACGCCCAGGTGGAGTATGTGCGCGGGTGGGCAACGCTGGCGGCGGCCGAGGGCGACCCGTTGCTCGAGCCGTCGACGCTCGCGGCGGCGCGCGGCCTGCGCGAGCGTTTCGTCGGCGCGCTGGTCGGGCTTGCGGTGGGGGATGCGATCGCCGTCGCAACCCAGTTCAAGCGCCCGGGCCGCTTCGCCCCGGTGGGGGACCTCCTCGGCGGCGGGCCCTTCGACCTGCCGCGCGGCGGCTGGAGTGACGACACCGCCATGGGGCTGTGTCTCGCCGAGAGCCTCCTCGAGTGCGGCGGCTTCGACGCCCGCGACCAGGTCGAGCGCTACACGCGATGGCAGAGCCAAGGGTACCTCTCGGCGACCGGCCAGTGCGTCGGCATCACCGCCGGTACCGCGCGCGCCCTCGCGGCGGCGCGCTGGCGGCGGCAGATGTTCTCCGGGTCGCACGATCCGAATGCCCTCGACCCCGAGCCGCTGTCGCGGGTGACTCCGGTGGTCATGTACTTCTTCGCCGATGGGCTGGCTGCGGAGGAACAGGCGGCCCAGGCCGCGCGCCCGACCTGCCAGGCGCCCGCGGTGCTCGCCGCTTGCCGCTCGCTCGCCCGAGCGCTGCATGCGGCGCTGGCGGGCCGGTCCAGAGAGACCATCGTCGCGGCCCGCCCCGGCGGACCGGCCGGCGGCTCATTTTCCGCCGAGACCGGCGCCACCGCCCCGCAGGCGCTCGGCGCCGCGCTCGATAGCTTCCGTAGCACTGGCAATTTCCGCGATGCAGTGCTGGCCGCGGCCAATCTCGGCGGCAACTCGGACGTGGTCGCGGCGGTCACCGGCGCGCTCGCCGGCGCCTACTACACTGCAAGCGCCATCCCCGCTTTGTGGCGCAACAGCCTGATGAAGCACGAGTTGATCGAGGGCTTCGCCGACCGGCTGCTCGCCCACGCGCTGGTCGAGCTGGGCGGTTGAGCCCTTTGCGGCGCGTTGCGGCTGAAGACATCGCCCGCGCGCTTCGGCTAAGCTGCGCTTCGCCGTCCGCTCCCGGAAAATTCGCGCTCGCACGTATGTCCCCGACACGCGCCGCCGGCCGCCGCTCATCTGCCGTGCGCTCGAGTTTCGGCCGCCGCGCCGGAGCGCGCGCGCTGCCGTACGCGTGGGAGCGCCTGAGCGACGAGGAGCTGCTGAAGAAGCGCTTCTGCGATCTGCAGCTCTCGATCAGCCGCTCGCCGCTCGCCACGCACGTACGGCAGCTGTATTCGGATCTCGAGCGGCGCGGACTCAAGGTCCGCCCGCACGTGTGGCTCTCGGAGGAATGGTTCTCGCCGGACGGCGTTCCCGGGATCGCCATGCCCTTCTACCTCGCGCACCCGCGGCTCGAGCGGCTGGAGCGGCGTCTGATGCACGAGGCCGAGGGCGGAAACTCCCGCCTGCTGATGCGCATTCTCCGCCACGAAGCCGGACATGCGCTCGACAACGCCTATCGCCTCCGCCGGCGCAAGCGCTGGCGCGAGGTGTTCGGCTACGCCTCGCTCCCCTATCCGGCGCGCTACCGCGCGCGCGCCGGCAGCCGCCGCTACGTGCATCATCTCGGGGAGTGGTACGCGCAGGCGCATCCCGCCGAGGATTTCGCCGAGACCTTCGCGGTGTGGCTCACGCCGAAGTCGGGCTGGCGCAAGAGCTACGCCGACTGGCCGGCGCTGCACAAGCTGAAGGCGGTCGACGAGCTCCTCGCGAGCGTGCGCGGACGGCGCCCGCCGGTGCGCAACCGCATCCGCATCGAGCCGCTCGACCTCAACACCCGTACGCTCGCGCAGCACTACCGCCGCAAGCTCAGGCACAACCGCATGATCCGCCGGGGGCTCGCCGACGAGCTGCTGCAGCGTGCCTTTACCCACGAGCGTGCCCGCCGCAGCACGCCGAGCGCGACGGCGCTGCTGCGTGCCGATGCGCGGCGCCTCACGGCTGCCGTGGCGCGCGCACTCGGCACCGAGCGCTACAGCGTGGAGCAGGTTCTGCGCATGTTGATCGAGCGCTGCGAGCACCTCGGGCTGTACCTGCGCGGCAACCGCCGCGAGGCGCTGCGCTACACGCGCTGGATGCTCGAGCGGCTGACGGGACTCTATTCCCAGGGCGAGACTCCGCAACTGCCCTTATGAGGCGACTGCGCGCGCTCGTCGTGGTGCACGCGAGCCTGGTGCCACCGGAGAGTCTCGAAGGCCACAGCGACAAGGAGATCGAGGAGTGGCGTACCGAGTACGACGTCACCACGACGCTGCGCCAGCTCGGTCACGACGTGCGCTGCGTCGGCGTCCTCGACAGCCTCACGGAGCTGCGCAGCGCGATCGCCGACTGGGAGCCGGATATCGTCTTCAACCTGCTCGAGGAATTCGACGGCATCGTCACCTACGACCAGCACGTGGTGGCCTTCCTCGAGCTGATGCGCCAGCCCTACACCGGCTGCAACCCGCGCGGGCTGCTGCTGTCGCGCGATAAGACGCTCGCCAAGCAGCTGCTCGCCTTCCATCGCATCGCGACGCCGCAGTTCGCCGTGTTCCGCCGCGGCGTGCGCTTCCACGTGCCACGCAAGCTGCGGTTTCCGCTGTTCGTCAAGTCCACGGTCGAGGACGCCTCGCTCGGCATCGCCCAGGCCTCGGTGGTGGAGGATGCGGCGCGGCTCAAGGAGCGCATCGCCTTCGTGCACGAGCAGATCAAGTCCGATGCGCTGGTCGAGGAGTACGTCGAGGGGCGCGAGCTGTATGTCGGCGTGATGGGCAACGAGCGGCTCACGCGCCTGCCAGTCTGGGAGATGGTGTTCGGCTCGATGCCGGACTCGCTCGCCGCCATCGCCACCCGCAAGGTGAAGTGGGACAAGCGCTACCAGGCGAAGTACGGCATCACCACGCACGCCGCCGCGGATCTGCCGCCGGCGGTACTGGCCGCGCTCGACCGGCTGTCGCGGCGTATCTATCGCGCGCTCGGCCTGTCCGGCTATGCTCGCATGGACTTCCGGGTGAATACGCAGGGTCAGGTGTACGTGCTCGAAGCCAACGCCAATCCCAATCTCGAGGCCGCGGAGGACTTCGCCGAGTCGGCGCGTGCCGCCGGCATCCCTTATGGAGAGCTGCTCGAGCGCCTCATCGACCTCGGGCTGAAGTACCGGGCGCAGTGGCGTGCCACCTATGGCTGAGGGCAAGAGCATCGATGCGGGGTGGCTGGCCGCGCTCGCGTGCGCCGCGGCGTTGGGCGTTGCCGGCTGCGCGAGCGGCCCGCCCAAGGCCACCGAAGCCGATCTCATGCTGATGCTCACCATGCTGCCGGGCCGCTACGACAACAGCGCGCAGGCGGAAGCCGACACGCGCGTCGGCGCGCACCCCGCGCACGAGGCGGTTGCGCTGCTCATCGTCCACGTCTATACGCCGCGGCTCGGTCACTACGTCTACTTCGCGCAGGAGTCCGCGGCCGACGATCCGCGCCGGATCCTCAGCCAGAAGATGTACAGCTTCCAGCTTGACGAGAAGCGCGGCATCGTCGAGACGCTGTACGAGTTCGCAGAACCGGGACGCTGGCGCGACGGCGCCCAGAGCAAGGACCTGTTCACCGCCGTGCAGATGGAGGACGTGCAGGCCGAGATCTGCCAGCTGATCTGGAAGAAGAAGGGCGATGCCTTCCTCGCGGCTCACGACCCGAAGGCCTGTCCCGACAGCGGCGCCGGGGCGGCGGGCGCGCAGCTGGAGCTCACCGCCGGTGCACTGACCGTCGGCGATTACAAGTTCGTCCGCAGGGGACGCTGAGCGCGCGAAGGCAGCTTACGGGCTCGGCGTGCTGTTGCTGCGCGAGGTCAGTTCTTCAGGTGCGCGTCAAGCCCGAGCGCTCACATTTCGACGAAGTGCTCGGCTGGCGCAGCTAGTTTTTCAGGTGCGCATCGAGCCACTCAAACACCGCGTGATGCCACTGGATACTGTCGGCCGGCTTCTGCACCCAGTGGTTCTCGTTCGGAAACACCAGTAGCCGGCTCTCGATACCGCGCCGCTGCAGCGCGGTGAAGACTCCGAGCCCCTGAGACACCGGGATGCGGAAGTCCTGCTCGCCGTGGATGACCAGCATCGGCGTGCGCCACTTCGTGACGAAGTTGACCGGGTTGAATTTCTCGTAGAGCTGCGGTGCGTCGTAGTAGGTCCCTGCCATCTCCCACTCCGGGAACCACAGCTCCTCGGTGGCGTAGTACATCATGCGCTCGTCGAGCTCGCCGTCGTGACTGACGATGCAACGGAAGCGGTCCGGCCAGTTGCCCTCGATCCAGTTCATCATGAAGCCGCCGTAAGAAGCGCCGAGCGCGCACACCCGCCCGCCGTCGAGCCACGGATAGCGCTCGAGAGCCGCGGCCAGACCCTTCTGCAGGTCGATCAGGGGCTTCCCTCCCCAGTCGCGGCTGATCGAATCGGTGAACGCCTGGCCGTAGCCGGTGGAGCCGTGGAAATCGACCCCCACCACGCCGTAGCCATGGCCGGCGAAGACCTGCATGTTCCAGCGATAGTGCCACTCGTTGCCCATGCTTCCCTGCGGGCCGCCGTGCACGATGAACGCGACCGGAAAGCGCTTGCCGGGCTCGAAGCCGTAGGGCTTCACCACGTAGCCGTACACGGTCTCGTCGTTCCAGCCCTTGAACTTGAATTGCTCGAACTCGCTTAAGCGCCGCGCGGCCATCGGCTGGTGGTTGACGTCGGTGAGCCGTATCGGCGCGCCGCGGGCCGGGAGCGAGTAGAGGTCGGCGGGCCCGCCGAGGCCGGCGAGACTGATCACGATCGAATCGCGCCCCGCTGAGAAATCGGCCACCGTGCCGTTGCCGATGAGCTTCGTCGGTGTGCCGCTCTGCGCGTCGATCGAATAGAGCGCATGCTGCCCGAGGTCGTCGACCGCGGCGAGCAGATGCTGCCCGTCGCCTGCCACCGCGAGGCGTCCTACCGAGCGGTCCCAGGAAGCGGTGAGCGAGCGCAGCGCGCCGCTGCGCGCGCTGCGCAACATCACGTGATAGCGGTCGGACTCGAAGCCGGGCCGGTCCTGCGCCAGCCAGGCGAGGTCGCCGTTCGGCAGAAACACCGGCTGCGCGTCATCGGCGGGATTTGCGGCGGTGAGATTGACCGGAGCCGACGAGCCGTCCACCGGCACCTGGTAGAGGTCGAAGTTGGTCGACCACGCCTCGGTGCGCCCGGCGCTGCTGGCGGAGAACACCAGCGTCGCGCCGTCGGGGCTGAAGGCATAGTCCTCATCGCCGCCGAAGGGCTTGCGCGGAATGTCGGCGTCGAACCCCTTCGACACGTCGAGCGGCGCGCCTGCCGCTCCGTCCGCGCCGAGACGTGCGCTGAAGAGGTGCGAGCGGGTGCCGTCGCTCCAGGTGTCCCAATGGCGCACGAACATCCGGTCGTAGATGCGGCCGCTCGCTTTGTCCTTCTCCTTCGCGTCCAGGCGGCCCCTGGTGCAGGCCAGATCGGCGCAGTCGGGGAAAACAGCCATGGAAAGCGCGAGCCGGTCGCCGCGCGGCGAGACCTTGAAGGAGCCGACCTCGAGCGGGTAGTCGCTGATGCGCCGCGCCTCGCCCGAGGCGAGCGACAGCCGCCACACCTGCGAGCTGCCGCTGCGCTCGGAGAGGAAGTAGAGCGAGCGCGAGTCGCTCGCCCAGCGCGGGCTCGAGTCATTCGCCTTGCCGTCGGTGAGCCGCACCGGCGCGCCGCCCGGGCGGGTGCGATCGAGCAGCCAGAGGCTGGTGCGGCCCTTGTTGGCCTCCAGATCCGTCTCGCGCTGCACGTAGGCGACGCGGCGTCCGTCCGGCGACAGCTGCGGGTCGCTGACGCGCTTCAGCATCACCAGGTCCTCGGGCGTGAACGGCGCGCCTGGCGCGGCGGACGCGGGCGGAACCGAGCCCGCCGCGAGCGCGCACGCGAGCAGCAGGGCGGGGAGTCTCAGTGGACGCATGCGGGTTGCTTTCAGCCGACTTCGTCGGCGGGGATGGTCCAGGACTCGGCGTGCGCGGCGCGCAGCCACTCCTGCAGGGCGGCGTCCTCGAGCACGGTCGCCATGTACCAGCGCGCGGTGTCGGAGACGCGCGCGCCGTAGGTGTTGAAGCGCAGCACCACCGGCGCGTACATTGCATCGGCGATGGTGTACTCGGCGCCGAACAGCCACGGCCCGCCGGCGCCGAAGCGATGCCGGCAGTCGTTCCAGATCTCGTCGATCCGCTCGATATCGGCGGCGAGCGCGGCGGTCATCGCGGTGCGGCGGTGGCGCGCCCGCGCATTCATCGGCCAGAGCGCGCGCAGGTTGGCGAAACCGGAATGCATCTCCGCCGAGATCGAGCGTGCCAGGGCGCGCGCCTCCCTCTCTCGCGGCCAGCCCCGGCCGGTGAGCTCGGCCGCAAACTCGCAGATCGCAAGCGAGTCCCAGATGGTGAGCTCGCCGGCGCGCAGCACCGGCACGCGGCCGCTCGGCCCATAGCGTTCGAGCTGCTCGTGGGTATCGGCCTGGTCGAGCGGGATGACGATCTCGGTGAATTGCACACCGAGATGCCGGAGCGCGATCCACGCGCGCAGCGACCACGAGGAGTAGTTCCTGTTGCCTACGGCCAGAGTGAGCTGCGCCACTTGGTGGTAACCTTCAACTCGTGCTGAACGACGTGCACGCCGTCGCGTTTGATCTCGATAATACACTCTGGGATGTCGAGCCGGTGCTGGCCCGGGCCGAAGTGCGCCTGCTCGAGTGGCTGCACCAGCACTGCCCGCGCATTCCCGAGCAGGTCTCGCTCGCGGACATGCGCGCGGCGCGCGCGGAGCTGGCGCTCGAGGAGCCGCACAACGCCCACGACGTCAGCTATCTGCGGCTCACTGCGCTCGAGCGCCACGCGCGCGAGTGCGGCTACCAGGAGGACATCGCGGCACGCGCCTTCGAGGTGTTCCTCGCCGCGCGCTGCGAAGTGGAGATCCTGCCCGACGTACGTCCGGGGCTGGCGCGCCTGAAGCGCGCCTTCACGCTCGCCTCCTTCAGCAACGGCAACGCCGATCTGGCGCGCATCGGCCTCGACAGCGCGTTCGCCGTCTCGCTCAACGCGCGCCAGATAGGCGCGGGCAAGCCCGATCGCCGCTGCTTCGAGCGGCTGGCGGGCGAGCTCGAGCTCGCCACGCGCAACATCGTCTATGTCGGGGACGATCCCTGGCTCGACGTCGCGGCGGCGCGCGCCGCCGGATGCCGCAGCGCGTGGATGAACCGCTGGGGGTCGGCCTGGCCCGCCGATCTCGCGCCCGCGGACCTGGTTGTCCGGGATTGCAGTGAGCTTGCCGCGCTGCTGGGCGCCTGAGCCGCGGACGCCATTCTCAGGCCGGCAGCGTCCGGCCGCGGGTCTCCACGATGAGGAAACGCGCCAGCAGCGCGGCGGCGAGCGGCACCACGCCGAGCCACAGGAGCACGTGCATGAGCGCGGCCGCCGAGCCGCCGGCGGCGGAGCTCACCCAGCCGATGAGCAGCGGTCCGAGTGCGGCCAGCACGCGCCCGGTGTTGTAGCAGAAGCCCGCGCCGGTGGCGCGGATGCGCACCGGGAACAGCTCCGGAAGATAGAAGGTGAAGGCGCCGAAGATGCCGTACACGCCCGCACCGACCAGCAACAGCAGCGAGAGGCGCGTGTACGGCTCGAGCGGCAGGCCGAAGGTCGCGAACAGCGCGAGCGCCGAGTACAGGAAATAGACGCTGAACATCGGCCGACGGCCGAGGTGCAGCGCGAGCGGGATGGCTGCGAAGGTGCCGAGGAGCCCGCCGAGATTGAAGGCGTTGGAAGCGTGCGCCTGCCATGCGGCCGCCAGCGCCTGCGCCTGCGGCGGTGCGAGGCCGAGCCGCTGTGCCTCGTGGACGGACAGGCTCCCGCCGAGCAGCGGCACGAAGGCGTTGCAGCCCCACCAGCAGAGGATCGCGACCGCGGCCGCGAACAGGCCGCCCCAGGTTGCCGCCCGCACCGCGGGCGCGAACAGCTCGCGCGGGCCGGACGAGGCACCACGCGCGCGGCTCGCCCGCCATTGCTCGCTCTCGCGCAGGAAGATGCGCACCAGCAGCGCCAGCAGTACCGGCAGCAGGCCGGCGAGGAACACGTAGCGCCAGGCGATCTGCGGCTGGCCCGCGAACCACACGCCGCTGATCAGGTAGTTGACGCCGCTCGCGAGCACCACGCCGAGCGGCGAGCCGGTCTGCATGATGACGCCGGCCTCGACCCGGCGGTTCTCCGGAACCGCCTCGGCGACCAGCGAGGCGCCGACTCCCCACTCGCCGCCGATGCCGAGCGCGGCGACCGCGCGGCACAGGATGAGCTGTGCGAGGTTGCCGGCCAGCGCACACGCGCTGGTGCCGAGCGCGTACAGCGCGATGGTCACGAACAGCGCGCGCTTGCGGCCGATGCGATCGGCGACCAGTCCGAACACGAATCCGCCGAGTGCCCACCCAACCAGCAGTGTCGAGGTGATGACGCCGTTCCAGAACACCACGGCGGAGCGGGCGGCGGGGGTGTCCGGCGGCAGGTGCAGCAGCACCGGGATGCAGTTGCGCGCGACGAAATTGAAGAGCACGGCGTCGTAGACGTCGAAGCCCCAGCCGGCCCAGCCGGCCGCGACCACCAGCCACTGGTAGCCCGAGAGGCCGAGAAATGCCGCCTGTGAACCAGTTAACGGACCCGTCTGCACGGCTGCCCTCGGCGCGGCAGTCAGCACTCTGCTGGGTGCGCTGCCAGTTCTCTGGCCACAGTTTGCACTTATTCAGCGCAACACGTCACGGTATCGCCGTCAGGCTTGGAGAGAACCTGTCGGCGGGCCGTTACATATCGATGAGGAGGTGACGGACCATGAGTGCCGATGCCGAGCGAGTCGTACCGGTGGCGAATCTGCGGGAGTTCTTCCGGGACAGCCTGCACGAGGCGCTGCTGCGGCAGCATGTCGCGGTCGAGGATCAGACCGAGCACTACGTCGTCAATCTGCTCACGCTGTTCGCGCGCTCCGAAGCACTCTACGAGGGCGCGCCGGGATGCGTGCGCCTGAAGCCGCTCGTGGTCATGCTGTGCGAGGCGCTCGAGGCGCCGACGCCGGCGGAGCGCTACCGCGGCCTGCAGCGCCTCGGTGATGTGTCGCTGTTCGTCGCCGGATTCTTCGCGCGCGGCTTCGCCGCGCGCCTCATCGACATCGACTACCACATCGCCATGGGCGGGCGCGCCTATGGTGAGCTGGCGCAGTCGATCGCGCGCGGCCGCGGACGGGTGCTGGCAGCGGTGTTTGCCGAGCTGTCGGCGAAATTCCAGCCGATGGTGGATGCGCTCAACGACATCAGCGAGACCTCCCACCGCCACGCCGATCAGGACGTCCTGCGGCTCTACGAGCTGTGGCTGAAGACCGGCAGCGCGCGCAGCTATTCGATCCTCGAGCGGCTCGGGGTCAGGCCGACGCGCGGCGGCGCGGGAAGCGCGCGCGCTCACTGAAACGCATGCTGCTGTCGCGCCTGCAGGAGCTGATCGGCGGCATCTACGATGTCCGCGTCGCCTACGACGTCTACGATTTCCTGGTGACCGACCGCGGCCGGCTGCCGCGCGCAGCGCACTCCGGAGTGGCCGACGAGGAGCTGATCGTCGCGCAGAGCGCCGACGGGAGCGAGCTGAGCCTGTCGCTCTATCTCGATCCGGCGCTGCTCGAGCGCCTCAGCTGCGCCGACCCGCTGGTCGAGCTCCACGGCGGCAACGTGGCGGACTGGTGGACGGCGCTCGAGGGAGTGAGCCACTTCCTGTACCTCGCCTGGAACGCCGGGCACGACAAGCCGGTGTCGCTGCTCGAGCTGGAGATGCAGGCGGAGGTCGACAAGTACATCGCGAGCTATCTGCTCATGCGGCGGCAGTATCCCGGGCACTTTCCGGCCGAGCTGCGCCGGGTGCTGTTCGAGCGCACGCGCATCGATCCGCGCCTGGCTGCGGAGCGACGCGCTCTGTACGGTGAGGCCAACCGCTACGCCGCGCGCTTCTGCCGCCGGCTCGAGCAGCGCCTGACGGATGCGGTGCACGGTGAGCGTCAGCACGGAGAGCGCGAGGTGCTGGCCGAGCTGCGCCGCTTCTATCGCCTGAGCAACGCGCGCAAGCGTGCCCACATCGAGCGGACGTCGTGAGGGGGCGAGCCGTCAGCTCTCGTCGTCGTCGTTGCTGTCGCGGGCCTTGCGCTCCTCGAGCGCGCGCTTCATTTTGATCCACTCGGAGAGCTTGCGCAGATCGGTGCGCGTGGTGTTGCCGGGAGTGGTCCTGGGGTAGGTAGCCGTGTGGCGCGAATAGGGATCGTAGCTCGCGTCATCGTCCTTCAGCTCGAGCGCGGGGCTGGCGAGGATCTCGAGCACCGGCCGCTCGACCGCGCCGCGCGGCGCGTCGTGCCATTCGACCGAGGCCATGCCGCGGTCGTCGTGCACGATCAGACCGATCCGCCGGCGGTTGCTCTCGGCTCCACCGGAATTCCCTTCGAGCGTCCTTTTCTTGCGAAACTCGTCCACGAGATTATGTCGTCCAGAATGCGATGCGCTTCACGCTTTGTGAGTGTAACCGCGCAGCCAGCGCGTTCTGCGACCTGCGTCACGGATCAAGCGGCGACAACCGTGTTGGTTATGGCAAAGCGCGCGCGCAGCAGTCCGACGACCGTCTTGCTGTCAGTGATGGTGCCGGCGAGCGCCCATTCGCAGGCGGTCTCAAAGGACAACCAGTGAATTTCGATCACCTCGGCGCGCTCGTGCGCCGCGGCGGCAGGCACGATTCCGGTCGCGAGGTAGAGATGGATAACTTCGGAGAACACCCCCGGCGAGGACAGAGAGACGCCGAGGCTCGCCCAGTGGCGGCCGGCGACTCCGGCTTCCTCGGCGAGCTCGCGCTGGGCGGTGCCGAGCGGCGGCTCACCCGGCTCGAGCTTGCCCGCCGGCAACTCCCACAGCCAGCCATCCGCCGCGTAGCGATACTGCCGCAGCAGGCACACGCGCCGCTCGGCGTCCAGCGCCACGGCGGCCGCTCCGCCCGGATGGTGCACGACCTCGAGCGCCGTGCGATGCCCATTGGGGAGCACGACCTCGTCGGTGGTGACGCGGATGATGCGGCCGGTGAAATTCACGGTCTGGCTCGAGGGTTTCATGGGACGCATCCTAACCCGACGCCCCGGCCGCCGGTCGCCAGCTCCTCCGGGCGGCGAGTATAGTCGGCGCGTCAATGCCCACCAGCGCGCACCTCGAGAAGCTCAACGCCGCACAGCGCAAGGCGGTGACGCATGGCGAGCCGCTTGCCGACAAGGGCTTCGCCGCGGGGCCGCTGCTGGTTCTCGCCGGCGCCGGCACCGGCAAGACCGACACTCTGGCGCACCGCGTGGCGCACCTGGTGATCCACGGCGTCGATCCGGCGCGCATCCTCATGCTCACCTTCACGCGCCGGGCGGCCCAGGAAATGCGCCGCCGCGCACACGAGATCACCAAGAAGGCGCTGAACGAGTCGATGGGCGGCGTCAGCGCCTCGATCTCGCAGCGCCTCGGCTGGGCCGGCACCTTCCACTCGATCGGCAACCGGCTGCTGCGCCACTACGCCGGGCATCTGCAGCTCGATCCGCACTTCAGCGTGATCGACCGCGGCGATTCCGCCGACCTGATGGACAGCCTGCGCGCCGAGCTCGGGCTCGCGGCCCGTGACCAGCGCTTCCCGCGCAAGGACACCTGTCTCTCGATCTACTCCAACCGCGTCAACACCCGCACCGCGCTCAAGGACACTCTCGAGCAGCACTTCCCGTGGTGCGCGCAGTGGGAGGCGGAGCTCACCGCGCTGTTCCGCGCCTACGTCGAGCAGAAGCAGCACGGCCACCTGCTCGACTACGACGACCTGCTGCTGTACTGGCACGGCATGATGGGCGAGCCGCGGCTGGCGCAGCACATCGGCGCGCACTTCGATCACGTGCTGGTGGACGAGTATCAGGACACCAACCGGCTGCAGGCGGAGATCCTGCACGCCATGAAGCCCGACGGCTCCGGGCTCACGGTGGTCGGGGACGACGCGCAGGCGATCTATTCGTTCCGCGCCGCCGCCGTGGAGAACATCCTGGGGTTCGCCGAGCGCTTCAAGCCGCGCGCCGAGGTGGTCGCACTGGCGCAGAACTACCGCTCGACCCAGCAGGTGCTCGACGTCGCCAACGCGGTGATGGGCGAGGCGCCGCGCCAGCAGCGCAAGTACCTGCTGTCGATCCGCGGCCAGGGCGCGCGGTCGCGCGCGGTCACCGTGGATGAGCTGCAGACCCAGGCCGAGTACGTCTGCAGCGAGGTGCTGCGGCGGCGCGAGGCGAACGTGCCCCTGAAGCGCCAGGCGGTGCTGTTCCGCAGCGCGAGCCACAGCGACGTGCTCGAGGTCGAGCTCGCCAAGCGCAAGATCCCGTTCGTCAAGTACGGCGGGCTCAAATTCCTCGAAGCGGCACACATCAAGGATCTGCTGTCGGTGCTGCGCTGGGCCGACAACCCGCGCAACACGCTGGCCGCTTTCCGCGTGCTGCAGCTGCTGCCGGGCATGGGCCCGGTCAACGCGAGCGCGGCGATCGAGCATCTGGAGGCCGGCGGCCATTCCTTCGAGTCGCTGAAGGCTTTCAAGCCGCCGCAGACGCACGAGATGGACTGGAAGCGGCTCATCGAGCTGATGCTGGCACTCTCGAATCCCGAGCTGCAGTGGGTCGGCCAGGTCCACCAGGTGCGGGAGTGGTATCAGCGGCACTTCGAGCGCATCTACGAGCACTTTCACACCCGGCTCGGGGATCTCGATCAGCTCGAGCATCTCTCCGGACAGTATCCGTCACGTGAGCGTTTCATCACCGAGCTCACCCTCGACCCGCCGCACGCCACCAGCGATCTCGCCGGCCAGCCGACGCTCGAGGAGGATTATCTGGTGCTCTCCACCATCCACTCGGCCAAGGGCATGGAGTGGGACACGGTCTACGTGCTCAACGTGGTGGACGGCAGCTTCCCCTCCGAGTTCGCCACCGGGAGACCTGAGCTCATCGAAGAGGAGCGGCGGCTGCTGTACGTCGCCCTGACACGCGCGCAGAACGACCTCGCGCTCGTCATGCCGCTCAAGTTCCATCTCACCCAGCAGTCGCGCCAGAGCGACGGCCATGTCTACGGCGGCCGCAGCCGCTTCATGACCGAGAAGGTGCTGAAGACACTCGACGCCGTAACCTTCCAGGGTTCGCTCGCCACCGGTGACGCCCTGCTGCGTACCGGCGAACAGGTCACGGTCGATATGAGCGCGCGCTTGCGGGAGATGTGGTAAGCGCGAACGGCGGTCGCGGCGGCTACTTCGCCGGCTTGACGAATTTCAGCGTGAAGCGGTCGCTCTCGCCGATGGCCGCGTACTTGTCGCGGTCCTTGTCGCCCAGACGGTAGGTAGGCGGCAGCGTCCATACGCCCTGCTCGTAGTCCTTGGTGTCCTTCGGATTGGCGTTGACCTGCGAGCTGGCCTCGAGCCGGAAGCCCTGCGCTTCGATGAGCTTGATCGCGTAGTCCTCGTTCACGTAGCCGCTCTTGGCGTGCGGGTCCTGCGGCACGGCGGGGTTGCCGCGGTGCTCGACCACGCCGAGCACGCCGCCGGGCTTCAGCGCCCGGTACATGGTGGCGAAGGCCTGACTCGCTTCATCGCGCGCCATCCAGTTATGGATGTTGCGGAAGGTGACGATCATGTCGAGCGTCCCCGGCGGAACCACGTCCGAGCCATCGAGCGGAAAGGTCACCACCGTCACCTTGCCGTAGATCTCGGGGCGCGCAGCGAGCTTGCGCCCGAAGTCATCGAGGCGCCGCGTGATGTACTGGCTCTTCGGATCCGGCGCGATCACGCCCGCGTAGTAATGGCCTTTGTCGGCGAGCAGCGGCGCCAGCACCTCGGTGTACCACCCGGGCTCCGGCCACACCTCGAGCACGCTCATCTCGGGACGGATGCCGAAGAACAGCAGCGTCTGCTTCGGGTGCCGGTAACGGTCGCGGGCGCGGTTCTCCTCCGAGCGCTGGTCGCCGGCGAGAATGCGATCGAGAGCGAGCGAAGTCATCTGGCGGGTGCTGTTGGCGGCGCAGGCGGCGGCCAGCAGCGCGCCGGCGACGACGCCCAGACGCTTATTGTTGTTGGTGAGAATCATGGGTATCCCGTGCGGCGGCTTGCGCCGAATAAAAAAACCCCGCAGGGAGCGGGGTTCTTTTCAGCCTGGCCTCACCAGCTGCCGACCGTCAGCGACGGAAAGGACCGCCGCCCTGGCGCGGGCGCTGCGGGCGCTCCTGCGCCTCGTTGACGCGCAGCGGGCGGCCGTTCATCTGGAAGCCGTTGAGGGCCTGGATCGCGGCCTGTGCTTCGTTCTGGGCCATGTCGACGAAACCGAAGCCACGCGGCTTGCCGGTCTCGCGGTCGTTGATGAGCTTGACAGACTCCACCTTGCCATGGCGCTCGAACAAGGTCTTGACGTCCTGCTCGGTGGCGTTGAAGGGCAGATTGCCTACGTAAATCGTCGTCACTGGGAAGTCTCTCTCAAAAAAGCGGACAGCGGCGAGCCGCACGCGTCGGTCGCATGTACCGCGTGAACAGTCAAACAGGTCAAGGCTTCAAGGCACACGATCGGCAGTGTTTCAGTCAATGCGCAGCGCTTGGGCCGGCGGCCTGCACCTGCGTTCGCGCACGGATGAGACGCGCGGGGCGGGAGATGAAGTCAACACAATCGTACAAGGCGCACTCATCCACGACGGATACGAACGCCCGTGTCATGCTACTCCCGGCTTCCGTGGGACGCAAACCCGAGGGTTTCGATGGAGGCATTTCTCGTCTCCACCGGCGTGGTTGCGCTGGCCGAGCTCGGCGACAAGACACAGCTGCTGGCGCTGGTGCTGGCGGCCCGCTTCCGCGCACCGGTGCCGGTGCTCGCCGGGATAACGACCGCGGTGCTCATGAGTCACGTGCTGGCAGGCGCGGCCGGCACGCTGCTCGCGAGCGTGCTCGCGCCCGCGGTGCTGCGCTGGCTGCTGGCGGCCTCGTTCATCGCCACCGCGGTGTGGATGTTGGTTCCAGACAGGGAGCCCGCCAGCGGCACGCGTCCGGCGCGCTTCGGAGCCTACGGCACGACCGTCGGGACGTTCTTTCTGGCCGAGATGGGCGACAAGACGCAGATCGCCACGCTGGCGCTCGCCGCCAGGTATCACGCCCTGGTCGCGGTGGTCGCCGGCGCCACACTCGGCATGCTGATCGCGGACGTGCCGGCGGTACTGCTCGGGCGGGCGGCGGCCGAGAGGCTTCCGATCCAGCTGATGCACCGGATCGGCGCCGTGGTGTTCCTGGCGCTCGCGCTGCTGGCCTTGCTTCAGGTCCCCGCGGGCTCGAGATAGGCGTAGCCGTCGAGCTCGCTCTCGTAGAAGCGCTTGAGTGCCTGGCTCTCGGCGATGGTCATGCGCCCGTCGCGGATGGCGCGCTCGCAGTCGCGGGCGAGCGCCGGGTAGAGCTCGGCGACGTCGTACTCCATGTACTCGAGGACCTTATTGGCGGTGTCGCCCTTGACGATCTCCTCGATCCACCAGCCGCCTTCGTCGTGCAGACGCACGTGCACCACGTGGGTGTCGCCGAATAAATTGTGCAGGTCGCCGAGGGTCTCCTGGTAGGCGCCCACCAGGAACGCCGCCAGATAGTACTTCTCGCCGCCCCTGAGCTCGTGCAGCTCGAGGGTGCGCTTCACGTCGCGCATCGAGACGAAGTGGTCGATCTTGCCGTCCGAGTCGCAGGTGATGTCGGCGAGCACCGCGGTACGCGTCGGACGCTCGTCGAGGCGATGGATCGGCAGGATCGGGAACAGCTGGTCGATCGCCCAGCTGTCGGGCAGCGACTGAAATACCGAGAAGTTGCAGAAATAGGTGTCCGAGAGGATCGACTCGAGATCATCGAGCTCTTCCGGCAGCCGCTCGAGCTTGCGGCACTGGTCGCGGATCTTGGCGCAGGTCGCCCAATAGAGCCGCTCCGCGAGCCCGC
>Ga0335081_10003291_pt1 | contig 25389 bp, 20 predicted proteins | sample Lox_Sample_35_FD_206713 | JGI IMG/M metagenome (GOLD analysis project Ga0335081, IMG submission 206713) | Soil microbial communities from Loxahatchee National Wildlife Refuge, Florida, United States - Lox_Sample_3.5 | ecosystem: Environmental > Terrestrial > Soil > Wetlands | place: USA...
CGCCCTCACGCCCCCATCCAGCCGTCGAAGATGGCGCACAGGAAGTGCTCCTGGCCAGGCAGGTGCTGGACTCCGGCAACGGGTCCCGCGACAGCAGCCAGGCCGCGAAGTTGCTTTGGAAGGCCGTCGGCAAACAGAACGTTCAGGCAGCGCTCATACTTTCAGACCTGTATGCCCGCGGCGATGGCGTGACCAGGAGCTGTGACCAAGCGCGGCTTTTGCTGGTGGCCGCGGCTAAGAAAGGTTCTCCGGCAGCCGCGCAACAGCTCCGCTCGTTGGAGTTCAGCGGCTGCCGGTAGCTCTCTGGCTTTAGGAAATGACCCGGTGATCGCCAATCAGAATATTGTCGTAACCCGGGTCGCCTTCCTCCAAATCGAAGAGTCTGTGCTCCCAGGCCTCCAGCAGTTCAGGCCGCGTCCTCAGGTCGGCGGGCTTCGTACCAGAGTGCAAGCTCGACTCGGTTCCAGAGCCCGAGTTTATCGTAGATAACGCGGAGATAATTCTTAACGACGTGTTCTGTGGTTCCAATGGCGTCCGCAACCTCCCGGTTCTTGAGCCCTTGTGCGACAAGTTCGATGACACGCTGCTCGCGCTGGCTGGGCGTGCGGTTTCCATAGCGTGCTGTTCCGAACATAATTGCCTCCGATACAAGATGGTCGCCAACTTAACTCGCTTAATCCCGCTGGTAATGCCAAATCTCAAAAAAAGCCGGTTGAAATGTGCTTTTACGGTGCGCCGGGCCATTCTTAGCTGCTTCGCGATTTCTGTGTTGTCGCAACCTTGAAGCAGCAATTCTGCAATCTGCTCTTCGCGTGGACCTAACCGCACAAACCTGTCCTCCATTCGCACTCCCCCTTGTGCAAAATGCCCCTCCGGGACGGCGGGAACTCGGGCCAATCGCGTGCCTGAGCATCCCTTGGCGAGGTGAATTCTCGTGAAAAACGGCTTCTCCAAAATTTCATAGCATGCACGGTTCCAAGGAGCTTGCGGACTTGAACAAAAATCTCGAAAAAGATTTCCACAGGCACGTGGAGTTTCCAACTCCCTTCCCTTGCCCACAACCACCGCCTTAAGCTTCCCCAGCGAGAGCTCAAGCAGTTTGTTTTCAGTCGCATATAATAGTTGCAGCGCCGCCTTAAGACAACCATTGCGCAGGATAAAGCCCACGTTCACAACGGCGGAGTTTTCCACATCCTACGGGAAGTCCCTGACTTGTTTGCGTGTCGCGGCGCAATCGGGTGCCGAAAATGACGAGAATGCCGTACTCTCGGCCTGGCCAAATTGGAGGCGAAAGATCGCTAAGTCCTTTATCTCCAAGTTAAGGCAAACACCTTACGGGAAAATTTTGCTGGATCTGCAGGATCTTTGAGGAAGTAATTACACCGTTCATGTAGTCGATTCGCCCATTTTGGCCGTCTGTCCTGCACCGGGAACTACATTCGCGATGTTCGCAACCAAACTGCATGAACCTGCTAGCGGTCAAAGCCCGAAGGCGACCCTTTTCAGACTTACCTCGCCTTGCGTATATTCATCGGTAGCAAGGCGGTCTCAGTTGCGTACATCTGGGTCGGCTTTGGAAAGATCCATGAAATTGACCGTTGTCATGCCCGTTTACAATGAGCGCTCTACACTTGCCCAGATAGTGGAGCGTGTCCTCTCGGTTCCTATTGATTTGGAGTTGATCTGCATTGATGACGGGTCGCATGACGGCTCGCGGGAAATCCTGCTCGAACTGCAAAGTCGTTTTTCACAAATCCAGGTGCTGTTGCAGCCGCGAAATATGGGGAAAGGAGCGGCGCTTCACCGTGGGATCCAGGCGGCGCGCGGCGACTTTGTCATTGTCCAGGACGCGGACCTCGAATACGACCCGCGGGAATATTCCGGCTTGCTCGAGCCTTTGATGCAGGAAAAAGCCGATGTCGTCTACGGCTCCCGTTTCCTGGGTGGCCGTCCACATCGCGTGCTCTATTTCTGGCATTCCGTCGGCAACTGGCTGCTCACGCTGCTTTCCAATTGCCTTACCGACATAAATCTCAGCGATATGGAGACTTGCTACAAAGTCTTCCGACGCGACGTTATCCAGGCCATTCCGCTGGAGGAAAAACGCTTCGGCTTTGAGCCCGAGATCACTGTCAAAGTAGCGAAGCGGAAGCTGCGCATTTACGAGGTTGGAATCAGTTATTGCGGCCGAACCTACGAGGAGGGGAAGAAGATCGGTTGGAAGGATGGTTTCCGCGCTCTTTGGTGCCTTATCAAGTACACCATCAAGGAACCGTCCGTGAAACCGAGGCAGGCGCAAGCGCCAGTTCGAGACGTGCAGGCCACCAAGGTTTCAGATTGAGCCTCTCGTCGTAAGATTTCTTCCCCTGCGTTTTGGTGCGCCCGAGAGAAAACCGACCGCGGCAAAAAAACCGCTACAAAGATGCAGCCCGGTGCGGCCTCCCATTTTGCCCGGTTTTTCCCGCCGGGCGGGAAAAGTTCATGCTTTTGCTCCGCGTTTTTTGGTCGGCTGCCTTGGTCGGTTTTGCCGCCGGAGTCCTTGGCGCTTTCACTGAACTGTTAGTCCGGCGCGTCTCGGACTCCAGTTTTGCCAGCTGCTGATTGAGGCCGGGTTTGGATGAGTTCGCCCCGCGCGTTGCCACACTCGGCGCCCCGCTCTGATGCGCAACGCGGGTGCTTCGTCCCGGGTTCGTCGTGACCGATTGATCGCGGTAGCGAACGTGTGAGTCGTAGTGACCCTGGGTACTGGCCAGCGGAGCCATTGCAAAAATCGCCACAACGGCTGTCGCAATACGTTTTACAATCGTTTTACAGCTTCCGTAGCAAGGACTCATGATTGACACCCCTATATCCTAACTCCCTTAGAACCTCAAGTCTCTCAAGAAAGGATGCACATCGACGAATGGCTGGAGACCGTCTTTGCGGTTTCCGCATTTGATGTCGCAAGAATTTGCACATTGCATCGAATACCTTCTCTGGATCGGCTCGCTGCATGGCTATCTTTCTGTTCTGCATAGGGTTACTAGGATGCCCGGCTTAGACTTAGGAAGCGCGATTGCTCGAACTAAGAGGCGATTACGCCTTCATGACCAACAGACTTGGCCACAGAACTCATCGGTTATAGTTACTTCGATAGATCGGGAGGTTTACTAGACTTGACAGCCCCAATTAGCCATCTTGTCGCGCCGCACGGCGGCGAACTTGTTCAACTGATCGTGGATCCGGAACACGCAAACGACCTCAAGGCCCATTCCCGGCAGTGGCCGTCCTGGGACCTAACAGCACGCCAAATTTGTGACCTTGAGTTGCTTTTGAACGGGGGCTTTTCTCCGCTGCGCGGGTTCATGACCCGCGCAGACTACGAAGCTGTGTGCTGCAACATGCGCTTGCAAAACGGCGTCTTGTGGCCCGTGCCCATCACGCTCGACGTCAGCGAGGAGTTTGCGAAATCTTTGACGCCAAGCAGTAAGGTCGCGCTCCGCGACCCAGAGGGCGTGATGCTGGCAGTGCTGCATGTCGAAGAAGTCTGGCAGCCCAACCGCAAATCCGAGGCGGAGATGGTTTTCAAAACCACCAGTCCCGCGCATTCAGGAGTGGATTATCTTCTGAACAAGTCGAACCCTTGGTATGTCGGTGGCCGCCTTGAGGGCATTCAGCGTCCGGCGCGCTACGACTTCCGGTCTTGGCGGCTTACTCCGGCAGAACTACGCGCCGAGTTTACTCGCCTGGGATGGCGCCGGGTTGTGGCCTTTCAAACTCGCAATCCCATGCACCGCGCCCACGTCGAGCTCACTTTCCGAGCTGCTAAGCAGGTGGAAGCCAATCTGTTGATTCATCCCTCGGTGGGTATGACCAAACCCGGTGACGTGGATTATTTCACCCGCGTGCGCTGCTACCAGTTGCTGCTCTCCAAATATCCGCACGGCACAGTCAAACTTGCTCTTCTCCCTCTGGCGATGCGGATGGGCGGACCCCGCGAGGCCATCTGGCACGGAATTATTCGTAAAAACCATGGTTGCACCCATTTCATCGTCGGCCGAGACCACGCCGGACCTGGCAATGACGTCGACGGCAAACCCTTCTATGGTCCCTACGAGGCCCAACAGTTATTTCGTAAGCACCAAGCCGACGTCGGTGTCACCATGGTGCCTTTCAATATGATGGTGTACCTGGAAGATCAAGACCGCTATGTGCCTGACAACGAGGTTCCTGACGGTGCCCGTGTGCTCAATATCTCAGGCACTCAGTTACGTCAGCGCTTGAACGAAGGCCGCGAAATTCCCTCTTGGTTCACCTACCCTGAGGTCGTCGCCGAGCTGCGCCGCAGCTATCCCCCACGACACAAACAAGGCCTGACGATTTTCTTCACCGGTCTTTCCGGGTCTGGCAAATCGACGATCGCCAATGTCCTGCTCACCAAGTTCCTCGAAGTTGGGGGTCGGCCGGTCACCATTCTCGACGGCGACCTGGTCCGCAAGCACCTCTCTTCCGAGTTGGGTTTCTCCAAGGAGCACCGTGACATCAACATCCGACGCATCGGCTACGTGGCTTCGGAGATTACCAAGAACGGCGGCATCGCCATCTGCGCTCCCATTGCTCCTTACGCCGCCACCCGGCACCACGTACGCCAGTTGATCGAGCCCTTTGGTGGATTCATCCTGGTTCACGTCGCCACTCCGCTGGAGGAATGCGAGCGGCGTGATCGCAAGGGTCTCTACGCGAAAGCGCGCGCCGGCATCGTCAAGGAGTTCACCGGAATTTCCGATCCCTATGAGGAGCCGAAAGACGCGGAAGTCGTCATCGACACCACCGAACTCACTCCCGAAGAAGCTGCCCAGGAGATTATTTTGCATTTGGAGCGTGAAGGCTTCATCGGAGTTAACGGGCCCTCGGCTTAGGTCAACATGCTAAGACAGCAGGCAACAGGAAAGCGCTGATTGCGATGGAGATCGTTTTTAAGATCCTGGTCGGCTTCATCGTTGGCACTCTAATCGGCATGACCGGAATGGGGGGCGGTGTGTTGTTGCTTCCCGTGCTCATCTTTGGACTGCGCATTCCACCGATCATCGCCGTAGGATCCGACGCAGTGTTCAACTTCGTCACCAAGATTGGCTCCAGCATTGTTCATCTGCGCCGGGGAGCCGTACGTCGCAAGGTTGTTGTGGCTCTGGCGGTGGGCAGCGTGCCGGGTTCAGCCTTGGGCGTCAGCTTCCTCACCCATCTTCGCCATGTCTACGGCAGTGGCGTCAATACCTTCATTACTCACGCCATCGGCGTCTTGTTGATCTTCATTCCGACTCTTTTGTTGTTTCAGACGCGGATTGAGCAGCACGTGGCCAGCCGTCCGCCCACACTCAAGTCGTTCGCGGGAATGTCTGCTATCGGACTGCTCGCCGGAACCTTGGTCGGTATGACATCAGTGGGTTCGGGCAGCATCATCATGATGCTTTTGCTCATGTTCTACAGCTATGCCCCCAAAGTGATGGTGGGTACGGACATCGTGCATGCAGTAGTGCTCACCGGAGTCACCTCAGCCTTGCACTGGCGCCTGGGCAATGTGGACCCGAAGTTGGTGGCCGCGTTGGTGATTGGTTCCATCCCGGGCGGCTTGTTTGGATCTTACTTAACCACTCGTGTTCCCGTTCCCTGGTTGCGACGCATTCTCTGCTCGGTGTTGCTGGCCACGGGGGCGAGGATGCTCTGGGCCTGAACGGTTCCGATTCGTGGATCAGCACATCGATTCCGAGATTCTCTTCCGCATCGAGCGAGCGCTCGAAGCGGCCCGCTCCGTGCTAACGCGTTTCACCCCAGGCGCGGTCGCGACCGAATATAAGACTGGGCACGACCCCGTAACCGAGGCGGATCGTGCCGTCGACGCGGTGTTGCGCCGGGAACTTCTGCGGCTAGGCGAAGGCTGGCTATCGGAAGAGAGCGTCGACGACTTTTCCCGTCTGGAAAGGGAACGCGTCTGGGTAGTCGACCCTTTAGACGGGACCCGCGAGTTCGTCGCCGGCATTCCCGAATTCTGCGTCTCGGTGGCCATGGTGGAACGCGGTCTGCCCGTGGCGGGGGGTATTTGCAATCCGGCCACTGGGGAGATTTTTCTCGGATCGCTGGGCTCCGGAGTCCTCTACAACGGTAGGCCGGCACGGGCCAGCCGGCGAACCAATCTGCATGGCGCCATGATTCTCGCCAGCCGTAGTGAGGTGAAACGGGGCGAGTGGAAGCGCTTTGAGAACGCCTCATTCACGGTACGCGCCGTGGGTTCGGTGGCCTACAAGCTCGCTTTGGTCTCGGCAGGTTTAGCCGACGCCACATTCACGCTTACTCCTAAGCACGAATGGGACGTGGCTGCCGGTGCGGCCCTTGTCCTGAGCGGCGGCGGATTGGTCAGCACCCTCGAGAACGCCCCCGTGTCATGTAACCACCCATCACCGCTGCTTTCCGGTCTGGTCGCTTGCGCGCCCGGCCTAGCTGACGAGCTGCGAACGCTCATCGCAAACTACTTGCCCGCGGACTGCAATCCATCCCGTCATGGCTGAGCCTGAAATCGTTTTCCTCATGTATCACGAGTTGGAATTGCCAGGTCGACCCAGGATTCAGTCCGATCCCGGCTACGTTCGCTACGTTTTGAGCGCTTCCTCCTTCCGTGCCCAAATGCTCACTCTTAAACGGCAAGCCTGGCGGGGAATGAGCGTGACTGAAGCACTCGCTTCCCCGCGGCTCCCTGGCGTGGCCATTACCTTCGATGACGGCTGCGAAACCGACCTCCTGGTCGCGGCTCCCATCCTCCACGACAACAGCTTCGGCGCCACCTTTTACGTTACGGCGGGCTTCCTTGGGCGCCCTGGATATATGTCCAACTCCCAAGTGCGGGAGCTTGCTGCTCTCGGCTTTGAGATCGGCTGCCATTCGATGACTCATGCTTACCTCTCCGACTTGGATGCGGCTGGCCTGCAGCGGGAGGTCGTCGAAGCCAAAGCATGCCTGGAGCAAATCCTTGGCAGACCGGTTGAACATTTTTCCTGTCCCGGAGGACGGTACGACGCTCGAACAGCGGAACTGGCTCGCGCCGTAGGTTATCGCACGGTGGCCACGAGTCGCATTCAGGCGAATGGAAGAAAGGCCGACCCCTATGCTTTGGCACGCGTGCCCGTATTCCGCGGGACTGGATCGGAACAATTCATGAAAATCTGCCGCGCTCGCGGACTCTGGCGCCTTGGCCTCAGCCAAACCCTCCGCGTGGCAGCCCGCAAGTCTCTGGGGAATTCTTTGTATGATCGTCTGCGGGCTGTCTTGCTCCGTAGCCCGTCATCGCCGGATTAAACACGATTGCCGATAGCTTCTACTTCAACTCAACTACAAACACATCGGACCTATAGCCTCGTCCATCAGTGCTGCCAATTTTGCACGGTTCGGTACTGCCGTTCTCGCAGCCCAAGGTGTTCATCCAGTCGGAAGTAAAGATCGCGAAGCGGCCAGTTTGCGAAATCTGGCCGATCGCCCATTTGGCATTAAATCGCTGGTTCTTTCCCGAAGTAAACGTATGGTGCTCGCGGCGCACTCCTGATCCGTCGAGTGGAAAGATCAGTCCTTCGTTGTACCACGCCGCCGGAAACGGAAAAACCGGGTTCCCGCCGGCCGCGAATGAAGCCGTGGTGACGTAGTACGGCTCCGCGTCATCTCCTGCATTGTTGTTCCAAGACAAATGTTGATCGAATGGCGCCCTTACGCCTGCCATGGCCAACAAAGGAGTCGTCAAGGTGATGGCGCTGAGGTTAGCGTACGGCCGAATGTGACTTTCTCCAAACTGTGGATCTCCGTCGTTATTGATCCAATGCGTGAATCCCATCACCCAATGGCCGCCGCACAGGCTGCCCTTCGGACAGATCTGCACGTGAGTTGTTCCGGACTGCCAGAAATAAGCATATTTCGGGCATGGAACGGTGGACGTGCACACATTGTGGCCCAACGCAACCTGCGAATTGTCGCCCGCACCGCCGATGTTATGCAGAGTAAAACGATAAGGGATATCGATGGTTCCGCTCTGCCCCCAATCCCCGGATACCTGTCCCGTTGCCGTGTTCAGCAGGGAACAGCCTTTGCCGACTTCGTACACGGTTACGTAAACTCCGGTCTCCTGGCCTCCGGCGTTGGAAAAAGCGATCGAAAAGGTCTGGTCTCCAGTGCCTACCGTCAGAGCCGAGTGCCAGGTCGCGACAAAACCCAGCGGCAGACACCCCGCCGAAGCAAAATCGAATACCAGGGTCTGCACAGGCATCTTGGTCTGATCTGTGAGATCGTATTTCACCAGCCTCGTGTTCTGCACCACGTAAATCCATTCGGAATTCGCACGGCTCCACTGGACTTCGCTGTAGGGAAACGCCAACCCTCCAGTTTTCGGATAAAGCGCAGCAAACGGACGCGAAACCTGCAAGTTCGCGGAATCCCAACCCAGCACATAGCTCGAGCCTTTGGTTGAACCGACAACGAACATGGAATCATCTGTGTTCCAACTGTTGGCTGCGGCGCTGCCTCCACCTACGGTGATGAACGAGGTATTGCAGAAAGTGTGTTGAGCTGCGCAGGATTTCAGGCTGGGATCGGTATCCACGTCGGTCACACGCACGATCTGGGTCCCGAAGTCGGGGTCCTGAATGGTCGTCCCTTGCCCCGTCAACCCACCTACGTCGGGCACGGGAACGGGCACCTGAGCAATCTGGAAATCACTGCGGGCACAAGAGTAGCTGGGTGGTCCGCAGGCGGCAGCGCTGACTCTGGCCTGGCTCGCTCCCTCGCCAATCATGAGCGCTGAAACCCGCGGAGAGAGTCCTGGAATTTGAGCGGCCAAGTTGGCTAACGCCAGCATGGCGTGTTGCGCTTCTACTGTGATGATCACCAGAATGCACACGATGACAAAGCACTTACCAAAACGGAACAGCGATTCTCGCATGGGTCAACTCTCGTGTGGATCAATCTAGCGATCTGCGGATGCCGATCACTAGATCACAGAAGGGCACGCTGCACCTTTGTGTGCTTGCAGGAGTTTTTGTGGTGCCGAAACGGAAATATTAGAAATTGCGCGGCAGTCCATCGCCGTCCGCTCGTGTGATGTGGAACAGTGGTTGATTTTGCTCGAGCGGTTCCAGCAACTGGCTCAATTCTTTTGAAAGCGCAAGCACGAAGTTGGAGGGCGCCTTGCAGTAACCCGCAGATCGGAAGGCTGGCCTCCACGCCCGGTGGCCATGATTCGCCACGATCAGATCCATGCCTTGCGCCTCCAGAATTCCACTGGCGGCTTCAATCACGGCCTGCTCTTCCCCAGGCAGCGCTAGGCAATCAATGATCGATCCGACCCGCAAGTCACCAAACTTCGGGTCCTTTCTCCTCGCTCCGACCACTGCCCAGCCAATGACCTCTTGGTCGCGCTGGAGCCGGATGCGGGTGAGATCTTTTTCGCTCGCCGGATATAGCAGCCTCAGCGTGGCGGAGTTGCGCAGCGCCGCTATGGCGCATTCCTTTTGCGCCCTCGACCAAACACGGTCGACCCTTCCGTCGAACTCATCCATCTGCTCGGCAATGAACGGCGCCGGCCGAGCCACTCCCAGCCGCGCCGCTTCCTGCGCGATCTTGAACGCGCCCGGCCCCAAGCCGGTGATGGCGGAGAAGTCGATCAACACCCTTCGCCAAAAGGTTTGTCGCAGCGCCTGGATATTTCGCAGGAAGCGATAGGGACGGATGGCCTTGAAATAAAAGGGAACCAGGAAAAGATTCCAACCCACGGCGGCCAGCATCCTGGCCAACGGCCGGTCCAGGCCGCCCATCCCCAATGCGTACAATCGGGGCTGCCTTCTCAATGCATCCCGCAGCATCAGGCCGCCGACGGCGGCGTAAGAACGGTCTACGATGCCTTCCGATAGCGGGTGATGATAACAGGCCACGGCCTGCGTGCCACAGCCACGGACGAAAACCGTCTCGTGCTTCAGCGCATACGCGCCGCGAATTGTCGCGCCGTCCAAGGCCACAAAATACTCGTTGTAAAGGGGACGATTTTCGACGTGGGGCAGCCAATGGGGCTGGGGCGACCGGTAGAAAACCATGTTTGACCCGGCCCCGCCTTCTTGCAATCGGCGGTTGAAATCCTGCATGGCAACGCGATGCTCTTCTCTGTAAGGCTCAATCAAAATGGCCATAGCGATTGCAAAACAAGTCCGCTCCCGTTCCGGAGGGTTTCTCGCAGTTGCAGATCCCGCGCTTGACGATTAATTGGAATTGCCGCCGGAAGACTGCAATTTGTTCTCGAGCACTCGCACTACCTCGCCGATATTGTGCATCCGCTCAACTTCTTCCGGCGAGAGCTGGCAGTGAAATTTTTCCTCAAGCGCCAGCACGAGAGTCAGGTGACGGACGGAATCCCACTGCTCCAGACTTTCGGGCGATGATTCCGCTGTGATCTTCTCTTGCGGTACATCGAAAAGATCCGATGCCAGGCTGCGCACCTGCTCAAGAAGAGTTGGGGTCAGTTTCTCCCTCCCACTCCCGTGTCTACCTGAATCCATTCCGGGGAGTCGATCCGGTGATCGCCGAGGTCGATTCTCCAATAAGCGCCTTCGCCGTTTCTCGTTTGCACGCTGAATCCATGTTGGGCATAGAAATCCTGGGCAGGCTCGTTCTTTGCCGTCGGCAAAAACCAGCCGCCCAAATATTGTTTTCCCCTGGCTTTTGCGCTTTCCGCCACATGCGAAAGGAGTGCCGTCTCCACTTTGCGGCCAATGACCCGGCAGCTCAAGAGAAATGTATCGATCTCGCAAACCTGGTCGCCGTCCCGGGTGATCGCGACGCCCACCATGCCATGATCTCCAAAACGGTCCCGCATCCGCAACGAGAGCACCTGGCAGCCGGGCGTAGCAGCTAGTTCCGCAATTTGCTGTGCGTTATAGCGGCGGGTTGTGAGATTGAACTGGTTCGTCTTTTGAGTTAACTGCGCGATCCGCGTCAGGGTCGCGGACGAAACCGGAGCTATCTCCGCCCGCTGTTCCAGAAATCGATAGAAGTCTTCTTTGGATTGGAAGCGGTGTTCTGCCTGGCTGCGTTCCCGCTCCGCCTGATAAAAGGTCGTGCGTTGCTGGTCCTCGGCGGAAAGGGCGAGGCGCTCGAAAGCCGGACAATCTCGTACGGTCGCGGCCCAGTCCGCAATATCACCCGGCGGCTCAATCACCAACACCTGTGGAAGGAGATCGCGCACCTGCTCCCGCTCCACAGGATTATCGTCGAGAAAGGCCATGGCGTCGATTCCGACGTTAAGCTCGGATGCAATTGCGCGAAGGTTCCCCGCCTTATCCTCCCAATTAATCCGCATGGCAGCAAAGTGCGAGGGTCGCAGCAACATGCCGGGATGGTTTTGCAGCACCGCCAGGGCGTCATTCCGATTGTTCTTGCTGCACACCGCCAGGAGGATGCCACGCTGGTACAAATCGAGCAGCGCCCGCTGCAACAACTGATAAGCGCTGCCCGGATACTCTGCCCCCAATTCAATTCCGTCCATTCCCTCTTCGCCGATTACGCCTCCCCAAAGCGTGTCATCCAGATCCACCGCCAACACCTTGACGCTTTTTCCGGAAAGCGGGACCAGAAACCTCAGCCATTCCCGGGTCAAATGAGCCAAATGCTCAGCCGCTATTGGCAGGCGCGAAGTTCTCCACTTGCGTTCATCATGCCATCTCACGCGGCCATGGCGCGCGATGAGCCCGTCGTAGTCCACCACATACACACCGCGATACTGCCCCGTTAGGCATCTCAGCTCACGATTGATGTCCTCGATCGCTGTGCTTTGTCCCTTGGCCGACTGAAAATCTAACACCCCAGCGCTGGGCCAGTTGGGTTGCTCCAGAGTGTGGATGAGCAAGTTCGCGTGACTGCGCTCCCGGAAAATATGGATCCATTGCCTGAAGCTCTCCACCACCCTGTGGAGTGCGGCAGCAACTGCCGCGGAATCGAGATCGGCGTATCCGGTCCATAAGTCGGGCGCAATGTCACGCGTCTGCACGGCCAGGATCGCGGTGTGTGGTGCGAAGCTGTAGAGGGCGCTCTGCGGATCCAGAATCTCCTGCGCATAGGCATTGAAATCCCCTACGTGTAGGGTGAGATCGATTCCACTGGCAAAACCTTCGGCGCGCAATAATGGCACCAAGGGCTCAACCGTAAACGAGCGTAGAATGGCAACCCGGTGCTCCACCATCGCAAGCTTTCCCACCAGCTTCTGCCAGCAGGAAACCGCAAACGCCGCAACCGCTAAACTGCTTTCTTTCCTCCATAAATCAGCCAGATCACGGGCCGCCCCATGGAAATCGCCCTTCGCAATCTCTTCCGTAACCTTCTGCCTTAGCTCCAACTATCACCTCTCCTGCCTGTCGCACCCTTACAGAATAAGGTGTGCCCGTTTTGAAGCCAATCCTCGTGCGTCCGTCCGCTACACCTAAGTTTGACATCGCAAAATAACCTCGTCAGGCTTTGGCCCTGCGAGCGCTTTTTGCTAGCTGAAGGAAGGCCATTATCCGGTCACGGTGCAGAAGGAGCAAGGTGGCGGCGTAAAGGATCGCTCCTCCCACGACCTCCAGAATCAAGCACAGCAATGTCGGCAGGTTGGAATGTCTTAGTTCCCACTTCAGGGCGAGCACTCCCAGACTCATCACCACCACGCCCTCGGCCGCTGGCCGCAGGGCGCGCAAATATTCCGCCGCATTCATCCCGACCATGCGAAATGTCTTCCAATACAACGGCAACGCAACCAGCGGATACGCTACCACCCAGCCCCAAGCGATTCCCGTAATCCCCCAGCGGCTGCCCACGTAGAAGGCACAAGGCAGAATGACCAGGGCGCGCAAATCATTCCACATCACGAAACGGGGATTGCCCATGGCCGTCAGCATTTTGGGCAAGAGCGCCACTACTGACCGAAAGGTCGTGTAAACGGCCAGAATTTCCAGTGCCGGCACCATCGGTTCCCACTTTCGACCCAAGGCGAATGGAACCAATTCCCGGGCCACCAGCGCCAACCCAAGGGTCGTGGGAAAAGTAGACAATGCCAGCGCTTCAGTAAGGGTCCGTAAATAGCGACGTAACGCGGCAGGTTCTTTTTGCACGGCGGCCAGATAAGACGGCACGATAGTGGTGACCAAGGAAGTCAGCTTTTCCAAAGGCACGTTGGCCAGGCTCCATGCCAATCCGTAGAAACCCAGCGCGGCTTGCCCCAGCACGCGCCCCGCTGTCACGTTGTCGAGCCTCTCGTATGCCGACCATGCAACCATCGAGACCAGAACGTGCCAGCCAAAGGTTAGCGGCTTTCGGATCGAATTAAGGTGCGGCACCGCATAACGGTGGGGTCGGAACATCAGCACCAGAAGGCTGCGCGAGGTGTATCCCGCCAGGTTGCCCAGCACCAGAGCCCAATATCCCATTCCCTTGTAGGCCAACACCAGAGTGACAATCGCCGACACAACGGACAGGACCGCTTCAAACGAGGCCAGCAGACGAAAGCGCATGTCCTTCGCCAGCAGGCCTTCCGACCCAGCTTTTGCGCCCAGCGGGATCAAGCCCAGACAGGTCACGATCACCACCGGGGCAAGGGCCGGGGTTCGAAAGAAAAGCGCCAGGGGTTTGGCCAGAGCTGCTCCCAGCCCAAAACACACAAAACCCAGGCACAGGCCAACCGAGTTGAGTTGCGAGATCTGTTCCTCGCTCAGGTCCCGCATGGTAATAACTGTCTGAGCGATCCCGAATTCTCCCAGGAAGCGCAGATAGGGCCATAAAATCACAGCCATGGCGGCAATCCCGAAATCTGCCGGGGACAAGAGACGAACGACGAGCAGGAAGGAAGCCCAGCTGACAAGCTGACTCGACCAGTTGGCTGCCGCTCGCCACGCCAGGCTGTCGGCCAGCGAATGATCCAGCCTCCGGTTCGGCGGAACGCCGCTCGGAACAACTGCCGCAGGAAGAGGTTCAGAATCGGGCGCGATCACCTCGCGAGGTTCCAAATCGATTCCTTTCACCGCAGTTCGACAATGAACACATCTGTTCGATAGAACTTTTTATTGGGCTGAAGTCCCAACTGGTCTTGCCAATCGGAGGTAAACATGAAGAAGCGCCCGTCCGGTGAGACATTCCCCCTGGGTTGAGACCAAAAGCCATTCCGGCCGGTGCTGTAGGTATGGGCGAAGCGCCATACCGTTGAACCTTTTCCATCCATTTCGATGCAATCGATTTCGTTCTCCCACGGACCGCTCACTACCAGCGGCGCGCGTGGAGTATTGGGATTTCCCTTGCGATAGGTGGAGAAGCAAGCCGGGTTACTGTCTTCCGGCCCCGATGAGTTCCACGAAATATGGTAGTCATACCAGCCGATGACCGACGGCGGATCGAGTATCTGCCGGGTCGCCTTGAGATCGTTTAGGGGACGTTCGGCCAGCTCAAGCGGATGCCTGCGATTGAAAGAGTTCACCAGATGCGCATATCCCATCGCATGGTGCCCCCAGCACTGATTTTCTTTGTTAGCGCATAGCGCGACATCCAAAGTGTCCACGTGCCAAAAAATGGGCCCTTGGCCACCGCCGCTGACTTCCACATATTCCCCCGACTTGGAAATGCGCGCATCATGGATACCGAAGCGGTAGGGTGCTGTGATCGAACCTTGCGGTCCCCACTTTCCCCCTATTTCACCGGTCTGTGTGTTGTACCAGCGGCATCCCTTGTCGCGATCGTATACGTAGACCAAATAATTCTTCCCTTGTTCGGGCCCAAATACCCCCATCAGCCGCTTGTCATCAGCGCTCACGGAGATATTTGTTCCCCAATCGTCGGCCTTCAGTGAAGTACAGCTTGTCGCATTATGAATGTCGCTGACCTTGCCTTGGGTCACGTCGTATTGCTGGAAGATTCCACTCCGTCCCCCGATTCCATAGAGGATGTCCGGCTGCCGGAAGCTGAACTGCGCGCCTTTCCAACCCATCTTGAGCTTTTCAACCACGCGCGTTTTCATGCTGTTCGGGTCGAAATCAAACAGCCAAAGCGCGCCACCGTTGTTGGTTGCAAAGAAACGGGTGCTGTTCGTGTTCCAGGAATTCTGTTCAGCGGAGGCCGGCGTAAAAAAGGATATGTCCGGTCGTTGCGGATCAGTCCCTGCGTCCGTGGCGCGCGCGATTCGCGACCCAAATGTTGGGTCGGTGATGATCGATCCCGCCGGACCCAGCGTTGGCGGCATTGCCGTGTAAGTCTCGACCTTGCGGTCCGTGCGCGCGCAGTACGCCGGTGGCGAGCATCGTTGGTCCGTCGGCGCCGCCGCCGCGCCGGCAACCAGCAACATGCCGCAAGCAAAACCTGCCAACATCAGGCGATTTGTACCTGGCGTGCGTCTCAAGAAAGTCCTCTCTGGCCATCCATCTGCGCCGATTATTTCGCAGTCCGTTCCCGACCGCGACTCTTGGTCTCCACATTGCGGGCTACAAAAAAGGCCAGCTTTTCCATCATAGCGTAGGTTTGCCCGCTTTGCGGTTGCGAGGTTAGGCGCCTGGAATGGGCGAAAACCGCCAGCCAACCAGCATAGCTTGTATTAACCACGCCGGCCCGCTAGAGTTTTGTCGCCTCTACAATAAATGTGCGATTGGTCTGGGCGCCTTGCCGGGTGCAAGAAGAATGACTGAATCCGGCCCGGCGCAGCGCAAGCTTCATCCCCCGCTCAGTTTGAAAGGATTCGGTCCTGTGATTGAGGAACTTGCCGGTCTTCCCCGTACAATGAAAAAACACTCCATTCGCCAGAACGTAGAGCCGGAACAGCGTGGGAACGGGCTTGGGGATGGCATGATGGAGCAGTTCACCGATCGTAAATTCTGCCGAATGCAGGCTCAGCGATAGACGTCCTCCTGGAACGAGAATCCTGTGAAGCTCGGCCAACGTTTTCTGAATGTCCATATAGGGGAGCGCAACCGCAGAAATTACCCAATCAAAACTGGCCGTCGGAAAAGGTAGGCATTCACCTTTGGCCAGCACGTTGTGCCGCTCGGGGAACTGCCTCCTGGCCATTATCAAACGAGCGTGGTTGATGTCCACGCCTGTAACCTCATCCTCTGGCATAACTCCCCATTTACCCAAATCCCGGCCCGGTCCACATCCTAAGTCAAGAACTCGCATAGATTAAATTACCCCGGGCATTAATGGTCTCACGCTTAGGTAGTCTGTCTCTTAGACCGGACTGATCAAGAGTGTTTTGCCCCTGGCGCAGCGCACTTTGAGTCCGGTTAAGAATCTGAAGTTGTAACGTCGGCCGCGACCGCTACGTTCTCGCGACCACTTTCGCTGAGTTTGTACCCTAGCCTCTCCATAGTGGGGCCCCAGGCACGTTCGATCACACCCACTGAACTAGGCGGCAGTTCAGTTCGCCACCGGCCTGCCGTCGCCCCCCGTATGAACGGTTTGTCGCGGCGCGTGTTTCGCGTCAGTGCCCAGTTTTCGGCTTGGCGCTTCTCAAGCTGCCGCATGGTATCGGCGGAGCTGAGCTGTACGGCCCGCACCACTCGCTCCTGGCTTGCATCGATACCCAGAAACTTTGCTACCTTGGCCAACTCTTCTTCCGGACTCTCCAACATATCCTCATAGCGTAGCAGCAAGAAGTTTTCGCTTCCTTGCCGCATCGAGACCCAGCTCAGAACGTGGTCGCTCCAGGACGCCGCCCACGACCACTGCACGTCGAACTCGCCTGTTACAAAGCGCCGGATGAACTTCTCAACTTCGTAGCCATCCTCGATTCGGCGCAGCTTGATGGCATAGTGGTAGTAGGAAACCGCCACATCTCGCGGATCACGCACAATATAGATCACTTTGCGATACCGCGGATCGAAACATTCGTGACTCTTCAGCAGGCGCGCTCTTGGCATCCCTCGCAGCACCCGGTCTGGGAACAGATAGATTTCTGGAATCCGCGATTCCACGTTGGCAAAAGTCACCGGCGCATCTTGATACACCAGATTACCGACCAGAAAACGCGTCCAGGTGTTTCCTGAGCGGGGATAGGAGATGATAAAAGTATCGTCCGGAAACACAGTCAACGCCCGGCCCGCTGGCTTCCTGCCGGTCAACACTCTGCCAGCCTCTAGCAAGGTCCGAAGGATTCGCCCCTCATTCTTCACTGTAACTCCAGTCACTGTTCGATGGACCCCGTATTATACCCACCTGCGCTCATCGGGGTCCCTCGTCCGCTCGTTACCAAAATGCCTTCACCAGATTGCGAATACACTGATCAAGCTCTTGATAGCAGCGACGGACTTCTGCCTCGTCACCCCAGTACGGGTCGGGAATTTCTCTTTTCTGGCTATCCAAGGCGCATGCGCCCAGCAAGCGCACTTTTCTCCACATATCCGGGTGTCGCGCCAGGAGCTGGGCTTCATTTCGGAAATCCATGGCAAACACTATGTCGGCCTGCTCAAGCATCTCGCCGGTTACCGGTCTTGCCTGATGCCCCGCCAAGGAGATGCCGAACTCAAATGCCACTTTTACCGCTCGCGGATCTGCACCCTTCCCGGGGACTGCATTGAGTCCGGCAGAAATCACCTGGAATCCGCTCGCGCCCTCTCCAATGCCTTTGAGGAATAGCTGTTCACACATCGGGCTGCGCATGATGTTCCCATGGCAAACGAAGACGATCTTTCGCGCTTTTCTGGGGATCCTGCCATCCCGCAGGCGCGATGCGCGCAACAGACCCATAAAAACGCGGGCCGCGCGTTCGCGACGCCCAGGTTGGCCGCCGCTTCCTGGCGATGGATCGGAGCGCACGGGGAAAAGTCGGGTGCGCAACCATCGCAGATCGGAGCGCGCTATCTCGCCTAAAGCTTGCGCCATTTCCTGGATCGCCGGCAGAGGGTCCGATGCCGTCCACAGCGCATCCCGCACCGAGGGAGCGAAATCCGCACCGCTGTGCCACAAATCGTCGCGCAGCCGCGCTCCCTTCGCGCCCGGCTTTACTGCACCGGCCGCAACTCCGTGCAGACGCCGCACGTAGCCCGCCGACCATCTCCAGCAGGCTCCTACTTCGTAGTGGGGTGGAACTCGCGGAGTTTCCCCATGGGCGATCTGCCAAACATACAAGGGAAAATCGATCCCGGCCTGCACTGGAAGCGCGATCGTGCCCCAGAAGCGTCCGTTGACCTCCATCAGCACCGCTCGCCCGCTCTCTGGGTCGACCTTGAACTCCACCATGGCTACGCCTTCCCACTCCAACGCATCGAGAAGGCGGCGCGCTTGCTCCACCAGGGCCGCGTCGGGGGCTTCAGAAACCGCCACCACCGACACCCCACCGCTATACGGAAATTCTTTGCGCCGCCGATGCTGAAAAGTCGCAATGCAATGACCTCCATGCCGGAGCAACTCGATCCCGATTCCTTCGCCCGCAACCAAGCGCTGCAACAGCATGGGCGGCAGGCCTTTATGCCGGCTCACGAAGGCGTGTAACTCGGCAAGGCTGTTAAATCTGGTCACCTTCAGGGATGATTCCCGGTACTTCGTCTGTGGCTTTGCGATCAACGGAAAGTTTAGCTTGCGCGCCGCTTCTTCCAACCCACTGGCGTTGTCCACGCGCAGGGTCTCCGGCACTGCGATCTGACATTTGCACCCAAGGTCGAGCGTGAGGCCCTTATCCAGCACCTGATTGACGATCGGCGGCGGAGGACATGCAATAGCTAGCTTGCCGGCTAACTCGTAATAATGGCGCGTCACAGCCGCCAGAGCCGTGTCATTGGTGGGAACCAGCAGATCCGGCCGCCAGCGGTCAATGAGCTCCCTTAGCGCGCGGAGAAATTCATCTGGCTCCTCCTCTGCGTCCGGAATCCTCCAGCATTCCTCGATCGCCGCACTATGGAGCCGCGGCTCTCGTGAGCTGGCGGTAACGATCATTACGGGCAACCGATTTCGGCGGAGCGAGCGGGCGATGGGCAGGGCGATTCGCGGCGCTGCTCCGAGCACTAGGACAGGATGCCTCATGAAGTTCGCGGCTGACCGCCGAGCATCCTCTTGATGAGCGGTTTGGCGCGAAACTGCCACGCGTGCAGAATTCTTCCCAGGGAATTGTTCTGGAAGATCAGGAGCATGCGAGCTGGGCGTACGTCAGAGGTCCACTTCATCTTCCATTCGTCGTCGGATCCCGTGATGTCGTACTCGGAAATTCCGCGCTCCAGGCAATCCTGCAGAATTTGGCTGACAATCAGGTGGCCTCCCATCCAGTCTTTCCGGCTCTCATCGAACGCCACCTTAGGCGAGAAATACCTCCCCGCGTAGCTAAGCCCGAAGTGTCCAGCCAGCACACCATCACCGCACTCGAGTAGATAGAGACAAAGATACCCGAAGCGTTCGGCTTGTCCTGCCACCTCATCGAAAAACTGCCGGCTCTCGGCGCTGCTGGAAATGGCGCTACCCTCGCGCCCTTTCCAGCCCTGGGCCTCAAGCTCGTAAAAGCGCTTGAGGGCGTCCGGGTCTGCCTGTTCGATCCGCCTCAGTCGCAAGCCTTGCCCGCCTACATCTCGCGCCACCTGCCGTAGCTTGGTACGCAGGCGGGCGTTGCGCGGAAGTTTCGCGAGGATCGCCGGATCATTGCCCAGCGCAACGTACGGCGAGGCGTGCAGCGGCACACTCGCAGTGGGATATCCTTCCGACGCCGCCAACTCCAGCAACCTTTCCACAGCTGCCCCGGGAAGCACATTGCGAAATTCCAGAATCTGCCAATCCCGCTGGAAACAGAGTTCCCGCCACACCGCAGCAATCGCCGTCTCGCGCTCGCCTGCCGCGCAGGTCATGTCAAATCGGAAGGCATGTCCTTTCACGGGCGAACGTAGCTTCATGCAGGGAAGCCCACAAAACGATTCGCGGACCGCCACCAAAGGCAGCACCGCTTGCAAGTCATCGCCCCTTCGAACTGTAACCAGATGTACCTTCGCTCGCGGCAGAAACGCCCGCACATACGCGCGGATCCATTCCGGCCGGTAGAAGGGCTGCACGCCTTCCCCATGCGCACACAGGCCTCTCCATTCATCGGCCACGCCGTCGATGATGGAGAAATCGCCCTGCTTCGCGCTCGCCGTCAAAGCAGGTGCGAGTTCCAAATTCCCCGACAGCCCATGATTGGCATTTCCTGTCAGACCGCCCTCCCAGAGATTGAGCGAAGATTGCGCGCGGGCGCCCCGGTCATCAAAAAGACCTTGGATTCGCGTAGCCGCAGCCACCCTCCAGCTACGGCCCCAGTTTACAGGCCACGAGGCTTCGGGAATACCTGTCAAACGTAACTAGGAGTTGCCACAGCAGGCTTTCTTCCTGGGAAGGGCAACAACGCCTCCGTTTCCTGCTCGCCTTCTGTATCTATACGACTTCGGGAGTTTCCGGCTTGGCCTGTCCCGGGGCTAGCTCAAGCCTCGAACCGGCGCGGCTCTTGTATCGCAGCGCCAGGAATGGCTTCTCAATCGCGAAGTACGAAATCAAGGCCAGTAGAAATGCCCCCAAAACGTTCGCCGGAAATCGGTTCCAAAAGTGGTGGGCACTGTGGTCGAAGAAGGGTTGTTGCCAAAGATATAAGGAATAACTGAGCACACCCACAAAGGCCAGCGGCTTCCAGTTCAGGATCTTCCCCACCCAATCCGCGTCCGGGAACCGCGTCCATCGGTCGATGCAGACTGCGACCGATAAGTTAAACAGTGGAATCCCGATCAGCCATTTGACTTCGGGGTGAGCGTACAAAACCACCGCCAACGCGGTTAGCGCTGGCACCAGCCAGAACCGCCAGGAACTGATCCACTGCCGGTAACGCTCCTGGGCCCACAACCACCCCCTCAATCCGGCCAGCAGGCATCCCGTCGCGATACAGTCGGCGATCGTATGAAACTCCTCGGTAATTCCTAGCCGGTGTGAGGGCAACAACTTTGCTTGCGCGATACGAATTATCGGCACCAGAAGCAGCAGTGCACCCGCCCCTTGGAACGCCCGCCGCCAGCCCACGAGAATGATGGAGAGCGGCCATAAAGCATAAAACTGTTCTTCCACCGCCAGCGACCACAAGTGTCCGAGATACCACGCTCGGTTGACTACGTAGTTGATCGTGTAGGTTGCCGCATAGACAAGGTCGCGGGCGGGAATCGCAAGCACGCCGGTCACCGTGAGCAGCAGCATCACCAGCCAATAGCTGTAGAACGCCGGGAAGATCCGCAACACCCGCCGCCGGTAGAAACCTTTGAGGGAAATTCTTCCCGTCGCCTTCTGCTCGTTCAGAAGCAGCTGGGTGATCAGGAAGCCCGAAATGATGAAGAAAACCCGTACCCCTGATTCGGCCAGCCCCAGGCTCGCGTGGTGAATAGGGAAACCTCTGGTCCCCACCGCATGGCCATACAGCACCATCAGGATAGATAGGGCCCGCAAACCGTCCAGAGAGGGAATGCGCCGGTCCACGTTGAACTCAGTTCCGCACGCGCAGCCGAACGCCGATCCTTCGCGCCGGGGCGTCCATTATACCCTTGCCGCAAATTGCTGATCCCCCGGCGCGTTCTCTCAGAGTGACGGGGCAGTATCTCCGGGTTCGGAGTTACCCGGGAGATTTTCCGGATTCTCCAGTTCCAAAGCCGACAGGTTCGCCAGTCTCCCCGCTGCCGTTCTCGTTTTCAGCCACAGTTTGGTCTCGAACAGAGCTTGATAAAACCACCGCCTTGCCGGATTGCCCAAATCCCTCAGGCTTCCATGTCGAGGAGTGGTCGGCACATAACCGAATTCCCGCAGCGTGTCCCTGATCGCACTTTCGATTGCCACCAGTTCTGCCGCCGAAAGTCTGCCCTGCCACCGGTTCACCGGGCTCTGCTGCTGTTCCTCCCCGCGGAATGAGGAGTTGGATTCACTCAGCCGGCCAAGCCGCACCCCTTGAATGCGATCGTAGTCCAGCTCCTGGTCCAGAAACTCAGACAGCTTGGAGAGCGTCCGCTTTGGATCCGCGACCAGATCCTCGTAGTGGATCTCAAGATAGTCGGCCGGAAACCGGCTCCCATGTTGCCGCCCCTTGCTCACCATCCATGCCCAGTAAATCCCCGTTGAAACCAGGCTTCTTGAATGCCGGTCCCAAGGCAAGGGCCGGAATCCGTCCATCTTTTTCAAAGACAGCGCAATATCTCTTCCGTCGCGGACAATGTGAATGAACAGTGCTTCCGGGATGTCCCTCTTCACTCGCGGCAGATGCAGTAGGCTATCGGGGTCGTAAACCGCCCAGCGGGCAACGTTTTGCTGGCGCGCGATTCTGTTCATGACAATGCGAATGAAGTCCCCTCCATTCTCGCAGTTGGCCATGACTTCCGCGCTCAACTCCTCCGCATTCAGCCCGGAGCGACGAAATCCTTTGCTGCGAAGCCAGGCCTCCAGCGCTCGCTTGCGGTTCTCCACCCGCTCAAAGCCGCCGAAGCGGGGTATCAGGATTTTGTGCACCGGAAGATAGCCCCGATACACTGCGAAACCGCCGGCCGAGAGCAGCGTGTCGTAGAGCAGGTTTGTTCCCGACCGATGACATCCCATCACGAAGACTGGACTGGTTTTCCGGTCAGTGCTCATCTGGCTTAGGCAAAAGCGCCCCAAACATACCTCTCACTAAGTTTAGCATCGGCTCATTCAGACGCGGCCCGCCAGCTTACTCCCCATCCGCCTCGGCTACGTTCAGCCCATGCGTCCTCTTCCTCGTGCTTGACGTTCCAGGAAAGTTCATGGGAACATCCCACGCGATCGCATAAACACAGAGAGGGAGATGCCCTATACCGACCAGGAACGTGACGAGATCGAGCGGAGCGCCCTGGAAGCCGCTCACTTGCAGCAGTCCTTCACTCCGAACCGCAAGAACATCGAGCGTTATCTGAATCCTCCCGCCGATGCGGCTTTTGCCCTGGAATACGCCTTCCACCTTCTCGGGGACATCCGTGGTCGCAAGGTTCTGGATTACGGCTGCGGATCCGGGGCCGATGCGGTCCTGCTGGCAGCCCGCGGCGCCTCGGTCATCGGCGTGGATATTTCACCTGACCTGATTGAGATTGCGCGCAAGCGGGCCTCGACTTACGGTTTTGCCATCGAATTCAAGGCGGCTTCCGCTTATGATCTCGGCTTGCCCGGCAATTCGGTCGATCTGGTCTTCTCCCACGCTATTCTGCATCACCTCGATCTTCCCGCAGCCCGGCGCGAGGTCCAGCGTGTCCTAAAGCCCGGCGGTGCGCTGATCATCCTCGAACCCGTGCGCGATTCCGATTTTGTCGCCCGCGTTCGTCGTCGGATTCCCTTTCGGCGCGCCTTCGTCTCCCAGCACGAAGCCCCGCTGAAAGCCGGGCAACTTGATGTCTTTTGCGCCGGTATGGACTGCGAAGCCCGCCGCCGTTTTCGACTGCCCCTGTTGGCCTTGGCCCAACTGTTCGGTCCCGGCCTGGGCCGTCCCGCGCAGCGCCTCGATCGATTGCTGCTGCAGACGTTCCCCTCCCTTGCCTTCTACGCCACCAACGAGGTGCGTAAGCTCCGAATGCCTCCGGCCCCCACCGCGAGTGACCGCTCAGTTGTGCGGGAATAGCATTTTTTTCGTGAAGTCACAACTTCCCACCGCGTCACTTCTGTTTCCCGATGCCGTAATTCAGAGCAATCATTGACTTTCAGTCCACGGGTCTAGACCCTTGGTTATCTGTTGGCCTCGCTACTCCCTCGTTACAGTCCAGTTAGGACTCGGAAAGATTGGTCCCTCAAATTTTCCCGAGGTGTAGTAATGGCGAAAAATCCCCTTCCCCGCCGCCGGCTTCACAGCTTTCATTGGCTTCGTCTTGTCGCTGTCACCCTGTTCTCGACACTTGTTCTTGGGTTGATCGGCTGCGCTCGCTCCTTGTCAGGGTTTGCTCCTGGACCCAGTTCATCCTCCAAGTTTTACTGGCAGGAGCCGGGAACCGACCCGCCCACCAGTCTGGCGATCACGCCGGTAAACTCCACCATCAGCTCTGGGCAGCAGATCGCCTTCAAAGCCATCATGTTCGGCGGCCCGAATACCCACGTCACCTGGGCCAGCAGTGAGGGCAGCATCTCGGCCCAAGGCGTCTTTACTGCGCCCTCTGTCCTAAGCCCCAAGCTCGTCACCATCACTGCTTGGGAACTCGGATCCCATTTCTCAACGCAGGGCACCACCACCATTACAGTTGTGCCAGGCCTCACTAGCGCAAGTAAGGTGACGATTACGACTCAAGCGCTTCCCAGAGGCGTTAGCGGTGTGCCTTATAGCGCGGCTGTCTCCGCCAAGGGCGGACAACCCCCCTATACTTGGAGCCTTGCCTCCGGTACGTTTCCAAGTGGCATCACCTTCAGCTCCAACTCCGGCATGATCGAGGGATCGCCCACCCAAGCTGGGACCTTCGCGCTGGGACTGAAGGTAGTCGACGCGCTCGGTTCCGCCGCCACTCAGGAATTTGGCTTGACCGTAGCCAACGCCAGCACAGGCAGCACTTGTGGCCCTCCGGCATACCCATGCTCGCGCACCGATCTCGATCTCGTTCCCTTGCCCAGTCCGATCCCCAGTGTGGGAAATTTGACAGGCGCTAATAGCGGCATCACCGACCCGGATTTTCACAATCCCATCGAGCGTCTCACGGATGCGAACACCAATCCGAATGCGCCCAATATCACGTTTGTTGCCGCTGCCGGAGGCAGCTCCAACGCCAACACTTGGAACGTCGATTCCAGCCTGATTTTTCTCCAGGATACGAACGGAACCGGCTATCCCATGACCTTCGATCCCACGACGCTCCACGCCGCTCGTATGTTTGTCTCTGCGTTCCCCAAAACCGGTGGAATGACGATTCCGAACAACCATTTTTCCTGGAGCCGGGTGAATCCTAACTTCCTGTACGTTCTGGCCAGCACGCAGATTCTCCTGTACGACTTCACCAACCGTACCGTTCCCCCAACGCCGCAGCTGGTTTACGATTTCACTTCCAGTCCCAATTGCCTTCCCTCCGGCTTCCGGCCTACGTGGCAGGATTTCGGTGGTATCAGCGCTGGCGACAGCGAGTTTGCAGAAGGCCTTTCCAACACCGGCCAACAGGGTACCGGTACCTTCATGGCCGTCTACACGGTGGGTCAAGGCTGCACGGTGGTCAATACCCAGACCGGCCAAGTGACCTCTGATTGGGGGCAGACCGGCATCATTTCTACTCCGGAAAGGTTTACCCTGCATGACGCCTTTCTCACCAAGAGCAGCGGATGGGCCATTCTTGGTTTCACCAACTGTCTTTCCTCTGCTTGCTCCTCAGGACCCTACTTCTGGCAGGTCGGCACCACCACTGTGACTCCTTGCGGCGCGGGCGGGGCGGTTGA
>Ga0335081_10003292_pt1 | contig 25389 bp, 21 predicted proteins | sample Lox_Sample_35_FD_206713 | JGI IMG/M metagenome (GOLD analysis project Ga0335081, IMG submission 206713) | Soil microbial communities from Loxahatchee National Wildlife Refuge, Florida, United States - Lox_Sample_3.5 | ecosystem: Environmental > Terrestrial > Soil > Wetlands | place: USA...
CATTGGCCGCGGTTAATCCTGCTGGACCGGCACCGACAATGGCGACCTTCTTTCCCGTTCCGCTGGTATCCGGAGCTTTCTGGACACCTGACACATGCATCTTCTGGATCTCTTCGGGATGGGCGAATGCCCAGTCGCTTACGAATCGTTTGAAATGCATGATATTGACGGGTTCGCTCCCTGCCTCCTTGCGAGTGCAAGCTTCCTCGCAGCGATGGTTGCATACACGGCCGCATACCGAAGGGAAGGGGTTGTCTTCTTTGATGGTGCGATAGGCATCGGCAAAACGTTTCTCACGGACGAGCGCGACGTAGCCCATGGCGCGCTGCTCAATCGGACAGGCATTACGGCATGGAGCCTCCCCCCGTTTTTCGATGGCAAAGGCATTCGGGATGGCTTGCGGATATCTCTTGTAGATCGCCTTGCGCGTGGAGAGCAGGGCGTTAAACTCATCGGGGCGGATGATAGGACAGGCTGCTGCGCAGTCACCGCAGCCCGTGCATTTGCCGGTGTCGACGAAACGGGCATGTCTACGGAGGTGGACCGTAAAATTTCCCGGTTCTCCTGAAATGCCTTCTACATCGGTGGCCGTCAGGATGCCAATGTTGAGATGACGGCCTGCCTCCACCAGTTTGGGGGAGATGATACACATCGAGCAATCATTGGTGGGGAAGGTCTTATCGAGTTGGGCCATCACCCCGCCGATTGCGGGCGACGACTCGACAAGGTATACATAATAGCCAGATTCTGCGAGATCAAGGGACGCTTGGATTCCTGCGATCCCGCCGCCAACCACCATCACAGCTCCTACCTTATCTCCGACTTTGTCTTGCATTTGGGTTCCTGTCATTCCTGACTCCGCCAGCCTTTCATTGGATCGTTTTAAATTCCAAACTCCAAATAAATCCACTCCAAATAAATCCCGGTTTTCAATATCAGAATTCGAAACTTTCTCGTTCAGCAGATTCGTATTTCAAACATCGGTGCTTGCCGTTTGAAATTTTATCCACTCGATTACATTAGCCCTTTCGCGCTCACTAGGTTAACTGGGTTCGTGAGATGCCGGCCCAGCCATTTCTTGACGTCCTTATGACCCAAGGCCAATCCCATCAACTCTGTAAAATAGAGAATGGGAAGGTCGTATTTCTCCCCGGACTCCTTTTCAAATTCCTCCTGGCGCATATCCAGATTGGCCTGACACATCGGACAGCCCGTGACCAGACAGTCCGCCTCCGCCTCCTTTGCCATCGACAGCAGGCGCTCCCCCAATTTCCTGACGATATCCGTCCGCGTCATCACCAGGCTGGCCCCACAACAGTCCGTCTTGTATGACCATTGGACCGGCTCGGCACCCAGAGCTTCCATCAAACGATCCATGTGCTGAGGGTTCTCGTAGTCACGAATCCCGGTCAGCTTGGGAGGCCGAACCGTAAGACACCCATAGTAACAAACGACCTTGAGCCCCGTGAGGGGCTTCACTCGCTTCTTCTTCACCTCGTCCAAGATAGCTTCCTCGCAGAAGTAATCCAACGAGTAACGGATCGGAACGTTTCCCTGATACGGGAACCGGACTTTCTTGGAATGCTCCTTGACCTCATGTTCAGCTACCTTGAATCGGCTGTAGCACGCCACACACGGGACCAGCAGCTCCCGGTTGCTCTTCTCCGCAATGGCAAGGTTGCGAGCGGCGAGATCGACGGCGAGCGCCTCATCCGTACAGTGCGCAGAACTGGCGCCGCAACAGGTCCAGTCCTCCAGCTCACGAGCCTGGATATCGAGCAGGCTCAAGACGCCTCGAATCGAATCGTCATATTCCCTGGCCGTCCCATGCAGAGAGCATCCAGGATAGTAAGAGACCTCTTTCATTTTTATCTCCTTCAGCGATTCAAATCCCAATCTCCAAATTCCAAATCCCAAATAAATTACAATAACCAATGTCCAAATGACCCAAACCACACATTTCGGTCATTTGGAGCTTTGGTCATTGTTTGGGGTTTGGTGCTTGGGATTTGGTGCTTTATTATCTCGCCCCCTTCTCAAAAGCGTTGAAAATCTCCTTGATCTCTTTTCCCCCGCCAAATTTCGACGGGAAAAGCTTAATCTTCCCCTTGCGGTACATCTTCAACCCCAAAGCAGCATCCTTAAAAAAGTCTCTCGTCTTGGATTTAAACTGGAGGATGAGGCTGAGCTCGTGAATCCGGCCTTTGGATTTGATCGTATCCAGAAAAGCGGAGTGGAAGATGGGAATATCCTTTTCGCCGGATTTGAATTCGGAGTGCATGGCCAGGGTTCTTAGCGTATCCATGATCTTGGCGATATCGATGTTATTCGGGCATCGCACGCTGCACGAATAACAGGAAGCGCAGATCCAGATCGTTTTGGAAGAGAGGACCTTTTCCCGGTGGCCGTACTGAATATGACGGAGGACCTGATTGGGGAGGATATCCATGGCGAAGGCGACCGGACAGCCCGCGGAGCACTTCTGGCATTGATAACAGGCCTGCAGAGTCTCACCGCTGGCCCGAGCCACTTCTGACAGGAAAGAGTTCCCCTTCTGGTTTGTCTGTACGTTTGGTTCCATCATTTACCTCTTGATCTTCTGCTGAGGGATCTTCCCGGATAGCTTGAGTTCGTTGCTGAATGGGAAGTTCAATCGTAAACGTTGTTCCTTGCCCCACCTGGCTCTTTACGCCGATCTTCCCTCCATGATCCTCGACGATTCCGTAGGAGGTGGCGAGGCCCAAACCGGTTCCTTTTCCCACCTCCTTTGTGGTGAAGAAGGGATCAAAGATTCGGGTGAGGTTCTCTGGGGGGATGCCCTCGCCAGTATCTGTAAACTCCACGAAGACGGTCTTTCGATCTGGGGCATGGGAGGTGGTAATTGCCAGTGTCCCATTGCCGTGCATCGCCTCCGCGGCATTCACAATGATATTCATGAAGACCTGCTTCAGTTGGCCGGCATTTGCCTGGACAAAGGGGAGGAAGGAATCGAGTTTCTTCACAATCTGGATGTTATGGAACAGAGCCTGATTGACTAAGAAGAAGAGGCCGTCATTGATGGCCCGGTTGATATCCGTGGGCTCCATCTTCGGTTCGCTCTGGCGGGCGAATTCAAGCAGGCTCTTCACAATCTCCTTGCAACGACCAGCTTCCTGAACGATTCGAACCAAATCTCCCCGACGCGGATCGTCCTGGGAGAGATCCTCCATCATCAGACTAGAGTAAATCAGAATTCCACCTAAAGGATTGTTGATCTCATGGGCAATTCCTGCAGCCAATTTCCCGAGCGAGGCCATCTTCTCAGAGCTGACTAATTGAAGGTGAGTCTCCTGAAGTTTCTTCTCCATGTTCAGACGGGGTCTCAGATCCGTAAAAATACCCACGCTTGCGATTTCCTGGCCATTCCCATTATAGATGAGGGCGGCGGAGAGTTGGATGGGAATTTCTTCCCCAAACTTATTGACGGCGTCCATTTCGGTAGGAATAAATTTTCCGACCCCCCCATATTCCTGGCTTCGGAGTTTCTTCATAATCTCCTTTGCCACGCCCTGACGGTAGATTTTTGTGATGTGGAGTTTTCCAATCACCTCCTCTGCTTTGTACCCGGTCAGCGCCTCCGCCCCTCTGTTAAAGATGAAGATGTTGCCCTTCATGTCCGCCGCAATGATTCCATCCACAGAACTTTCGATCAGGTTCATGAAGAATTCGTTTGCCTCGCGAAGTTGATTCTCGATCCGTTTCCTCTCGGAGATTTCTAAATTAATGCCTTGATAGCCAACGACCTCTCCCTTTTCATTCTTAATAGGGTGGGAGGTCAACAAGACAGTAATCTTGTCCCCGTTCTTCTTCCTGAATTCCACCTCCATGTCTTTGACATGGCCTTCTCTTTCGATCCTCTCCTGAAAGACCCTCCGATCATCGGGGTTCACGTAGAGATCCTTGATGATATCCATTTTGAGAAATTCTTCTTTGGCGGGGTATCCCAACATATCGAGAAGGGCTTGGTTACAGTCCAAAAACTTGCCCTCTTTCGAGCTGATGAAGAGGCCGTGTCTTACCCTTTCGAAAAGATTTCTGAGCTTTTCCTCAGAGTCCTTGATATGGCTTTCAAATTTTTTTCGTTCTGTGATGTCCCGGATATAAGCATAGGTCTTGACTTCTCCGGTATCCGACTCGGCCAAAGCAATACAAACCTCCGCATCCTTCACACCGCCTTCAGAGGTCAGGATACTCATTTCGGTGCAGAGCTTCTCACCTATTCCCACACCGCGAGTGACCGTCCCTTCAAGGAATTGTTTGTCCTCTTTACCAATGACTGAGAAGAAATTTCTTCCGATTAACTCTTCCTTGGGAACTCCGGTGATTTCGGATGCCATCCGATTGGCGAAAATGATCTTGAACGCCTGATCGAAAACCAGGATTCCATCGTCACCCATCTCTGCGATTTTCTCAAATTGTTGATGGGCTTCCAGGACCCTTCGTTCCATTCCTTTCGACTCGGCAATATCTCGGAGATAGGCGTACCCTTTCCGGGCTCCAAGAGGCGTTTCCGCCAAGGCGATACAAATTTCAGCCTCTTTGATGCCCCCGTTCAGAGTGGACAGCTCGACCTCGACACATGTTTTCTCTCCATAACGCTCAGGATGGATGAAGAGGTCTTCGAGAACAGAGTGATGAGGTTTGGCTAAAAGGGAAAGGATGGACATCCTTAACAACTCTTTGTTCGAATATCCGGTGATCTCAGAGGCCATCCGATTTGCGAATTCGATCCGATGACGTTCGTCAAATACTAAGATCCCATCATTGCCCAATTCGGCAATGGATTGAAATATGTCCGCCCCCACTTCCTTCTTTTTAACAAGGACAAGTGGTTCAACCGTTTTCTTTCTCTTTGTTGGAGGCGTTGGTTTTTTTGCGGCCATATTCATCCCGAGGTGCTCTATCCCCTTAGGGTTGACAAGAAAACCTGGCATCGCTCCGGTCACCACCCCTTTCCTAACGCTTCCTGCTTGAAGGGGAGGGTGGGGGGCTGAGTGTGCATTCTACAGTCCTGCATGATCCAGAAGCGGGGGGATTTGCTTTTCCCATCCTATAGGGATGATCAGGACCCCCTGGCAAAGCGGCTTCAACGCCTTGATCAGACTCCCTGCGATCTCGATGCTTGCCTTTTGTTTATCGGAAGCCTTCATCAATTGATCGATGATCGAGTCAGGAATCGAAGCTCCCTCCACATGCTTGTTCATGTATCGGGCCATCCCGACTGATTTGAGCAAGGTGACGCCCGCGATGATCGGGACTTTGAAGTGCGCCACTTTCCTGATGAAGGGTTCGAAAATGCCCACATCGTAGATCGAATCCGTGAAGAAGAAATCGACCCCCAGGCGAATTTTCTTTTCCATGTCCGTGACCTCCAAATCAAGCGCATGCCCTTTGGCGGCTGCATTGATCTGGGTGCCTACGCAAAACTGCGGTTTTCCTTGGAGGTCATTTCCTGTGAGGTCGTAGCCCTCCTGGAGGCGCTTGGCGGCACCGAGGAGACCCATGACGTCAAGATCGAAGACCGCTTTGGCCTCGAAATGATCTCCCACGGAGGGATGGGCGCCTTGGACGAGTAAGATGTTCTTGAGGCCCAAAGCCGAGGCGTTTAAGAGCTCGGATTGGAGTGCCAATCGGTTTCGATCGCTGCAGGATAAATTGTAGATTACCTCCATTCCCCTTGCCTTCAACAGGGTGCATGCCGAAAGGGATCCCAGCCTCATAATCGCATTCTGGAGGTCCGGCACGTTAATCGCGTCCACGCGCCCCTTGAGGAGTTCCGCATATTCATAAAGCTCAGAGAGCTCGTTTCCCTTAGGGGGCTGGAATTCCACAGCGACTGCAAATTTTCCCGAATCCAATCGTTCCTTGAATGTCATGGGCTTTCTCCTCTCTCCCACCTTGAAGGAGATGATGATCCGGTCCTCTCGAGAGGCGCGAGACGATTACATTCTAACTGATGCCTCATGCGAAAGACGGATAGGGTAGAGGCGGGAATCTTCTCGAGACGAGAGTTCCCCCTTCTCTACCGCGGATACTCTAATTTTATGAATCGATTGCCCAAAAGAACGGATATTTTTAAGGGCATAGGAAATAAAGTCTAAGAAATTATAAAACCTCGGGGAAAAACCTGTCAAGCTCCATCAAGAATTGACACACATCCCTGAAACAGAGAGAACTCTTTCAAAGGAAAGGGCTCCCCTGTTCAATCATACATCTCATTTTGCATATCTTTTCTTATAGGCTTCCTGAACCAGGGTTCCCTGGGTTTGATTTCGCCATTCCCTTGCGGGTTTGAACTTCAGGATGTTGTCGAGCCTGTTCTGCTCCTTCAGGCGCTTGTGAATCTCGAACCAGGCACACGGGGTATCCTTGCTCACTTCACACTTGCCCTCTCGGGAGGTCCCGCCACAGGGCCCGTTGAAGAGGCTCTTGGCGCATCTTGTCACGGGACAGATTCCTCCTGTCTCTCCCAAAACACACTCTCGGCAGGTGCGGCAATTTTCCTCAAACCACCCGATATCCCGGTCCACGCCGACGAAAACGGTATTGAGAGCGGGAAACACCGGTCTTTGAGGATATCGGTCGGCAAGGAACTGGACGCCGGCGCCGCAAGCCATGGAAAGCAGGGCATCATAACCCTTTGCGATCTCATCCATCTCCGGATAGAAATCGGCATTGCACTGTCGCTCGATGGTAAACCCATCCGCCTGCATTGAGACACCTTCTTGCTTGCAGGCGCTCTGGAGCTCTTCATTCAAGGCAGCGACTTCCTTTTGACCGCCCGCCATGCAGATGGAGGTGCAGCCTCCACAGCCCACGCTCAGAATCTTCTTGAAGCCCTTCACCATCTCTTTGATCTCATCAAGAGGCTTTCTTTCCGCAACAATCATTTTCTTCCTCCAGCTTCGCTAACGCTGATTACACCGATTCAAGAAGCGAGGTTCCGCCAATTCTTTTAAAATCTGTGTAATCTTGTTTGGTAATCTTTGCAATCATTTATTTATTCGGACATGACATTCCCCGCAAAAACGGGGGCCTGTCTTCTTCTTTTCTTTCCAATCCTTCCGATGGCAGCCGATACACTCGTCATGAAAAGCCTGTTCCAGATTGAGCCGAGACTTCGGACCATGGCAGGCAGAGCAGCGAATGCCCTCCTTTCCTTCTTCCAGGGTCCCCTCGTCCAGGACGTTCTTCCCGTTTTTATAAACATGGTGGCAGTCTTTGCAAGAGAGTCCGGCTTCCACATGACGGTTATGAGGAAAAGTCACCGCGGGTCGCGTTTTTTCTCCCGGGACGTTCGAACGGCCGAGTACGATCTTGTCCGGTTGTGCGAGGAGATACCACGCCCAGACTAAGATCAGAGCAGCAGCAAGCGTGATCAGCAGAGCCTTGCCGCCTGTCGTCTTCATACTCATTCTCCTTCGATACCCTTCTTTCCGCATTACAACCAACTCTCCGACGAGACCTCATCCAGCTGGGGATAGACATCCTGAGACCGAAGAATGCTTCGGGCAAAGGCGATCATGCTGGGAATATGTATCCCGATAGGACAATAGCAGCGGCCACAGAGCACGCAGTTTCTCCAAACGATTCCCTTCATCTCCGTCAAAAGCTTCCGGTCTACCTTCCCCCTTTTCCTATACAACTTGCCTAAAGAGTGGATCGCCTTATAGGACGGCATGTATTGGGGATCCCGATGATGCTCCATATATAAAAAACAGCTTTCCGCGCAGAGACTGCAATGAGCGCAATAGGACAAAAAGCGTTTCATTTTGCCCTTTTTTCTGTCGAGCATCTCTTTGATTTTATTCGTGTCAACCGGGCGTATCTCTTGATCAGACATATCCTTCTCTCCGTCGCAGGTTTCTTGTCGCTACCAGACCCTGCTCCCCCTTGCGAAACTGTATTCACTCCCGATGAAGAAACGATAAAGGAAGAAAAACAGCATGTGTCCGAGCTTCGTAAACGGGATGGTCACGAGCATCACTTCTCCCGCCAGGATGTGAAGCGTCATGACCGTATTGTAATCGAACCACTGGTGGTAAGCGAAATACCCTGTCAGGAAAGGGGCGACCGCAGTGAGCAAGATGAGATAATCGTAGAATGTTGAAATCGCACGGACTCGCGCCAAAAATAGGCGGCGCATCAGAAAGAATGCGACGCAGAGGATTACCACCAAGGCCAGCGTATCGGTAAAGGACTCGGGGAGACTCCAGAGGCTCAACCCGCAGGATTGATCCAGTAGGATGTTATGCCCGAGCAGAAACAAGGGTGCGGCGATCAGAAAGACATGAAACGCCGAGGTCACGACCGTCATCAGAGGATCCGTTTTCCACAAGGTTCCGTTGAGGGATACGAGACAAGAAGCGACCCATTGTCCCGCCGTCTTCTTTTGTGGCTTTATTTCCACAGGGGGGTAAGCCCATTCCTTTTTCCTGGTCAGTTTGAAAAATTGAAAAAAATGGAATATCAACCCAAGAATAAATATGAGGAAAGCGACCCAGATCAGCTGTCCCCGAACGAAATGGTCCATGAACCTCTCCTTCTTCTCCCTATCTCCCTATCTCCCTATCTCCCTATCGCCGATTATACCTGCGGTCTCGGGATCAACTTCGCTCTTTCGGCAATTTCCGGGACCTTGTGCTCCCATTCGATGGCCATCAGATGGATTCCGTGAACGCCCTTCATCTCTCTCAACTCTTCAATCTGTTCAACGCAGATCTTGATTCCCTCTTCAGAGCCTTTCTTCGCATTGACGACCCGCTCGATGATCTCATCCGGGATAATGATACCGGAGACATTCTTCGCCATATATCGAGCCATACCGCCTGATTTCAGCGGAGTGACCCCCGCCAGGATATGGACTTTTTCGGTCAGCCCCATGTCGTTGGCCTGATGGACCCATTCCCTGAACCTTTTCATGTCATAAATGCATTGCGTCTGGATAAAGTCCGCACCGGCATTGACCTTCTTGGCCAGACGATGGACCCGCCATTCAAAAGGCTCGGCAAAAGGGTTCGCCGCAGCGCCGATGAACATCTGCGGTGCCACATCAATCTCGTCATTATTGAGAAAACGCTTGTCATCCCGCATCTTCTTCACCATACCGATCAGCTGGATGGAGTCGATGTCGAAGACGCCTTTCGTTAGAGGATGGTTGCCAAACTGCTGGTGGTCGCCGGACAGGCAGAGCATGTTCCGAATACCGTGAGCATAGGCTCCGAGGATATCGCTCTGCATAGCGATGCGGTTCCGGTCGCGACAGACCATCTGGTAGTTGGGTTCTAAGCCTTCCTGAAGGGCGACCAGGGCAGCACCCCAGCTGGACATCCGCACGACCGCGGTCTGGTTGTCCGTGATGTTCACCGCATCCGTGATCCCTTTGAGATAGCCGGCTTTTTTCCGGATCGCCTCCACGTTGGCTCCCTGCGGAGGGCCGAGCTCTCCCGTAAAAGCAAAATGACCGGCTGCAAGAACTCTCTCAAGACGACTTCCTGATTTCATAGGCACTTCCTCATGGAATATGGATATTCTAGTGTGGCGCGTCCGACACTTCTTTACATTATTTCTCAGGCCGTCATCCCCGCCCCGAATTAAGCCACGGGGTAAACTCCCGCGGGAATCCAGTTGATACTCTGGGTCCCGATTTTCATCGGGACCCCTGGATTCCGGATCAAGTTCGGAATGACAAACAAAGTGAAGGAACTTTCCACGCGAGTTTGGTTATTACAGTTCCAGCCATGAATCGGAGTAAAGCGTTTTGGCAATCAAGACTCTGGTGGTCTTCGCATAATTGGCCTCTTCTTTACCCAGCTTCTTAAGGTCAATTTCCTCTCCATCCATGACGCGGTAGACGACTTTTCGGAGATCTTCTCGCGCCCCTGAAGCAAATTTCTTGAGGTCGTCGTCAAAGGCATCGACGATGGCAGAAGCCATCCCGTACCTTTCGAGCATCATCATATAGGTCTGATTGAGAACAGGCCTTAGGTGTTCCGGAGCTCCGTTGGAAACATTCGATAGTCCGCAGGTTGATCTCATCCCGGGCAGCACTTCCTGGAGGTCCTTGAACATCTTCATAAATTCGATGCAACTCGGGACCTGAACCTGGCTCTGGGGGCTGGTCACCGGAGTGACAATAGGATCCATCCAGACATCCTCCCCTGGGATCCCAAATTCCAAGCATTTTTGCATCAATTCAGCGGCGAGGACGCCCCTTTCATCAGCATCTCGGGGGAGGCCCGCGGGGCCCCAGAGAAGGGCGACGATTCCCGCGTTATATTTTTGCGCGATGGGGAATTTGGCATCCATGCTTTCCGGACGGGCCATGATCGAATTGATTACCGCCTTTCCCTTTTTGTTTTTATAAACTTTAAGCCCAGCCTCGATGGCCTCCGTATTGATGGTGTCAAGATAAAGAGGCGTATCGACCACCTCTTGGACGGCCTTAACGATCCATTCCATCAACTCTCCTCCACCCTTTCGGGCGGGTCCGAGGTTGATGTCGATAAAATCAACGCCTGCCTTGGTTTCAGCCAGGGCCAGTTCTTGGATAGGCTTGGGGTCTCTGTCCTTCATCGCTGCCCCAATCTTCTTCACCATCACATTAAGATTTTCTCCGATGCGTAACATGCGATCCTCCTTATTTAGAAAAAACGTGCCTGTGACCGTGTCTCGTGTCGTCAATTAAAAACACTAACGGACACGGAAAACGCCTGCCTGCCGGTAGGCAGGGACACGGACACGAACGTCTTATCCCATTTTCAAAAAGGCGGGTAGGTGAGCGGCCTCCCTCGGTCCGATCTTTACCTCCCAACCCTTTCCCAATTCTTCTTCAAGATCCCCGCTGACGGCTGCAACGGCTCCGGGGATGACCACCCGGCGGTGCTTGACTTTCTCGGTGATGCCGCTCTTCTTAACGAAGGCACCGATGGCATCGCCTACGAATTTCCCGGCCGCCCAGGCCGTGAGAACCGAAAGCCCCTCGGTATCCATCACCAAAAGCCAGCTTGCCACCCGGCTCGATTCAACCTCACCCGAGACGATGAAATAGGTCAGGGAGAAGTTGGTGGTAATGAGAACGGGAGAATCCTCTGTCGGGTTACCGATGGGGTAGATCCCTTGCTGCATCATCATGGGCCGCTGGGGATCCGTGTAAATATTCAACCGCTCCACGAGAAGCGGAAAAATGCTCTCGCCCTGGAAGTCAGAAAGGACAATAAGCCCCGCATACTTAGATATAAACGTAGCGGCAATCAAGGCCTCTTTCATCGGATCTTTCGTCATCTCGCAGGGGAAGGTGATGGTGGGAAATCCAAGGGAGCGGTTTTTTTGGATGAGGGCTGCCCGGCGAATGAAGACCTGGTCTTCAAAGGCCTTGCGAAGCGTCCTCGCCCCAGAATCGATGACAAGGTCTTTTAAACCAGCGCCCGTCAGTTTATCGCAAAGCGCGACTAAGGCATCAAGATTTTCTGCTTTGACCGCCAACGGGCATTTGTTTTCCTTGGCCAAATTGGCTAAGGCATCGCTGTTGCCGTCGGTTGCCGCGTAGATCAAAGGAACACGATCCGCGCAGGCTTTCACCCCCGCAGTCAAGGCCTCCACCTTATTGCTGATCAGAATCAGAGCAGCATCGGTTTCCCCTTTCACCTTTTCGATCAGGGCTTCGAATTTTCCGGGGTCGCCCGACTCGTTCTTGACCGCGATCAGCTCCGGCCGTAAGGTAAGACCGACCCTTTCGTACTTCAGTTCCTTGAATCGTTTCAGGCGTCCATTCACCTCAGCCTCGGGCATCGTATCGCTGAGCAGGACAGCGATGCCGGGTTTGTTGACAAAAGTCTTTTCGTGGCGGAACAGGACTGTTTCTCCGCCGACTTTGACCACATTTTCACCCGAGCCGATGGCAAGGGGTCGAATGGGCGGGGCCGCCGCCTCAGAGAGCATGGCCTTCGCCTCCTCAGACACGTAGGGACAGGAGGCCAATTCCGCTTTTCCGGCTGCCAGGTTCATGGCAAAAGCGAGGCAAGTCGGGACACCGCACTCCTTACAATTGGTTTTGGGTAATAGCTTAAAGATTTGGATTCCCGTCAGTCCCATGATATTCGCTCCTTTCCAATTTCGCATAGCGCATAGAGCATGGCGCATAGCGAATTTCTCGTAACAAGGATTTAACGCTATGCGCTCTGCGCTTAGCCCTTTGCTTCAATTACCCAAGAATCGGGTCCAGTGAGAGGGCCGGATGATTCTTCTCGGTCAGGAAGGGAAGGATTTCCTCTTCCGTCACCCCAATGGTCTCATCTGCAATCATATCCAGCAGGTTTGGAATGCCAATCTCTTGAGCGCGTTTCTTCAACCGTTCTCCAATCTCTTCTTTGAGGATTTTGGGTATCCAGACCAGTCTTTTGAGGCCCCCATCTCCGACCAGCCATTTTCTCTGGGTGATATTGTATTTGCTGTGACCCACAAAGCCCGGTGTGACCGCGCCGCCACCGACAGAACCCGCCAACGTCGTGAACTTCATTCCACAGGGGGTCATCCCCATGAAATCTCGGTTGACGGTCATCACGCCGTTGCACATCGGAAGCACAGCGGCAATGCATTCGCAACAACCGCAGGTGGTCATCGGATCGTAAACCAGGCTATAGAAATTGTAGTGATCGATTTTCTGACGGGAGGCCTTGAACACGAATTCGTCGACTCCCTTCCACCGGCCCAATTTGGGGTCGATGATATCGCCTTTCGGAACGGGTTGATTCGGCCCAGTGGGATTGATCTCAAAAGAGGCTTTGCAGTCCATCCAGTTGTAAGCGCCGCAGAGCCCGGTCCTTTCCGGACTGATGACACAGACATGGTTGGGTGCAAAGGATTGGCAAAGCGTGCAGGAATAAAAGATGTCCGTCGTCTCATCGGTCATGCCTTCAATTCGGGCATCCCTCTTTCTATAGACGTCCCTTGCTTTGGCAAGCATTTCATCCACTTTTTCTTTTTCCGTATAGACCTTGACCTGGACTTTGTCGAAGATGGCTCCAAAGTCCTGATGGAACTTTGCATGGAGGATCTTACCGAGATGGGAGAGACGAAATCCCTTTTCTACCGCTCCCTTACCGACTCTTAGCCAGGCGATATCTCTTTGACCGATATGCATGATGCCCTGGGCATAGTTGATGAGATGGTGGATCTGTCTTTCCAGGATCGGCTCGAAATCCTCCTGCATCTGTCGGCCTGCGACTTCCGCGACGATGGCGAGGGGAAGCTGTCCCGGTGGCTGTATCTTATCCAACTCTGGACCGATGACGTCTACCTTTCCGTCCTCGACCTCATCCATGTTCTTCGAAGTCACCCATTCCACCGCATGGGTTCTTCCTCCGCCGCACTCTAAATAGATGTCCTCGCCCCTGACCCGTTCCCCTTCAAAGGCAGGACCGTAGGAGACGGGGATCGGCACCGCGGCGACCTGCACCTTCAACCCTCTCACCTCGACGGCCCTCTGAACGATCTGATCGTGGGGGATGTTGGAGACCACGTGCTCATACGTGCAAATCCCGGAAGGCAGAACCTCCGGAATAGGGGTGTCTGCGATCGTCGGGAAGCCCCAGTTGATGGCGCCGGCGGCATTGGCGTACCATTCATCGTTGACATATCCTAAGGGCATGACAAAGGCAAAGGTTCGGTCTTTGTTGTAAATCAAATTTTTCCGAAAATCTCCGGGTTTAATGCCGCCGAAAGCCATCGCGACCCGGCAGGCAAACCCCATGGCAAAAACGGCAGCGGTGATGTCCGGCCCGAAGGAGACAAGACGGGTGGGCCATCCAATCTGGACGCCCGCTTCGACCAGCTGTTCGGAGAAACGCTTGCCTTCGTTCTCCGCGCACATGAAGATATAGAGGTTCTTCTCTTGAAGTTCGATGGCAATCTTTTTTGCCACTTCCGGTGAGGGCGCGGCGCCTGCGATCGCAGCAAATCCGGGCGCTGTTCCGTCCACGAATTCAACGCCACGTTTGCGGAAGATCACGTCGTCGGCCGCTCCCAGCCAGATATTCTCGGGCAGGGGGTCTTCCTGTTTCGTGTAGAAATTGGGAGCTTCGAGGTACCGGATGGCCTCAATGATTTCCTCGGCGAAGAAAGTGGCCATTCCCGCGTCGAGGGCAGGTGCCAAATAGGGAAGGGCGACCTTTTCTTTCACGACGGGCGGTAGCAAGGTCCGGCAACGGTCTAACACCGGCTTCATATCCGCTATCTTCTGGACGGGGATTCCGAGGATCGCATAGATCACGGGGAGATAGTAAGCCGTGTTTGGGAAACCCACCTCCTGGTTCGGTCCCCATTTCTTAAGGGCCTCCTGATATTTCTTTTCGGCCCTTTCCACAATCTTATGAGCGCCTCTGATGGCAGCAGATGCAATGATCTTTGACACGTTCTATTCCTCCTTTTTTTAGTCGTGTCCGTGTCTCGTGTCACGTGTCCATGTTTGAAATCGTTTTACGGACACGGTCACGGACCACGGTCACGTTTTTTTTTATTAGGCCGCATCCAATTCGCGGCGTTTGGCCATATCGAAGAGCACGCGCTCTCTGGCCTTGTCGATACCCAGAGCCTTCCTTTTCTTGTCGATATGCTCGATCATCAATTTAGCAGCCTTGAGGGGATCGGGTTCGAAACCCCATTTGCCCTTTACGGTATTCTCGAACTCTTCGAACAGAAGCTTGGTCACCTCTTCACTTCCTGTGGTGGGCCATGTCGTGCCAAATACCGTGAAGACCCCTGACGCGACGAAGTAATGACCGATGGCCACGGCTTTTTCGCTCATCCACTCCAGAGCTGCACCGGCTGCCGGAAGGTCGCTAATATCGTCTCCCAGACCTCCATCTTTAACGACTGCGGTGGCAGCCATGAGGATTCGGCTATTGTCCACACAGGAACCCATGTGAAGAACGGGTGGAATGCCGACGGCCTCACAGACCGAGGCGAGACCGGCGCCGGCATATTGCCGGGCAGCCTCCGGGGTGAGGAGCCCTGCCTTGCCGCAGGCCATGGCGCTGCACCCGGTGACCAGAACGATCACGTCATTCTTAATCAGTTCTTTGATCAACGTCAGGTTGGGATCGTCGTGGGTCACCCTGGCATTATTGCATCCGACCACGCCAGCGATTCCTCGGATTCGACCGTTAATAATATTGTCGTTAAGAGGCCGGTAGGAGGCTCGGAAGACCCCTCCCAGCAGGTAGTTGATTGTTTCATGGCTGAACCCCACGACCTGATCTGTGGTGTCGGAAGGGATCTCCACATTGGGTTTTCGATTCTTAAAGTTCTGGATGCCCTCCATCAAAATCTTCTTAGCCATATTAGGAGCATTGTGCTCTTCAAACTCGATGTGGGTGGCCCCATCGATCTTGGCCTTGGGGGAGGTGGTGATCAGCTTGGTATGGTAGCATTTTGCCACCTGAGCCAGAGACTGCATCTCACACTGGACATCGACCACCATAGCATCGACTGCGCCGGTCACGATGGCCAGCTCCTGCTGGAGAAAGTTCCCAGCGACGGGGATGCCGTGGCGCATTAGAATCTCATTAGCAGAACAGCACATGCCCGCCAGATTGACCCCCTTTGCGCCGACGGCCTTGGCAGCCTTCTGAATCTCAGGGTCATGGACCACATCTGCCATAATCTCAGGGAGCAAGGGTTCGTGGCCGTGAATGACGACATTGACTTCATCCTTTTTTAGAACGCCGAGATTGATCTGGCCAAAGACGGGGACTGGATTTCCGAAAAGGATGTCCTGGAGCTCGGTGGAGATCATCGAGCCTCCCCACCCATCGGCCAGGGCACAGCGAGCGGCAGCCATCAAGATGTCCTTATAATCCTGGTCCACCCCCATGTGCGTCCGGTGCATCAGCTCGACAACCTCTCGGTCGATCCCTCGGGGGGTGATTCCCAATTTTCTCCAGATCTCCTGCCTTTTGAGAGGAGCCCTCTTCACAAAGAGGGTTTCTCCCTCCTGGCGGCCGAATTCGGCCAGGGCCTTATGACCCACATCGATCGCAATCTCCTGGACGGATCGGTCTCCAATCTCAACACCGAAATCCATGGCCACCTGGTAGAGTTTCTGTTCGTCTTTAAGCTGAAATCCAGGGACGTTTCCTTCCGCGGTAGCCAGAAAGACTTCGGATATACCACGGGCATGGTCGGAGTGGGCCGCCGTTCCGGCTGCCACCATTCGAGCGAAATTGCGCGCTGAAATCGTCTCTGCTGTGGCGCCGCAGAGACCCGTCCGTTTTGTTTTCTCGGCCGGGCTTTCTCCCTTTTTCTTGGGAGCGGGGACGCGGCAGGGGCCCATGGCGCAGTTTTTGCAACAGCTCCCTTCCGCCCCAATGGGGCAGGGTTTCATGGTCTCGGCCCGGTCGAAAATGGTCTCGCAGCCATCGGCCTGAGCCTTCTTCAACATTTTTATCGTTGCTGGATCGATACTCTTTTTTTCCAAGTCCGACATTTTATCCTCCTTGATAGTCCTCCCTCTTTTTATTTATTTCGCCGTAAGATCGGCAATATACTCCCGGACGAGCTTGATCGCCTCGGGATGTCTCATCACTAAAACATCCGCCCCGGCCAGGAGAAGGACGACGGCCGTCACAGCCTCCATAAGGATTCCTCTCTTTTCGGCATCGCCCAAAGTGGGGGCATCTTCAGTCTTTGTCTTGGCCTCTTTTGTCTTCCAGATCTCCTTGGCCATATTGCAGAGGATGGGAAATTGAAGCCTCTCGTCCTGTTGGGTGAGGGCGGCCATTCGATCTCGTTCCATGACCGAGTAGGTATATTCAATTCCGTATCCGAGTCCGCCCGTCGTTGGGTCGACAACGATCTGTCCGTCAGGAACCCCCAGATTTCCCAAAAGAATATTGAGCTGCTTGGCCAGGTTGATATCAATGGGAGTGGACGCGATCGCTGTATGTTTGTACCCGATCGCTCCTGCGCCCACCTGTTTATAGTTTCCTTCCACCACTGGCCCGATGACCAGATTCATCCCGTCACACGTCTCAGCGACTTTTCGAAGGACCTCTGCGTCCTTATCCGCATTGCCGCTGCCCCACACGACGACCGGGACATCGACCGCACTGGCCACTTTTTTGGCGGTTTGAGCGGCTTCGTCGCTTGAGCGATTGAGGCCATTGGGGTCCGTGCTGATAAGCTGCAGGGTGATCAGCTCCGCGCCATAGGTCTGAACACATTTCTTTGCCCACGCCGCGGGATCCTTGACCACATCCTTGAAAGGCTCGAGCGCGGCATCAGGCCATTCTTCCGGAGGCGCATCATAAACCTCCATGGCGATCCGGGGAGGATGCGGCATTTCTCCCTCAAAGAGGTGAAAAGGGTAAGACGTCTCACCACCCACGGTGACGGCCTTTGGCCCTTTGCCCAGTACGACCTCCTTTATCTTTCCAGTATAGGTAACTTTAGGTACCGTAAATCCCATGACACTCACCTCCCTCTGGTTGTTTGAATCAGGCTTTTGTCTTTCGTTTTTCGCTACCGAACCATTCCTCGCTGAACCAGTAACGTTCCCCGGTTTTAAGGTAGGCGAGCATCTCATCCCGATTCCTCATCTTCTGCCTCCAGTTGATCGGAGCTTCGGGTTTCCCCTCCTCAAAAGTGGGGCCCAACACTTTTACCTTTTTTCCATCAAACGCCACTTTTTCTTCCACTTGATCAGACACGTCTATAACCTCCTTCCCTTTTAGTGAATAGGAATACAGGAATACTGGAATGATGGAATAATGGGTAGACCAGAGTCTTACTTTCTTTTTTATTTCCCAGTATTCCAATATTCCATGATTCCAGTTCTATTGAATGCCTGCCGCCAATTTGGCAGCCTTGACGGTATTCATCATCAGCATCGTAATGGTCATCGGTCCTACTCCTCCGGGGACTGGAGTAATGGCACTCGCCTTCTCCTTGACGCCATCAAAGTCGACATCCCCGCAGAGCTTCGCTTTTCCTTCCGGGGTCATTCCGATCCGATTGACACCCACGTCAATGACCACGGCCCCTTCCTTCACCATGTCGGCAGTGACCGCCTTCGGCTTCCCGGCGGCGACGATGAGAATATCCGCCCTCCTCGTATGAAATGCCATATCCTTCGTACCCGTATGGCAGATCGTCACCGTCGCATTGGCCCCTTTCTGCTTTTGCAAGAGAATGTTGGCGATAGGCTTGCCGACGATGTTCGACCTTCCTACCACCACCACTTCTGCGCCATCAATCTTTGCGCCGGTTCGGATGAGGAGCTGTTGGATTCCCGCCGGCGTGCAGGGAAGATAATCTGCTTCGCCGATCATCAATTTTCCGACGTTGACCGGATGGAACCCGTCCACATCCTTCTTCGGATCGATGGCGTAAAGGATCTTTGTCTCATTGATGTGCTTGGGCAGAGGGAGCTGAACCAGGATGCCGTGGATCTTAGGATCCTTATTGTATTTTTCGATCAATTTAAGCAATTCCTCTTCTTTAATGGTGGCGGGCTGGTTGTCCTGAATGGAGTGAAATCCCAACTCCTTGGACGTCTTCTGTTTTGCCGTCACGTAGCTTACCGATGCTGGGTTTTCGCCGACGAGGATAGTGACCAAACCCGGGACAACCTTGTACTTCTCCTTGATTCGTGCCGTTTCCTGTTTCAACTCCTCTCGAATCCGTTGAGCAATTTCATTGCCGTTGATTAATTTTGCCGTCATAGTTTTTACCTCCCCCTTAAAATATCGTGGTCCGTGTCACGTGTCTCGTGAATCGTAAAATCCTCCGCACGCCTCACGGAATATATTTTTCAAAGATGCGTCTGGCAGCTTGAACTGCCTTCGACTCCAAGGGCAGTTGGAAAGTCGGTTTACCCCCGGAATCGTACCGATAGATCGCTTCATCCGTAGGAAGGGCCCCTCCCAATTCGAGATGCTGCCTTTTCACTTCCTCATAGATTTCAGGATCGGGCTCACCCTGAAGCCGGTTGATCACCAGCACCTCACGGCTGATGCGAAGGTCGAGCTCGCGGATGAGGTCTCGAATCCGCGAAGCCGTCGAGATACCCCGCCTGCTCGAATCCGAGAGGATGAAAAGAAGATCCACATCCCGTGTCGTCAGCCGGCTGAAGTGTTCCATACCCGCTTCGTTATCGATCACGATATACTGATAGTTGCCCGTCAGGAGATCCAAGCATTTCCTCGCCAGGGTATTGGCCGCACAGTAACAGCCGGGTCCCTCTGGTCGCCCCATGGCGATGAGATCAAATCCTTTGGCTTCGGTCAGGGCTTCCTGGATCTTATATTCAAACCAGATGTCTTTGGTCATCCCCACCGGAACGTCCTTCTTCATCGTCTCGCGGGCATCGCCGATCGTAGACCTAATCTCCACGCCCAGCACCTCGTTGAGGTTCGAGTTCGAATCCGCGTCCACCGCCAGAATCGGCCCTTTCCCCTTGTCCAGGAGAAAGCGAATGATCATGCCGGCCAGGGTGGTCTTGCCCGTTCCTCCTTTTCCCGAAACCGCAATCGTAAAGCTCAAAGTTGTCCTTCAACCATCCTCTCCGATCGGATTTCTCTTTTCATCCGATAGAGCCTGTCCATCACTTTTGGAAAAGCGGAGACATCCGTGTGGGGGAGAAACGTCGCCGCGATAAACTCGCTCATAAACGTCGGATGGTTGCTCAATTCAAGGTTCGTCATCATCAAGGCGATTCGCTCCGCCTCCTTCAGGAGGTTCTTGGAGAAGGAGAGAAGCCTTGCCCCCAGCAAGGAGCCGTTACCGACAAAGATGAATTTTTCGATATCGATCTCCGGGAGGAGACCGATGAATACCGCCTTTTCCAAGTCGAGGTGACGGCCGAATCCGCCAGCGATGATCACCTGCTCCAGATCCTTAAAATCCAGTCCGACACTGCTCAACAACACTTTACAGCCGGCATAGATGGCCGCCTTGGTGCGGATCAAGTTTTCGATGTCGATCTCAGTCAGTACAATGTCCTCATGGATGAGCGTTTCCTCTTTTCGTGCCACCACATATTCATAACCGTCCGGTCCGATTCGAACACGATCGGTGGGGAGGTCTCCTCTGAACTTCCCATTCTGGTCGATCATTCCTGTTTCCAAGAACTCTGCCACGGAGTCGATCAGTCCCGATCCGCAGATGCCGATGGGCTTCGACCTGCCGATGGTGAGAATCATCGGTTCAAACGTTCGAGGGTTGATGCTGACTTCTTCGATGGCCCCTCGAGTCGCCCTCATCCCGAATTTGATCCCGGCGCCCTCAAAGGCAGGGCCGGCGGAGCAGGAGTCGCTGGCCAGCCAATCTTTATTTCCGAGGACGATCTCTCCATTCGTACCGATGTCCATATAAAGAGTTAGGGTTTCCCTTTGAAAAACTCCGGAGCCCAAGATCCCCGCCACAATATCGCCGCCCACGTAGCTGGCCACCATCGGGAAGATATAGACGTGGACATGATCACCGATATGGATTCCCAGGTGGACCGCTCTCACCGGGGGAATGAAGCTAGCGGTTGGAACATAAGGGGCTTCTCGAATATATTTTGGATCAAGTTCCAAGAGGAGTTGGGTCATCGTGGTATTGCCAGCAATCACCAGATGGGAGACCAGGAATTGATCAATTTTGCTCATTTGGAGCAATTCCTGGATGATTTTGTTGATGGTGGAGACAACCACTTCCTGTAATTTTTTCAGTCCGCCGGGCCTCTGGGAATAGACGATCCGGGTGATCACATCCTCTCCGTAGCTAATCTGGGCGTTATAATCCGAGGCCTCCGCCAGCGCAAAGAGGGTAGAGCCATCGCATATGCCGCCCGGGCAGGCATAGACCACGCATCCATTCAGGTCGAGGAGTTGACCGAAGATCGTCGTGGTCCCGATGTCAAGAACGATCGAATAGTTCTGCTGGGTATTGTCTCCGGGCTCTATGTTGATCAGTTTATACCCCTTTTTGGTCAGAACCAAGGTAGCCGTCACCTTCCAATCCGATTCCCGAAGGACGCGACTCAGCCTCATGATCACACGAAAGTCGGCAGAAATCCCCCCGATGCCATGCTGCCGCTCCAACCCGTTGATCAAACGGGTGAGGTCGCTCACATTATCCTTAAGGGTGGGAGGGTCGAGTTGGACATATCTTTTAAACACTGCCGGATCGACATCCCACCCTTTCACCAGCTGGTAAATATCTTGAGGAGAGAGGAGGTATTTGTGGGCGCCTCGATCGTCTTTAAGGGCAAGGACAGACCTGTCCACCTGTGATTCAACGGGAATCTCGACGCTGATATCTTCCCGGATCGGCGTTAGGCAGGCAAGGCGAAATCCTTGATCGTATTCCCACTGGGTGAGTTTTGGATGCCTGGGCGAATCTACGGACCCCTTTGCGATCTTGACTTTGCACTTTCCGCACGTTGCGCTTCCGCCGCAAGAGGCATTGATATGGATTCCTGCCTCCATGGCGGCTTGCAGGAGGTTTTCTTCCTGATCTACTGTAATTGTTCTTTCGCTGGGTAAGAAAGTTACCTTATGCTTTGGCATCAATAAATTTATTGTAACTCAATCCTGTCTAAAAATCCCCCCCACCCCCCTTTAGCAAAGGGGGGAAGGGGGGTCATCAGGAACAAGGGTTCTTTTCCCCCCCCTTCCCGAGCAGCCTCAGAAACAGAAGAGCCTGGTAAAACCACCTCTCTCGGGACCTCGGGTGAGAAAACTTTATTTAGAACAAGCCCGTGGGCTTGCCGGTCTTGACATTCACGTCTACCCTCCTGAAGGCCGGGTTCGAGCTGGTGCCGGGCATCAGTGAGATGGTGCCGGTCTGCGGACAGATGTACTTGGCACCGGTGTAAAGCAGGAAATCCCGCACCGCCAGATTCCAGCCCTTGGGAGCCCCCTTCCTGGTGGGATCATGGGTTAAGGAGAGGTGCGTCTTCACCATCATGGTGTAATAATTTTTGTACTTAGGGTCGGCTTCGAAACGCTTTGCCTTCTCCTCGGCTTCGGGCGTGTAAGTCACCCCGTCGGCGCCATACACTTCCCGGGCGATGGTTTCTATCCGTTTGCGCAGCGGCATTTCCATGGGATAAAGGAACTTGAAGTCCACTTTCTCTTTACAGGCGTCCATCACCGCGTCGGCCAGCTCCAGGGCACCCTCGCCGCCATACTGCCAGTAGTGGCCCTCCGCGGCCCGGACCCCTTGCGCTTCTACGGCCCGCTTGATCATCTGGATTTCTTCCTTGGTGTCCGTATGGAAGGTATTGATGGAAACCACCGGCTTAATCCCAGACTTCTTGACGATATTGATATTGTGGATCAAGTTCTTCATGCCGTCTTCCAGCCAGCTTAGGGTCTCAGGAGTGCAGGTGAAGTACTCCTTGGGGAGGGGCCGGCCTGGCACGGCCGGCGGAGCCCCCGCGTTGACACCATGGTTCTTCAGTCCCCGCACCGTTGTGGTGAGCACAGCCACGTTGGGTTTGAGACCGCTGGCGCGGCACTTGATATTCCAAAACTTCTCAAAGCCCAGGTCGCAGCCGAAGCCGGACTCGGTGACGTGGTAATCGAAGAGCTTCAAGCCAAGCTTGCAAGCGACGATGGAAGACTGGGCTACCGCAATGTTGCCAAAAGGCCCGGCGTGCACCAGGACGGGTTGCATTTCCACGGTACCAAGCAAGTTAGGGTTGATGGTCTTGAACATCCAGGCGGTCATGGCCCCGGCGCACTCCAAGTCCTCGGTGGTGACGGGGTTGCCCTTCTTGTCATAAGCCACGGTGATCTCGCCAAGGCGTTTACGCAAATCCGAAAGGTCAGTGAACATGGATAGAATAGCCATCACTTCCGAGGCCACCGCGATGACGAAGCCGGAGTCCATCATAAAACCGTCCATCTTGGAGCCCCGGCCGATGGTGATGTTGCGCAACGACTGGGCACACAGGTCGAAGCACCATTTCATCTGCACATTTTTGGGGTCGATGTCCAGCCGCTTCAGGGGTATTTTGGCGAGTTGCTCATCGTCGTAATTAGCTTCATGTTGCAGCCGGGAAGTCACCGCCACCATGGCCAGGTTATTGGCGATCATGATGGCATTGATGTCCCCGGTGAGGCCCAGGGAGAAGTCGGTAAGGGGGATGAGCTGGGCGATGCCGCCCCCCGCGGCAGAGCCCTTGATGTTCATGGTGGGCCCGCCGGAGGGCTGGCGGATGGCGCCGCCGACATTCAGGCCCCGCTTGCCCAGGCCTTCAATCAGTCCCATGGTGGTCACGGTCTTACCTTCGCCCAGGGGAGTGGGGGTAATGGCGGTCACATCAATGTAATAGCCATCTTTCTTGTTCTTCAGGCGCTCCAGGATGGCCATGTAATCCACTTTGCCGAGTTTCCTGCCATAGGGGATGCGCTCTTCAGGCAATATGCCGATCTTATCGCACTGTGCGTTGAAATTAAGGTCCTCTTCCGCAATCTCCGCGATCTGCCAATCTTCCTGTTTGGTTGGGTCATACTTATGCATTATACATTCCTCCTTAAGGTTTTGCTTAATCCCGGAAATCCGGGATTGTTAAAGTGACTTGGGTTGTTTTCACCAGCCTAATAGCTCGACCTGCGTCATTATATTTTTTTGAAATATCGAACCCCTGGTTCTTGCACCTCCCTTCTTTCTCGTATTCTCGCAGATTTTGACTTAAGGGTTCTGAGCTGGTAAATATGGAGCATTTGGCATTTAAGTCTGAGAACCCCCCCTTTCTATTCCGTTGGCTCCTGAGAGATGCTATCTTTCTATTTCTCTCCTTATCTGGTTTTGAACCACACGGTTGTGCCGTCGAATTATTCTGTTGGTTGCCTCTGGATCCCCGGATTGTAAGGCCCTCAGGATTTGATTGTGATCCCGATACAACTGGCGAAGGATAGGCCTTATATCCATGCTGATTGGCTGCATTTTTGCTTTGAGAGATTCTAACATCTCCTGAAGGACCAAATTATCACTCATCTTATGAATGATCGCGTGAAATTCAAAATCGGATTGTGAGTAGGCAACAACATCTTCATCCTTAATACTTTTTAGTTGATTCTTTAAGCTCTCGGCCATCCTTTCATGAGCTTTTTCGTTCATATTATGTGCCGCTAATCTTCCTGCCAATCCTTCCAAAACCTCGCGCACTTGGTACAGTTCTAAGGCCCTCTGCGGTGTCATCTCAGTCATGAAGACACCGCGATAGGGGATGTTGCTGACCAAGCCCTCCACTTGGAGGCGGTGGACAGCCTCCCATACGGGGGTTCGGCTCACGTTGAGTTCTTTAGACAAGCGTTCTACGTTGAGCCAGCAACCGGGTTGAAATCGGTGTCGAGCAATCATCTCCCTGAGCGTTTCATAGACCTGACTGCTCAGCACCTTTCTGCTGATTTTAGCCATGTTCTACGGGAAGTGAAGAAACGGCAGGTTGACGCCACCTATAATTAAATAGTTTGAGTTTGATGTCAATAAAAAATTCATAAGAAGTGAAAATATTTCCTGTTTGATTTTCTTGAAGATCAGAGCTCAACCATCCGGACAGCGGAAAATTTGGTGCCGTCACGTATTAGCCTTCCGGTTGAAACGTATAATATATTTTGATCCGAAGGTCAAGAAAAATTTCACAAAATATGAAATTCAGAATGCCCGGCATAATCGTAACAGCTTGACATATATCAGCTTTACATACGTAAGTCCAGCAAAAAAATACTAAGTCCAAGGTGAATTATCGCCAAAGGAATGTGAAAAAATGCGCTATGTATTTGAGATTTTAACAAAAACTTGACTCAAGAATTTTTTTGAATAATAATATTCTTGAATCAAGAGCCTTGGCGATGAAGTTCGCCATTAAACGTTCCCCCCTTATCGGGGACTGATGACTTCTACTGGTTACCTGGCAGAAGTTTTTTTATTTTACGAAGAGAAAGGAGGTGACGTTATGGAAACCAGGAAAGAGTTTCTCGAAGCCGTAATGAAGATGGCAGACCTGAAAGATTTAAAGCAGGCTGATGACGCAGCCCGAGCAGTGATTTCGCTTACAAAGTTAATCATTGGGGAAGAACTCTCTCAAAAGATTGCCGAAGTCTCACCGCCCGATCTTCGCCAAGGCTGGGAATCCATCAAGGCCGCACAAATGGATGGCTACGAACGTGATGAGCGTCTATTTGAAACCGGAGAGGTCGAAGAAGAAAGATCATAAAAGGCATAATAGCTTATTATTAAGCAATTTTTCATTGCAGACACGGTCACGTTATTTTTTAAAAAAGTAGTCAGCAGAGGCGATGAAGTTCGCCTGTAACCGTCCTCTTATTGAGATAGGATTGATAACTTCTACTGGGT
>Ga0335081_10003293_pt1 | contig 25384 bp, 24 predicted proteins | sample Lox_Sample_35_FD_206713 | JGI IMG/M metagenome (GOLD analysis project Ga0335081, IMG submission 206713) | Soil microbial communities from Loxahatchee National Wildlife Refuge, Florida, United States - Lox_Sample_3.5 | ecosystem: Environmental > Terrestrial > Soil > Wetlands | place: USA...
CTGGCTGGCCGACTGGAACCTGGACGAGGCCGGCGCGACGGCGCTGCTGGGCACGCCGGTCTCCGGCCTGACGTGCAACGCGGTGCAGTGGGCCTCTCCGTCGAGCAACCCTGGCACGGTGCTGCCCGGGTCGACGCTGACGCTGGCCCAGGCGAACTGCGACCTGTCAGTGACCGTGTAGCCCGCGCCGCAGCACGCAGGTGATTGATCGAGGCCGTGGCGGACCGAAAGGGGCTGCGGGTCAGGCCGCCGGCTCGGCCTTGTCGCTTGCTGCCGCCGCGGTAACGCCTTTGGCCTGGTTGCGGGCGGCTCGGAAGCGCTGCTGGGCACCTTGCTTGGTGAGTCCGTAGCACGCGCCGATCTGGTTCCACGTGGCTCCGGCCTTGCGGGCGGCGTCGGCCTGGGCGGCCTCCAGCTCCTCTGCCGCTTCTCGCAGGCGCCGGGCGGCGTCGAGCCGACTGATCGGCCCGTCGGCGGCGTCGAGAGCGCTGAGCGCGGCGAAGATCCGCTTGACCGGGCTCTTGGAGGCCATCATCACAGCGTAGTCGACAGCTGATGCCGGTCAATGATACGTTGACGCCTGGTCAACATTTCGTTGACCTACCGGGTCGGGAAGCGGGGTGAGACGCGTGGCCAAGAAGGGCAAGAAGAAGGGGAAGAAGAAAGGGAAGAAGTAGCAGGTCCCGGCCTGGACGGCAGCGGTCCGGCGACGTGCCGCTGCCGTCCGGCTTCGTCAAGCTCTCCCAGTGTCTCGGTCCGGCTGGCGTCCGTCGGCCGTCAGTGCTCACGCCAGCGCCAGGACGATGGCGTGCAAGATCAGCCCCACGCCCGCCCCCACCACCGTGCCGTTGATGCGGATGTACTGCAGATCGCGCCCGAGCAGCAGTTCCAGCTGGCTCGACGTCTCGGCGGCGTCCCACCGCTCGATGGTCCCCGTGACCAGGCCGGCCAGCTCGTCGTGGAACTGATCGGCGAGGGCCCTGGCTCCCGACTCGACCATGCGCTCGAGGCCGTCGGCGAGGTCCTGGTCTGACCCCAGGCGCTGGCCGGCCGCCACCAGCGCTTCGGCCAGCCGGCGCCGGAGTTCGGACTCCGGGTCGGCCGCCTGGGTTCGCAGGGTCTGTTTGGCTTTCTGCCATAGCGATGACGACCAGTCCCGCAGCCCGGCGCTGCTCAGGACGTCGCGCTTGATGCGCTCGCCGCGCTCGCGCAGCTCCGGGGATGTCTCCAGGCGGTCGGGGAGCCCGGCGATCCACTCATCGAACTGGTGCCGGGTCGGGTCGTCGGGATCGGCGGCCATCGCCGCCAGCCGCTGGCGCAGCCGGGCGTACAGGCGGTCGAAGACCCGCCGGTACACCGCGTCGGGTACCCAGCGGGGCGATTCGAACTCGAACAGGTCACGAAGCTCGGTGTAGTGGTCGGCGAGATAGCGGTCGGCGCCGGACAGCATGGTGTTGAACAGCTCGGCGTGGTGGCCTGCCGCGATGATGACCCGCAGCGCCCGCCCGGCCAGCGGCGCCACCTCGACGGCATCGATCGCCCGGGTCAGCTCGGCGGTGAGCACGCGCTGGACGTCTTCATCGCGGAGCGCCTCGGCCACCGTGACGACCAGGTCCGCGGCGTGACCCGCGAACCGGGCGGCGTTGGCCTTGTCGGCCAGCCAGGCGGCCAGCCGGGGCACCAGGCGAGCCGAGCGGATCCGCTCGGCGAGGACATCAGCGTTCAGGAAGTTCTCTTGCACGAACTGGCCGAGGGTGGCGGCGAACTGATCCTTGCGCTCGACGATCAGCGCGGTGTGCGGTATCGGCAGCCCCAGCGGGCGGCGGAACAGGGCCGTCACCGCGAACCAGTCGGCCACGCCGCCGACCATGGAGGCCTCGGCGCCGGCCTGCACGTAGCCGAGGAAGGTCCCGTGGGCGCCGACTGCGGTCACCGCCACGAACAGCACCGTCACCCCCGCCAGGAGCGCGGTGGCCCGCCGCCGCGCGGCGGCCAGGCGGCGCGTCCGCACCGCCACCGACTCGTACTCGAGCGTGGACACCGGTGAAGCGGACACCGGCACGGCAGGTTCCATCTGGCAGCCCCAGGTCAGTCCGCGGCGCAGGGCGGAATCCGCGGCCGCGTTCGGCGAGTGGTTCCCTCAGCAAGTCAGCCTTAGTCTCGCAGCATCTGCCTGACCACTCGAGGCAGGAGCGGCCGCACGACAACCGGGGCCGCGGCGGCAGCGCCCGGGATGGGCGGCTACCGCTTCATCCGCGGCCGCCCGGTCGGCCGCGGAGGTAACGGCGCCGCCCAGCCAGAGGCGGTACGCGCTGGCATGGAAGATTTACCCGTCACGGGCCCGACCGAACCGAGCCGACGGCGGCTAACGAGGGCGACGGCCGGTCAGCGCGACCAGCCGGTCGATGACCGGCGCGTCGGCACCGACCTCCACCGGCGCGTCGAACATGCCGGCCGGCGTCCGGTCGACGACGGCCTGGGCCAGCGGGAAAATGACCTCCACCGGGTCGGCGGGCAGCGGCCCCGGATACCCGATCGCGGTGCCGAGGTCCCAGGCGTGCACGATCAGGTCGAGGACCATCTCTTCCAGGTACTCCGCGGCCGGGGCCAGGCCCCGGGTGATGGCCACCGAGCCGCTCAGCGCGCCGTCGGCGCGGAACGCCTCGGCCGAGGCGGCCGCGGCCAGGTCCCAGGCGCGGACCAGGGCGGCTCCGTCCCCGCCGGCCGGGCCCAGCCGGGCCACCACCACCCGGGCGGCGTCCATGTCCAGGCCGGCCAGCAGCGGCCCGGCCCAGCGATGCTCGTCCACGAGGTGCCCGACCAGGTCGGCCACGGTCCATTGCGCGTCCGGGGTGCCGTGCCGCCACTGATCCCCGGCCACGGCGTGCACGCGCTCGGTGAACGCCGCCTGCGCGGTCAGGAACGTGCCGGCCAGTGCGTCAGCAGCCATGCTCCATTAAAGATCCTTGCACCGAACTAACGGGCGCGTGCCCCGGAAACCCGGTCACCGGAACCCGCGGGCGCGGGCCAGGTCCGCCACGCCCGGCAGCGCCAGCAGGCAGTCGGCGGGCAGCGCCCGGATGCCCTCGCGCAGGATCCAGTGATCCATGTAGACGCCGGCCGGCAGCCAGTACTCGTCGGCGAGCAGGTTGTCCGTGACCACGATGCACCCGTGCCGGTCGCCCGGCCGGTCCGGGGACGGCACCCAGAAGGCGCGCTGGGCGCTCTGGCGGATCAGGGGGGCAAGGTCGACGATCTCGCCCCACTCGAGGTACTCCCACAGTCGCCCGTCGTCGAGAGGGCTGACGGTGAACGGCGGCCAGTGCAGCAGCTGGCTGGTGCCGTCCATCGGCATGACCCGGATCTCGGGGACGGGGACCGGAGCGTCCCCGGTTTCCGGCGGCCTGCCGTGCACCGTCAGCACGGCGGTTACCTTGCTGTCGGTTACCCAGCCGAGCAGCGCGCCGTCGTGCGGGACCGGCATGCTGCCCGCGAGCATCCGCTGGACGATGCCGGACACGGGTTCTCCCGGCTGGATGGCCTGGCTGACCCCGTCGTGGTCCCACGAGCGGAAGACGAACAGGTCGTCGTGGGCCTGGGTGAGGACGAAGAAACCGGCCGGCCCGGCCGAGCGGTTGATCAGGACCATCGACCGGAGCCTGCCGTCCGCGGCGGGCGGCGTGACCGCCAGCGGGTAGCGGCTGAACAACTGCGCGCATGCCGCGGATGAGTCGGTCCCGGATAGCGCGTGCACTGACATTGACATGGCCTGCTCCCTGGCAGGGGACGGGATCATCCCCCGGCAGCGAGGGCGAGGGCGGGGGCAGCCGGGCCCGCCCTCGGTGACTCGCTGCCGGGGGAAGCTGGCGCTAGGGCATCCACCCCGGGTCGCATCCGCCTCCGGCGAGATCTGGCTGGAAGGCGAGCGCGAAGTACATGGCCTTGCCCTCCGGGATGCGGTAGAAGCCCCACTCCTCCGAGAGGGTGGCGACGAGTATCAGGCCCGGCCCGGTTTCCGCGTCGACCGGGACGTCCGCCTGCCCCGGCCCGGTGCGGTGGACCTCGACCCGGAGCTGACCGCGGGCGCAGCGGACGGCGAGGGTGACGGCCTCGGCCGCCTCGTACCTGATGGCGCTGGTCACCAGGTCGCTGGTGAGCAGGACCGCGACGTCCGGGTCGACCGGGACCTCCCAGGCGCGGATGGCGGCCCGGACCTGTCTACGGGCCTCGGCCGCCGCGGCCGGTCCTGCGGTCAGCCGGAGGCGGCACTCCTGGAGTTCGGATGGACGAGGCGGCGCGATCGTGATCATCGGATTCCTTAACGGGCCGGTTGGTGCAGCCGCGCAGGGCGCGGGCTGTGGGTGGCTGCCCCCGGGAAGGTCCGGACAGGTGGCGAGGTGCCTGGTGCCGGGTTGCACGACAAATAGTGCTGCAATTTGCAGTGCGAGACATCGGTCAGTTGACGTATATCGAACGAGCCCGGCCGGCCAGTCCTCCTCCTCCTCAACCCGGCGGGGTTTACGGATGATCGGGCTGGGGTTGCGGTTGCCGCGGGTGGTCCTCGCGCACGTGCAACTCGAGGAGCGGCCGGTTCGAGAAACGAAGCCCGCACAGCGGGCAGGTCGCGGTAAGGGTGGCGGGCACGTCGTCCTCCTCAGGTTGGCCGCCGAGATGCGATCGCCGCAGCTCACGGGCGGCTATATGAGCAATGGAAGCCGACCGGGTTGGACGGGGGATGCGATATCGGTGGTGGCCAGATGGAGATGAGCGGCCTCAGCGCAGGACGCCGTCCCGCTCCGGGCTGCGCTGGTCCCGGTCAGGGTCTTTCACCGGGTCGCGGGTCGCGCGGAGGCTGGCCGTGATCGCGACCGCCAGGCAGCCGGCGATCATCGCGAGCCAGGCGAAGACCGGGATATGGATCAGGTCCGCCAGCAGCATCTTCAGCCCCACCAGGAGCAGGACCGCGGCGAGGCCCTGCTTGAGGTAGACGAAGCGGTGCATGAGATCGGCCAGCAGGAAATAGATCGACCGCAGCCCCAAGATAGCGAAGGCGTTCGAGGTGAACACCAGGAACGGCTTCTGGGTGACGGCGAAGATAGCGGGAATCGAGTCGACGGCGAAGATCACGTCGCTGATCTCGACCAGGACCAGCACCACCAGCAGCGGGGTGGCCGCCAACCGGCCCGCCCGGCGCACCCAGAACCGCTGGCCCTGGTAGTCCGGCACGGCCGGGATCACCCGCTGGACCAGGCGCATCGACCGGCTGCCGCGCGGGCCGGCGTGGCCGGGGGAGCGGATCATCCGCCACGCGGTGATGAGCAGGAAGACCCCGAAGCCGTACAGCACCCAGTGGAACCGCTCGAGCAGGGCAGCGCCGCCGGCGATGAACGCGGCCCGCATGGCCAGCGCGCCGAGCACGCCGAAGAACAGCACCCGGTGCTGGTAGGCCCGGGGTACGGCGAACGCGGAGAAGATCAGCGCGAAGACGAAGATGTTGTCGACGGCCAGGCTCTTCTCGATCAGGTAGCCGGCGAAGTACTCTCCGGCCCGTTCCGTCCCCCAGGTGGCCCAGACCACGACGCCGAAGCCGCTCCCCAGGGCGAGCCAGACGGCGCTCCATACCGCGGCCCGCAGCATGGTGACCTCGTGGGCGCGCCGGTGCGCGAACAGGTCGACGGCGAGCATGGTCACGATGGCGGCCAGCGTCGCCGCCCATATCCATACCGGAACCGTCATGGCCGACTGGCTCATATCTGCTGGGCGTGCCGGACGGCGTGACCTTTGCCCCGGCCGATCGCCGACCAGCGCACCGGAGCCGGATCGAGCTCTTGTGTCATGAACAGTCCCATCGTCGTGTCAGTCAGTGGCGCCCGCCGGGCCAGCCGGCGGGCACCGCCATCCCCCTGCAGATCGGCCTGGCGGGCGGGTCAGGCGGCCTTATCGGCGCGCTCCGCCCCGGCGTCCGGCCGAAGACGCCCGGCCTCGGGCGCCTGGACCCTCGGACGGGGCTGCGGCGCGCGGGCGGAGCGGATTATGGCCTCCGAGGCGCGCAGGAGCTCGTCGTCGAGATACCCCAAGGCGCGGAGCGCCCGGCGCGGGACGGCCAGCGTCCGCCCGGACCACGGCCGGCGGTTGGCTGTCATGACGGTCACCTCCTTCTCCTGGTGATCTCAGCCAACCGGGCCCGGGTGGAGCGGCGGTGCGTTCGCCGTGGGGATCCGATGGAGAAGGCCGGATCGGCCGCGGTCCGGGCATGCTGTACCTGGTCTCACCGGGCGGCCACCGCTACCGGCTCGGCCGGGCTCCGGCCGGCGCGGTCCTGCAGGACTGGTCAGGAAACGGCGCGCACGCGCTCTTCCTGGCCCAGGGGCCGACCTCGACGAGGGCGTCGATCATCGTGCTCAACCTGCGCACCGGCACGAGCAGCCGGTTCACGGCGTACTCAGGCACGCCCTTCCCTGGCGTCTCGTTTTCCCGGCCCGCCGGCACGGCGATCCTCTTCCAGGGCGCGGCCTCGCCGCAGGGCGGCTACCTGCCGTTGCAGCGGTTCAGCCTGGCCGGCACCCGGGAGCTGTGCTACCCGGACCGGTTCCCGCGGGCCGGGGCCGCGGACGGCGGTTTCCTGGAGACCGCGGACGGCACCGAGCTCGTCCCCAGCGCGCAGAACGGCCTGGAGGTCGTGTCCAACGCCGGCCAGCCGGTCCGGGCCCTCGCGGTCCGCGGGCCGGACTCGTGCCAGCTGCTGAACTGGTGGAACCGCCAGAGCGTGCTGGCGGACTGCTCAGGCCAGCTGCTGGCCTTCCCGCTGTCCGGGAGCCGACCCGGCCAGCTGACCAGCTCCCGTGACGCAACCCGGCCGCCAACACGGCCAGGACGGTGCCCGGCGGCCGGGCCGGCGGCGGCTACGTGACCAACGCGATCCTGTTCCCGGTCGGCTGACCGATGCGCCGGCCGCGCCGGGCTGGCGAGAATGGATGGCATGGGTGCGCGTGTCGCGGTGCCGCTGCGGCTGCTGCTGCCGTGCCTGGCCGTAGGCCTGGCGGCATCGGGCGCGGTCGCGGCCGGCCTGGCCACGGTGTCGGGGACCAGCGGGTACCTGACGCGGCAGGCGGACCAGGAGGTCCGCGCGTGCGCGGGGAGCTTGCTGAGCAGCGGCCTGGTGGCCGCGCCCGGCTCGGCGCCGGCTCCCGGCCAGGAGGCGGCGTGTGGCGTCGAGTTGCTGAGCGCCGGCGGGCAGGTGCTGGTGCCCGCGGACGCCGGCGCCACGGCGGGCCCGGTGATCCCGCCCGGCCGCTCGTGGCTGGCGGCGCACCTGGGCCAGCCGGTGACGATCCCGGGCCCGGGGACCGGCGGCCGCTGGCGTGTGCTCGTCACGGCGGTCCGCTACCAGGCCCGGCGCATCCCGTACGTGTACGGAGCCGACAACATGCGGTACCTGGTCGGCGGCCCGGCCGGGCCCGGCCAGCCGGGCCTGGCCGCGGTGATGGCTGGACTGGCGGGTACCGGGCAGGTCGCGGCCGGTTACGCCGCCGCGGCAGGCGTGGTGCTCGTGCTGCTGGCCGCCGCGGCATTCGCCGCGGTCCGGGCCCTCACGCGGCCGCGGCGCCTCGCCGCTACCCTGGCCGGGCTCTGCGGGCCGCCGGCCGCCGGGAACCCGGCTGAGGCCGCGCCCCGCCAGGCGGCACGGCAGATGTCGGCGCGCCTGGCCGAGGTCAGCCTGGAATTGCGGGCCCCGGTCCACGTGGTGCAGGGCTTCGCGCAGTACTGCCGACAGCGGGGCACGCCCCCGCCGGCCAGCGCGGACCAGATGATGCGGCGGATCGCCGACGAGGCCAACCGGATGGACGCCCTCCTGCGGGCCCTGGAGGCTCCTCCACCGTCCTGTCCTGCCCCGGACCAGGAGTGACCGCCCTTGGACACTTGTGTCCGTCGTGACCGGCATGCCTGCTGCCGCCGAAAATCGCGGTCTGCTAACGAATTTCGGCAGTGACCGCACCTAGACACTTGTGTCCGTGTTACGGTCGCGGAGTCTTACTGTTTGAAAAAGTGCGGTTTGGTCACGCCGGGGGGTCTCGGCGGCCGCCAGGCGGGGATATCGGGCCACGCCCGACGGTGTGTTTCTGCGGGCGGACGAGCCGACGCCTTCCCTCCGGGCTTATCTCGTGTGAGGCGCAATGGCGTTTTTTCGGCGTCCTGTCCGTTCACGGCCCATCAGGCTGTTCCTGATCATCATGTTCGCCGTGCCTTTGATATCCCTGGTAGCGCTGTGGGGCTTCGCGGCCAGCATTACGGTCCGTAGCGCCATCAGTGATCATGAGTACAACGTGAGCGCCGGGGCCATCGCCTCGGGTGTCCAGGGGCTGACCATCGGGCTCCCCCAGGAACGGGCGCAGTCCTACCTCTGGCTGATCAGCGGCGGGACGGCTCCCAAAGCGTCCCTGCTCGCCGCCAGGCAGCTAGTGGACCAGGGGATCCCGGCGGTCCGGAACGCCCTGAACGCCCAGCAGGGCGCGCTCTCCGCTCAATCCAGGTCGGACCTGAATACCCTGTTCACCGAGCTAGGACAGCTCAAGGCGACCCGGGCGGCCATCGATTCCGGCGCGATGAGCCCGACGGCCGCGTTCAGTGTCTACGACACCATCATCGACCACCTCTTCCTCTACTTCGACACGTCGATCCAGGACCGGGGGGCCTCGCTGACGGGGATCTCGGTCGGCGCGGCGGACTCGGGGTACGCGTTCGAGATGACCACCCGGGAGATCGCGCTGGTGGGTGGCGCGCTGCTCGACCGAGGCCAGATGAGCGGGGCCGCCCGGACCCTGTTCGCCGGCAGCGTGGCCAACCGCCGCCTGCTCATGAACGAGTCTCTCGCCCTGATGACGCCCAGCCTGCGCGCCGGGTACGTGAGCCTCGAGAACTCGCCGACCTACCAGCAGTTCCAGACCATGGAAGATCAGATCCTGGCCAGCACGGGCGCCGCCGTGCCGGTGAATCCCGCCGCCTGGCAGTCGGCCTCGCAGGCGGTACTGGGCGCCATGGAGAAGACCGAGCTCGACAACGCCAACCAGCTGACGGCGATAAGCGCCTCCCGGAGCGACCAGCTGGTCACCGAGGCCGTCCTGGCCGCAGGCCTCGGGCTGGTGGCCGTCGTCGTCTCGGTCTTCCTGCTGGTGTGGTTCGGCCGCAAGGTCACCAGGGACCTGGGCGGGCTGAACGACAGCGTCCGGAGCATGGCCACCGAACGGCTGCCGCGCGTGGTGGAACGGCTCCGCCGGGGCGAGGACGTGGATGTGAGCGCGGAGTCCCCGCCCCCGGCCACCAGCACCATTCAGGAGGTCTCCCGGATCGCCGAGTCGTTCGGCACCGTACAGGCCGCGGCCGTCGCCGCCGCCGTCGACCAGGCGAGGCTGCGCAAGGGAGTCAACCAGGTATTCCTGAACATCTCCATGCGCAATCAGTCCCTGCTGCACCGGCAGCTGGGGATGCTGGACTCGATGGAGCGGCGGACCAGTGAGCCGGGAGCGCTCGCCGACCTGTTCCGCCTTGACCACCTCACCACCCGCATGCGCAGGCACGCCGAGGGCCTGATCATCTTGTCGGGATCGGTTCCCGGCCGCGGCTGGCGGGATCCGGTGCCGGTCATCGACGTCCTGCGCGCCGCGGTCGCCGAGGTCGAGGACTACGTCCGAGTCGACGTGACCAGCGAATCGGACGACCTGGTGGCGGGGAACGCGGTCAGCGACGTCATCCACCTCGTGGCGGAGCTCGTGGAGAACGCCACCGTCTTCTCCCCGCCCAACACCCGGGTCGAGGTCCGGGCCGAACGGGTGGGCACCGGTCTGGTCGCGGAGGTCGAAGACCGCGGCCTGGGCCTGTCCGCCGACGAATTCGACGAGATCAACCGACGCCTGGCCAGCCCGCTGGAGTTCGACCCGTCCCACAGCGAGCAGCTTGGGCTGTTCGTCGTCAGCCACCTGGCGGCCCGGCACGACATCAAGGTCTCGCTCCGGCGGTCCGCATACGGCGGCACCACGGCCATCGTCCTGCTGCCGTTCGGCGTGGTCGTGCGGCAGGAAGAGGCCAGCCTGCTGGGCCGGCGAGACGGGGAGCCGGGCGACGGAGGTTTCCGCGGCCTGACCGGACGGCACCGGCTGCCCGCCATCGCGCCGGGTCCCGGGGCGGACCCCGGTACCGGGGCGGACCCCGGTACCGGGGAATGGCCCGCGGCATCCGGGGGCCACCCGCTGGCGCCCTGGGAGACCGAGCCGCGGCCGCGGCCGGCCGAGATGCAGGTACCGCCGCTGGCCATGGCCCCGGTGACCACGCCCCCCTGGGAGGCCGCCGAGGCGCCGGCATCGTGGGACGCCGATGCGCCGGCGTCGTGGTTCGAGCCCGGGGCATCCCAGCGCGAGCCGTCGCGGCCGGATGGGCCGGCCGACCCGATCCCGTCCGCTGCACCGGGTGAACCCGGGCTGCCCGGTCCCGCCTCGTCCGGCCGCCATCTCGGGATGCCGATCCGGGTTCCGCAGGCCAGCCTGGCCCCGCAGTTGCGGGCCCAGGGAGGTGCGGCCCCTCAGGAGACAGCGGAGGACCAGGCACCCGAAGTCGATCCGCGATCGCCGGAGGCGACTCGCAACATGCTGACCTTGATGCAGCAGGGGTGGCGGCGCGGGCGGGTGGACGATCTCGACGATCCCGAGGGCGCTCCCGGCAGGGGAACCGACCGATAGCGAGGCTGGGGAATGGCACAGACTGATACCGCCGGACAACTGAGCTGGCTGCTGGACAACCTTGTCGATCAGGTCGAGCATGTCCGGCAGGCGCTCATCTTGTCCCGGGACGGCCTGGTGGTGGCGGCATCCCGGGGCCTGACTTCCGAGGACAGCCAGCATCTGTCGGCCCTGGCGGCCGGCCTGCAGAGCCTGGCCAAGGGAGCCGGCAGGCACTTCCGGGCCGGCCAGGTGCGGCAGACCATCATCGAGATGGAGTCCGCCTTCCTGTTCGTCATCGCGGCCGGCCAGGGGACCTGCCTGGCGGTGCTGACTTCCGCGGACGCGAACGTGGGTCTCATTGCCTATGAGATGGCGATGTTGATACGGCGCATGGGCCGGTATCTTGCCGCCGAGCCGAGATTCCCTGACCAGGAAATAGCCGCGGAGTGACCAGCCACGACGGTTACCAGGACCGCTGGTTCGACCGGGAGGCCGGGCCGGTGGTCCGGCCCTATGCGCTGACCAAGGGGCGGACCCTGCCGAGCGGCGGGGCGGAGTTCGGCCTGATCGATGTCGTGATCGCCACTAGCGGCAGGCCGCCGGAACATTTCCGGCCCGGGCCGGAACACCGGCGGATCTTGAGCCTGTGCCGTCGACCTATTCCCGTCGTCGACCTGACCTCGGAGATCGACCTCCCCCTCGGGGTGGTCCGGGTCCTGCTCGGCGACCTGACGAGCGAGGGGATGCTCCGGGTTCTCTCCACGCAGAAGCAGCCAGTAACCGATCAGCGCCTATTGAGGATGGTGCTCGATGGACTCGAATCCCTCTGACGGCACGCTGTCTTCTGCCGGGGCGGCCGTAAGCGTGCCGCCAACCGCCAAGATCCTCATCTCCGGAGGCTTCGGCGTCGGGAAGACCACCCTGGTCGGCGCGATCAGCGAGATCAGGCCGCTGCGGACCGAGGAGCCGATGAGCGACCGCAGCGTCGGCGTGGACGACACCCGGGGCGTGGGCGCCAAGACCACCACCACGGTAGCCATGGATTTCGGCCGGATCAGCTTCACGTCAGGGCTGGTGCTCTACCTGTTCGGCACGCCCGGCCAGGAGCGTTTCTGGTTCATGTGGGACGATCTGGCCGTCGGCGCGGTCGGTGCGGTGGTGCTGGCCGATACCCGGCGCATCGCCGACTGCTTCGCCTCGATCGATTACTTCGAGCGGAGCGGGATGCCGTTCATCGTCGCCGTCAACTGCTTCGACGGCGCCCAGCGGTTCGAGCCGGAGGACATCAGGATCGCCCTGAGCCTGGGACCCGAGGTGCCCATCGTGCTGTGTGACGCGCGCAACCGGGACTCGGTGAAAAAGGTGCTGGTCAGCCTGGTGAGGTACGTCATGAGCACGGGCAGCCGGGCGAGCCGCGTCAGCATCGCCTGATCGGCATTCTGGCCGGCGGGCGGTGCGGATACCGGTCTGGCCTTCCCCGGCCGGGCCGGCGCAGGGTAGTGGCCATGACGCCGAGACTGGACCAGATCAACCGGCACCGGGAGCGGGCCCGGCGGGAGCGCGCGGACCTGGATGCGGTGCTCGACGCCGGGCACCACGTCGGGACCCTGAGCACGGTGGCCGACGGCAGGCCGTGGGTGGTGCCGATGCTCTACGGCCGGGCGGGCGACCGGATCCTGATGCACGGCTCGGTCGGAGCGGGGGCCTTGCGGCACGTGGCCGCGGGGGCCCCGGCCGCGCTATGCGTGGTGCACATCGACGGCTGGGTCTACGGGTCCACCCTGTTCGACTCCAGCGCCAACTACCGCTCGGCCGTCGTGCACGGCCGCCTGGCCGCGCTCACCGGGGACGAGGCGGCCGAGGCGCTGACCCAGATCGCCGAGTGCCTGACGCCGGGCCGCCCGGCCGAAGTGCCGCCGCACACCAAGAAGCAGCTCGCGGCCACGGTGGTCTGGTGACAGGTCAGGTTTCCAACCTACAGGCGATGCCAATATGCGGCTGACGGAGGGCTGATGGACCTGAGCGGCGTGCAGGCGGTGCTGCTCGACATGGACGGCACGCTGGTGGACTCCGACGCGGCGGTCGAGCGCGCCTGGCGGGCCTGGGCCGCCGAGTACCAGGTCGACCTGGGCAGCGCCCCGCCGATCGCGTCCGGCATGCCGGCCGTGGGCAATGTCCGCCGGCTCCGGCCGGACCTTTCCGGCGACGCGGCCGCGGCTGCCGCCCAGCGCCAGCTGACGCTGCAGTACGACGACGTCTCCGACGTGACCGCCGCCCCGGGAGCTTGCGAGCTGCTCGGTGACCTTGGCTGGCCGCCGATCCCGGCCGGTGCCTGGTGGTGGAGGACGCCGAGGCCGGCGTGCGGGCCGGGCGGGCGGCCGGCGCCACGGTCGCGGCGCTCAAGGCCGTCCCGGCCGACATCCAGATCACCGATCTGCACCAGCTGCGGCACTTGCTGCGCGCGGCCCGCCCGGCGGGAAACGGGCGCTGACCCAGGCGGCCGAGGCTCAGCGGGCAGTTCCGCCGGTGGCCAGCCGCATGAGGTCGGTGTCGAGGTCGATGGAGGTCTCGGTGCCGCCCGCGCTGCCGTACTCGTGCTGGTAGCTCGCCCAGGACTCGTCCTTGATCCGGCGGGCGAAGCCGCTCTCCATGAGGAGCACGAGTTCGAGCACGGCCCGGTCGATGCGTGTGTTAAGGGCCGGGTCGCTCCAGTCTTCCGCGGCGGCGAACAGGGACGTCGGCGCGGTCATGGTGCGCAGGTAGGCGAACATCGGGCGCATCGCCTCGTCCGCGACCAGGGCGTGCCGGGCGGTCCCGGCCGTCGCGGCGAGCACGACCGGCTTGGCAATGAGCAGGTCGTTGTCGAGCACATCGAAGAACGAGGTGAACAGGCCGCTCGGGCCGGCCTTGTAGACCGGCGCGGCCGCGATGATGCCGTCGGCTTCGGCCAGGGCGGTGATGGCCTGCTGCAGCTTCGGCGTGATCAGCCCGGAGACCAGCGCGGTGGAGATGTCGGCGGAGATCGCGCGCAGTTCGATCACGCTGACCGTCACCGCGTGCCCGTGCCCGGCCGCCAGGGCCGCGGCGCGCTCGGCCGCGCGGTCGGCCAGCATGCGCGTCGACGAGGGGTCGCTGGTACCGGCGCTGACCACGGCCAGCCTGAATCGTTCGGGGGCATTCATACGGGCAGGACCTCCCTCTCGCCGGCCAGTTTCCGGCAGATCGTCTCCAGCTGGGCCAGTTCGGCGGCGCTCAGCTCGGCGGTCATGGCGCGGGCCACGCCGCGGGCGTGCCGCCGCCCGATCGCGCGCTGCCGGTCCCGGCCGTCGCCGGTGAGCGCCACCCGGACGCCGCGCCCGTCGGCGGGGTCGGCGCAGCGCTCGACCAGGCCGCGCTCGGCCAGCCGGTCCACCAGGCGGGACAGGGCCGGCTGGCTGAGCAGGACGTGCCGGTTCAGCTCGGTCAGGTTGATAGGTTCGGGGCACTTGGACAGCGTGTAGAGCACGTCGTACTCGCGCATGGAGACGTCGGCCCAGATGTCCTCGGCCGCGAACCGCTTCATCAGCACGGCGTGGGCGGCGAGCAGCGACTCCCACGCGTCGTTCGCCAGGGTGGCCATCACAGCTCCGGGTACTCGGCCTCGAACTCGCCGACCGTGTCCTGGTAGGGGGACGCGCCGGTGACGTTGTCGCCGCGGTTCGCGTTCGGGCGCGGCTGGCGCGGCGCCGCCTCGCCGTACTTGGCCCGGACCAGGCTGGCGTGGGTGGGAGCCTCCGGCGTCTGGGGGTCCTGCCGGGCGGCGATCTCCTTGCGGAGCACCGGCACGACCTCCTCACCGAGCAGGTCCAGCTGGTCGAGCACGGTCTTCAGCGGCAGGCCGGCGTGATCCACCAGGAACAGCTGGCGCTGGTAGTCGCCGAAGTGCTCGCGGAAGGTCAGGGTCTTGTCGATGACCTCGGCCGGGCTGCCCACCGACAGCGGCGTCAGCTCCGTGAAGTCCTCCATCGACGGCCCGTGCCCGTAGACCGGCGCCTCGTTGAAGTAGGGCCGGAACTCCCGCCTGGCGTCCTGCGAGTTCCTCGCGATGTAGGCCTGGCCGCCCAGGCCCACGATCGCCTGCTTCTCGCTGCCGTGGCCGTAGTGGGCGTAGCGCTGCCGGTAGAACTCGATGAGCCGCTGGTAGTGCTCCTTGGGCCAGAAGATGTTGTTGGCGAAGTACCCATCGCCGTAGTAGGCGGCCTGCTCGGCGATCTCGGGGGTGCGGATCGAGCCGTGCCACACGAACGGCGGCACGTCGTCCAGCGGCCGCGGGATCGACGTGAAGCCCTGCAGCGGGGTCCTGTACTTGCCCTGCCAGTCCACCACGTCCTCGCGCCACAGCCGGTGCAGCAGGTTGTAGTTCTCCAGCGCCAGCGGCAGGCCGTCCCGGATGTCCTGGCCGAACCACGGGTACACGGGGGCCGTGTTGCCGCGCCCCAGCATCAGGTCCATCCGGCCCTGGCTCAGGTGCTGCAGCATCGCGTACTCCTCCGCGATGCGCACCGGGTCGTTGGTCGTGATCAACGTCGTCGACGTGGTCACGATCAGCCTCTTGGTGGTCGCCGCGATGTAGGCCAGCAGCGTGGTCGGCGAGGACGAGAAGAACGGCGGGTTGTGATGCTCGCCGATGGCGAACACGTCCAGGCCCACCTCTTCGGTCTTCTGCGCGATCTGCACGATCGCGTCAATCCGCTCCGCCTCGCTCGGCGTCTCCCCCGACAGCGGATCGCGGGTGATGTCACTGACCGAGAAGATCCCGAACTGCATGTCGTGCCTCCGAACCAGATATATGCATTTGCATGTACCTGAACCACGGGGGGCGCGCGGCTATTCCGGCCGGGTCAGGCGGAGAACACGAGGGTGCAGGCGACCGGGTGCGCCACCAGGGTGTGCCCGGGCGCCGTCGCCGGGCCGCAGGAACCGCTGCCGATGCCGTGGTGGGCGGCGTCGAGGTGAACGTAGGTCCGGCCGTCCGGCACCAGGTCCGGCGTATGCCCGGCCGCCGTGAGCAGCTCCGGCGACCAGCGCCGGACGGCGAAGTCGAAGTGCGGATGGCCGGTCACGGCCAGGCTCCGGCCCGCGCCGCCGGACAGGGACAGGCTCCGGGCGTGCATGCGGTTGCCGTTTTCCTGGGGCCGGACATACCAGGTGGCGAGCGAGTCCACCGGCGCGGTGAACCGGCCGACGCGGGTGGCCAGATGCGTGTCCCGGTAGGCCTCGCCCGGGCCGCGGCCGAACCAGCTCACCTGCTCGATGGGCGTATCGAGCACCAGCCGCAGCCCGATCTTCGGCAGCGGGCAGGGCCAGCTGCCGTCGGGGGCGACGCGGATGGACAGCAGGCCCCCGGCCGTCCAGGTGAGGGTGGCCAGGAAGCCGAAGTCGGCGCCCGCGGGCGCGATCCTCAGCCGGGTACGCAGTTCGGCCTGGCCACGCCGGACCTCGATGATCCGGTGCTGCAGGCGGTCCAGGCCCGCCCGGCGCCACGCGCCGGCCACCGTCCGCGTGTCGTTATCGGTGGGGGCCCGCCAGAAGTCCAGGCAGGCCGAGTGCACCGGGAACGGGCCCAGGCGGCGCAGTTCACCGGTGCCGACGTCCAGGACCGCGCACCCCAGCGTGAGCTGGCCCGGGCCCTCGCCCGCCGTCACCGCCGCCGCGCGGTCCGGGCGGCCCGGCGGCTCCGCGGCAGGCCGCGCCAGCTCGGCCTGGGCGAACGCGATCTCGTGGCCGGCACCGGCCCAGGCCGTGTCCGCCGCCAGCGACGCGGTGACGGTCAGCCACCGCTCGTGGCTGGCTCCGGCCGCCAGGCTGTCCAGCAGGGCCGGGGGGAACCGGACGCGCCGGGTGCCGCCGGCGGGCACGGCCGGGATCTCCAGCGCGCCCTGCGCGACGGGCGTCCCGCCGTCCTCAGTGCTCCAGCAGAAGCCGTAGCCTTGCGTGCCGGCGGTGTGCTGCCGGTTCTCCACCGAGATGCTCCGGGCGCCGGGATCGATGGTGATCCGGACCGGCGCGAACACCGCCTTGGCCTCGAGGAGCCCGGGCGAGGGGGTGCGGTCCGGGAAGACCAGGCCGTCGATCACGAAGTTGCCGTCGTGCACCGGCTCGCCGAAGTCGCCGCCGTAGGCGAAGTACCGCTCGCCCGCCGGGGTGACCTGGGTGATCCCGTGGTCGATCCATTCCCAGATGAACCCGCCGTGCAGCCGCGGATGCCGGTCGAACAGGGCCTGGTAGTCGGCCAGGCCGCCCGGCCCGTTGCCCATGGCGTGCCCGTACTCGCACAAGATCATGGGCAGCTCGCGGCGGCGCTCGTCATGCTCGCCGCTGGCGGTGAGGCCTTCCTGACGCCGGCCGATGGCGTCGAGTTCGTCGTACCCGGTGTACATCCGGCTGTAGACGTCGGCGTAAAAGGCGTCATGCTCGCCCTCGTAGTGGATCAGGCGGCCGGGGTCGCGGCCCCGGACCCACTCGGCCATCTTCTCCAGGTTGCGGCCGGTGCCCGACTCGTTGCCCAGCGACCACATGATCACGCTGGGATGATTCTTGTCCCGCTCGACGGTGCGCTGGATGCGGTCCAGGTAGGCCGGGCGCCACCGGAGATCGTCGCTGGGGTTGCCGCGCCATTGCGCCAGGGCGAAACCGTGGGTCTCCAGGTCGCACTCGTCGATCACCAGCAGCCCGTACTCGTCGCACAGGTCGAGGAACCGCGGGTCCGGCGGGTAGTGACTGGTCCGCACCGCGTTGATGTTGTGCTGTTTCATCAAGATCACGTCGGCCCGCATGGTGGCCTCGCCCAGGGTGCGTCCCGTCTCGGGATGCCACTCGTGACGGTTCACGCCGCGGAACACCACGGTGCGGCCGTTGAGCCGGATCTGCCCGTCCCGGACCTCGATGCGGCGGAACCCGGCCCGGAAGCCGATGTCCCCGCCCGGACCGGACAGGACCGCGGCGTACAGGCGGGGATGTTCGTCCGACCAGGGCTCGGCGGCGACGCGGTGCTCGGCGCCGGCCTCGGCGCCGAGCAGGCCGAGTTCCGGCACCGACACCACGGCCGGCCCGTCGGCGTCGACCCGGAGGATCCCGGTGCCGCGGCCGGCGTCGTAGTCGGCGCGGACGAAGAAGTCCCTGATCGCGCCGGGCGGTGAGTTGATGACCGTCACGCTGCGGAAGATGCCGGACAGCCACCACATGTCCTGATCTTCCAGATAGGACCCGGCTGACCACTGGTGCACGCGGACCGCGATGATGTTATCGCCGGGCACGGCGAGGGGCGTGATGTCGAACTCGCGGACGAGGCGGCTGCCCTGGCTGTGGCCGACGGCGGCGCCGTTAACGAACACCGCGAAGCACGAGTCCACCCCGTCGAAGCGGAGCACGGTCGACCCGCTGAAATCCCACCCCGGCGGCAGCGTGAAGTGCCGCCGGTACTCCCCGGCCGGGTTGCGGTCGGGCACATGGGGCGGATCGACCGGGAAGGGATACACCACGTTGGTGTACGCGGGCCGGCCGTACCGGGGCGGGCCGGGTACCCCGGCCAGCTGCCACAGCGAAGGCACGGCGATCTCGTCGAAACCGGCGTCGTCGAAGTCCGCGGCCTCGAAGCCCGCCGTCAAGTCCCGCAGGTCCTCGCAGTAGCGGAACTTCCAGGTCCCGTCGAGGCTGAGCCGGGCGCTCCCGCTGACCTGCGACGCGCGCGGCGGAGCGTAGCCATGCCCCGGGCTGAACGACTCGACGTAGCTGAGGTCGCCGGGCTCCGCCATGGCCGCTATTCAACCACCCGCGCCTCAGCTGGCCGAGACGGCCAGTTCGCGGGCGGGACGGGGGGCCGGCCGCGGGCCGACGGGAAGGGTCAGCGTGATCCGGAGGCCGTGCGGGAAGGCGGGCGCGGCTTCGGCGGTGCCGCCGTGCGCGGCGGCGATCTCGGCGGCGATGGCGAGGCCGAGGCCGGAGCCGGTGCGGGACGGCTGCGGCCCGGCCCGGTAGAACCGCTCGAAGATGTGCGGCAGCTGGCCCGGCGGGACGCCGGGGCCGTCGTCGCTGACCTCGATGATGGCGTCCCCGCCGGCGGCGCACGCGGTGATCGTGCCCGCGGTGCCGCCGGGGGTGTGCACGAGCACGTTCATGAGCAGGTTGTCAACGGCGCGGCGCAGCAGTTCCTCGTCGCCGACCGTCATCAGGCCGTCGGCGATCCGGACCCGCCAGGCCCGCGCGGGGTCGGCGATCCGCACCCGTTCCGCGCACCCGGTGACCACGGCGGTCACGTCGACCGGCTCACAGGACTGGCCGGGATGCTGGCCGAGCCGGGCCAGCCGAAGCATGTCGTCGACCAGCCGGCTCATCCGCCGCGTCTCCAGCACGATCCGGTCCATCACCTCGTCGACCTCGTCGGGACCGGACAGGGCGCCCTGCTGGTAAAGCTCGGCGTTGGCGCGCAGCGACGCCAGCGGCGTGCGCAGCTCGTGGCTGGCGTCGGCGAAGAACCGGCGCATCTGCCGCTGGCTGGCCTCGCGCTCGTGCAGGTCGGCCTCGATCCGGCCCAGCATGCCGTTCAGGGCCGCGCCCAGCCTGCCCACCTCGCTCCGGGGGTGGTGCGGGATCACCCGGTCGGTGAGGTCGCCGGCGGTGATCCGGTCGGCCTGCCCGGCCATCGCCTCGATCGGGCGCAGGCCGCGGCGCAGCACCACGAAGACGCCGAGGCCGATGAGCAGCACCACCGCGATGGAGCCGAACGCCACGATGACCTCGACCTGGTCGATGGTCCGGCCCACCTGCGCGAGGCTGGTGCCGGCGACGAGAGATCCACCCGAGACGCGCAGCGACTGGACCCGGATCTGCGTCCTCCCGTTCGCGCTGACCAGGGTGTGCGGGCCGGGCTTGACGGCGACCTTGGCCGCCCGGGGCGACAGGGTCCAGGTGTAGCCGCCGGTGTTCCCGCTGACGGCGACCTGCAGCGTAACCTGCTCGCCGCGCCACGGCAGGAAGGCCATGTCGAAGGCGCCGGGAAGCGCCGGGACCTGGGCCTGGGGCAGCAGCCGGGATTGCGCGGGCACGGCGCGCGGCATCCCCCGGCGGACGGACAGGGCACCACTGGACAGCATGGCCGCCAGCCTCGGCGTGGCCATGGTCAGCGCCACGTGCAGGTTGCTGTCGGTCTGGCTGAGCAGGTAGCGGCGCATGGTGGTGACCGCGCCGACGTCGAACGCCACCAGCGCGACCAGCGTGACGACCACCACGCCGGCCATCACCTTGAGGCGCAGCTGGGCGCGCAGCAGCCGTCCGAGCAGGGCTTTCGGGCGGGAAGTCCGGCTATGACTCATCGGAACTCGCCTGGCTTTCATCGGGGTTTCCGGGCTCTTCGGGCTCTTCGGGGTTTCCGGGCTCTTCGGGGTTTCCGGGCTCTTCGGGCCGCGGCAGGCGCAGGCAGTAGCCGACGGCGCGCTGGGTGTGGATCAGGTCGGGCCCGTCGCTGGTCAGCTTGCGCCGCAGGTAGGTGACGTAGGTCGACACGACCGTGCTGGATCCGCCGAAATCATAGTCCCAGACGTGGTCCAGCAGCCGGGCGCGGGTGAGCACGCGGCCGGGGTTGAGCATGAAGTAGCGCAGCAGGCGGAACTCGGTCGGCGACAGCTCGATGAGGCGCCCGCCGCGCCGGACCTCGTAGGTGTCCTGGTCGAGCGTGAGGTCCGCGAACGACAGGACCGTCTCGGCGGGTTCATGACGGGTGCGGCGCAGCACGGTACGCACCCGGACGGCCAGTTCCTCCAGCCCGAACGGCTTGGTCACGTAGTCGTCGCCGCCGATGGTGAGCCCGGTGACCTTGTCGTCGGCGGTGTCCTTCGCGGTCAGGAAGATCACCGGAACCTGGTTGCCGTCCCGGCGCAGCCTGCGGACTATCTCGAACCCGTCGATGTCGGGCAGCATCACGTCCAGGATGAGCAGGTCGAACGGGCGGTTCCTGGCCAGCCGGAGCGCGTCCGTCCCGTTCTCCGCGACGGTCACCTCGAAGCCGAGGAAGCGCAGCGAGGCGGCGACGGCCTTGCCCAGGAACGGCTCGTCGTCCACCACGAGCAGGTTCCCGTCACCAGGCGTCATCACGTTATCGCAGCATACGGCGGTGAACATCGTGTGCGAGAAATCTGCAAGTTTCGTGTGAACGCCCAGGTCGATCCGGGCGCCCGGGTTGACACGGAACTCACACGCGACTCGTGCAGCTTCCGCAGAACCACCGTAGAAGGTAAGGCCCGTACTCCCCGAGGCAACGGAGGATCTCGTGACACAGCTCGGATCACGGCTCGCCCGGCGGCGGCGCGCGCTGCTCGGGGTGGGCATCGCGGCGGCCTTGCTGGCGGCCGGCGGGCTGATCGGCGCCTCTTTCGTGAAGTCGCCGCAGCAGCTGGCCGCCGACACCGCGGCGCCGCCCCCCACGGTGACCACGGCCGCGGTCGTCTCCCAGGTCCTCACCTCGTCGGTGGAGATGCGCGGCACGGTGTACCCGGCGACGCAGTACGACGTGTACGCGAGCGCTCCTTCGTCGTCCGCGGGCTCGGGTTCGGGCTCGGCCGGATCTTCGGGTACGGGTTCGGGCTCGGCGATGTACATATCGAAGCTGGACGTCGCCGCGGGCGACACCATCACCGACGGCAGGCAGCTCGCCGAGATCGACGGCCAGCCGCTGTTCGCGCTGGCCGGCCCGGTCCCCGCCTGGCGGGATCTGACGCCCGGCGAGAGCGGCCCGGACGTGACCGAGCTGCAGAAGGCCCTGGCCTCGCTCGGGTACTACGACGACGGCGACACCCCCGGGTACTACGGCGCGGCGACCGAGTACGCGGTTTACCTGTACTACGAGCACCTCGGCTACATCCCGCCGTCCTCAGGCGGGATGCCGGAGGCGGACGTGGTGTTCCTGCCGTCGCTGCCCGCGACGGTCGTCGCGGTGAACGGCGCGACCGGCGAGCAGCCCGGCCAGCCGTTCCTCGAGCTCGCCGCCCGCGGGTCGCTGGCGCTGACCGGCCAGCTGCCGCCGGCCTATGCCGCCCAGGTGAAGGCCGGCCTTAAGGTGACGATCTACGACGAGGTGACCGGCATCCACGCCACCGGGACCGTGGCCGACCTGGGGACGGCGACCACGGTGGTACCGGCGGGAACCGTGGTGAACATCGGGGGCGGCTCAGGTTCGGCGGGCTCTTCGGGGTCTTCGGGGCCTTCGGGGTCCGCCGGGTCTGGGTCCTCGGGGTCTTCGGGTTCCTCGGGGTCTTCGGGTTCGAGCAGTTCCGGCAGCTCCGCCGCGTCGGCGTTCATCCCGCTCACCGTCCGGCCGTCCGGGCCGCTGGCGGCGGCGCTGAACGGCGAGAACGTCCTGATCACCGTGGAAACCGGCCAGACCGAGGGGCCGGTGCTGACGGTGCCGGTGGCCGCCGTCGTCAGCACGGCGTCCGGCACCAGCTACGTCACCGTGGTGGGCGCGCACGGGAAACAGACCCGGGTCCCGGTGACGCCGGGCATCTCGGAGAACGGCTACGTCCAGGTCACCTCTTCGTCTCCGGTGACGCGCGGCACGCTGGCGGCCGGCGACCACGTGGTGGTGAGTAGCTGATGACAGTGCGGATCTCCGGGCCGGTGATCGAACTGCGCGGGCTGGCCCGCACCTACCCCGGCCCGCCGCCGGTGCCGGCGCTGCGCCCGGCCGACCTGGTGATCGAGACGGGCGACTACGTCGCGGTGACCGGGCCGTCCGGCTCGGGCAAGTCGACGCTGCTGCACCTGCTCGGCCTGCTCGACGCCCCGACCGAGGGCCGTTACCTGCTGGACGGCCTGGACACGAGCAGGCTGGGCGACCGGGACCGGTCCGCGCTGCGCGGCCGCCGGATCGGGTTCGTCTTCCAGGCATTTCACCTGCTGCCGTACCGGACCGCGCTGGAGAACGTGCTGCTGGCCGAGCTGTACAACCAGACCCCGCGGGGTGGCCGGGTCGAGGCGGCGGTCGACGCGCTGGACGCGGTCGGGCTGGGACACCGGCTGGACGCGCTGCCCACCACGCTGTCCGGCGGGGAGTGCCAGCGGGTCGCGATCGCGCGGGCCCTGGTCAACCGGCCGAGCCTGCTGCTGTGCGACGAGCCGACGGGGAACCTGGACTCACGCAACGCGGCCGCGCTCATGGGCCTGCTCGACCAGCTGAACGGGGCCGGTTTCACGATCGTGGTGATCACGCACGACGCGAACGTGGCGGCCCACGCCGGCCGGACGATCGCGATCAGCGACGGGATGCTGGCCGAGCCAGCCGGAGCCCAGGGGTCCGGCCATGCGTAGGCCGGCTACCGGGCTGCCGCTGCCCCGGCTGGCCGCGCGGGACGCGGGCGCCGAGGCGGTCGCGGGGATCGTGCAGCGCCCCGGCCGTGCCGTGCTGACCATGCTCGGCACGGTCCTCGGCGTGGGCGCGTTCGTGGCCGTGCTCGGGCTGACCGCCACCGGGGCGGGCCAGATCTCGCACCAGTTCACGGTCCTGGAGGACACCACGGTCACCGTGGAGGACAACGGGCCGGCCAACGACGTGGCCCCGCCCGACGCCAACCCGCCCATCGGCTTCCCGGCCGACGCGGACGCGATCGCCAGGCACATCAACGGGGTGGTCACCGCGGGCGTCTGGTGGCCGGTCTCGCTGCCGCAGGGCACCGACTTCACCGCTTCGCTGGCGCTCTCCGCCACCGCCTCCGAGACGGTCAACCTGCTGGCCGCCTCACCGGGCGCGGTGCAGGCGATGGGCCTGAGCATGGTGGCGGGCTCGCCGCTGACCGCGTTCGAGAACGACACCGGCCAGCACGTCGCGATGATCGATACCGCCACGGCCAGCGCCCTGGGCATCTCTCCCGCGCGCCTGGCCAGCCAGCCCGCGGTGTTCGTCGACGGCGTGGCCTACACGGTCGTCGGCGTCTACGACTCCGCGCAGCGGGTGGTGACCGACGAGAGCGCGATGCTGATCCCGGAGAACACCGCCCTGGCCGACTTCGGCAACCCGGAGCCCGGCATCGGGGACCAGGACGAGGCCCAGATGGTCGTCGCGACCAGGATCGGCGCCGCGCAGGCGGTGGCGCGGCAGATCGCCGCCGCCGAACTGCCGACCGACCCGGGCCGGCTGGTGGTCACGTCCCCGCCCAGTCCGCAGAACCTGCAGAGCGAGGTCAGCGGCGACCTGGCCGGCCTGTTCCTGATCCTGGCGCTGATCAGCCTGCTGATCGGCGCGGTCGGGATCGCGAACACAACGCTGGTGGCGGTGCTCGAGCGCACCGAGGAGATCGGCCTGCGGCGCGCCGTCGGCGCCCGGCCGCGGCACATCGCCGCGCAGTTCCTGGCCGAGAGCACCGCGCTGGGCACGCTCGGCGGGCTGATCGGCACCTGCATCGGCGTCGGGACCGTGGTGATCTTCGCCGCGGTCAAGGACTGGACCGCCGTGCTGAACCCGGTCTACACCCTGCCCGCGCCGCTGATCGGCAGCGTCGTCGGCCTGCTGGCCGGCGCCTACCCCGCGCTGCGGGCGGCGCGGACGAGCCCGCTGGCGGCGCTGCGGCACGCCTGAGAGGAAACGATGATGCGCATCAGAACCCCCATGGCCCGCTTGGGCCCGGGTCTGCTGATCTGCTGCTGCGCGGGCCTGTCCGCGTGCACCGCCGCCGCGCCCACGGGACCGGCCACCGCCGTCAGCACGCCCAGCGTCGGCAGGCCCCAGCCGCCTTCCTCGGTCCAGGCGGCGCTGTCCCGCATGGCGTTCACGCCCTACGCGGCGCTCGGGCAGTCCAGCAATGATGGGCTGGCGCCCAACGAGTCCAACTTCTCCCTCGCCCAGGCGTGCCTGGCCGCCGCGGGCTATCCGGGCGCGGGCAACGTCCCGTTCTCGATCAGCCTGGGGCCGGCGAACCTGGCGTTCTCCCAGCCCTGGGGGGCCTGGGGCTACCTGGGCTCCGCCCTGGCGGAGCAGTACGGCTTCCGGGTTCCCCCCGGATCCGCCCTGAGCGCCCTGGGCATCGGCACCTCGCCGGAGTCGAACCCGGCCGCCCTCTCGCAGGCCGAGCAGGCCGCGACGGGCAAGTGCACCACGATCACGCAGGACTTCACCGCCGCCGAGAACGACGGGGCGCTGGCGGGCCTGGAGACGCTGAGCAACGACATCGCCGACGACGTGCTGCACGACGCGGCGGTGAAGAACGCCACGAAGGCCTGGTCCGCCTGCATGGCCAGGAACGGCTACAGCTACGGCCAGCCGCAGGCCGTGTTCTTCCACCAGATCCAGGCTCTGTTCGGCGGGAAGCGGCCGGTGAACGCCACGGACCCGGTACACGCCGCCGCCAACGAGGCGCAGATCGCGGCGGCCGTCACCGATGCCAACTGCACCGACTCCACGGACCTGGCCGGGATCTATTTCGCCGTCCAGGCCAGCTACGAGCAGCAGCTCGTCAACGCCAACGCCCAGGCCCTCACGTCCGCCGTCCAGCGCTACCGCGCCGACTACGCCAAGGAGCTCGGCAAGCTCCCGGCGCTGCTGAAAACGGCGAAGGCCAACCCGTTCCCCAAGCCCAGCCCCGCCGCTCCTGACGGCACCGAAGATGGTGATATGAGTGCGATGCGGATCTCGAAGGTCACGATCACGC
>Ga0335081_10003294_pt1 | contig 25383 bp, 21 predicted proteins | sample Lox_Sample_35_FD_206713 | JGI IMG/M metagenome (GOLD analysis project Ga0335081, IMG submission 206713) | Soil microbial communities from Loxahatchee National Wildlife Refuge, Florida, United States - Lox_Sample_3.5 | ecosystem: Environmental > Terrestrial > Soil > Wetlands | place: USA...
CAGGTTGGCGTCGAAGCCGCCCAGCTGGTTCCAGACGTCGCGGCGGATCAGCATGCCCGCCGAGCTGACCGCGAGCACGGCCCGGCTGCCGTCGTGCTGGCCCTGGTCGATCTCGCCCGGCTCGACGCCGGTGAGCCGCCGCCCGGCCCGGTCGGTGGTGATGCCCGCCTCGCGCACCACGCGCCGGTCGGACAGGTCCTTGAGCTTCGGGCCGAGGACGGCCGCGAGCCGGCTTCGGCTGGCCCCGGCGAGCAGCTGCTCGAGGGCGTCAGGGGCAGGCTCGCAGTCGTCGTGCAGCAGCCAGATCCACTCGGTGCCGTTCGCTGGGCCGTTCGCTGGGCCGTTCGCTGGGCCGCCCGCTCTCCCCGGCGCGCGGGCCGCGGGGCGCAGCAGCGCGCTGGCGATGGCGGCGCCGTACCCGGTGTCGGGTTCCATGCCGAAGACCGCGTCCTGGCCGAGCAGTTCGGTCAGCGCCGCCCCGCTCCGGTCCCGGCTGCCGGTGTCCACCCCGACCACGCGCTGCGCCGGGTAGGTCTGCTCGCGCACCGCGCGGATGAGCCCCGGCAGCAGCCGGACGGCGTCGTGAGCGACGATCACGGCCGTGACGACGTGACGGGCAGGCCCCGTGTTTCGTGCCACCGTGTTTCGTGCCACCGTGTTCTGTGCCACCGTGTTCTGTGGCGCTGTGTTCTGTGGCGCTGTGTTCTGTGGCGCTGCGTTCTGTGACAAGGGTCCTGTCTGGTGGCCTGGGCGAGAGCGCCTCGCACGGCTACCTGCCCGGCAAGAGCGCGTGGACTACGCGAACGGCTACCCCCTGCGCTCACGCAGGACTAAAGATACACAGCCCGGACTCACCCAGTGAGGTGAACGCGGGATGTGCGCGGACGGCTAGACGGCCTCGCGCTTCAGGCGGCGCCGCTCACGCTCGGACATGCCGCCCCAGATCCCGAACCGCTCGTCGTGCTCCAGCGCGTACTCCAGGCACTCGGCCCGGACGTCGCAGTTGCGGCACACCCGCTTGGCCTCCCGGGTCGATCCTCCCTTTTCCGGGAAGAACGCCTCCGGATCTGTCTGTGCGCACAGCGCCTGATCCTGCCAGCCCAGCTCGTCCTCGTCCTCTGGACTGACGAAGACCTGCGCCAGCGGGACGATGACCTCGGTCATAGCGCATCCTCCCTCCCCAACTCGGAGCTCCCCGTCTCGCCTCTCCCCGCGAAGACGAGAATCACACCAATGAAATTACACCCGCGTGTCTTGCTTCAAGTCAAGCGGAAAAGGTGATAGTGGTCCCCTCGTTGTCCGAGATGCGCGATAAATAACTCAGTGAATCCGGCAAGTTGCATACCGTAAGCCGACGAGTAACACCACGGCAACCTGCAGTTACTTTCGCTGGGAGCCGCCGGGGGCGGGCGGCGGGGCCGGCCGGAGCGGGCCGGCGAACCTGCCACACTTTAGAGTTATGCGCATCACCGTGCTCGCGGGTGGCGTGGGTGCCGCCCGTTTTCTTCGCGGCCTGCGCCGGGCCGCGCCCGAGGCCGAGATCACCGTCATCGGGAACACGGGCGACGACATCACGCTGTTCGGCCTGCGCGTCTGCCCGGACCTGGACACCGTCATGTACACCCTGGGCGGCGGCATCAACGAGGACCAGGGCTGGGGGCGGGACGCGGAGACGCATCGCATCCGGGCCGAGCTCGCCGCCTACGGGGCCAGCCCGGACTGGTTCACGCTCGGCGACAAGGACTTCGCCACCCACATCCGGCGCAGCCAGCTGCTGGCGGACGGCGAGCCGCTGTCCGCCGTCACCGCGGCGCTCTGCCGGCGGTGGCAGCCCGGCGTGCGGCTGCTGCCGATGTCGGACGACCCGGTCGAGACCCACGTCGTGCTGGCGGGCCCGGGCGAGCAGCGCGTGGTGCACTTCCAGGAGTGGTGGGTGCGCATGCACGCCGCGACCCCCGCGGCGCGGATCGTCGCGTCCGGCGCGGACCGGGCCCGGCCCGCGCCCGGCGTGCTCGAGGCCATCGAGGCCGCCGACGTGGTGCTGTTCCCGCCGTCCAACCCGGTGGTCAGCATCGGCACCATCCTGGCCGTGCCCGGCATCAGGGCCGCGGTCGCGGCCAAGGCCGTGGTCGGGGTCTCGCCCATCATCGGCGGCTCGCCGGTCCGCGGGATGGCCGACGCCTGCCTGGCCGCGATCGGGGTGGACACCTCGGCCGCGGCGGTCGCCGCGCACTACGGGCCGGAGCTGATCGACGGCTGGCTCGTGGACGACCAGGACAAGGCGACGGCGGACATTCTCGGAGACGACCCGGCGCTCGCCGGGATCGATGTGCGCGCGCTGCCGCTGCTGATGCGCGACCTGCCCGCCACCACGGCGATCGCCCGCGCAGCGCTCGACCTGGCCCGGGAACTGACGTGAGTGCCGACCCGGTCACGGTGCTCCCGGTCACAGTGCTTCCAATCACTGGGCTGCCGGAGATCACCGCGGGCGCCGACCTGCCGGCGCTGATCGCGGCGGCCATCCCTGAGCTGCGCGACGGCGACATCCTCGTGGTCACCTCCAAGATCGTGAGCAAGGCCGAGGGCCGGGTGGTCACCGCCCCGCGGGAGCAGGCCATCGAGGCGGAGACGGTGCGGGTGGTGGCCAGGCGCGGCCCGACCACGATCGCGCAGACCCGGCACGGGCTGGTGCTGGCCGCGGCCGGGGTGGACGAGTCCAACACCGCCCCGGGGACCGTGGTGCTGCTGCCCGAGGACCCGGACGATTCCGCGCGGCGGCTGCGCAAGGCGCTGCACCAGCGCACCGGGCGCAGCGTCGGCGTCCTGGTCACGGACACGATGGGCCGCCCCTGGCGGGCCGGGCAGACGGACAACGCGATCGGTGCCGCCGGGGTGACCCCGGTGCGGGACTATCGCGGTGAACCCGACACGTTCGGCAACATCCTGGAGGTCACCGTCGCGGCGGTGGCCGATGAGATAGCCTCAGCCGCCGACCTGGTCAAGGGCAAGGCCCGGCGGGTGCCGGTCGCGCTGGTGCGCGGCCTGGCCGGCCTGGTCACCGAGCCGGACGGCCCGGGCGCGCGGGCCATCATCAGGGCCGCGGACGAGGACATGTTCCGGTTCGGCGCGGCGGACGTGCCGCTGGCCCGCCGGACCATCCGGGCTTTCACCGCGGAACCGGTCCGCCGCGCGATCGCCGCCGCGCTGACCGCACCCGCCCCGCACCACAGCGAGCCGTGGCGGTTCGTCGTGCTGGAGACGGCCGCGGCCCGGACGGCGCTGCTCGACGCGATGCGCGAGGCCTGGACCGCCGACCTGCGCGGCGACGGGTTCACGCCGGAGCAGATCGCGCGCAGGCTCCGCCGCGGGGACGTGCTGCGGAACGCGCCGCTGATCATCGTGCCGTGCCTGGTCACCGACGCGGCGCATCACTACCCGGACGAGCGGCGGAACTCCTCCGAGCAGTCCATGTTCACCGTGTCGATGGGCGCGGCGGTGCAGAACCTGCTGGTCGCGCTGGCCGTCGACGGATTGGGTTCGGCGTGGATCTCGAGCACGCTGTTCTGCCAGGACGTCGCGGCCCGGGTGCTGGACCTGCCGGGCGGCTGGCGGCCCATGGGCGCGATCGCCGTCGGCCACCCGGCCGAGCAGGCCAGGCCGCGGCCGCCGCGCGACCCGGCGAATTTCATCCTGACACGCTGAACGGCAGGCGTCGGGCGCCTAGCGCCAGTCAGGTAACACGGGTCTCAGCAACACCGGGAGTTAAGCGGTCGGCCGGGCGTACCGGAGTCCGCCGCGATTAGCACGATCCACCACGTTATCCGGCAGATCAACCCCGCGAATGAGACCAAAGGCGTGCTGGCTGGCGCCGCCCTCGTCCGGGCTGCCGGGTCAGTGCGTCAGCAGGGGCAGGCCTGCGCGGACGGATGAGCAGACGCCGTCGGTTGCCTCCGCGGCGGCCTGGCGCTCGGCCGGGACCTCGTCGTAGGTGGTGGTGCGCGGGCGCAGCGGCCGGCCGAGCGGTTCGGTGATCGCGCGCAGGCCGCTGATCGTCTTGTAGGAGCCGTGGTCTGCGCCGGCCATCCTGCTGATGGTCTCCTCCATCAGCGTGCCGCCCAGGTCATTGGCGCCGCCGCGGAGCACGTCCCGGCAGCCCTCGTCGCCGAGCTTGACCCAGGAGCACTGGATCGAGTCGATCGCCCCGTGCAGCAGCAGCCGGGACAGCGCGTGCACGGCCCGGTTCTCCCGCCGGGTCGGTCCCGGCCGGGCCAGCCCGGCCAGGTAGATGGGGGCGTTCTCGTGGATGAACGGGAGCAGCACGAACTCGGTGAAGCCGCCGGTGCGCTCCTGGATCGAGCGGATCACGCGCAGGTGGCCGACCCAGTGCGCCGGGGTGTCGACGTGCCCGTACATCATCGTGGCCGAGGTGCGCAGGCCGAGCTCGTGCGCGGTGGAGATTACCTCGATCCACACCGAGGCGGGCAGCTTGCCCTTGGTCAGCACCCAGCGCACGTCGTCGTCGAGGATCTCCGCGGCCGTGCCCGGCAGCGAGCCGACGCCCGCTTGGATGGCCCGGACCAGCCACTCCCTGATCGTCAGGCCGGTGCGCGAGGCCCCGTTCACCACCTCCATCGGGGAGAACGCATGAACGTGAAGATCTGGGCAGCGTCGCTTGACTTCGGAAGCAATTTCGAAATACGCTGTTCCTGGCAGGTCGGGATGGATGCCTCCCTGCATGCACACCTCGGTGGCACCGGCTTTCCAGGCCTCGGCGGCACGGTCCCCGATCTGCTGCAACGACAGCGTGTACGCATCGGCATCGGTCCGGCGCTGGGCGAACGCGCAGAACCGGCAGCCGGTGTAGCAGACGTTGGTGAAGTTGATGTTGCGGGTGACGACGTAGGTGACGTCGTCACCGGTGACCTCGCGGCGCAGCGCGTCGGCGATGCCGGCCAGCGCCTCCAGGTCGGGGCCGTCCGCGGCCAGCAGGGCAAGGGCCTGGTCGTCGGTGAGGGCGGCCGGGTCGCGTTCGGCCTGCCGGAGGGCGGCGGCGGTCTCGCCGGGGCGGAAGATGGCGGGGGCGGCGGGGCGCGGAGCGCCGGCGGCGGCCTGGCCAGAGCGCGGTGACGGCGCGGGGGCGGGCAAGCCGGTCCGTTCGGCAATCTCGTCCCAGTCGCCGTAGACCTCGGCGAAGTCCTCCCGGCGGTCATGGGTGCGGCCGGCGGTGTCGATGGTGACGTGCAGGTCCGTGCGGCCGGATCCGTCCCGGGGCAGGTGGCCCCAGCCGCCGTCGGGCTCCTGCCACGGCAGGCCGGCCGGCCTGGCGTCCGCGGCGGCCAGCCCCGTCGCCGGGTCGGCCAGCGCGGCCACGTGCCGCGCCAGCCGCGGGTCCAGCCAGGGCTCGCGCAGGTAGGGCGGGTAGATCGTCAGCCGCTCGCGCAGCGTGAAGCCGGCCTGGGCGGTGTGCGCCGCGAGCTCGTCGATGGCCGGCCACGGGCGCTCGGGGTTGACGTGGTCCGGGGTCAGCGGGGAGACGCCGCCCCAGTCATCGATGCCGGCCCGCAGGATCAGGTCGTACTGCGCGCCGACCAGGTTGGGCGGCGCCTGGATCCGGGCCTTGGACCCGAGGACGAGCCTGGCCACGGCGATCGTCGCGGCCAGGTCGTCGAGTTCGGCGTCGGGCGCGTCGCGCATCTTGGTATCCGGCTTGGCCCGGAAGTTCTGCACGATGACTTCCTGGATGCCGCGGTACTCGCGGGCGACCTTGCGGATGGCGAAGACCGACTCGGCGCGCTCGGCCAGGGTCTCGCCGATGCCGATCAGGATGCCGGTGGTGAACGGGACGTTGCTGCGGCCGGCGTCCTCCAGGACGCGCAGGCGCACGGCCGGGTCCTTGTCCGGGCTGCCGAAGTGCGGAGCGCCCCTGCTCGTATAGAGGCGGCTCGCGGTCGTCTCCAGCATCATGCCCATGGACGGGGCGACCGGCTTGAGCCGCTGGAAGTCCTGCCAGGACAGCACCCCGGGGTTCAGGTGCGGGAGCAGGCCGGTCTCCTCCAGGACGCGGATCGCCATCGCCCGGACGTAGGACAGGGTGTCGTCGTATCCGTGCTCGTCCAGCCACTGCCTGGCTGGCTTCCACCGGTCTTCTGGTTTGTCGCCGAGGGTGAACAGGGCTTCCTTGCAGCCGAGTTCGGCCCCCTGGCGGGCGATGTCGAGGATCTGACCCGGTTCCAGGTACAGGCCGTGGAGCCGGTGGGGGACGGTCGCGAACGTGCAGTAGCCGCAGCGGTCCCGGCACAGCCGGGTGAGCGGGATGAAGACCTTGCGCGAGTAGGTGATGATGCCCGGGCGGCTGGCCGATTCGAGACCGGCGTCCCGGGTGCGGCTCGCGTATTCCAGGAGTCTTTGCAGGTCCTCCCCGCGGGCGTGGAGCAGGACCGTCGCCTCGTCCACGTCGAGCGGCTTGCCGTCCCTGGCCCGGGCCAGCGTCCGGCGCATGGCCGACGCGGTAGGCGCGCCGGCCCCGATTCCGCTGTCCCCTTCCGGCTCAGTGACCTCGCCATTACCAGAGTTGCCGCGGAAATCACCCATGTTCGAACCTTACGTGGCTAACTTCGCTCCGCTCGCGGGACCCCGTTGGGTCGCGGGCTGGGTCGGCTCGCGGGCTAGGTCGGGTCGCGGGTCAGAACGAGCGGTAGTCGCGGACGGGCATGCGGGGGCCGCGGCGCGGGGGGGCGCTGCCGCCCAGCTCGATCAGGCGGGTCACCCGGTAGCGGTGACCGGCGTAGGGGGCGAGGAGCTCGAGCAGGCCGGCGTCGTCGGTCTTGCGGCGGGCCAGCGTCCAGCCGACCACGTTCGGCAGGTGGTAGTCGCCGACCGAGACCGCGTCCGGGTCGCCCATGGCGCGCTGCCTGATCTCGGCCGAGGTCCAGACGCCGATGCCGGGCAGCGAGCGCAGGCGGCGGTCCGCGTCGGCCGGGTCCAGGTCCAGGGCCTCCTCGAGCCGGGCCGCGACCGCCGCGGCGTTCATGATCGTGCGGGCGCGCACGCCCTCGACGCCGGCCCGGTGCCAGTCCCAGGAGGGGACACGCGCCCAGGTCCGCGGCGGCGGGACCACCCGCATCCCGGCCGGAGCCGGGCCCGGCGCCGCCTCGCCGTACTTGAGCAGCAGGAACCGCCAGGCCCTGTGGGCCTCCCGGCCGACCACCTTCTGCTCGAGGACCGCGGGCACCAGCGCCTCGAAGACCCGGCCGGTCCGGCCGACCCGCAGCCCTTCATAGCGCAGCGCCAGCTCACCCACCACCGGATGGTGCGCGGCGAAGCCGGACCTGTCGTCGTGGAAGCCGAGCCAGCCGGGCACCTGGTCGAGCAGCCAGACCCCGCCGGGACCCCAGGCCCGGGCGGTGATCACCGCGTCCCGCGAGCTGACGGACAGGGTCGCCGGGCCGTCCGGGGTCAGCGACGTGCGCCAGACGGCGCCCGCCGCATCGGTGGCGTAGGCCGGATCGCCGCCGCCGCGGCGGTGCACCGACAGCGTGAGCGGGACGTCGACCGGGAACGGCGCGGAGAAGTCGCGGCTCAGCCCGTGATCCGTGGTCAGGGCACTACGGGCCGGCCCCGCGGTCATGGCGGCTACAGATCGGAGGAAAAGCGGACCGAGGTCGGTTCGAGCCGGGTACCCGGCCAGACCCGGATGCCGCGGGCCAGCTCGTTGCCCGCGCCGATGTAGGCCTCGTCGCCGATCACCGCGTCGTGCAGCTCGGCGCCGGGGGCGACGATGGCGCCGCGGCCGAGGATGGAGTCGCGCACCACCGCGCCCTCGCCGACGGCGGCCCCGTCGAACAGCACGCTGCCGAAGACGGTAGCGCCGCCGCCGACCGAGGCGCCCACGCCCACCACGGTCCCGCCCGACACATCCGCGTCGTCGGCCACCGTCGAGTTGGCCAGCGCCAGCGCGGGTCCGTGCGGCCCGGGCACGGCCGGGCCGGGCAGCCGACCCAGCACCAGGTCGCAGGAGCCGCGCACGAAGGCCTGCGGCGTCCCGACGTCAAGCCAGTACGCCGACTCGTGATAGCCCATGACCAGCGCCCCGGCCTCGATCAGCCCGGGGAACGTCTCCCGCTCCACCGACACCCGGCGCCCGGCCGGGATCTCGTCGATCACCTCGCGGCGGAACACGTAGCAGCCGGCGTTGATCCGGTTGGACACCGGCTCCGGCGTCTTCTCCAGGAAGGCGGTGACCCGGCCGGTCTCGTCGGTCGGCACCACCCCGAACCGGGACGGGTCCGCCACCTCGACCAGGTGGAGCGTTACCGCGGCTTCGGTCTTGACGTGCAGGTCGATCTGCGCGGTCAGGTCGTGCCCGGACAAGATGTCGGAGTTCAGCACTACCACCGGGTCGGCCGGGCCGTTGCCGCGCAGGGACCGGGCCGCGTTGCGGATGCCGCCCGCGGTGTCCAGCGGCTGCTCTTCCTGCACGTAGTCGATCGACAGCCCGAACTCCCCGCCGTCCCCGAGCACCGCGGCGAACATCTCCGCCTTGTAGCAGGTGGCCAGGACCACATGGGTGACGCCGCCCGCCGCCGCCCGGGTCAGCAGGTGCGCCAGGAACGGCACGCCCGCGGTGGGCAGCAGGGGCTTGGGCGCGGACAGGGTCAGCGGTCGCAGCCGAGTGCCCTGGCCCCCGACGAGGACGATCGCCTCAAGTGGTTCGCGCGGCATGAGAAGACAGGCTACACGGCGCTCGCGTCAGCAGCGGTCTGTTCGGCCGCGCGCCGGTAGCTCGCCATGTGCGCCTCGGCCGACGCGGCCCAGGTGAATTCCTGGGATCGGTCGTAGCCGGCGTTGGCGAGCCGGTTCCGCCGGGAGGTGTCATCGAGCAGGGCGCGGAGCGCGTCGCGGATGCTGTCGGAGTCGGGTTCGGTATACGCGACGGCCTCGCCGCCGACCTCGGGTAGCGAGGTGCAGTGCGTGGTCAGCACCGGGGCGCCGCACGCCATCGCCTCGAGCACCGGCAGCCCGAACCCCTCCCCGCGGCTCGGGAATGCCACCACCGTCGCCCCGCCGAGGAAGCCGGGCAGGTCGGAGAAGCGCAGGTAGCCGGGGCGGATCAGGCGCAGGTGCGGCGGCACCGAGGCGACCGCGGCGTCGACTTCCTCGCTCCAGCCGCCGCCGCCGCCGAGCACAAGCGCGGGCGGATTGTCCAGATCGGCCACGGCCCCGGCCCAGCCGGTGATCAGCGAGGCCACGTTCTTGCGCGGCTCGAGCAGGCCGAGGAAGGCGATGTAGGGCTTGGCGTGCAGGCCCAGCCGGTTGGACACCGCCAGGACCTGCTGCGGGTCGGGCCGGTGGAAGAGCCGGTGGTCCACGCCGTGGTAGGCGACGTCGATCTTGGTCGGGTCGGCCTTCAGGACCCGCTCGAGCTCGTCCCTGGTGGCCTTGGACGGCACGATGAGCCGGGCCGCGCGGCGCGCCGCGGTGCGGATGGCCGACTTGAAGAACATCGCCCCGACCGGGCTGTAGAGCTCGGGCTCGGTGAAGAACGTGACGTCGTGCACGGTCACTACGGTGGGCCGGCCCGGCCGCAGCGGCATCGAGTAGTAGGGCACGTGGATGACGTCGGCGTCGACCTGCTGGGCCACCACCGGCAGCCCGCTCTGCTCCCAGGCCAGCCGGGCGGACCGGTGCGCGAGCGCCGTCGGTCCGGCCACCACGCGCGCGTGCGGGGCAAGCCGCTCGTACCGTTCCTCGTCGGCGCGCTGGCAGACGACGGCCAGGTCCGCGCCGGCGACGTCGAGCGCGCCGATCAGCCCGTCGACGTACCGGCCGAGCGCCCCCCGGTCGGCTGGCACGTCGGTCGCATCAACTAGTACGCGAGGTGCCACGACCGCACTTGCTCCTTCCCTGGGCCACCCGGGCAGGCAGGCTGACCAGAGCTGGCGTCAACCGCACGGCCCCGGCATGCCTTCGTGGATGTCCCGTCAACATGAAGCCTACGCCCTGTGCTGACTCACCGGTTAGCAGTTCCCCCCTGGCCGGCCGCGTGCCGCGGGTTATCGCGGCCCTGGCGGCGGGCGCGGACGAGCACGATGGCACCGCCGTCCCCGCGCGCGGCCCGGTCCGAGGCGGCGACCAGCGGTGTCGCCGGCGCCGCCGCGTTGAACCCGAACTTACCCCCGTGGGCCGACAGGCCGAGGTACATCCGCTGAGCCCGCCGGCTCCTGAACTGGTACCGGTACTCGAGCACGGCCAGCCCGCGCGCGGCCAGCAGGCTGGTCAGCTCCTGGTGGGAGTAGGTCCGCTTGACGTGGTAGCGCTCGCAGTGCGCGCGGAAGAGGTTCGGCCAATGTTCGGCCAGCGTCAGGGCGTCGGCCGACATGACCAGCTCGCCGCCGGGGGCGAGCACCCGGGTCATCTCGTCCAGCGCCTGCTCGCCGTCGTCGAAGTGCTCGATCGCGCAGATCGACATCACCCGGTCGAAGCTGGCGTCTGCGAACGGCAACTGGAGCGCGTCGCCCTCGATCAGCGCGGGCGAGCCGGCGAGCCGGCGGCCCCGGGTGAGCTTGGCTGTCGCGAGATCGAGCGCCACCGCCCGCGCCCCGCGCTTGCGCGCCTGGCCCGCCCAGTACCCGTCGCCGCCCGCCACGTCGAGCACGCGCAGCCCGCGCAGGTCACCGCCCCGGTCCTCGCCGAGCCAGCGCAGCAGCGTGCGGGCCTCGCGGTAGCGGCACACGTGCACCTCATGCCCGGCGAGGGCGACCGCGTCAGCAACCTTCACGACAGGCAAATCTAATAGCCGAACGGCCCTGGCGCGTGCCCATCCACCCACCCGCGCCCCCTGGCGATTCCATGATCGCGGGCAGTTCTGGGTGCTATTTGCCCCAAAGTGCCCGCGATCATGAACGGGAGCGGTCAGCAGGAGGGGACAGAGGCGGGATGGCCGGATTTGAGGGCTTCCAGGTAGGTGACGGCCTGGTTGAGGGTGCTCACCTTGACCAGGCGCAGGCCCGCGGGCACGGCGCCCTTGGTGTCCGCGCAGTTGGCCGCGGGGGTCAGGAAGATGGTGGCGCCGGCGTTGCGCGCCCCGACCATCTTCTGCTGGATGCCGCCGATGGGCTGCACCTGGCCCCTGGCCGTGATCTCCCCGGTGCCGGCGATGAACCGCCCGGCGGTCAGGTCGAGCTTGGTCAGCTTGTCGATGATGCCGAGCGAGAACATCATGCCCGCGCTCGGACCGCCGATGTCACCCACGCTGATCTTGACCTGGAACGGGAACTTGTACTGCTCGGTGATCTGCACGCCCATCACCGGATGCCCCCCGCCCACCTCCCCTGCCCCCTTCTCTTGCCTGGTGCCGACCTGGACCTGATGGCTCTGGCCGTCCCTGATGATGGTCAGGGTCAGGGTGCTGCCGGCCGGGTGGGCGTAGATCAGCCTGGTCAGGCCGCCCTGGCTGGTCACCGGCTGGCCGTCCACCTTGGTGATCACGTCCCCGGCCTTGAGCACGCCGTAGGCGGGGAAGCCCTTCTGCGGCTGCACCACGACCACCTCGGTCGAGTAGGGAATGTGCAGCTGGGTCAGCGCGGCGGCCGTCGCCATCGACTGCGAGCTGGTCATCTCCTGCGTGTCCTGCTCCTGGGTCTGCTTCTGGGTCTGCCCGGCCGGGCAGATCTCGCCCTCAGGGACGACCGCCTGGTGCGGGTTCAGCCAGGCCACCAGGGCGGTGAAGATGTTGAACCTGTTGCCCGCACAGCCCTGGTAGCTCACCGTCACCAGGTTCAGGTGCCCGGTGGTCGGATAGGACGCGTGGCCGGAGATCGTGATCAGCGGCTGCCCGGAGGAGTCCTTGCCCAGCGTATTCAGCGTCGGGCCAGGCCCGAGGATGACGTAGGGCACCGGGACGAGCACGCTGACCGCGATCGCCACCGCCGTGCCGACGGAGGCGATGAGCAGCGTCAGGGAACGTCGGGACATGGCCGGAACACTACTTGCGGAACCTGAGGATTTCCCGGCTCAAGGGGTGCCGACCCACTCGGCCGTGCCGTCGTCGAACCGCTGGTGCTTCCAGATCGGCACCGAAGCCTTCAAGATGTCGATCAGGTCGCGGCAGGCATCGAACGCCTCGGCCCGGTGCGGGCAGGACACGGCGAGCACGACGGCCAGGTCACCGACGTCAAGGTCGCCCACGCGGTGAACGGCCGCGATGCCGATCACGGGGTACTTCCGGGCGATCACCTCGGCGACCCGGCGGAGCTCGTCCGCAGCCGACGGGTGCGCGCTGTAGGACAGCCCGCTGACCCCCCGGTCATGGTCGGAATCCCGGACCGCGCCGGCGAACAGCGCGATGCCGCCGGCCGCGGGATCGGCGACCGCGGCCCGCACCTCGTCGACGGACAGCTCGGACTCACGCACGGCGATCAGGCGTACAACACTCACCCGCCCAGGTTACCTAGTCGCCACGGTGGCGCCGGCGGGCGCGCCGGACGATGGCGGCGGTGCCGATCACGGCCACCGTGGCCCCGGCCGCGGTGATCGTGGCCTCCTTGCGCGCGATCCGCCGGCCGGCCAGTGCGTGCCTGCCCTTGCGCTGGTCGAGCAGGATCCGCAGCGCCTCGGCGTTGCCGACCCCGGGACGCCACCCGGCCGCGCGGAGCGCGGCACAGTCCACCACCCACGGGTACACCACGTAGCGCAGGTCCAGAGCCGGCGCCGGGGTCACCCCGACCCGGTGCAGCCGCTGCGCGGCGCCGAACGTCAGCCGGGCGGGCAGCTCGATGCTCTTCAGCCCGCTGATCCGCTCCACCTCGTCCTGCTCCAGCCAGCCGTCGCAGCCCACCGCGAAGTCGCCGGTGATGCCGCCGCGGATGGTGAACTCAAGCGCCGAGACCAGGTCATCGACGTGGCAGAACTGCCATCGGGGCGCGCAGCCCTTCACGGTAAGCAGCCGCGGCGCCTCGAAGTGCCTGGTCACCAGCGTATCGACGTTGTCTCCGACCAGGGCGGCGGGCCGCACGACGGTCACCGCCATGCCCGGGTTGGCCCGCGGCGAGCGGCGCGCCAGCTGCTCGATCTCCAGCAGGTCCCCGGCCACGCTGCTGTCCGCGTCCGCGGCGAGCGGCATGTCCTCGGCCAGCGGGACAGGGTTATCGGGCCGGGCGCCGTAGACCATCGCGCTGGTCACCAGCACTACGCGCCCGACCCGCCCGGCCGCGGCCGCGGTGAGCACGGTCTGCGCCCCGCGCACGTTGTAGGCCCGGCGCGGCCGGGCTTCGGAGTCGGGCTCCAGGTCGTGGTCGGCGTGCACCACGATGTCGGCGCCGGCCAGCCGCCCGGCCAGGGCCGGGTCTCGCACGTCGGCTACCCGCCAGGTCACGCCCGTGATGTCGCCGCGGTCGCTGTCGATCGCGATGACCTTCTTGACGTCCGGCGACGCCGCCAGCCGGAGGGTCAGGGCGCGCCCGATCCCGTGAGCCGCCCCGGTCACCGCCACGACAGGCATAGGCTGATCCTGTGTATCGCTGCGCTCGGTATCGCTGCGCTCGTGGCGAACCCGCCGCCGGGCGTTTGTCACAGTGTGCTTCCTCCGAGATAACGTGACGGTCATGACCCTTCCATCCTGCCGCAGAGCCAACGATGGCTGATCGCCCGTTCGGTTTCGGCTTGCCCGATAAGCCCGAAGACGAGGGCGGCGGGTCTGGCGGCCCGGGAGGCGGCGGGCCCGGCGATCCCGGTGGCGGTGTCCCCGGCGGCGGCGCGATGGGGCCGTTCGGGGCGATGGGCGACCCGCAGCAGTTCGCCGACGCGCTGCGCCAGTTCGCCGACATGCTGTCCTACCGTGGCGGCCCGGTCAACTGGGACCTGGCCAAGAACGTGGCCAGGCACGCGATCGTGGCGGCGGGCGACCCGAGCGTGCTCGACGCGCAGCGCCGGGAGATCACCGAGGCGGTCCGGCTGGCCGACCTGTGGCTGGACGAGGCGGCGGAGTTCCCCTCGGGCATCCGCAAGATCGAGGCATGGAGCCGCTCGGAGTGGCTGGAGGCGACCTTCCCGGTCTGGGCGAAGCTGTGCGACCCGATCGCAGCCAAGGGCGTCGAGGCGATGAGCGGGATGTTCACCGCAGACCCGGCGCAGCTCGGCGAGGACATCCCCGAGGAGATGCGGCAGGCCCTCGGCGCCCTCGGCGGCGCGGGCGGCCTGGGCGGGCTCGGCGCCATGATGCGCCAGCTGGGCGGGGCGATGATCGGCAGCCAGACCGGGACCGCGGTCGGCGAGCTGGCCCGCGAGGTGATCGGCTCGGCCGACATCGGGCTGCCGCTCGGGCCGGAGGGCACGGCCGCGCTGCTGCCCGCGGGGGTGGCGGAGTTCGGCCGCGGGCTGTCTGTCGACGCCGGCGAGGTCCGGCTCTTCCTCGCCCTGCGCGAGGCCGCGCACCAGCGCCTGTTCGCGCACGTGCCGTGGCTGCGCGCGCACCTGCTCGGCGCGGTCGAGCAGTACGCCAGCGGCATCTCCGTCGACATGGCGCGCCTGCAGGAGGCCATGCCCGATGTCGACATCACCAACCCCGAGGCGCTCAGCGAGGCGCTGTCCGGCGAGGGACTGTTCCGGCCGGAGGACACGCCCGCCCAGAAGGCCGCGCTGACCCGGCTGGAGACCGCGCTGGCGCTGGTGGAAGGCTGGGTCGCGACGGTGGTCAGCGCGGCCGCGACCGAACGGCTGACGCACGCCGACGCCCTGGCCGAGGCGATCAGGCGCCGCCGGGCCACCGGCGGCCCCGCTGAGCGGACGTTCGCCACGCTGGTCGGCCTGGAGCTGCGCCCGCGCCGGCTGCGGGAGGCGACGGCTATCTGGCAGGGCCTGACCGAGGCGCGCGGGATCGACGGCCGGGACGCGCTGTGGGCGCACCCGGACCTGCTGCCTACCGCCGACGACCTGGAGAACCCGGACACGTTCGTGCGCGGTCAGCCCGAATTCGATATCTCGGACCTGGAGAACCCGGAGGACTCCGGCCCGGGGAACACCGGCCCGGAGAGCCGGGACGAGGGCGACTTACGCCGGATTATCACTCCGCGAAACCGCCTGCCCACTCTATGATCAGCTAAATCTTGCCATGCGCTAACTTGACGGAAATCAGTACGGCAAAAGGGCGCCAAACGGTCGCGATCATAGAAATAATCCTGCCCGGGATTGTCGGCTCCGCCCTTCGCCCGCTTTGCGTCAATTACCGTGAAAAGGTATGCCTGAACGGGCCGGGGCCGCATGATGGTAAGCCACACAGGGCAGGAGTCCGGCATGGACCAACCAGAGCATACCGACGTGGTCGTGCTCGGCCTGGGTCCCGGCGGAGAATATGTCGCCGGGACGCTGGCCGAGGCGGGACTGCACGTAACCGGGGTCGAATCCCGTCTCGTCGGCGGGGAATGCCCCTACTACGGCTGCGTGCCTTCCAAGATGATGATTCGCGCCGCCAATCTCATCACCGAGACCAGGCGGGTGCCCGGCATGGCCGGAACATCTGCGATCACCCCCGACTGGTCACCGGTCGCGCAGCGGATCAGGGACGAGGCCACCGACGACTGGAACGACAAGGTGGCGGCCGACCGGTTCGCCGGCAAGGGCGGCCACCTGGTCCGCGGTCGCGGAAAGATCACCGGCGCCAGCCAGGTGACGGTGACCGGTGCCGAGGGAACCCGGGTCCTGGTGGCCCGCACGGGCATCGTGATCAACACCGGGACCGACCCCGCGATCCCGCCCGTGGACGGGCTGGCGGACACCCCGTACTGGACCAACCGGGAAGTGGTCCAGGCCGAACGGGTGCCGGAGTCGCTGATCGTGCTGGGTGGCGGGGCCATCGGCGCGGAATTCACCCAGGTCTTCGCCCGCTTCGGCGCCGCCGTCACCCTCGTCGAGGCGCTGCCGAGGCTGCTGTCCTTCGAGGAGCCCGAGGCCAGCGAGCTGATCGAGCGGATCTTCACCGCCGAGGGCATCAGGGTCTGCACGAACGCCCCAGCCGAGCGGGTCAGCCACGATGGCACCCATTTCTCGGTTCACCTGGGGACGGACACGCTCACCGCCGAGCGACTGCTGGTCGCCGCCGGCCGCCGGACCGACCTGGCCGCGCTCGGCGTGGCCACGGTCGGCCTGGACCCCGCGGCCACGACCATCCCGACCGACGGCTGGATGCGCGCCGCGGACGGCGTGTGGGCCATCGGCGACGTGACCGGGAAGGGGGCGTTCACGCACATGTCCATGTACCAGGCGGACATCGCGGTGCGGGACATCCTCGGCCAGGGCGGCGAGCCCGCCGACTACCGCGCGGTGCCGAGGGTCACCTTCACCGACCCGGAGATCGGCAGCGTGGGCCTGACCGAGGCACAGGCCCGGGCGGCCGGCCTGCGTGTGCGTACGGGGGTGAGTAAGGTCCCCGAGTCAGCCCGGGGATGGATCCACAAGGCGGGAAACGACGGGTTCATCAAGGTCGTCGAGGACGCCGACCGTTCGGTGCTGGTGGGCGCGAGCTCGGCCGGCCCGGTTGGCGGCGAGGTCCTGTCCGCCCTGCAGGTCGCGATCCGGGCCGAGGTCCCCGTGGCCACCTTGCGGAACATGCCGTACGCGTACCCGACATTCCACCGGGGCATCGAGGACGCGCTCAGGAAACTCGACGGAGTCAAAGGGTTCAGATCGTCATGACACACCGCCCGGCCGTGGTCGCCTTCGACGTGATCGAGACGCTGATGTCACTGGAGCCGCTGCGCGAGCGGCTCACCGAGATCGGCCAGCCCCCGCACCTGCTCGAGGCCTGGTACACCCGCACGCTGCGGGACGGCATGGCGCTGTCCGCGACCGGGGACTTCGCGCCGTTCACCGAGGTCGCCGAGTCCGCGCTGCGCGGGCTCACCGGCTACACGGTCAGCGACGAGCAGGTCGCGCAGGTCATGGCCGGGTTCAACGACCTGCCCGCCTTCCCCGACGCGCTGCCCGCGATGACCACGCTCACCGAGAACGGGGTGCGCGTGGCCTGCCTGACCAACGGGTCGGCGTACCTCGCCTCCTCGTTCCTCAACCGCACCGGACTCGGCTCGCTGGTGGACCGGGTGATCTCGGTCGGCGAGGTGTTCCGCTGGAAGCCGTCGCGGATGGTGTACTTGTACGCCGCCGAGGTGCTGGACGTCCCGCCGCAGTGGCTGGCGCTGGTCGCGGCGCACGACTGGGATTGCCACGGCGCCAAGCGGGCCGGGCTGATCACCGGCTGGGTGAGCCGCAAGTCCGGCGGATTCGGCGCGCCGTTCCAACCGCCGGACGTGATGGGCGAGGACCTGACCGAGGTGGCGGCCAAGCTGCTCGGCCTTTCTTCGTGACGCCGCGATGCGGGCTCGCGGCGTCGACACGGACGACGTGCTGCGCTGGCCGGGCGTGCCCTTACTAACCGCCTTCGGTCACGCCAGCGACACGAGTTAGCATGCTGACGGCTGGGTCTGGCGGAGCTTACGACATGAATGCCGCGCTCATGCAGCTCAAACGAACGATGGTTTGTGCACTCACCGGAGTGACAGTTGGGGCTAAGGGGGCTAGGGGCTAGGGAGAGCTGGGCTTGGTGCTGTTGGCCGGGGGCTGCTCGGAGAGTCTGCGTGGCCGGGGGGTCTGGGGCGGCTTGGAGGGCTTGCGAAGGCGAGTGGGGGCGGGCGGGCTCGGGACTGTCGTGGGGCGCGCGGGACGGGCGGGCTGGGGGGTATCGGCGGTGTCGCGGAACTGGCGGGGCGGGCGGGGCGGGCGGCCCACCGGGCGGCGGGGGACGCCCTGGCGGTCTAGGACCGCGGCGACCCGGCGCTCGCTGACGGCGAAGCGCACGGCGCACTCGTGCAGGCTCAGCCGCTCGTCACGGTAGGCGGCCGCGACGGCTCGTTCGTCGAGGTCGCGGCCTGGGCGGCGGACCGTGACGCCCTCGGCGGCCAGGAACTTCATGACCGTCGTACGGGATACCCCGAACATCGCGGCGCACTGCTTCAGCGTCAGCTGCCGGTCCCGGTAGGCGGCGGCCACGGCCGCCGCGCGCAGCCGGACCGGCCGCCCGGCCGCGGCGGCCAGCATGTCCGCCAGCACGGCCGGGCTCCGCGCGGCGGCCAGCGGCGCGTCCGAGGCCACGGCGCGGGGGGCTGTGCCGGCGGGGGGCTCGGCGCGGGGGGTGGTGCGGGCGCGGGGCTCGGCGGGGCGGGCTTCGGCAAGGTAGCAGGGGACGCCGCGGACGAACCGGCGCCGGAAGCGGTAGCCGGGGAAGGCGTCCCGCAGGGCCGCCAGTTCGTTGTCATCGGTGTCTGGCCCGCGCACGAGGTCCCATTCTGGGCCCGGCGGCGAAGCCAGGTGAACCGGCAGTTGCCCTGCAAATCGGGACAAGGAATCACACGGCGGACAGCAGGCTGGCCAGCGGGGCGGGGATCACGGTCAAGTCGAGCGCGGCGGCGAGGAGGTGGCCGTAGCGGATCTTCCGGCCGGAGCGGGTGCCCATGAAGCGTCGTAGCTGCCGGTCGCGGGCTGTGCCGCGGTGGGCGGGCTGCCGGGTGAAGGTCAGGAACGGCCCGCTCTCGCCCTCGGCCTCGATCAGGTCCTCGACCCGGCCGGTGCCGAGCGCGCGGATCAGCTCGTCTTCCAGGTCCGCGACGCAGACGAAGTAGGGTCCGACCCCGTCCAGGCCGTGGCGGAAATCGCGCTCCTCCCCCTGGTCGCACAGGCCAGCCAGCCGGACGCCGAACCCGCCCGGGCCGAACAGGGCCACGAAATGCCCGACGTTGGTCGCGCCGCCCATCGGGACCACGAAGACGCCTTCGGCGCGCAGGTCACGCCCGGACCGTTCGGCCAAAGTCTGTACCGCGGCCTGGTCGCTCATCCCCTCCACCAGCACGACCGCGCACGAGCCTGGGTCGCTGCGGGCCCGCGCGGCCGCCTCGGTCACCGCGGCGAGCGACTCCACCTCCACGTCCCCTAGTCTCGCAGCCATGCAGCACAGCACCGATCGCATATACACCACGCACGTGGGCAGCCTGGCCCGGCCGTCCGCGCTGCTCGACCTGATGCGGGCGGGTGCCGCCGGGCAGCCCGTCGATGAGACCGAACGGGCCGAGGCCGAGCGTCAGGCCGTCGCCGACGTGGTCGCCAGGCAGCGTTCGGCCGGGCTGGACGTCATTTCCGACGGCGAGCAGACCAAGACCGGGTTCTTCGCCTACATCGGCGAGCGGCTGAGCGGGTTCTCACCGCGCCCGGGACGCGATCCGCTGGCGGGCTTCCGGGCCGAGATCGACAGCTTTCCCGAGTACTACGAGCAGTACCTCACCGGGGCGATGACCGGCGGGATGGCCGTCCCGGCGGTGCCGCTGGCCTGCACCGGGCCGGTGTCCTACACCGGGCACGAGCGGCTGCGGCGCGACCTGGAACTGCTTCGGGCGGCGGCCGGCGACGTTTCGCCGGACCTGGTCTTCGCCTGCGCGGTGGCACCGAGCGGGGTCGGCGGCAACGAGTACTACCCGACCGAGGCGGCCTACCTCGACGCGGTGGCCGACGCGCTGCACGAGGAGTACGCGGCCATCGTCGCGGCGGGCTTCACCCTGCAGATCGACGACCCGTTCCTGACCGACGTGTTCAGCTACGGCGCCGGGTCGCGGCAGGACACGCTGGACCGGGCGCGGCTGTACGTCAGCGCGATCAACCGCAGCCTGCGCGGCATCCCGCCGGAGCGGGTGCGGCTGCACACCTGCTACGGCATCAACGAGGGTCCCCGGGTGCACGACGCTCCGCTGGCCGAGTACGTGGACACGCTGTTCGCGATCCGGGCCGGGGCGTTCTCCTTCGAGGCCGCCAACCCGCGGCACGAGCACGTGTACCACGTGTTCGAGTCGGTCAGGCCGCCGCGGAACGCGGTGCTGCTGCCCGGGGTCATCAGCCACGCCACCAGCATCGTGGAGCACCCCGACACGATCGCGGACCGGATCGTCAGGTTCGCCGAGCTCGTCGGCCGGGAGAACGTGGTGGCCAGCGCCGACTGCGGCTTCTCCTCCCAGGCCACGTACCGGCCGGAGATCCACCCGCAGATCGTCTGGGCCAAGTTCGAGTCCCTCGCCGAGGGCGCCCGCCGGGCCACCGCGCGGCTGTGGGCTTAGCTCAGGCCGTCGAAGGCGCCAGCGTCGTAGCGGGGCACGCCGCCGGTGATGGTGGCGAGCACCTCCAGGCCGGCGATGCGCTCCGGGCTGACCGCGGTCGGGTCCTCGGACAGCACCACCAGGTCGGCGAGCATGCCGGGGGCGATCGAGCCCTTGACGTGCTCCCGGTGGCTGGCGTAGGCCGAACCCCGGGTCCAGGCGCGCAGCGCCTGCTCCGCGGTGACCGCTTCGGCCGGGTTGAACGGCGCGCCGGAGGAGGTGCGCCGGTTCACCATGCCGTCGATGCCGAGCAGCGGCGCCCCGGCCACCACCGGGCGGTCCGAGCTGCCCGGCAGCACCATGCCCGCCTCCAGCAGCGACCGCTGCCGGTACAGCCAGGCGTGCCGGTCCGGGCCGACCGCGGCGAGCATGCCGTCGCCGAGCTCGGTGGCGAAGCGGCCCTGCGGCACCGCGATCACGCCGAGCTCCGCGGCGCGGGCGACCTGCCGCGGCTGGACCACGGCGAAGTGCTCGATGCGGTGCCTGGGGTCGGGCCGCGGGTACTGCGTCAGCGCGTCGGCGTAGGCGTCGAGCACCAGGTCGATGGCCCGGTCGCCGATCGCGTGCGTGGCGACCTGCCAGCCGGAGCGGTGCGCGGCGATGATCGCGGCGCGCAGGTCGGCCGCGTCGGCCTGCAGGTAGCCGGCCGTGCCGGAGTGATAGTACGGGTCGTGCAGGGCGGCGGTCCGGCCGACCAGGGAGCCGTCGGCGAAGATCTTCACCGCGCCGAGCCGGAGCCAGTCGTCGCCGAACCCGGTGCTGATGCCCAGGTCGAGACCTGCCACCAGGTTGTCGTCGGCGTGCGCTCCGAGTGGGTGCAGGACCTCCCCGGCCGTCATCAGCTCGACCCGGACGCCCAGCTTGCCCTGATCCCTGGCCGCGGCGTAGGCGGCCAGCTCGGCCGGGCTGTGTGCCACCCAGCCGCCGCCGATGCCGGCTTCGGTGCAGCTGGTGACGCCCTCCTTCAGGTACTGCCCGGCGGCCCTGGCGATCGCGCTGGTCAGCTCGGCCAGCGGGTACGGGTAGACCAGGCTGCCCACCAGGAGCTGGGCGCGCTCCTCGAGCAGGCCGGTGGGACGGCCGCCGGAATCGGTGGCGACCCGGCCGCCGGGCAGCTCGGTGGCGGCCGCGTCGATGCCGAGGTCGGCCAGGACCACGCTGTTCACCACGCACATGTGCCCGGAGGTGTGCCGCAGCCAGACCCGGCGTCCGGGCGCGGCCCGGTCCAGGGCGTCCCGGTCCGGGTGGTGGCCGCCGAGCTTGTTCTGGTCGTAGCCGGAGCCGATCACCCACTCCCCCGGCGCCGTCGTCCCGGCCCGCCGGGCGATCGCCGCGTACAGCTCGTCCAGGCTGCCGACCGGGGGCGAGCCGATGTCGACCTCGCCGAGCGACATGCCGAACCCGATCATGTGGTTGTGCGCGTCGTGGAAGCCGGGCAGCACGGTCGCGCCGCGCAGGTCGACGACCTGCGCCGGGCCGGCCGGGATCTCGTCCAGGGCGGTGATCCGGCCGTGTGCCATGGCCACGGCGGTGGCCCGCGGCCGGCTCGGGTCCATGGTCAGCACGTTGGCGTTGACCAGCGCGAGGTCAGTCATGGGCCGGCCGTGGCAGGTGCACCGGATCAGGATTCCATACCCAGGCCCCGGGTGCGGCGGATGAGCATCAAGGCGGCGGGATGGCGGCGAGCCGACGATATGCAACTGAAGGTTGCATTGGTTTTCCTTGACCTGCTACCGTCGGTTGCAGATTTCCGGAGAAGGGAGCGACTGCTGACGCCAGGCCTTGTGATCGTGACGGCGGGATAACCGTGCAGGCCGATGAGGAGCTGTGGTCGGCCATCGCCGACCCGTCTCGCCGCCATGTCCTCGATCTCCTGGTCAGCCACGGCGCGGTCAGCGCCAGCTGGCTGGCCGGCCGGGTGCCGTTCACGCGCCAGGCCGTCTCCAAGCACCTGGTCGTGCTCGAACGGGCCGGGCTGATCAGCCGGCGCAAACAGGGCCGGGAGGTCCTCTACCAGGTCGAAGCCGAGCGCCTCGACCAGGCCGCCCGGGCCATGGCCGAGCTCGCCGCCCGGTGGGACCGCCGACTCGGCGCGATCAAACGGCTCGCCGAAGTCGCGCACGCGGAGACCAGCCGCGCTCGCGGAAACCATGAGGAAAAACCCCATGAACCGTGAACCGGCGAGGCTGATCTGATTCCTATCCGAGATGGATATCTTGTATCGGAAACGCTGGAGGAATAGCATCCCCGCATGGGAACGCAACTGGTTAACGACGCACACCGGCACCTGGGCAAGATGCCCGCCTTCCCCTTCTACGGCGGCCCGCCCTGCAACCCGGACATGCTGGCCCGGGGCTCTGTGGCCGAACTGATCGCCGATCTGGATAGCGCGGGTGTCGAACGCGCGCTGGTACTGCCCAACTACGGGGTCCCGGACGCGTCGGTCTCGTTCGGCTTCAATCCCCTGGTCCTGGAGGCCGCCGCGGCCGATGACCGGATCCGGTGCGGGCTGTGGGTCTCACCGCGGCCGCAGGACGCCGAGCTCAACACGGCGGCTCTGGCCCTGGCGGGCGAGCAGGGGGTGGCCGCGCTGAAGACCAGCTTCCTGCTCGGCGGGCGCGCCGACGATCCCGACTGCCAGGTGCAGCTGGACCGCGTCTTCGGCACGGCGCGGGAGCACGGCCTGGTGGTGCACGTGCACACCTCGCCCGGCGGGACTTCCGACATCAACGAGGTCGGCCTGCTCGTCGACAAGTACGCCGACGACGTGAAGATCCACCTGGTGCACCTCGGCGGTGGCATGAGCGGCCACATCAAGCTGATCAGCACCCGGTTCTTCGACTGGATCGAGGCGGGCAAGCAGGTCTACACCGACACCAGCTGGGCGATCGGCTTCGCGCCGCGCTGGCTGGCGGCCGAGATCGAGCGGCGCGGCATCGGGCACGACCGGGTGCTGTTCGCCAGCGACGAGCCGTGGGGTGACTTCAGCGGCGAGCTGGCCAGGATGCGGACCGCGGCCGGGGACGGCTCGCTGGGCCAGTCGATGCTGCGGGACAACTTCGCCGCACTCTACGACACCAAGAGCTGACCGGCCGCGCTGAGGACGCCGGCCGGCCCGGCTGAGGACCGATTGCCGGGGACCCGGCTACTGGGGACGCAGCGCCATCCAGACGGCGCGGGCCTCGACCTTGCCGGGGTTGCGCCAGGTGTGCGGCTGGTCGCCCTGGAAATGCAGGGTGCTCCCCGGCTCGACCGTGTACTTCTGCCCGGTCACGGTGAACTCGAGCACGCCGCTGGTGACGTGCACGAGTTCCTCGCCCGGATGCTGCATCGGCTTGCGCCCGCTGCTGGCGTCCGGCGCCACGCAGGCCCGGGCGCCGGCCAGCAGGAACCGGCCGTAGGGCCCGGAGATGCTGCTCAGCTCGATGCCCTGGTGCGAGGTATACACCGGGCGGTCCTCGTCGGGCGGGGTCAGCACGGCCACGTCGTCCTGGCCGACGTCCTCTTCCACGAAATAGGAGACCGGCCGGCCGAGCGCGCTGGCCAGCTTCAGCAGCGTGGTGATGGTCGGCACCATGCCGCCCTGCTCGATCTTGTGGATCGCGGCGGCCGAGACGTCGGATCGCTCGCCCAGCTGCTGCAGGGACAGGCCCATCCGCTTGCGGTGGCTGAACACCTTCAGGCCGATGGAGCCGACGATGCGCTCCACCTCCCCGGTGCCGCCGGTGTCGGTGCGGGCGCTCGCCTGGGCGTCCAGGCAGGGCGGACCCGATGTTCGCTGCGCTCGGCTCATCTGAGCTCGGGGGGGTTCACAGGCGGCCGTCCCTTGACGTTCACGTTCGGTGCCGCCAGTATAGTGTACGACTCATAACGGATACTAAACGTCGCGTCGGCTTCATGAGATGAGATTACGATGGCGCAGCGGATCGTGGTGATTGGTGGCGGCGCCGCGGGCATCGGCGCGGCCGGGGCGGCCAAGGGCACCGACCGATCCGCCGACGTCCGGGTCTACACCGAGTTCGAGGACGTCGGCTACAGCCCGTGCGGCATTCCGTACGTGCACGGCCGGGAGATACCAGATTTCGAGCGTCTGTTCCTGGCGACCAGGGAGACGTACGACGACGCGGGCATCGACATCCACTATGAGACACGGGTCACCGGGTTCAACCCCGGTGAGAAAACTGTATCGGTGGAGGGCGAGGGCGAGGTCGGCTACGACAAGCTGATCGTCGCCACCGGCTTCGACTACGCCGACCCCGGGGTACCCGGCACCGACCTGGCCAACCTGTACTACGTCAAGAACATCCGCCGGGCGATCGAATGGGACAAGGTCCTGGACGGGGTGAAGTCCGCGGTCGTGGTCGAGGCCTCCCCGCTGGGCCTGGAGATGGTCACCGCGCTGTGCCATCGCGGTATCGAGACGCACCTGGTCGACCCGGGCGCCTGGGCGCTGTCCGTGGCCACCGACCCGGACATCATCGCGCCGGTGCAGGACTCCTGGCGGGACAAGGGCGCCACGCTGCACTTCAACACCACCCTGACCGGCTTCGCCGGTCAGGGCACGGTGCGCGCGGTGCAGACCTCCGACGGGGACATCCCGTGTGACCTGGCCGTCGTCTGCACCAAGAAGGAAGCCAACACCGCCGTGGCCGCCGCGGCCGGGATACGGACCGGCTCGGCCAGCGGCGTCATCGTGGACGAGCGGATGCACACCTCGGCCCCGGACGTCTGGGCCGCGGGCGACTGCACCGAGATCCCGCACAGCGTGACCCAGATCCCGATCCAGGGCCTGTCCGGCAGCCACGCCTACTCCCAGGGCAAGGTCGCGGGGACCAACGCGGCGGGCGGCGAGCGCCGGTACCAGCCGGTCAGCGTGCCCTGGGGGATGATGGCAGGGGACTGGATGATCGGCGGCGTGTCGTTCAGCGAGACGCTGGCCACGGCGCTCGGCATCCCGCACGTGGTCGGCGTGGCCGAGGGGATCTCCCGGGCCCGTTACTACCCCGGGGTCGAGAAGGTCCGGGTCAAGCTGCTCGCCGAGCCGGGCACGCTGCGGCTCATCGGCGCGCAGATGGTCGGCCGCGAGGGCATCAAGGAGCGGGCCGACTTCCTGGCCATGGCGGTCAGGACCGGGATCACCATCAACGACCTCGCCACCATGGAGAACGTCTACTCGCCCCCGATCGGCGCACTGAACGAG
>Ga0335081_10003295_pt1 | contig 25381 bp, 23 predicted proteins | sample Lox_Sample_35_FD_206713 | JGI IMG/M metagenome (GOLD analysis project Ga0335081, IMG submission 206713) | Soil microbial communities from Loxahatchee National Wildlife Refuge, Florida, United States - Lox_Sample_3.5 | ecosystem: Environmental > Terrestrial > Soil > Wetlands | place: USA...
GCTGCAGTCTATTACGAATCCCCACTGCACATGCTACCCCTATACCGAGAACGCTCAACGGCACATAGACCACTTCCAGAAACAGAAAAAGCGTGTAGGCAAGTCTTCTCACTTCCCGTCCACCCCAAAATCGGCGACTCTGAGCTAGACTACATATTTGACACATTGAAAAGAGTCCTGACCTGATTCATGACCAACGCGCACGTTAGACTGAACTCAGCTTTTTAACAACCGCCAACGAACTGACCTGCAATACTTGTGGGAGAACACTTTGTCGAATCCACCTGCGAATTCTGAAACAGAAAGTAAACAAACTGTGAATGAGATCTCCGGCTACAAAATCCGGTTTATCACCGAATCATACGGCGAGGCTGAGGGTGAACTCCTAAGATTCACCAGCCCTATGACCGTTGACAACCTCGCAAGAGCACTGCCATTTGAGGGGCGGGCAGCGCGTTGGAAGGAGGAAGTGTACTTTGAGACTCCGGTTAAGATAGGCAGCGAGAAAGCGAAGAGCAAAGTGGAGGTTGGGACCTTGGCGTACTGGCCGATGGGATCTGCGCTATGCGTCTTCTACGGTCCAACCGATCCATACAGCCCAGTAAACGTCGTCGGCAAAGTCACATCAAATCTTGAAATGTTTCGGTCATTGAAAAGTGGAACGAAAATAAGAGTGGAGAAGGTCTAGGCCGCAGCCAACTTGTAGACCTTAATCCGAGCGTTCCCGCCGACCGGCTTTACCATCCTTCGCCTTTCCAGTTCTTCTAGGATGTCTCTCGCAACACTCAGCCTCACGTTGAACTGGGTGGCGATAGCGTAAGGAGTCAGTGCGCCGAGTTTGGAAAGTTCCCCGGTGAACTTCGCATCCTCGAAGTTGGGCAATCCGATACCTGCGGTCTTCTTTTCCGCAACCGTTTTGCCCTTAGTCTTTTTCGCAGGTTCAGGTTTTTTCGCTCCTGCAGAATCCTGCTGGACCTGCTGTTTTTCCATCTGCGCTAGGCTCTTTTTTTTGGCCCCACCCAACAGAAATCACACTCTCGGGCCTACGCACCAGCCGAATAAAAGGCTTGGTCTTGAAATTGACATATTTCAAGGAAAGCAAATCCATACGATTCGACCATTCTCGCAAAGATCCTGTAACGACCATGTTATGAACGCCACAGGTCACGGAAGAACAGTCTATTGAGGGCACTGTTCCACCGAAGGAACGTCCTTCATCTCGAGCATTACTTTGCGATCTCACGGCGAATTCGGTCGGCTGCCTCCTTGCAGTCAGAAGCTCCATAGATGCTCCGACCCACTATCAAGTACGTGGAACCTGCAGCCATGGCCATTCTTGGGTCCCCACCCTGAGCGCCAACTCCAGGGCTGAAGATGGGGAGCCCAGAACCGGCAAGTTCCCGCACTCGTGAGATGATGGCAGGTTTTGTTGCGCCGACGATTAATCCATGCGCTTTCCATTTCAGTGCCAAATCTGTGAAGATTTCGAAGACTGGTTTCTTCGTTCCGGTTGGTTGTAGGACTGGTAGAGAGTAGAATGCTTCTGCTCCGGGGTTGCTCATGTAGGTAAGAAGAATGATTGCCTTGTCTCGAGTCCTAGCCGTCTCGAACACAATGTCTAGCCCATTCTCCCAACCAACGACGGGACTTGCGATTATGGCATCGAAGCCCAAGTCGAAGTATGCTCGTGCCATGAATCCATTCGTGTGTCCAACATCATTCAATTTCGCGTCCATTATTGCGGGTAAGGAGTATTCATTAGCGAGTTTGAGGACCGTATCTGCGACACCCCGCAGCCCAAGCGTCAAGATCAGTTGACGATTAAGTTTGAGGGCGCAGACATAGTCTTTGACACTTTCCAGAACCTTTTGAGACCTTTTCGCCAACTCCTCTGGATTCGAATCTTCTAAATCCAATGCGAGGACTATTCGGGAGTTGTTCCTCTTTGCGGCAGAAGAAAGTTCTTCCTTGAATTTCACTTCATTGCCTCGTTGCGCAACAGATGGGCGGCGTAATAAACTGCCCGAGCGTTGTTTCACGCTGGACCTTTTGTGGTCACTTGGGGAAGATCGGCATGTCTTTTACGTCGATTACTTTTGCGTAGAAGAACTTCGCGTCGTTCGTGTTGTTCGAGTATTCGACCTTCTCGCCAGTAGGCTTTACGGCGATGTATTTGACGAAACCCTGTTCTGGTGCTTTGGGTAGGGGTAGGTAGAAGAATACGGGCAGCGCGTCGGCTTCGTAGTAGTGCTCGAACGGTATGCATGTGCCGACAATGTGGTTTGGCCCGCGAGTAAAATGCCAGAGTGGGAATAGAGTACCCTCGCGTAATGATAATGGGAGGAGTATTCTGGCTATGGATTTGAGGTCTTCAACTTCAGCCAGCATCGGGGATGGCAATGGTGGACATTTCCCTTCCAGAGCCTCCAGGAAGGCGTCAGGTGTCTTCTTCAGTTCAACGAATGAAGCGTACCGGAACCGAGTGTCACCAGCATCTTCCGTGAACGCCCACTCCTCCCCTTTCAGGGAATCACTTCGGTAAGCAAGGAAGGCTTTGGGTGGAGCATCCGAAACCGTGTACGCGAGAATTGGCAGATCTCCTTCCCAGTACATGTACGCAGTGAATAATCCCAACACATGCTTGCCCTTGTGCTTGAAGTACCACAGGATTTGTGAGCCTTCCGTCAGGGCTAAGGCGAGTCTACTGAAAGAGAGCATGTCGTTCACTTGGACTGGGACTGGGGGTTTGATGGGTTCCAAGAAAAACGCCGTTTTCAGGTAGACACGTATTTGAGGTAAATAAGCTTACGAGAATTGGACTCAGACGGTTGAGAAATTGCCGTCTGGAAAAACTGAAAGTTATCGGAATAAGTCCTCTTCCTCAGGCCTAACCAGGTCCTTAGAAGTTCCAGCGCCTGGCACGTACGCGAAGCCCCGGATAATCACGGCTGGGACTCCGTCACTCTTCCTCATAACCAGTTCAGCGGCTGAAGCCAATTCGTCCGCAACCGCCATCTGAGTGACGTTCAACACGTATCCAAACATGTCCTTCTGTCCTCGATAGTCGATGATCGCGGAGAGTCCGTCCAACCCTATTGCGACGTTCACCTGCCCTATTCGCCATGCGCGGCCGAAGGTGTCAGACACTATTACCGCTACATCTACGTTCGTCAACTCACAAATTCTCTTCCTAATCTCTCGCGCTGACTTATCCGAATCCTTAGGGAGCAACGTTACTGAGTCTTCGTTATCCACATTCGATTTGTCCACTCCCGCGTTCGCGCAAACAAAACCGTGACGTGTCTCAACGATCAGGTGTGCGTCTTTCTGTCGCACTATCTTCGCCGACTCACGAAGGATAGCCTCAACGTGCCTCGGATCCTTTCCTGATGTCTTCGCGATTTCTTCTGCTCTCCGGGAAGGAGTTATGGTATCTAGCTTAACAGCCCGACCCTCGGCTTTAGAGACAATCTTCTGAGCAATTACGACGACGTCCCCCGTTTTGAACTGAATCTCCTCGTCTTTTGATGCCCTCACTATAAAGTCGGCGACATTATCGCCTTCCTTGATTAGGGGAATCTTACGTATTGGGATTATCTGAATCGTCAATTCTCTCACCCTCCGAAGAAAGAGTCGAGTTTCTTGACACCCGCCAGGTCCTCCCACTCAATGCCCAAGGCGTCCAGCACTTGCTCAAATGTCCCTTGGATGTATTCCACATATTTTTCGATGTCAACTTCCTCGATCCTTGCTAGCTGGACGGGTTTCACTCCGGGCTCCCCTCGAACTTTCACAAACGAGATAATATCGCCGGGTTTCATCTCCGTCCCGTTTTGTTGAAGTTGCCGTGCAGCTTTCACATGCTGAGGGGTAGTCTTCGTATATCCTTCCGGCGTTCTACTCATCATCATCGAGAAGGCAAGTTGGTCCAGAGTGTACTCTTTGTTGCGCAGTCTGACAAAGCACTGTTTCACAATTTCGGTAAGCTTCGTTCGTGCCCCTTCAATGTCTTCGGGCGTCTTAACTTGGCTTAACGTGGCGACCATTTCGTAGAATGCTGCGTGCAGAAATTGTGGAATATGCCGTTTCTTACCCGTTAAACCCTTAATGTCAACATTACCGTCGGGCATTACACCGAAGTAATTCTTCTTTCTGGAACTCAACGCTAAGTAGCGGTAGTTCTTGTCTATCTCAAGCCCCATATTTAGTTGAGTGCTCGTCCATTCGATTAGACGATTCAGTGCTTCTCTGTCCTTCGCCCCCAGAAAGAGCGAGTCCGTGTCTCCGTAGAATACTTCCAGATTCAAGTCCTTAGCTTTCTGTAAGGTCTGAGTGATGACGTGTCGACCAATCGCGGCGGTGGCTTCAGCGACTGGTGGGCAGTAGAGAGCAAAGTTGTCAGCGCCAAACACGCCATAGGAAGCGTTCAGAACCACTTTTGTTGCGTCCGAAACGACCTTGTACCAACTCTGTATTGCTGGAGGCAGTGTTCGGTCTTTGGATCGCACTTTATATCGATTAACTCTCAGGTCTCTTAGTGAACCTATCAGTAGACTTTCGAGGCCTCGTTTCTGTTTGCAGACCCAATGGGGTGTGCCCGGGATCAGGTTCTTCCTGCAGTTTTCGTCCTGATGAGGACACCGCACGGTTTCGTAACCTAAGTTCCACACTTTCATAATTGATGGGTATAGAGACGCGAAGTCCAGCACTGCTATGTTGAAGTGTACGCCGGGTTTTGGTTCTACGACGATTGCACCTTTGTATTTTTTGCCTTTGATAACGGCCTCTGTAGCGGTCTTGCCTTTCACGTCTATTATTTCGTCTTTGCGAGGGATTAGGTATCCTCGTTTTCGATGGTGGCAGAACATTATGCTTCGTATCCACCCCGAAACTCCCTGCCTTGAGACGTCGTCTAGGGTCATGTAGCTGATACGTGAAAGTGCGGTCATCAGTTTCATTACGAGATCGTCCTTGAAGGAGGTGAGGCTTAGTACGATCTCGGAGTCGCGGTAACAGTAGACGGCCAGATCACGATAGGACGCCCTCGAGACAGATTCAATCTCCACTTTCGGAGTATCGATTAGAGCTTCGCCAACGGCGTCTAGAGTGTTCTCACGGTACTTCTGACCGAAAGCGTAGATCTGGATAGACCGATTGAAGAAGAATTTGTAGAGATCGATGTGAACTCCGTACCTGAGAAACGCAACATCGCGGCCCAACTCGATCGGAATTTCTTCATTTCTGAATCCTAGTCGTTGGGCACGGTGGTAAAGATATTTGAGGTCGAAATCGTCCCCGTTGAAAGTGAGAATGATCGGATATTCTAGAAGAGCGTAGAAGAGTGCAGCAAGCAGATCTTCCTCCTTGTCGTAGTATTCGACTTTGAGGTTCGGAGGAATCTTCACGGTACCCTCCGCTACGCCTTCTCGGTGAAGTAGGAGCACCCGAGCTGTGCCATCAGAGCCCGCTATGCTTACACAGATCACTTGCTGTTCAGCGAGCTCAGGATCAGGTATGCGTGTTTCGACAGCATTGATCACTTCAATATCAACCGCTGCCCTTCGATATTGTGGGACGGGGCATTCCAGCAATCGCGTCCATTCTCTGGCCAAATGTCGGTATTCAGCCGAGTCGTCCTTGAAGAGACTCTCTATTTCTGCCGACGCTTGATCTGCAAGTCGATATTCGACGAGCGATAATTTGCGGTCCTTGACGTCGTACATCATGCCGGGCTCAAGGCTTCGGTCGTAGATGTAATTTTCAACGTACTTTATGTCTGCCTCCCAGGCAGTGATCACTTCACGAATTGAACCAGTTGGTTTTCCACCAATCGTCAAAGGATCTTTTGCAACAATTTTCGTCACCTCAACGCTCTGACCACGCAAACCGTCAAACTTGTTCTGAGTCTCGAAATGGTCAACCCCAGGGTTTCGCGTAATGGCGTCGATCTTCTGTAGCTCTCGGATTGACTGTTTGCTGTAACAGTAGGGTTTGTGGCCTGAATCGTCAAACCAGAAGTAAATCTTATGGGACTTTGGTTCGTAGAGTCGAAGAAAACATTTCTTCATATCTCCGTCGTAGCCAATGGAGACAAGATAGGAAGGCGGGACAGTCGAGGAGGCTGTCGGGGTGAATATGAGATTCTGCCGATCAATCACGGGCGAGCTTGCCGGCTTAGTCTCTCTGGGGGATGAAACGAAGAAACTCTCAAGCGTCTTTGACGTTGCCCGAGCCCCCGACAGACTGAGTAGGACGGATACGTCCCTACTAAATAACTACGCAGTCGAAATCACGCTTGGGGTATTGATTTCGAGTTGACCAAAGACTCTCTCGCCATTGCGATAGAGGCACTGAGTTGGATGGCTTACGCGGGACTGAGCGAGAGAGCTGCTCTCCTCAAAGCTACGAACGAGCTGAAAGTGGACAATTCAAGCGCCATTCGCCAAGCTCACCGGCAAATCATGGAAACTTCCAGATTCCAGAACAGGCTTGAAAGAATAATAACTCAAGTTCTTCCCGATGAGAGATTTGCGCGTACTCCGCACGGGATTCGCAGCTTCCTGAAATTGCTCGTATACTCGAAATATGTTGAAAATGTCCGCGATAAAGACTTGGAACGTTTGGTTTACTCTGCGCGGGAAATATTGGGTTGGAAGGAGCTAAAGCCCTACGAAGAATCCGTTGCGCGTCTTGCAGAAGGCACGTTGAGTCTCGACTACTCAACCGAATCGGAAAGACTTGCCATTGAGACTTGTCACCCGGGCTGGTATGTGGATCGGTTAATGGTCACATTCGGACGGTCGCTCGCCCTGCGAATTCTTCAACGAGATCTCTACGCACTACCAACCTACGTTCGAGTGAATACGCTGAAAACGAAGAACGAGGACGACTCGTTGCACTCTTTGAATGGGCAGAGAGTTGAAGGCGTGAAGAACGTCATAAGAATTTCTGGCACGAGTCATCTGGACGCAAGGAGAGAGTTGGCGTCTGAAGGGAAAATTGTTGTTCAGGACTTAGCCAGTGTGCTAACTGGCTTAATTGCAGCCCCCCACCCCGGCGAAACGGTTCTCGACGTTTGCGCATCACCTGGGAACAAAACAACTCATTTGGCCGCAGAGATGCAGAACGAAGGAGAGATCTGCTCAGTCGAATTCTCCATGGCACGTATCCCCCAATGGCGGAAAGAGGTTGGTAGGACCGGTTGTTCAATTGCCCAACTTATTCGTGCCGACGCGCGTACACTACCCATTGAAGGCAGCTTCGACACGGTTCTCGTAGATCCACCATGTTCAAACACAGGGGTATACGCTAGAAACCCCGCAGCAAAATGGGAAACAACATACAACGAAGTACGAGAGCTATCGGCGAGACAGACAGCAATTCTTCAATCTTCCTCGACCCATGTAAGAGATGGAGGAACGCTCGTATACTGTACCTGCAGCATCCTTCCCGAGGAAAACGAATTCGTTCTTCAAACATTCCTAGCGAAAAATCCGGAGTTTACCCTTGCCCCTCAAAAGCCATTCATTGGTTCGCCGGGTTTACGCGGGTTTGAACGCTGTCAGCGGCTCTATCCGCACATCCATGAGTGCAACGGATACTTTATCGCGAGAATGCGAAGACAGGCCTAACGCCTACGCGTTTTTTCCGCTTGAGCGATGACCTCAAACATGATGCGGGCGGCAGCGACAGCCGATTGGCCGGAGTCGTAGTTCGGACACACCTCGACGAGGTCGAATCCTACCATTCGTGAATCAACGACCGCGAGAGCGAGGGAGATGAGTTCGTCTGGTGTGAGGCCGTTGAACTCGGGATTTGAGACGCCTGGCGCGAAGGCCGGGTCCAATCCATCCATGTCGATAGTTAGGTAAGTATGTTGGAAGCGCTTGGTAAAACTTCTCACTCGCTCAATGGCGGCTGCTATCCCAATTTCACGAATTTGCCACGGGGTCATTGTCTGGATGTTGTTCGTCTGTATGAATTCAACCTCCTCTTTGCATAGCGCCCGTATGCCAAGAACGAGGACCTCTTCAACTCCGACCTTCTCGGTTACTCTCCTGAGAACCGTGGCATGCGAGATTTTGCCGCCTCCATATTCATCACGCAAATCTCCATGAGCGTCAAAACTTACGACACCGACTGAGTTTGGCAAACAACGAACCACGCCTTGGGTAATGGTATGTTCGCCGCCGATGACGACGGGAATCTTGCTTGCAGAAACCAGCTCTTTGGCTACCTTCTCAAGTCGTGAAAGAGTCTCGGTCGCGGAGTCGACCACGTGCAGATCTCCGGCGTCGTAGATTGGAACGTTTTCAATGTCGACTCCTGTTCGCGGGCTGTAAGTTTCAACGTTCAGAGACGCTTCTCGGATCGCTCGCGGTGCAAATCTTGAACCAGCGCGGTAGGTGCTAGTATGGTCGTAGGGCACGCCGAGGACTACGTACCGCGATTCCTCGAACGGTCTAGAAAATCCTGAAAAACTGTCAACCTTCGACGTATGAAAACTCAGGTTCTCCAAAACTCGCTGGCTCCACTTTCAACTGGTAAGGTTTTATGGCACGTCCTGAGGCGTAATAAGGCCTCTGAAAGTTGGAGCGGCGAAAGGTTGAGTGAAACATTCGCGGAACGCACCGCGGGAATCTGGTTCCCATTGATCTTTTATGCGGTTGGTGGCATTTACATGCTTGGATTCTGGGCACTTTACGGACGTTCAACGTACCCATTACTAGCTCTAGGCGTTGTTTCGATTCTGATCTCAGGCGCGTTGTACGCGCTTTCCAAGTGGGCGTACTGGATCGGCGTGTTCTCATTCCCCTTACTCCTGATAGAATTCATTTTCTCACTGAACTTCTCCGTCAGCATTGTCGGCTGGTATCCGAATATTCCGACTGGGGCTTTCAACGCATCGATGATAATCTACCTGGTCTTCCTCTGTCTCGCCGTCCTATTCTTGGTCGATAAGCGAAACACGCTCAAGAGCGATAGAATTCTGGACATGTTCAAATCGTCAGCTCCCGCCACTGAAAAGGGAGCGGAGACGAAAGCGTCGGTAGCCTAAGTTTTCTTTGCGGACTGAACCATACCAAGCTTCGGTGTTCTATAGAAGTACGAGGTTGTTGAGAAGAGTCCCTCGATAACCGCCTTGCTGTTGCTGAGAAGCAGTCCATAAGCGATAGCGCCTAAATATCCCAAGTGCATAAACCTTCTAGCCTTGTTAAGGCCGACGTGTGAGAACTCTGACAAGGTTACCGCGGAGGCGACTAACGGAGCACTGTAGATTATGAGCGAAAGCATGAAAGTAACCAGTGCGACTTGGTACCGCCAGAAATCCATCAACCAAAACGAGGGCGGAAAGATTGCATAATACAACAACCCAACAATGATCGCGATAACCGTCAGAGGACACATGAAGTACGTTCCCAGGTGTAGAATCGCCTCAACTTTCTGGAAGAAGTTCAAGCGTTTGCTTCGTAGGATTGAGCCGCCATGTTTTCTAAGGCATTCAGAGAAACCCTTCGCCCAACGGAACTGCTGATGACGAAGGTTGTCAAAACTAGGTGGAATCTCGCCTGGGCAAACGACTGTCGGAACGTACATGTACTTCCACCCTTTAAGGTGCAATCGAATAGACAGATCCAGGTCCTCGGCTAGTGTGTCCGCGCTCCACCCGCCCGCGTCCTCGATGGCGCTTCTCCGAAAAACTCCACAAGTTCCGCTGAAATGGGCTAGCAGATTCCCAACGTATCTAGCCCGTTGATCTACGAACGCATAAACATCAATCGCAAGCGACAGAGCCTTAGCAATCCAGGAGAATTGTCCATCTAAGTAGCTCCACCTGGATTGGACGAAACCGATCTTATCGTCGACGTATAGGTAAGGAATCATTTTTCGTAGAAAGTTCCGCGGCGGAACGTAGTCTGCATCGAAGAGCGCAATGAATTCGCCGCTACTCTTCTCCATTGCGAGCTTAAGTGCTCCTGCCTTGAACCCTACCCGGTCGTCACGGTGAATCACCTTTACAAGGTCAGGGTACTTTGCTGCAAAACTGCGGGCTACCTGTGTTGTTCCATCCGTTGAATCGTCCATAACCAGAATCTCTATTTTATCATGCGGATAATCGAGGTTAGCACAGGCGTCGATTAATCGACCTGCAACACGTTCTTCGTTGAACAGGGGGAGGTGAATTGAGACACGCGGCCAGACGCTGAGCTGCGGTGGGTCGGCAATCTTGTTCCTCCCGCGTATCGACAGGAGGCTCAAAACCCAAACGTTGATCGCGTAGATCGATATTAGGCCCGTTATGATTGCAACCAGAAAGAGAACCATTTGTTGGATGGTTGTTAGGTTGCTTGGCAGCCAAGACATGCTCGGGCCCTTCACTGTAGGAGGTCGAGCTAACTAATCACCCTGTATAAGCCTTTCCAATCACATCGTAGCATCTCGACGCAACAAACTCAGACAAGACTCTTACTTGGCATCGCTGCGATTATCGCGCGTTTACGCGCGTAGCAATTCGCGCATGAGATTAAAGGGCGACGCCCCTTCGAACTAACTTGGATTAGTTGGAAAGCGCACTCGGGACAACGCTTGTTGAGTAACCTCAGTCGGCCCTTTTGTGGAAGAGGTAGAGAGAAAGAGCAGTTTGACTTCCACTTGCCCGTGCAACCGATAAAGCGTTTTCTAGTTCGGGGGTTCTTCACTATCTTGAGACTTGAGCCGCATTTTGGACAAGGGACAGCTAGGGTGATCGACGCAAGCCACGAGTCGGTGATTATTGTGTTAAGTTCTTCTCCAATTTGTTGCTCTTTTGATTTCAGGTCTTCAATTATGGGTTTCAGGGCGCCTATCGTCTCTTTGATGATTCGCTCTTTGCTCTCTTCGCCTAATTCGATGTGCTGCATTTTCTCTTCGAGTTCTCTAGTGAAAGTCGTGTCGATGACCTTTGGGCAGTACTTGCTCAGTATTTCGATTATGCTGAACGCGAGGGGAGTTGCTGCTATTCTTTGGTCCTTGAGATAACCGCGTTTGTATAGGGTGTCGATGATCTCGGCCCTTGTCGCTTTTGTACCAATCTCTGCATCTTCCATAGTTTTTAGGAGGCTGCTAGGATTGTAGCGTGAAGGGGGTTGCGTATGTCTGGTTTCAGGTCGAATACTTTCGATCTTGACCGTCTGACCTTCTCTCATTGGAGGTAGGGTGACATCGTCAAACTTTGCGTACGGTCCATAGAGTGGGATCCAGCCACTTTCGATGGTTCTCGAACCACGCAAGTAAAATTTGTGTTGCCCTACAGCGACAGTGGCCTTGTTCGTCTGTCTAGTAGCAGCGTTACCAAATGTGGATAGAAAACGTCTGACTACGAGATCGAATAATCTCTGTTCATCCAATCCGAGGCTACGTTTTGGTAATGAGCCGGTCGGATAGATTGCCGGGTGCGCTGGATCTTCCTTCCTACCTTCGTTCGGGGTAACACGCCCCGTGATCATCAATCCTGCAACGTCTTGTTGATAGCCCCCAATCTTGGCTAGGCCATTCATGATTTCTCTGTAGCCAATTGACGGCGGAAGCTTCTGGCTCGACGTTCTTGGGTATGAGATCAACTGATCAAGATAGAGGCGCTCGGCAATGCTTAACGCGTAGCGAGGCGCATAACCCAGATGCCTGTAGGCTTCGTTTTGTAGCGTAGATAGGTCAAGGGGAGTTGGCGGCGGAAGCCGATAGTTACTCGAATCAAGTTTCGAGATTACTCCAATCTTCCCTCGACACTCCTTCACAATCCGTTCAGCGATTGCTTGACTTTCGATGTGACCATCCTCGTGTTCTGCGTCAACGATTTGTCCATCGACGTCCACACGAGTTCTCAGAGTCCAAAATGGCGTTGGGACGAAAGCCTGAATCTCCTTTTCCCTTTCAACGATAAACCTGAGAGTCGGGCCCTGCACACGGCCCGTGCTCAGGGTTGTGTAACGCTTACTGACTTTGAAAGCTGACTGAGTTAGCGCGCGGGAGAGGTTAATGCCGTATAGCCAGTCGACCTCGTGGCGACACATTCCCGCAAACGCAAGCTCAAAGTCCAGATGTGGTAGAGGATTCCAGTAAGCCGCCCTCAACTCTTTTCCTGTTAGCGTCGAGAACTTCATTCTGAGTGCTTGGGCGTCAGCACCGTGGCAAGCGTATTTCAGAATCGTATACCCTATCAGTGAACCTTCAACATCATAATCGCAGGCGTCCACGAAACGTAAGGCATCCTTCGAGACCTTCTCGATTGCCTTGATCCACTTCTCCTGCCTGCCTTGCCCCCGTTCCACAACGTGTTTCGGTTTCCAGGCGTATTCCCAAACTGGATAATGCGATCTCGACTCGGTCTTGGTAGGGGCCACCGCATATAGATGCCCCAGCGCTGAACATACTATTATGCGTTCGTTGGGGTTTGTTATTTCGAAGAACGTAACGCCATTAACGTAGATTTTCCCGGGCTGATGATCATCGCTTAGAGCTTCGGCGACGTGAAGGGCTGCGTCTGGTTTCTCTGTGACGACGAGGGTTGTTGTCACTTAACTGCCCTCGAACTCTTGCAAAACGTGCCTTATCAATGCCTTCGCGGCTTCGCCTGTCTCGTTGAGATGAAGCAGTTTCTTGTAATACTCTGTTTGGCTAAGTTTGCCGCTGTAAGCTTTGTTCCATTGAGGGTATGCGAGTTCTAGGTTGTGTAGCGCGGATAGATGCAACGCACAGTACTGGTCGGCTGTTTCTTTTGGTCTACGGCAGATGGGGCATAGGTCGACCATTGTTGAATACCGTCAGCGGCTGCTAATCCGCTAATGGGGGAACTCTGCTCTTTTACGCCTTCTAAACACGTTTACCGAAACTTCGGCCTTCGAGGAAGGCGCGTGAAGAACCATGCAACCAGAACCATTGCGCCGGTTGCTAGGATTTGCAAAGTGGCGTATTGCCAGACGGGGTCGAGGTTTGTGATCTGCGCCTCAGTTCCAAGCAACCAATTACCGAAGTCGCGGATTTGACTAATTGATCGGCTCAGGTTACTTAGCTCCGCCCAGTACCAGTTCGAGCCGAGTAAATAGGGGATGAAAAGAAAACAGCAGAATATGGCCAAGGCAAACACGATGACGCGCATGAGGCGCAGGCGGGCGAGCGGATCAGGCGTTGGACCGGTACGGCGCGGAAATAGGCGGGTGAAAACCTCGTACCATGCTACTAACGAGACGAGGGCGATCCCGATTACAGGCAACCATTGCAACGACAAAGTGATTGAGCCGAGTGATAGACTGTTTCCGCCAAAGTTGAGGCCGTGCGCGTTTGCGTAGCTTAGGCCTAGCATGTCGATTAGAAGGACTACTATTGTGACGCCAACCACTGAACCTAGTTTCATTGCCGCATTCGAGGCCATGCCTTAAACTCCAACCGTTCCGCTAACGAATTCGCTAGGGTACAGGCGGAGGCTATAAAGAATATCTGAATGCGCCCCAACATGTGCAATCAAAAGGTCATCAAAGTTTGGCGAACGCGAAAGTCGAGATAATAGGTCGAGGAACTTGGCTTGACATGGTTGCCCGTCGCGTACTAGAACGCGAGGAAAAATTGGGCAGACACGTCGAAGTCTTGAGAACAGAGAGCGGCCTTGGAGCATCAGGTATTCCACACATTGGGAGTTTAGGAGACGTTATACGCGCTTATGGTGTCAAATTGGCACTAGAGACACTGGGACGAAAAGCCGAATTCATCGCCTACTCGGACGACTTAGATGGGTTAAGAAAAGTTCCAACAGGAATGCCGGACTCGTTAACCAAATACCTTGGTCAACCAGTCTCCGCAATACCCGACCCATACAACTGCCATCAAAGTTACGCAGTTCACATTAACTACCTGCTCCGCGAGGCGATGGACAAATGCGGTGTGGAATACGTCTTCCACTCCGCAACCGAGGACTACAAGAAAGGACTGCAGATCGAACAGATCCGTAAGATACTCGCCGAATCAGAACGCGTAGGAAGAATCGTGAAGGATCAAGTCGGTCAGGAGAAGTACACGGAGGTTCTGCCATACTTTCCGATTTGCGAATCATGTGGCAGAATATACACAACCAAGACCAAGTCATTCGATCTCAAAACCGACCGAGCAGTCTACGCCTGCGAAGGCACAGCAGAGATCCGAGGACAAGAGGTCCAAGGGTGCGGATACAAAGGTGAAATAGACGTCAAACTCGGTCGCGGTAAGTTGCCTTGGAAAGGCGAGTTTGCAGCCCGTTGGGCCGCTCTGGGCATTAATTTCGAGGCTTACGGAAAGGACATCACCGACTCAGTTCGCGTGAATGACCGAATCTGTGAGGAGATCCTAAACTATCCGCCACCCTACCACGTACGCTACGAAATGTTTCTCGACAAGGGTGGAAAGAAGATCTCCAAATCCAAATCGGCGCTGGAAGTTATGTCGCCACAAGCCTGGTTCAAGTATGCTCCCCCAGCCTCTCTAAACCTACTGATGTTCAAACGAATCACAGGCGCACGCACCTTGGGGATAGAAGACATACCAACATTTGTGAACGAACTAGACCAACTAGAGGACGTATACTTCGACAGAAGAATTGTTCAAGACGAGAGGGAGCATGCGAAACTGCGCGGCATCTACGAGTACACTTACTTCCTGAAACCTCCTGTCTCCCTAGGAATTCACGTCCCTTACAATCTGCTCGTATACTTGGTCACGGTTGCCCCAACCGACAAACGCCGCGAGTACGTCGAGTCAAAACTCAAGGAGTACGGCTACCTGAAAACTGGAATGACCTCGGAAGTAGAAGAGAGGACGGAATTCGCAGCGGCCTGGGCGAAAGATTGCAGAGAGATACCGGAGACGGGAATCGAGATGGGGGGACCGGAGCGTTTGGCTATCGAGGACCTAATCGCCGTCGTGAGAAAAGAGACTGATGAACGTGTAATTCAGAACAACATCTTCAACCTAGCCAAGAAATACAACATTGAACCCTCCACGTTCTTCAAACTGCTATACACAATCTTGCTAGGCGCGCCGCGTGGCCCACGGTTAGGGCCCTACATCAAAGCCATGGGCAGCGAGAATGTCGCACGAGCCCTAGAGCGTGCCACCCTTCAAACCGCGCAAAAAGAACAACCTGCCACAACCAACAAGACTTAAACCACCAAGCACTCACGAATGCACTCAGGGCCCGTAGTCTAGTCTGGATAGGACGTTGAGAAATCAAAAGCCTTCGCGCAAGCCTGCGGACAGACACCTCAAATCTGGCACAAAGCCGAAGGTCCAGGGTTCAAATCCCTGCGGGCCCGCCAACGCGCTTTGATTCTTTCGAGTTCAGTTTCACTAGGTTGTCGTTGCACGCTGGCATGTGCAGGGGTTTAGTTTTGTGGGGACGCTCGTGTTGGGGTCAGGTTTGTGAGGATGATTCGGGACTCTTTTTGTAGAGAGCGAAGGGTTGACTTGTCTACGCTAGATTATCGAAAACCTAAGGTTAGAAGAAAGTGCGGTTCGAGGTAGAGCTCCAACCCTATATTGCCCGCAAACTTCGAATACACAGCACTTCGAAATACTAAGATAATCACGCGATCTCCTCAGACGCGACTTGGTGTCATATTCAGTTTGGAGCTAATCATTCGTCCCCTGAGGAAGGAGGATTTGCCTGAGGCCGATCGCATTATGCGTTTGGCCTTTGGAACGTTTCTAGGCGTTCCTGAGCCGGAGAGGTTTGGTGAGGGCATGGATCACGTGAAAGGCCGTTGGCTTGCTGATCCAACCTCGGCCTTCGGCGCGGAGATTGATGGTCGCCTCGTGGGATCTAATTTTGCGGCGAAGCTTGGGAGCTTTGGTTACTTCGGCCCCTTGACTGTCCATCCTGATTTCTGGGATCGAGGAGTAGCGAAACGACTGCTCGAACTGACAATGGAATTGTTCGCTAAATGGGAAGTGAGAAGCATAGGCCTCTTCACATTCGCCCATAGTCCTAAACACTTAGGTCTGTATCAGAAGTTCGGATTCTGGCCCAGATCCCTAACACTCCTCATGTCGAAGACAGCCGACGCGAACGATCCTTCGCCGGGCGGATTGGAATTTTCCAAGGTCACGGAGCGGGATCAAAGGACGATTTTGAATCGTTGCCGGAGATTGACCGATTCGGTTTACGAGGGGCTTGATTTGGAACGAGAGATTCTTTCTGTGCGAAAACAGGAACTTGGGGAGACGATACTGATTCAGGATGCGGGCAGAGTCGTTGGCCTGGCCATTTGTCACTGCGGGGCCGGGACGGAAGCTGGGAAGGACACGTGTTACGTGAAATTCGGAGTCGCAAACTCAGAGACTGCTTTTGATACTTTACTAGACGCTGTGCAGGGGTTAGCTGTCGAGAAAGGGTTGACTGCAATCCTCGCAGGCGTCAACATGGCCTGTGTAAAGGCAGCTAAGAAGACGTTTGCGAGAGGTTTTCGAACAGACTTTCAGGGCGCCTTGATGCTTCGACCGAACGAACCCGCACTTGACAAATTCGACTCGTTTGTGATCTGCGATCTTCGATGAGCGATGGTAAGCGAGAAGGTCGACGGAATCGGTTCAGATTTGCAGGGCTCGCAGAGATTTTCACTTTTCCCCGTGGGTTTGATGGTAATACGTTGGATAGGTATAAAATCATACGATTTCCTTAATCCGTGCGGCACCATTTCATTTCGCGAGGGCCATGAACAAGTTCGACGACCTCGAGCAGATCCTGTCCCTCGGGGCGTACCGAAAGGAAATTTCTCCGCTGAGGAAACTAGCCAACCTACTCCACAACTGACCTAAACAGCGAGGATACGTTAGGTTGGGTATGTGAATCCATAAAACAGCAGTTTCGAAAAACAGTTAAAGATGGAAGAGCGCCCGCCTTGGGCGCGAAAGTATCGAAAGGGGGTTGTTCTAGGTTCGGAGGTAGTTCTGCCCCGGCTTGCGACCTAGGTCGAAGCGTTTCACAGCGTTTCGCCGTGCCCTAATCTTGGGTACGGGTGAATGCCTCTCCCTGGCTTGTACCTTGGGCGTTTGACTACGAACCTTCCCCGCCTTGGTAAGGGATCCGTGAGTTGGTAAACCTTACACCTCCAATTGATGATTTTGACTATCACGTTGCGTATATAGTCTTCTGACCGTTACACGATGACAGTTTCTAGGCTCAGAAGCTTTGTCAGAACCTCTTGGACATATCCAGCGTCCTTCCTGTTCAAAGTGACTGCTAGGAAATGCCCTCTAAGTCTCGTCACGAGCATTATCACCTTCTCATAGTGGATTATGATTGTGTCTGCAGGACCGACGTGTCGGGCGAGTCTTTCGCAGACTCCTGCGAGAAGCAGAGGCCCGAGTTCCATGAACGAGCGGTCAGCTTCAATCGGTGAGAAACTCTGAACGCCATTCCGCATCGTCGCGAACACGAGTCCACCTTGTTCAGTCGATAATCCGGCCCAGCGGATACTCGGGTGAAGGTTGAAGACCTGGTCGGGCTTCAAGTTAACCAAGTGCTACACTTGGTCCGAGCGCGTTCGAAGTCGGGCTAGATAGGGTTTCACCGTGAGTTGCAGGTTTTGGTTGCGTGTTTCTGCGACGATTGCGGAAAGGATTATATCGAAATCCGACCGGTGCGCCGACTAAGTGAGTCGCATGAGCCGTTGCTCTTCTTTCATATGCGTAAATCCGGCCAACTGGAATTGCTCAGAGTGTGGTCGCGCTTTTTGTTTTTACCACGCCTCAGTTCACGGTCACGAGCAGCGAGTCGTTCCCGAGCCGGGCCTGACTGTCAGCGCTTGATAGTTTCGGCTTAAGCGTGGCCGGGTACGGTCAACTGGTCCTCAAAGAAATAGCGTGTCGCACCCAACGTCTGTACTTCCAACTGCCTGACGTTGAAGACGAGTGGGAAGTCGGCGACTACGTCGCCGATTGCTAGGCATCGGCGTGGCGGTAGGTCGCGAACAACCATTCTGATCGTATCGGCGTCCACTTTTGCAACCTTAGCTACCACATCTAAGTCGTGTTCGTTGCTGAAGTTGAAGAGGAATATGTTGTCTGCTTGACGGTAGATGCTGGCTTGGATCGTATCTGGTTGGTTGGTAACGAAAGTTGTGAAGAGACCAAGATGTCGCATTCGGGTTACTACGTCGTCCCAGTATGTTTCTCGCAGGTAGAGGTGGGCCTCCTCAGCAAATAGGAAGAGGGCTCTGAGTCGGTGGGTACTGAGAAGGTCTGTAAACTTGCTGATCAACAACTCCACCACCATCTTCCTCAGTGCAGCATACTGATTCTTCATGTTGACCACCAACGCGCATCCCGTCGGATGGTTTCTGAATACGTCTTCAAGGTTTAGTGCAGTGCGGGGATCATCCGTGAAAATCCCGGAATCTTCGAGAGTGTTAAAGCGCGCCTGCAACGCGTCTTTGATGCTCTCGTGACAGTTCGATGTTTGAATGGCTGCTCCTAGACTAGCCATGGTCAACTCTCCCTGCTCCTCTAACTCATGCCAAATCCGTGCGAAGACGCGGCTCGAGTTTTCCGGCAGAGCTAGGGCATAGGTTAACGTTCCAAGCAGTGTACCCAAACCAACTTGCTTGAGGCTGAAGCGGAGGTTGATTCCAGGGATTAGGCTAATGATCTTCGGAGCAAGATGCATCTCGCGCCCATCTGCAGACCGTCCCAGATTCACGTATTCGCCGTTCACGTCGAAGACGACAACCGGTGCGCCTTCGCGCACCAGACTGGTGACGAGTAACTTCGTTAGATGCGACTTACCTGTTCCCTTGCGGCCAGTAACAATATTCAACCGCCCATCCAGCGTCGCCAGGTCAGAGATTATGTGTGGGAAGCGACGCGTCGAGCCGATTTCAAAGGAGTGCCTCGAATTGCTTCCTGACGAGAGAAGTTTGAGAGGCATGTTTTCCACCTGAGAGTGGTTCCTACTCGGGAGCCACGCTACGTCATGGCTTATGCGACCTCGCTCAATTGCTCCTCGAATCTTTGAGACCAGTAGCCTAGTATCCTTGAGTATCGTGATCTGAGAAGCGATTTTGAACGGATCGACCTCATCCCCCCGAAGCGATCCCTCGCTAATGCCGTCCCGCAATAAGTCCTCCAAGATTCCGGGGATGTTGGCGTATTGAATGTCGATTACTTGAACGATTAGCGAGCGATCTTTCAGTTTGTCAGTTACGAGCAGGTAATCTCCTTTGTCCACTTCCTCGTCCGGGAAACAGAGAAGGTGAATGTCGTCGCCTTCCTTGCGGAGGATCTTCAATGATATGCCTCCCAAGCAGTGCCGAAGGGACCGAATAGTGACCGCCGTAAAGCAACCTTAGGAACTAGTTGGACTCCGAGGTGCGCGGTTGCGAAGGTTTGCATGGCCAGCACATCCGTCGCCGTGAAAGTCGTAAAAATATGGGCTAACCTCAACGTCTCCGGATATCCTTGATCGACTATGTCAGTTCCCATGAGTTCGCTGAACTCTCTCGCCGCATGGATTGTGGGGACGTGTCGGTCCAGGTCAATTCGGAAAGGATAGCCGAGCTTGGCGAGTTTGCCTACGAATACGCGACCTAGGAACCGAACTGGGTAGGGAGGGAATTGCTCCGTCACTTCGGTGTCCACATCGAGGAGACACGGGTCATGTTGCTTCTCAAGGAGTTCCGTCAGGGACTCGTTGTTGACTCTCAGCCGTGTCTTCTTGGAGATAGCGATGAGAACGCTGTTTGACCGGCGGGTATTCTCGAGAATCCGCTCGAGTTCACGGGAAGGGTTGTCAGGCGTGCCCGCGGTCAGTGAGCCGTCAATTAGAACGAACGCGTCGTGTGTGGAAGTGCTCACATTGAATTGCAGCCATCGTTCTAGCATGTTCCTGACACGTTTGAGGAGATTGTCGATGTTCGGTTCGCCTGAAAATGGAGATAGACCTAGGTTCGCAAAGTGTTCTAAGGCTATTGGGGCATCGTAGCCCAGAAGAAAAACAAAGGGACCGTATCGAATGAAACTATATTGGCCATTTTCCAAGGTCACGACTGCGCCTCGCAGTGCGCATAGGACGCCGTCTTCCAGTTCGCCCAGTTTCAAGGTGGAAGTGTCTACTGCGACGACTGGGCGACTTGTTTGAACTGGTTGAAGTGGAACGATGTTCGCTTCGTCTACTGGGTCGATATTGAGCGTACAGCTCTCGGCGCCATCGTACTCGGTGCTACCGAAGTTTGATGGGATATCTGGGTCGGTGTATAGCATATTGCCGCGTATTCCTTCAACTGAGCGACGGCAGAATTCAACGAAACGTTGGGGTACGCCGCTGGCCGAGTCTCCTGAGTATAGAAAGTTACTTATCTTCTGTTGGGCAGTTGAGGTTTGGAGGGTGTGGCGGCTCATTTCACTCTCGCCCCCTATACGCGGGCTGATTCCCCCGAATCTCCCGCAGCCGCCGCACCCAATCCGTGCTTCGCGCAGTCATTATGCTGGTTATCACCCGGTGTTAGCTGGATCCTCCTTGGCTCGGTTCTTCTTTCATTGATTCTTCTAGTTCCATTAGACCGCGGGAGGTTATTCGATACATTCCACGGTCCGCACGGTCAATGAGACCTGAGCGTTGTAGCTCTACCAACACGTTCCTAATCGTCTTGGAAGCTCGTCCAACTCCCGTCGCTATCTCTTCGATGCTCAGTGCGTCGGTGGTACGTCTTCCCATCTTCCCAGCAAGTTGAGCCATGAAGAGGATTACAGTTACTGCTCTTTCAGCTGGAAGGCTAGAGTTCGTCAGCAACAACTGTCCGGTATTGGTCATCTTTGCAAACTGGGCAACTCGGTCTGCGAGACCTGCAAGGTCTGGAACGTAGATGATCTTCTTGGCCAGGTCGTATGCTGGAATTGCTTGGGTGAGAAACTGAAGAATTTGAGGGATGATGTCCTGAACGGTTCCTGTGCCCTCGTAGCGCATGCCGTTAACTTCAATTTGCACTTTCGCCTGGAGTGTTTCGGTTTGTGCCATATTCAGTCAGCTCCTATGTTTTCGATTTGAGCTTGGGCAGGACGGTTTCGCGAAAGATGTGCATACCCAAAGTTGTGGCTCTATACTCGCCCTTTCCTTTTCTTTCAGCCAGGTTTTCGCCGCAGAGTTCGCTCAGTCTGCCTGCCACGGTTCCTGAGGTTTTCTTGGTCGCTGTGATGAGGTCAGCTGATTGCACGAAGTCCTTGTCTGCTTTCCCTAGCATCTGGGCGATTCTCGCCTTTGCAAGGTGCAGGAGGAGTAGTTCACGGTCTGCCAAGGAGTCTGTGGGAACGATGACGACGACTCCTTCGGGTGTTGCAGCGATCACGCCTTCGCAGGCCTTTGCCAATTCTGCAACATCGACGTTTAGAGAGAGTCTGGAAGCAAGTTCGAGTTGAGGGATTGCTTTCGTGAGAAATGTGAAAACGTCTAAGGCGACTTGATCCGGCGCCCCGATAATTTTCTTCTCCAATGAGCCGTATTTGATGGTGACTTCTAGAGGTTGGCCTAGGTTAGTGAGCTTTTGCTGACCTTCCGACAAATACTTTCACTTCAGTTTCAATCCTACACGGTATAAAAGCTTTGAAGTGCATAATACTCCTGCTAGGTGTTACTCACCTGAAATGTGGCTTTCTGTGCGTGTCCGAGCAGGATTGCAGCAGAGCCGAGAGTTCTGCTAGGTGTTACTCTGCTTCAGCTCACACATTCTCTAACGTGCACGAACTCGGAAAATAAAACGTTTAAGAATTGAGCATGCAAGTAACTCATAACCTTGGATTTCAACGAACTCAAGCGCCTATTGCTGCGCACCATAGTGGATCATGGGGCGATGGATAGCATTGCAATTTCACAATCCCTACCCGCCACAAAAGTTGTGATTGAAATTCACGCCGTGCGCATGGCGCTTGTTCGTTACTATCGGCAAGGATTGTTGAAGCGAGTCCGAAGCTCTGGCCAGTTCACTTATTCAATAACCGATCGCGGCCTACGGAGACTGCAATGGTTAGAGGGACAGGCAAAAAAGACCAACTCAAATGCCTAGATCGGGCTGAGAGTTTGACTCAATTTAGCGGGAGCTGTGACCTCTAATTCGGACTTTCCTTTTGGTTCGCGTTTGAAGTCTTGCCGAAAAAACTCTGCGCACTAGTTCAGCGATTCACTTGGTCGCTTCTACCTTTCGCGTTCACGTTCTACTCGGTGGAAATACGCTTAACCGATTTTCCATGCGCACAAACTCGTGAAGTGCTAAATATTGCTCAGCAAACTAGTATTAGGAGTGATCGGAGTCGCGCTCGTCGCCATACTAAGCTTAGGGTACGTGGGCTACGCCAACATGAATCCCCACATGGTGACAGTAACACAGCAGCAGCAACAGTACGTTACTAACATGCAGAGCCCGCAGACGCAGACAGTTACTGTTGCAAGCACAGTGACCAACGGAGCAGCAACCACCGCGACCGCCACGGCAGTCAACGGGAACGCCTACCAACAAAACTGTGTCACAGGTGTCGGCTGCAACCCACCGTACAACTATGACTCGTGCTGGAGCACCGGTCAAGGTAACCAAGTAGCCTGCGACGGATACTTGATCCAGGACACGAACGGGTGCATCGAACTCTCAGTCCCAACCTTAACAGTAGCTCAGAATCCATACGACCACTACTCACTACAGAACCTACCATCTTCACACCCAGCGATTGGAAGTTGGGTAGTCGTTAAGGGCACTCTGTTCCAGGGACCCAACTCAGGCCCGAACGGTGCATCATGTCCTGCAAGCTACATCAACGTGAGCTCGATTCAACCGACCAACGCCCCACCCTCCCCATAATCGACACCGATCGAAGCGAGATTCCTGGTTCATGGGCCAACTGGCCCAGGAACTCTTTTTCTCCCTGCCTACCAAGGAGTACTATCCGTACTATCCAGGCATTGTAGTACTACTCGTCTCACTACGCCTGCACGGCGGGCCGAATTTTATGGAGGACTTCCTGACTTATCCATTGAATTCCCGCGCCCGATAGACTGTATCTCCCCGCCTCAGCGATCAGTTTGCCCTCCTTCCTGAGTTCGCTAATTCTCGCTCTAACTACGTTATCCTTGACTGCCTTCCAGCTTGATCCGAGCAGCTCGATCAGCCTAGCGTCTTCAATCGGGGTCGGATTGCTTCCATAGAGGATTAGCCCGATAGCTTCCTTGGCCGAGATCCTGTCAAAGGGAATGGTGAAGTGCAGCTTGCCGTCTGGGGTTGTTTCCAAAATCCCTGTCAGCTCTTCTCCGGGCACGTAGTTCTGGCTGGTTTGATCTCCCCCGCCAACTTGGCTCACGACCATGGAGGCTGGAGATTGCATCAATTCCTCAAATTTTCCGCGGACGTAATCATACTCCCCCTCCAACTCCACCTCAAAGTTGCCCCTCCGAATCCTGAAGCGTAACCTTCTCTCCGACAATCGAGATCAGAAACCCCACAGCGTCGGTGTTATTTCATTCTTGCGAGGCCAAATGAATCCCCGTTTCATTCGATAACGAGTTTTTAGGGATAAACGGACCTAGAAGCCCTCTCGAATCATCTAGGTGCTTTGGATGAAGTCGGCTGAGCTTCTAGTGAAGTGTTTGGAGAACGAGGAGGTCAAGTTCGCGTACGGAATCCCAGGCGAAGAGAACCTTGACCTAATGGACGCTTTACACGACAGCACGATACGATTCATCCCTACGCGTCACGAAGAATCCGCAGCTTTCATGGCAGACGTTTATGGGAGATTTACGGGACATGCTGGCGTCTGCTTGTCAACGTTAGGACCTGGAGCCACAAACCTAGTGACGGGTGTTGCAGACGCCTTCTTGGACCGTGCCCCTTTGGTGGCTCTGACTGCGCAAGAACCCCTGACCCACATTCACAAAGAATCGCATCAGTACATCAACGTTCTCGATCTCTTCAAACCAATAACAAAATGGAACGCTCGAATCGAGCACCCCAGCAGCATTCCCGAGATCGCAAGGAAGGCGTTCAAGACGGCCCAAGCCGAGAAGCCTGGTTCGACTCACATCGAACTCCCGATCGATGTTGCCGAGCAGGAGACGGATGGCAAACCGCTCAATTGGGAAGTGACCAGACGACCTTCGCCAGACCAGAAAAGCCTACAGAAAGCGGTGGAGCTAATCGCCAATGCCCAGAGTCCCATGATTCTCGCAGGGAACGGCGTCATACGTGGACGCGCCTCGGAAGAACTCACCAAGTTCGCCGAAGAATTCCAGATTCCAGTAGCTCACACACTGATGGGGAAAGGAGCGATCCCCTGGACTTCACCGATGAGCCTACTAACAATGGGCTTGCAAATGCACGACTACGAACGAGTTGGATTCAACACTACCGACCTCGTCATATGCGTTGGATACGATTTCGTTGAGTACGACCCAAGATCCTGGAACAGACGTGGCGAAAAGAGAATCATACACATAGACTTCACTCCAGCCGAGACTTCTGCACATTACACGACTGAGGTGGAGATTGTGGCCGACATTCGCGAATCGATCAAACTCATCCGTGAAACCTCCAGTTCACAGAAAAATGCTGAAAGGGTGAGGGCGTTGCGCGACCAGATTCTTGCCCGGTTGAAGTCGTGGAGTGATGAGAGCAAGGGGCTATCGAAACCTCCTGTCATCTTGAAGGCGTTAAGAGAGACCATGGGTGAGGATGATGTTCTGGTTTCCGATGTGGGGGCGCACAAGGTGTGGCTGGGGCGCTTTTTCGAAACCTACAAACCCAAAACTGTCTTCATCTCCAATGGTTTCGCCTCAATGGGCATCGCCCTGCCTGGAGGCATTGCAATAAAACTCGCCCAACCTGAGACTCGTGTTCTCACCCTAAGCGGTGATGGCGGGTTCCTGATGATGGTTCATGAGCTTGAGACTGCTCGGAGGGAACACGCCGCAACCGTCAACCTTGTTCTGCGTGACGGCGGTTTCGGAAGCATTAGGTGGAAGCAGCTGAACAAGTTCGGGCGAACCACAGGAACAGAGTTTGGCAACCCTGACCTCCTAGAGCTAGCGAAGTCGTTCGGAATTCGAGGCTTTCAAGCCCATAGCGCAAATGAGCTTCCATCGATACTGGAGGAGGCATTCGAATTGAACGAACCATCTCTCGTGGATGTTCCAGTGGATTACAGCGACAACCCCTTCTTCGAACAGGACATGGGCGCCGTACTGGCTCGATCGTAAGAACCGGGCTCACTTAGGTGATGCTCACTACTCGCATGTGTAACCATGTTTTCGATTCGTGAAAAACAGGGGAACTGGTAAGAGCAGGACGCGCCTTAATTTTCTCCTGGAAGGGGAAGAAATATGAAAGAAATTGCGAGCACCTTTAGTTGG
>Ga0335081_10003296_pt1 | contig 25379 bp, 30 predicted proteins | sample Lox_Sample_35_FD_206713 | JGI IMG/M metagenome (GOLD analysis project Ga0335081, IMG submission 206713) | Soil microbial communities from Loxahatchee National Wildlife Refuge, Florida, United States - Lox_Sample_3.5 | ecosystem: Environmental > Terrestrial > Soil > Wetlands | place: USA...
CCCATCCGTGCTCCTGTACACACCGGTACCCCTCGTTGCATATATCGTGGCCGGGTTCTTTGGGTCGATCGCGAGGCCACCAGGCGCGAAATAATTGCCCGTTCCCAATCTTGGCAGCCCGGAATTCACGGCGTGCCAGCTTGTTCCCCCATCCATGCTTTTGAGAACCGACACGTCAGTGCCTTGAGCGGCGGCGTATAAGGTGCTGGTGGTTTGCGGGTCGATCGCCAAGGCGACAAAACCGAGGCCGCTGGAAAGTCCAGATATCCTCGACCAATTTGCTCCGGCATCCGTGCTCTTGAATAATGCGGGGGCAGAGGTGCCGAACGCGTAAAGAGTGCCGGTGTTTTGCGGGTCAATCGCCAGCATATCCACGCAACAGGCCGGCAGGCCGGAGTCCGATTCGTTCCATGAGGCTCCTCCATCGGTGCTCTTGTAGACCCCGAGCGGGACAAGGTCCTCATCCGGGCGGCCTGCCGTGATCGCGTAGAGAGTGGTGGGCTTTTGCGGGTCAATGACCAAAGCGTTCACAATCAATCCGTTAAGACCGGCGTTATTCCAGCTTGCGCCTCCATCTTTGCTTTTGAACACGCCTACCCCTGTGCCAGCGTAAATGATGCCGGGATTTTGGGGATCGACTGCCAGGAGCCGGAAGTATCCACCCTCTGGCCCGACGTTAGTCCAATCGTTGATCCCGGCCCAAAGGGATCCCATTGCGGCGATGGACAGCGCTGTCAGGAACAGTATGCTCCGCGGGATTGCCATTAACATTCGAGGCTCAGATCGTCGTTCGGCCTTCATCGAAATCTCCCTGAAGTTCCCAAAGTCTTAGAATTGCGGCAACACTCACTGCACTGGCCAGTGGAGATCGGTGCAGCCGGGGGTGAAACCCAGTCGGCCCTCCGCTCATCGGGACGCCCCGGACTGCCTTTCCAGCACCAAGCGTCGGTCGACCCGGCGACCATCGGCCTGTTGCTCTCTAACCTCAAGCACCAATTCCTTCATGCCTGCGGAGAAGCGCACAAACCGGATTGAAGCGCCGCCGGCGCAGGTGCGAAGGATCTCCACGGTCCGGCTGTCCAAGCGCCGCGACGATTGAGTTCCCGAACATCCGTCATCCTCGTAATCCCGGCCCTTTCCATCGAAGTACAGGATCGTGCTGGCGGTCGTGGCGCGTCCATCCGTGTCTACCCTGTCCAGGGTGAAGACTTCGCCCTTGGCATGCGACGCGATCCGTAACGTGATGCTTTTGGGCCGCGGATCGCCGGCAAAGGACGAGCGAGCCGGGTTCATCATCCAAGTCCCGAAGGCATCCTCGGCCCAGCAGGCTACACCTACCGCCAGAAGCAGCGGCACGATTCGCATCTGGACTCCTACCCTGCTTTTCCGCGCGAACTCGGGTTTGCGGCACTTTTCGAACCTCACTGCCCGGCACCGACGGGAATTTGTATCGGTGCGCTCTGCTGCCACGCAGACGTCAGCAGGAGAGTTCCCATGCCGGGCTGAGCATTCGCCGGCAAACGAAGATTGACCTGGTAGGCGGACGTCGATCCTGGATATCCGCCGGCGTAAAGCACTTCGGCTAAGTCCCCATTCAGCGTCGCCTCAACCGGTGAACTCACCCGCGCTAGAGGAGAAACAGGGAATTGCTGGCCCGGGTCAACGCCGGGATTCGTGGGTCCCAGCCCTGTCGCTATTAGCGTGAGCACTTCGCCGGGAAGCGCGGGTTTTGCCGCGGATAACTGTGAGAAGTCGCTGGAATGAAGGACAAGTGGACCCGAAGAATTGTTCAGGATGCCTGGGGAGACGAGAGGAATGAGAGTGAGGAGAAAGCTGCGTGTTCCACCGCCAAGTGTTCTGCGTGTCGAAGGATCCTCTGCCACTGATGCCGCCCGTCCCGTGGTCGTGATCGTCGAAAAGCCGGCTTGACCACGAATGCCGAGAAATGCACCGGTACCGCCTGTAATGGCAATGGAGCTTGCTGCGCTGGGCGACAGCCCAAGCGGAGAACCCGGCGGGGGCGGCCCAAATCCCATGCCGGTCGCCATGATGGTACCGATATTCGTTCCGTCCGCCTGTTGGATTTCCCAGATCCAGTCTGCAAAGAAGTTCCGAGTCGTGTCGGCGATCACTTGTCCCGGTTGCGGATTTGGGGTGTAGTTTGTGGTGGTGGCGCGAATGGACCACGTGCCTTTCGCTGGTTTTCCGTTTACCCGGATAATGTCCGCCAGCCCGACAAAGCTTGAAAAGGTCTTCGTCGAAATTGGGGGCACCGCTTGCAGACTGCCCGCGAGCTTGCTGTAGTCGGGGTTGTCGCCATAATAGTATGCGTAGTTCTCAATGTCGATCTGGATCACGGTTGGGACCGGCCCGAAGGCGCAACATGCGGTCCCGGCGAGCATTGCTATCCGTGCGAGGGAAACGGGCGTGTAAACCATAATTTACGTCTCCGCACGAATGATCTGCCAGAAAAGCTGTCAGAACAACTCCCGGCAGGTTGGAAGCCAGTTTCATACATTTGCACAACGCTGAAAACAAGAGGTATGCTCGAACCAATGCAAGCCGCGGAATCCGAGGCAAACGCCGCGCGCCGGCAAATGGAAAGGGTCCTGGCGAGCGCTGGTTTCTCACGCAACGAGCGCTTGGCGCGATTTCTGCGGTTTGTCATCGAACAGCACCTGGAAGGTAAGGACAGCGCTCTAAAAGAGTCCGTAATCGCCATCGAGGTTTTCGGGCGCAGGCCGGATCATGACCCTACGCGCGATTCAATCGTGCGGACCGAAGCGGGGCGGCTTCGTTCCCGGTTGCGCGAATATTACGGAGGTGAGGGGAAAGGCGATGGACTGGTCATTGAGCTCCCGAAGGGCGGCTACACGCCGGTGTTTCGCCAGCCGGAGGCAGTGCCTGTCACGACTGCTTCCCGCCCCGCGGACATCCCTTCGCGGCGGAGAACAGGCCGTTGGCTACTGATCGCACTGGTTGCGCTCGCGCTTGCGGTAACAGCCGTGAGTTGGCGGCGTTTCCTGCACTCAAATGCACCTATTCCAATCGCCGTTTTGCCTTTGACAAACGTGAGCCGGGACCCGGCCAATGATTACTTCGCCGACGGCCTCACCGACGAGATTATCCGCAATCTTTCCATCATTGAGGGGCTGGAAGTACGATCTCAAACCTCCTCCTTCGTGTTTAAAGGAAAGCCGCGAAACGTGCGTGAGGCAGGAACTCAACTGCGGGCAGACTACATTTTAGAGGGCTCCGTTCTACACGACGGACAAAAGCTGCGGATCAATGCCCAACTCGTTCGCGTGCGCGACGACTTTCCTGTCTGGTCGGGCCGGTTTGATCGCGAGTTTACCGATGTGGTAGCCATCCAGGACGAGATTTCTCGCGGTATCGTGAATAGCTTGCGGCTAAAGCTCAATAGCGGCCGCCGGCGCTATGAGACCAGCCCCGAAGCCTACGATCTCTACCTGCGCGCCCGTTCTCTGGAGATTCAGAGTGCGGGTCTGCGGGCTGGCTACAACCAAAGTGTTGGTATCTATCAGGAAGCAATTGCCAAGGACCCCTCCTTTGCTCCGGCCTACGCCGGCCTCGCGGGAGCATATGCATTCCAGTCTGGCACATTCGGCGACCGGGCTGGTGAGTTAGCGAAAATGCGAGCTGCTGCAGAGAAGGCGCTGCAGTTAGACCCTCTGTTGGACGAAGCATACGACGCACTCGGTATGGCATTCGCGCGTGATGCGCAGTGGGAGCAATCGGAAAAGAGTTTCAGGCGCGCGATCAATCTGCAGGCCAACCGCTCGGAATCGCACGATGATTTCGCGATGTATCTTCTCTTGCCGCTCGGCCGGGTTGATGAGGCAGTCCGGCAGGCACGGATTGCGGAGAAGGCCGATCCGCTCTCGCGTGAGGTCCAGAGCTCTCTGGCCTATTTACTCCTTTCAGCCGGACGCTACGATGAAGCTGCTTCACATTGTGAGAAAGCGTCGGATCGCATCGAGTGTCTGGGCCGGGTCCGTATAGCCCAAGGCAGAACGGGAGAGGCAGTTCAGATGTTGGCTGCTGTTCCGAATCCGCGCTATTTCGGCCATGCGCTGGCACGGGCCGGACGCCGGGAGGAAGCCGAGAAGCTAGCGGCGACAGTCGCGACGAATCCGTTTCAGCAAGCCCTGATCTTTGCCGGCTTGGGCGATAAGGATCGTACCTTCCAAGCTCTGGATCGCATGACTGGCCAGGGACCTGTTCGCATCGGGAGGGCGCTGACACTTCCGGAACTTGCCCTGATTCGCGGCGATTCGCGTGTGAATGCGCTTCGCAAGAAGGTTGGCTTGCCGGAATGATATCGCCGCTGTTTGGTGCCGCTAAGCGCCATGGTTAGTTCCTCCGTGTGACGCCAGATGGCGAGCACTGGGCAAACTCTCGCCGATTTCGCCGAACTCGTCGCATGGGTTTACCCAGTGCGGCTTCCTTTGCCAACCGGAACTCTTCCCAGCGCTTCTTCCGTTCAGCAACGATGCGAACGTCTGCTGCTTCCTTCAGCGCCTTGGGGCTAGGGAGGTGAATGTGGGATGCAACATCTCTGCGGAGGAAAGATGCATGACGCGTTCCTGTTTCTGGTAGCGGGACCGACAGAAGCGGCGTGCCACGCTCGCTTAGGTAGCGGACAAGGGCAATTGTGTTGAGGCGATGTCGCTTGGCGAGGGCAGATATTGGTACGTAGTTTTCGGCAAAACGTCGCACTTCTGCGGCCGGCAACAGTTTCGAGAGCCGAACTGATATTCAACGGCATCGCGGAGAATGCCACCTGCAACGAGCCCGCGTATTTCACGGAGCTCCACGCCCAGAAGGGCTGCCGCTTCACGGTAATTCATAAGCTCGTCTGCGGTCGCGTCGACACCTGACCACGGGCGGTACCGCCGCAGATCGTGAGCCGGGAACAGGTATCCAGTGATCCCCCGAAACCGCTTGGCACGTCCGATGGGAACAGTCTGCCATCGAGAACCGCGCGGATGACTGTCGCAAGGCCCGAACCATGGCCGAGGTAATTCTTCACTGCGTGACGTAGTGCTATGAATTTCCCCGGTTTCGAGTAAGCCAGCATCCGCACGCGATGGCTCTCAAAGGCGGCCTTTATCTTCATGACGTCCTCGCGGAGGAAGAAGAAGCAGCGCGCTGGAAAATTCCGCTCGGGGCCCTTCACGTAGCGGATAACGCCACTGGCTGCGACGCTAACAATCGTACGATACGTCAGGCCCAACGCGGCCATCGCCTCCGGCCGCGGCATGTACGGAGCGAGTTCTGCATCGCGCACCGCCACCCATTGGTTCAGCGACTTTCGCTTAATCCAACATTCGGTGCGGCTTCCTCCTCGCCGGACCTTCAGGAATGCGGCATCGAGCTGACCATTGCGGGCGAGGTCCACGATCCGCGCGCCGGTAACGCGCGCTATCCTCTCCGCCTCGTTAGCTGTCACCCAGTGAGAGTTCCGTCGCACCGCGGCAGAGAAATATCGGTGTTGGCCGCGGATGAAGCCCTTCCAATCTTCGATTACGAATTTCTCGAATGCATCGTGAAGGAATCCGAACTCCCGGCGCGGAAGGACGCGAAACAAGTGCCGATAAAAGTTTGCAAAGACATCGCTAAAGTGGAGCGTGCCAGGGCTGGCTGATTTCGGGACCATCGGGCGCAGGGTGTCGCGCAACGGCCGGGGCCAGTCTCGCAGCAACGCGACTGCACCACGGGAGAGCGCGATGGCGCCCGCGAGATCCGTGGCACGGAATGGCCGCTGCCTGCGTCGGAGAATGCTCCCGTCCTTAACAGAACCGATGAAGACGATGAACCTCAACAACGCCCCGAGTTTCAATTCGAGCAGCTCCGGCGGAAGGCGAAGATCAGCGATATTAGCCACGGCGGCCTCGGGAAGAGTAGAACCGGCCGAACGGTAAATTATCGCGGTGACGGCGAGCATGTCGGAACACGCAGCCATGTCTCGGGCATCCGGCTACGAGCCTGAGATCCCAGACAGCCCACCAAATCGGCGACTGCCGAAGGCAGGCCGGGCATAGGCGCGGCCACCGGTAGTTTAGATCATAAGCGCTGATTGCTTCGCCATAGAATGACCGTTGCTTGAATCGGTTTCGTCCTTTTACGTGCAGATAGCACATCGATTTCCATTCCGCCGGCTCCAAGCGCAATGCGTGCGCGAGGGGGAGATCGCGGCATCATGGTCCAGGCCGGCTACTTTGCCCGATAGCCACAATCCGGCGATCTCCGCGATCGCATTGGGACCGCCGTTCATGAGCCGTGCGGGCACATATACGGGAAGCTTTGGCTCCAACGGAGTTGCGCGTGCATGACCGCGTAGACCAAGCCATCCACAACCCTTCCGAGAAGTCTCGGAATAACGCGCGTTATGCCCGCGGAAACCTTGCTGCACTTAACGCGCTGATGGCAGCGACATCCTGCATCTCGTCGCTACCGCCTTCATCCGCTCGGCCAGGGCGTTCCGAACTGAGCGCGGCATTGATCAGAGAAGCTGCCTCTCACACGTTTTCTTGCTGCGGGCCGTCGGTCTAAATTTCTACCAACGGAAGTGCTCTTCTCAACAGAGGCCTTCCTCCGAGGCACTACTGGAAGCGGTCGGCCCTCAGCGAGGCGGTTTGGCCTGTATAGTCAAAGTGGAGCCCGAAAAAGCGCTCACATTGGTAATGGATGCGAGGGCCAAAACAGGGCGTGAGCAGGACAGCAGCATCAGCACGGGCGAGGGAAGAAGGTGTGACAAGCAACCCCGCCACCCAGAGAAAGCCGAACGCCTCGACGGCCCGCCGGATTTCAACTTGACCGACCTGATCAGACGGGGTTGGACTCGTACCGCTATAGCCCGAATTCTTGGACCGCCCGACCGGCGCATTGCACCGCAGGCATTCGCTGAGTGCAAGTGGCTTGCGTCGCGCGTGTACGATGCGGAAGAAAACGGGCCGATCCGCTACCGCCGCCGCCGGCGGATCAATCTTGCACGTCAGAAGATCGCGCGCGACGGATGGCGCTCGGACGTTCGGATGCGGCAACGGTCGGACGGCTTACCGCTTGATGCAGTTGCTCCGGCGCTCTGGCTGGGTGATTTGCGACCGGCGGACCTCGATGTGTTTCCGCCATGGGGCATCGAGCGGCTGGTGTTCGCGACCGCTGACGAGACACTGCACGTTTTTGCGGGCCACGATCGACGTACCAAGTGGCGATGCCCGAAAATGCAGCAGGTTCTGCCCGGTCCATGATCACCGGCGTGAAAGCATATGGTTCACGGCCGAGGTCGACGGTATTCTATTCGTGTTGCGCGGCCGACTTCCTCGCGGCTGCTGTCCGAAACACGGCGTACACACGATCCCGGCGCTCAATGAGGACATCGCAGATACGTCGAAGATAGACTGCATCGTAAGGACCAAACGGCCCCTCGTGTGGGAGATCCGGGAAAGCCTCTAATTTATTTGCGTCCTGTTCTCAATGGGTTACGCCTGAAATCTCGTGAAGAACCCCGCAATATCCCCTTATGACAGCCGTACATAAATAGAGGGGAAGATGGCTGAGATTGGCGCTGGTCTGCGGGGGCGTCCTAGCCAATGCACGCGACCGGCCGGTTTCACGAACGATCGCCAGCATCTCATTACCCGGCCGACTCCCGCGACACCACCGTCTGGCTATCATTCTGGGGCTGGTTGATGGAGGACCCCGACTCGGAAACGGGATGTGACGGTGGCGGCGGACTGCTCGGCTTGAGGATCGCCGGAGCGACGCTAAATTAAATCGGTGCAATTAAGCTGCTTGTTTTCATTTCGGAATCATTAATCAGGTAAATTCCCGTCAGTAAAAAGCGCTTTTCGTTTTCCGTAGTAAAGTGTAGGGGCAAATTCGAGGGCCATGGTGAAAGCGGGAAAGCGGGGCATAAGAGCGCCCACTTTTATTTTGGGATTACCATGGAGTTGGCAGCGTGAAGGAATCGCGCCGCCGGACAAGGTACCGCCGGGCCGGGCGTAAAAATAGTCCGACATCCCTTAGTCAGGATTAGTGTGTTCCTTTGCCCGTCAGGGCCGACATCGGTCGGCTCTGTACGCAGAGAAATTTGGGCGCCGGCAACGAGTACTGCCGGAGCCCGCAGACAATACGGACCGGATCGCAACGGCATAAATTCAGCGCAGACCGGGTGGGCTGCAAGTGCGCCCTTTCGGATCGTCGCGCTGGATGAAATGAGCGCAGAACAGGGGCGCTCAAGTTGTGACGGCTCGATGAGAGTCGATCCGGACGGCCAAACGATCTCACACTTTGCTTCTTCGTCGCACAAAACCAGGGCAGCATCGCCACGCCCCAACAGGACACCAATATGGAACCGATCAAGACACATCCCATCGCGGCCATCGTTCCAGAAATGTCTCACGCGCAACTCTCCGAATTGGTGGCCGACATTCAGCAAGACGGCTTGTGGGAGCCCGTTCTGCTTCACCCGGACGGCTCGATCATCGACGGCCGGAACCGCTATCGCGCATGCCTGGAGCCCGGCGTGGCGCCCACCTTCCGGACGTGGGATGGGCAGGGATCTCTGGTCAGCCTGGTATTGAGCCTGAACCTGCATCGCCGGCACTTGAACGCGAGCCAGCGGGTCATGGCTGCGGTCAAAGCCAGTGCGGTCCTGAAGGAGGAGGCGAAAACGCGACAACTGGCGCCGCAAAACAACAACCGCGGTAGAGCAGTTCAGGCAAATTTACAGGAACGGGAAAAAGGGCAGTGGCGTGATAGGGCTGGGGAACTGGTGAATGTTTCACCGCGGACCCTCGAACACGCTAGCACGGTTGTGGCCAAGGTGTCCCCGAATTGATTCAAGCCGTGGAGGAAGGGGCTGTCTCGGTGAATACCGCCGCCGATCTGGCACAACTCCGCGCGGGGGAGCAACGCGGCGTGCTCTCCAAAGGCCCGAAGCAGGTGCGGGCGAAGGTGCGCGAGATTCGGCGCGAGCGCCACCTGCGTGCCGCTGAGAAGAAGGGCGTGGAGTCCGCACCGGGGCGATATGCAACAGCGGAAGAAATACTGAGTGGCCGCTTGGTCGAGTTGATTGCCCAGTACGAGATGGGTTCCGCAGAGCGTGTAGCGGGAATTGAGATTGATCGCGACTTCGAGGACGGCCCGGTCGCGAGCATTCGGATTGTCCACACTTAGCCAGGGCACCAGCCCTAGATGGAGCTATCCCCGCCCCGCGCAGCGGCGAGGGCCGCTGGGGGTGGCTGGGATATCTCATCCTGCCTCGCCCCGACCTGCTGGAGCTTATTCGTATGCCCAGGGGCCGGTTCGACAGCTACGTGCGACGCCACCTGCTCGATATCCAGGAACCGGGCATAGGAGTGGGCCGCCCGGCCCGATACCGGCCGCTCGAAGCTCTGAAGCTGATGGCCATTGATGGCTTGGCCCAGGCCGGCGCCTGGGACCAGTGCTTGTACGACGTATTCCGGCAGCACGGCGCGTTCGAGGCCATCCTCCACGATTACTACCATGCCCCCTTATCCCAGCGGCGTGGCCGGACGGATCCCATCGAGATGAACACGCAGCAGGATCGCTTCTTTATCGAGAACCCCGAGAAGCCACATCCGTACGAGAGCGACCTCGAACTCAACGTGTCGCACGCCCGCGGCGAGTGGCCGCCGCGCGAGTGGCACACCCTGGTCTTCGAAGTGGCCACGTTCATTGAGGTCGCGGTGCCGAAGGTCATCGCATTTCTGGAGACGAAGGGCGTCCAGGTCGAGGACCGGTAGCCACGCCAATCGCATCGCCGTAGATCATGAGGAAGAAACGGTTAAGTGTTAGGCAATTTGCCGATCCCTTAACCGTTTCAAGGAGGTCTTTTATGGAAGGCGGTTCAAAACTATCGAAGTTGCAGCGCTGGATACTGACCCACGCGCATAAGAATCGCGTCGCCGAACATCGCGACCTCGGCGCAGACGGTGCCGACCTCTTTTACGGGCAAGTTCTCGCTGGGTTCTATCAGTTCCCGCGCACGGCTCCTTGGGAGATCTGGGAACCATGGCAAAAGACCCGCCCCGTCGCGCAGACCTTCTCGGCTTGCGAGATCGGTCAGGCCAAATACAACGCCGCTCATGCCGCTGTTTCTCGCGCTCTGGAACGCCTCCGACAACGCGGGCTGATCGACATCCTCCGTGGCACGTGGGTCTATTGGAAGGGTATTAATCTCACAGGGGCAGGAGCGGCGTTTGCGGAGCGCCAAGCCAACAATAGTGAAAGCTCCCCGCTCACCGCGTCGCCGCAAGCCGGCGCGGTGCTGGACCTCCAGACTACCTATCCGAATCCTGGACAGAGCAACGGCTGAGGCGCGCATCGCAAAGGAAAAATCTCTGCGCATGCAGTGGGACGGCCGCGAACTCAACGGCGACGATCCACCGCTGATCGCTCACGCGCTGCGGGCTGCCATTGCCCAGACGTACCGGGGCGTCGTGGACGAAATGGCGGGCGTCGAAGCCCGCCATCAGTTGGCCGTGCTGCGCCTCCTGGTGCCTGTGTTGGACCGATCTGCCCGGCGCCGGAGCGCCCGATAGGAACTATCCACGCGAGGTCTGGTTCCACGATGTCAAAAGACAAATATGCAGCCATCGGCTCCTGGCGTTGGTGGCGTGCATACCATGGCCTCCCGTTCGACCCGAAGCTGGCCGTAGTCACCAAAAGGTGCGGTGCCCGCCGCGGTGATGTCGCGGCCGTCTGGGTGGCGGTGCTCGATTACGCTTCGCAGCGTGAGGAGCACGGATCGGTTGAGGGGATCGACGCGGAGGAAATCGCGGTCTCGTTCGATTACGAGACTGAGTACGTCATGCAGATCATCGCGGCCTTCGAGGAGAAGGGGATGATCCGAGACGGCCGTGTCGCTGCGTGGGAGCGGCGACAAGTGCAGCGCGAGCGCAATGACGACTCGGCAGGTCGTGTTCGTGCATACCGCCAACGCCAGAAGCAGGCGAGTGTAACGCCATGTAACGCCACGGAAACGACTGAAACGCCAAGTAACGCCCCAGAGGAGAGAAGAGAAGAGGAGAGTAGAGAAGAAGAGAAAAACCTATGTGCATCGCCTGCTGGCGATGCACGTGTGTCGGTTGCCGCATCTGAACCCACAAAAAAGCCAGCCAGGCTGACTGAGAGCCTAACACCCCAACAAGACTTGTGGTTCGCAGAAGTATGGGGGATCTACTGGCGGCGCGTCGCCAAGAAGCCGGCACGTAAAGCTTTCGGCAAAGCGATCACGACCCCAGAGATGTTTGGGCGCGTCCTGGCCGCGATTCGGTCTCAAACACCGGAGATGCTGGCGCGCGAAGCTGCTCACCGTCCACACTTTGCCACCTGGCTCAACCAGGAGCGCTGGGGTGACGAGGCCGCAGAGCCGCCAAAAAGCAAATCTGACCTGGAGCGTGATGAGCTCCGCAATTTACTCGGGAGGTGATTCATGGTGTCGATTGATGTTCAGATGGAGAGCCTGGATCGGCTAGGCACGTTGAAATATTTTCCCGCCAAGCCGACCGTCGTCGCCGCAGTCGGCAAGATCCTTAATGAGCTTTGTCGCGATGACTCTGAGGCGAAACGGTTGGTAAATGCGGTACTGGCCGAATTCTCAGAGTGGCCGGGACCGCGCGCGATCAGGGAACTCCACACTGCGGAGGTTGCATCACGGCGCGCGCCGAACGTGAAACCCAAGGGTTGCTCGCTTTGCTATGACGGCTTCAGATCGGCTTATGAAATTCACGAGCGAATGCCGGACCGTAGCGTCCAGAAGCGCATCGTGTACCCCGAACCGCAGGAGATAATGAGCGCCTTCAAGATGGAGCAGCGGCTGGCGAATCCGAACATTACGGTGTACGAGGTCGCGACCTACTGCTCGTGCGACCTGGGCAGGATGCGCCTTGAGGCGGAGCGGAACCTCCAGGCGCGGGAGGGAGGCACGACATAAGGCCGCTGTGCTGGCGCACAGGCGGTGCAGGTTGCGCCAATCGGCGCGGGCGTGGCGACGACGGGTTCGGACGCATACTGGTATCCAGCTTGTTCAGAGAAATGGCGCCCGAATAACCCAAGAGCCGGATTCCGGCTCTTGTTCGAACTCATCGCGTCGGACATCCGGGTTACCGGCCTCGATGGCGACATCTGATCGTAAAACTTCATCCACTTAGCAATCGTGGCCAGGTTATATAACTCCCACGACTTCAGAATTTTGGGACCTGAAATCCAAGCCAAATTTTTGCGGGTAGGACGATAGCGCAAAAACCCCGCCTTCAGAACGATTTGCAAGTTGACGGTTGACGGTTGACACCCATGAGCATGATCTCTTTTCGTGAGTTTGCTCGTCGCAACGGTGTGAGCGCTGAGGCGGTATCGAAGGCGGTGAAGACCGGCAGGCTCCCCGTCCACGATGGCAAGCTCGATGCCGCCGAGGCCCAGGCCGCTTGGGACCGCATCAAAGATCCCAATCGCGCTGGCCGGAAATTGCCGCGTGCGGATTCGAGGCCGGCGCCGGCTCCCGCCCGAGAGTCTTCCGCGCCGGCGGCCCTCCCCTCCGGCTTCGGCGGCCATTCCTTCACCGAGGTGAAAACCCGCCGCGAGCAGGTTCGTCTGGCGCGCGATCAGGTCGAGCTGAAGCGCCTGCTGGGCGAGTTGGTCCCCGCTGCGGATGTCGGCCAGAAGATCGATGCCATGATCTACACCGCCCGTTCGAAACTCCTGGCGCTCGGCCACAAACTCGCGCCGCGGCTTGCCATCGAAACCGACGCCGCCAAGTGCCAGGAGATCGTTGACGAGGCGGTCCGCGAGATCCTCGCGGACCTCGCCGCTGGAGGTCCGATCCAATGACCGCAGACGAATTGCTAAACAGCAAGATGCGCGCGTGGGCACCGCCGCCGCGCATGACGGTCAGCGAGTGGGCGGACCGGTTCCGCTTCCTCTCGCCGGAGTCAGGCGCGAGCGCTGGCCGCTGGCACACGTTGCCGTTCCAGCGCGAGATCTTCGATGCCTTCTCCGATCCCGCCGTCCACAGCATCGTGGTAATGTCCGCGACCCAGTTGGTCAAGACCGAGCTGATCCTGAACTGCATCGGGTATGCGATTGACCGCGATCCCGGCCCCATGCTGCTGATCGTCTTCCGTGATTCGGATGCGGACACGTTCAGCAAGATCCGCCTGGCGCCGATGATCCGCGATACCGCCTGCCTCCGCGGGAAGGTCCTGGATGCAAAGCTGGCGCGGACCACCAGCACGCTCAATTACAAATCATTCCCCGGCGGCCACCTGACCATTGCCGCTTCGGGTTCGCCGGGTAACCTGAGCGCGCTGCCGATCCGCTATTTGTTCGCGGACGAGATTGACAAGTACCCGGCGTCCGCCGGCAGCGAAGGCGATCCGATCAGCTTGGCGCTAAAGCGAACCAGCACCTACTGGAACCGCAAGGTCGTGCTGGCCTGTTCGCCGACTATCGACAGCGAGAGCCGCATCCAGAAGGCCTTCGCCAGTTCCGACCAGCGGGAATACTTCGTGTCGTGCCACGCCTGCGGAGAGTCCCAGATGCTCCGCTGGCATCAGGTCAAATGGGATAACAGCCTGCCCACGAAAGAGGACCGCGCGCGAACCGCATATTACGAGTGCGAACATTGCGGCGCGAACTGGAGCGACGTGGAGCGCTGGCACGCGGTCGAGAACGGTCGGTGGACGGCCGGCGCGCCATTCAACGGCGTGGCCGGTTTCCACATCTCGGAGTTGTGCTCGCCGTGGAAAAGGCTCAGCGAGATCGCCCTGGATTTCCTGGTCAAGAAAGACGATCCCGAGCAACTGAAGACGTTCATCAACACCACCCTGGCTGAGACTTTCGTGATCCGCGGTGAGGCCCCAGCCGCCGATGCCATCTACGGCAAGCGGGAATTCTACGAGCAGGGCGTGGCGCCGGCTGGTGTCCTGTTCCTGACCATGTTCGTGGACGTGCAGCAGGACCGCCTGGAATGCGAGCTCAAAGGCTGGGGGCGCGACGGTCAGAGCTGGTCGGTGGGTGCGGACGTGATCCCCGGCGACACCTCGCAGCAGGAGGTGTGGGATATTCTCCACGGCGTCATCCAGGCCGATTACCTTCACGCGAATGGCGGCAGGCTGCCTCTGTGGGCCGTAGGGATCGACAGCGGCTTCCGCCCGCAGATGGTCTACCAATTCTGCTCGCGTTATGCGCAGCCGGCCTATGGCCCGGCAGGTGTGAAGCTCTGCGCCGTCCGGACGGTAGTGCCCACGAAGGGCGGCCACTGCTGGGACCGCGCTATCGCAAGCTTCTCGCCGGTGGACGCGGCGAAGCGGCGCGGTGGTGTTCGGATCCTGACGCTCGGGGCGTCGTTTCTGAAGCAGGCTGTCTATGACGCACTGCGTTTGCCCATGCCGGGCGAAGGCGGCGAATTCCCGGCGGGCTACTGGCACTACCCCAATTACGAGTTCTCGTGGTTCCAGGGATTGACGTCGGAGTCGCGTATCGTGCGCGAGAGCGGCAAGCCTGAGTGGGTGCACGACAAATCGGTGCGCAACGAACCGCTGGACCTGGCGGTTGGGAATCTCGCGATGTTTCACCTCTGCCGCACATGCATCGATCGCTTCAAGGAGAGCAACTGGCGGCGGCTGGAATCCATGACGAGAGCGCCGCAACCGGAACCCGAGCCGGTCGGACGCCCCGCTCCCGCGCACCGTGATCGCGGCGAGCCCTGGATTCCGGGCCGCGAGTGGTTCGCGCGGAGGGAGTACTGAAGTCTCTTTAACCCGGCGCCGCACGGCGCCGTGGCCATTTCAACTCACAAAAGGAGAGTCGTTCTATGCAAACGCTTGAACAGAAGAACGAGATTGCGCGATGGGCATCGGAAGAGGTCCGATTCGTTCATCGCAAGGAGGCGCTCGAAGCCGAAGTGGGAGCCGCCATTGCGCATGGCACCAATATCGTAGAGGAAGACTTTGGCCGCTACAAGAGCGCCGCGTGGCGTCTCATCCAGGTTCAACGAGATCGGCAACTTCCGAGATTCCCGCAATCAAAGCGCCGCTTAATGGAGTGGAAGCCCCCCGTCCGCGCGGTTGGCCTTGCCTCTACCCGCACTCGCACCTATGCTCCGTCTCGTGGAACAGGTAGCGAAAATCCTAGTCGAGGTGTTCGTCCCTATCGGAGCGATCTGGTTGGGAATTAGAGGCGTGTTCTATACAGTCGGGGAAAGAGACAAGCAGTTCGGCGGCCAAAAACTCAGCGCAAAACGCAAGGAATTCGTGTTCAGCGAGTCGTACATCCGGATGACTAGGATGCTGGGCATTGTTTCAATTGTGGCCGGCATCTTCGTCGCCATGCATGAATTGCACCTGCTGTAAAAATGTCCCTGTTGGTTTCTGAACTCGTTTGCCAGCACCTTGTTCGCCTTCCCTGCAGTTCTAGCCTCGCGCCGAATGCCGGATGCGAAATTGAGGGCCAAACCACGAAAGACTATGTCAAGTTTTGTAGGAAGAGAACTTGACAACCGGGCTCAAGGATTACGGTAAATCCGCCTGACGCAGTGTGCGCTGCACGGCGCGGAATACCTCATCGAACTCCGGCAGCGCTGCCATTTGATACCCAAGGCGCTTGTCCCATAGCGCCTTGAGCCTTGCCTCCTTGGCGCGGATGGCGTCGGCCAGGCCCTCGCACGGCTTCCCGCGAAACTCCCACTTCTGGCGCATCGCACCCGCGAGCGGGCCAAGCTCGATCCCTTCATTCGACGTGAGGTGCCACAGATCGTAGAGGTCTCGCGGTTCGTTGCGCGCCTTGTCGGCAAGCGCCAGGGTCTTCTCGCTGGCGATTTCCTTCAGCGAATAGGCAAGCAGACGCCGGTCTTCCGGAAGGTCGGTAAATTCCTCGTAGCCCCGCAGCACCGCGCGCTCCTGAAGTGGATAGACGAGCATTTCGCGCAACGTGATGTCCACTTTGACATCGCTGGGCCTTGGCAATGCTCCCTGGTAGCGAAGATAGAACGTATAGCTGTTATCGTGCTTCTGGCGGTCTTCACGATCAAATCCAAAGACAATGCCTGAAGCGTCGCGCACTGCGGCATATACCCGTTCCAGCCGCGCGCGCAGTTCTTCGGGAGTCACTTGCGCGGTAAGCGTAAAGTCGAGATCCTCTGAAAACCGATAATCGCCAAAATATCAACGCTTGAGCGCCGTTCCGCCCTTGAATCCCAGCACAGCCCGGAGATCCGATCCGGCGAGCGCGGCCAGGAACCAGGCGAGGCAATAGTCGCGTTCGAGCACGGCCTCGGGAATGCGGCGTCCGCCTTCCCTGGCGAGCCGGTTGGCGAGAAGTGAGAGGTTGCGCTGTGGGATCATTTCAGCTCGCCCGCACCGATTCGAGTTCCTGGGGCGTGATGTTCAGCAGCAGCCGCCAGCGGCGCAAATGCGTCCCCTCCCCCGGCAGCATGGGATCGAGCGGCGCATAGGTCTCGCTCAATGCGCTGCGCAGGCGTTCGAGTTCGCTCGGCGGCGCGATCGCGTAGAGCTCCAGCAGGTAGCCGAGGCGGCGCAGCACGGCGCCGGTCCCGATGCGCAGCGCATATTCCACGAGCTTGGCGGGCTGCATGTCCTGATGGCGCATCCACAGGCCCTTGGCGACTTCCGTGACGCCGCCGCAATATTCCGGCTGGCGGAGGCCGTCGATGATCGTGCGTTCAAGGTCGCTCGTGTCCACCGACTCCTGCTTCGTGACCCAGTGCTTTGCCGTGCCGAAATAATGCTCCGGCTTGATGAGGACAAAATGGAATTCCGTCCCGTGGACCGTCTGGCTTCTGAGCCGCTTTGTGCTGGAGGCGAAGACGACGAGCTGGGGCTGCGTCACCATTCGGTGTATCTCCATCGCCGAGGCATGCGAGATGAACCACGCCGCGCTTCCTGCTAGGCCCTTTGCTGTGAGAAAGGGATCGCCGGCATACTCGGACGTGCTCCCCAGTTCCGGGGGGACGACGACAAAGACGCCAGGTTTCAGCCGTGACAGAAGGCCCCTGCGAACCGCCTTGTGCAAAAGGCTGCTTGCCAGCTCTGCACTGAGGCCGGTGATCTGCTGTGCGTCCGCAAGCGAGAAAGTCGATTGCGACCGGTCGTATAGGGCGGCCAGAAGGCCCGCCATCCGCCGCCCGACGGTCTTGTGTGGGATATTATGTTTTGTGCTCATAGCATTGCCTGCGAGGCCATCAGGCATACACAAAACATAACAATCATGATGGTTTATGTCAATCAGAACGTCTGACAGGCGATATGCAGAACACAAAACATCACTTTTGGCCCTTTTCTGAGGGGGCCCTACCCTTCCGGTCTGCCCCCCGGCCACTGGCCGAAAAAGCTGCCATCACCACCAGCAACAACATCATCACGCTGAACCACTACAACGCTGCGACGCCACAATAGCGCAACATGGTGGCGCGATGACGCTGCAACATGAAAGTGCCGCACAGCTACGGCATCAAAGAATGATGACGCTGCAGCGCCGCACCATCAAAATGGTACGCAATTCCAGCACGACAATTTCTTAACGGTGCGCCATTATAATGGCGCACAGTCGAAGCGGTAAAACATTGCAGCGCCACGATGGTAAGACGTTATACCACTGAAGGCGTTGAACCACGGCCATCGTAACGCCGCGACAGCGCAGTGGCGTAATGGCGTGAGTGCGCGCCATCATAATGTGGTGACATCGTGACGGTAAAACGCCGGGACATCGCGACAGTAAGAAATCACAGGGGCAGAACGTCACGCCACCGCAACGCCGGAGGGACATAGCAGTATGGCATTGCAGCACCGCAACGCTTCGATGCCAGAATGCCACAGTGCCGGGAGGTCGCAGTGTCGTACTATTGCAACGCCACGGCTGTAAAATGCTGTGATGCCGCGCACCCGTGAGGGTGCGGGGTTGCAATGTCGCGCAATCGCGGTATCGTGACGGCATACCATCGCACCATCTCAAGCAAAGGTCCCTGTCATGAAGAAAAACCGCGATTCCAGTGAGCTGGCGGCCCGGATTGCAGCGGCGGCCAGCCAGCCGGCGGGAAGGAGCGCAGCACCGGCGTCCGCACCCAAGCCCGCGCCGACATTAGTGTGTTCGACGCCTGCGGTCACAACACCGGCTGCGTCGCCGGTCGTTGCGCCAGGACCCGCTCGCGCGAAGGCCAAGAAGAGCAAACCCGCCGAGCCGGACACCGTCCCCATAACCCTTCGCCCGAGCAGCGCGATCCTCAGCAAATTCGTCATCAAGGCGTCCGAGCGCACGCGGGAAGAGGGGAGGGTGGTCTCCGCCCAGCAGATCATGATTGAGGCCCTGGAAAGGAGCGTCTTATGAGCGGCACCAGAATCGTGTTCTTCGGAGGCAGCAAGGGCGGCGTCGGAAAATCCGCGACATCGCATCTCGCATGCCTTGGCGCAGTGCTGTCCGACCAGCCTGCCGCCTATGTGCTGACGGACCCGGATCGCGAAATCCGCGACAAGGGCAGGCCCTACGAAGTGCTCGACGGCCGGGACCCGAAGAAGCTCGCGGGCATTTTGAGCGCGAGCCAGACGATTTCCGAGGGGTGGCTCATCATTGACGGCGGCGGCAACCGCCCGGCGTTCGATGCAGAAATCGCGACCGAGGCGGACCTGTGCATCTTTCCGTTCCGTCCCTCCCACGAAGACCTGGATACCGTGTCGATGGATATGGATCGCATTCCTAAGGCGCTCGCCTGGCCCACCGCATGGCCCACGAACGTGTTTGCCATACCTGCCGCGGCATCCTTCATCACCCGTCTGTCCAAGAAATATCCCACCCGCGTCATCACCAAGGTGATTCCGTTCGTGAATTCAGCCTCCGATCTGCTTGCCGAAACCCTCGATTCACCGTCGTCGCCCGTCCGTAGCCTGGCGCGAAGAGTATTCAGCATCATGGAAGAGCAGTATGCGCGCGCCGCCAAAGCGAAATCCGTCAAGCGCCGCGCAACGGCTTAAGAAGCAACGACCGCTCGCTTTTTTTTTTCGCGGGCAGGGGAGGGGACATTCTTGGCCATCAATGCGATGACAGACGAAACGGATGATTCCCCACCTGCGCTGGGTTTGCCGGATCGAGAAACGCCAGCGGTGAATACGGGAACGCATCCGCCAGACCCGAAAGCAAGCAAAAGCCCTTGACGCGGACCTGTCTATCATTTCTTATTGCGGAACGGAGAAAAGCCATGAAATGCTTACTGTCTATCATCGCCGTGCTGGGGCTGCTCTATGCAACACCGGCGCCGGCCGATAGTGAGGCTTTCAACCGCTACATCGCCAACATTAAAGCCAAAGCGGAAGCGGGAGACCCCGATGCAGAAGCGTCCCTCGGCATGGCCTATTCGCGTGGCCGCGGGGTGCCGCAGGACGATGCGGAATCGCTGAGGTGGCTGCGCAAAGCCGCCGACCAGGGGAATGCGCGCGGCCAGATGTTCCTTGGCTCCGCCTATGCGTTTGGGAAAGGTGTTCCCGTGGATAAAGGAGAAGCGGCGAAGTGGTGGCGCAATGCGGCGGAACAGGGTGAACCCAATGCCGAGGTGCTTCTGGGCCAGGCCTATTATCTGGGAAGCGGCGTCACACAGGATAAAGCGCTCGGGAAGAAGCTGCTGACCCGCGCGGCGCTGCAGGGAAATGAAGCCGCGATCCGGTTTTTACAATCGATTGGCGTTCCTGTGACGGTACAGGTCGGAAAATAACACCGTGACTCAGTTCCCTGGAAGTCTTCCGAGACTCCCGATCCGTCCGCACTCGATAGGGCAGGGGGCTCTTAAGGATTCGGGTTCATCTGGTAGCGCTTCTTGCAGAAGCCGACAAAGGCCTTACCGGGGAAGCCCAGCTCCGGCATGCCACTTTCCACCCACCAGTCACGCCATTCCTGCTCCAGGTAATGCACATCGTAGCCGGGAGCCACGAGCTTCGCGTCATGATACGCTTCCGGGTCGAGGATCGGATAGCGCACCTCCGCCTTGGCCGGCTGCCAGTTCATCCGGTTCCTGAAAATCACCATCTCGTCTTCGAGCGACACCTGGTAGTCGGGCAGATGGTCGTTCTGCACGAGCTCGCGGATCATCGACTTGAACTCGCGGTAGTGGCTGCTGGCACCTGTCTTCTTGTGCAGGAGCTCCAGGCCAATCTTCCACTCGTCCTGCTCGCCGCAATGCTTGCGCGCCAGCTCGTAGACGCGCCGGTCGATGGGCTTCCTGAGCCTGAAATAATCCCGGCTCAGCGTGAGGACCTCCGAGCCCTGGATGATGCGGTACACCCAGTCCGACAGGCGCACCTTGAGCTCGCTCATGCGGCCGGATTTGGTTTCGCGCACCACGCGCCAGCTCTCGATCAGGCCGAAGCCTTCGGTGATCTCCTCGCCGTTGGCCTTGATGTTCGTGGTGATGCGCGTGCCGCTTAAGCGCTCGAACGCTTCCTTGAGGCGGCGGTAGCCGTCGCCGCTGGTTTCGCGGTTGGTCCAGAAGAGCAGCTCGTGGGCATTGAGGTGCAGCGTCTGGGCGAGGGGCTCGCCGGCATTCTTCTTGGCCATGAGCTGCGAGATGCAGTAGATCAGAATGTCCTTGTCGTAGATCGTGGCCAGCCCCTTGACGCTCGGCGCAATCTCGACCACGACATTGCGGTGCTCGTAGCGCAGTATGCGCGTGTCGGCCTTGGTCGCGAGCGAGAAAATCGGATGCTCCATGCTCGCCATGTCGTCCTTGGGGATCGCGTCGAGCACGTCGCAGATGAAGAGGTCGTGGTTGGGATGGCGCTGCGGGAGCAGGGCGGACTTGCTCTTATCGTCGCGGAGCAGCGTGTCCGCGGGGGTTTCTTCGACCGTCATCATGGGACATCCCAGGTTCGTGGTTTTCCTGACGACAGACCATAGCTTCGCGGTTTTGTTGACGCAAGGGATATTTTCGTGGTTTTGCTGACAGAACAATCCCCTTCGTGGTTTTGCTGACGGGAAAGTTCAAGTTTTCCGGCGATTTTGTTTCGTGGTTTTGTTGACGCGGCTTCGGGGTTACGCTGACAGCAATTCGTGGTTTCGTTGACAGGCCCCCTCAAATCACCTCGCAAGATCAAGGTCCTACCCATGTTTGTCCACCGCTTAACACGTTTATTAACATTTCATCTAACACTACACGTGAAATCTTAAAAAAACGCAAACGACTATCTCCCAGCACTCCTGAACCATCCCCAATAACGGCTATACCGGTCTGCGACGGACAGGTCTGGAAGCTCAAGGCCATCGAAGCCTTTCGCTTCCTATGGAAGGGCTTCTTATAGCCAGCCCTTCCACACCAACCCGGCAATAAGCACAAACTGCCAAGCGATCCTTAAGCGTAGTAATCCCTATATGGGAAGCACCGCACACACACGCTCTGCCACCGGTCATTGAGAGGACTGCAAGCCTGCAAAGAAAATGTCAAGCGCAGGCGAGGGGATTGAGCGAGGGGAGGGGTCCTGGATTTTCTCAATGCCAGGGCGTCAGAATTGCCCGTCTGGCCGTGTTTATATCCGTGCGGGTGTCTTCGCTCCCAATCACACCGCCACTTCACTCTGCGTCTCTTGGAACCTTCCGCCGGTCGGTTGCGCCGTGCTGCCGGAGCAGCTTTGCGGCGGCAGCGTGGCCATTGGCTTCGGCGTAGTAGAGCGGCGTCCACCCGAATTCATCCGCCGCGTTGACATCGGCCTTGTGGTCGATCAGCAGCGGGAGGATGTCGAGGCCGCCTTTTTCCCCGGCGTGGTGCAGCGGCGTTTTGCATTTGCTGAGAACGCCGTTGGGCTTCGCGCCGGTAGCGAGCGGCAGCTTCACGATTTCTTTCTTCTGTCCCCGGACCGCGCGGTGCAGCGCCGTGCCGCCGGAACCGTCCACGCCGTTGACATCCACGCCGGACGCAAGAAGCGCCTGCACCGCCTTCATGTTGCCCTGATGGGCGGCAGTCTGCAGCGACATCTCTTCCGGCGGTGCCTGATGGCCCGTTTCCTTTGCTCCCTTTGTCGTCAAAGCTCCTCACACGCTTTTTCGAGGGTCAATCTGGCACAGAATTTTTAACAGATCGTTAAAAGGATCGGAGAAGGGGAGAAGTAAATCCTTGGGCGAACCGCGTGCAAAAGCGCGGGACGGGCTCTACTCGCTCAATGTGCTCACCGGGCGGGACCCAGTCCAGCAGAGATACAAACCCCAACGATTTGTTCCATGCCGATCTGGCGATTTGATCGCGATCAAATCGCAATCGCGGATGTCCCATTATGGTACAGCGCATTAATGTAACGAGTGATTTTGATGTATAAACTTTCCGGTCGTTTGGGGAAACGGACAGCCGTTGACCTGATTCTGGAAGAAGACGAGGGGGAGCGTGGGCGACTCGAAGAGGCGCTCCAGGTCAGCCGGGAAGACATGGTGGACTATTTCATCGAAGAGTTCGCAAATACCGCCAATCCCATCTGGATCAATCTTTCCCGGGGAAGCGCCGAGGAGCGTCTGGAAGCGGTGAGGGCTTACTTGAGAAGAGTTAAAGACATCGAATCCGCTTCGTAACCACGGTCAAGCCGGTAATTCGATATCACCGTGATTTGCCAGAATCGAGGGCTTTCGCTTCCCAAGGAAGGACTTCTAATGGCCAGTCCTTCCTTGGAACCATCCCGGCCTTAAAGCGGCAACCAAATATTCAAGAAGGCGATTGCACGGTACTGCACCGCCCTCTATGGTTGTCACGTCCAAACAAAGTAGAGGAAGCACGGCGGGGGCATGTGGAAGGACACGGGCACTGACGACAATCCAGCCAGCCAGGCGGCCCGAGCTATGCTCGACGCTTTTACAAGCGCCGGAGCCGACCACTTCGACATCACCTGGACGACCCGGCAAGGCGAGAAGGCCGGATTCCGCCGACATATGCCCGCCGATACATTACGGCATCTCCTCCCCGTGATGCTTAGCAACGCCGAAAAGAACGAACGCAATCTGATTGTCCGCCCTTTATCCGACCGCGCCGTGTTTATCCAGCTTGACGATCTGAGCCGGGCAGGGCTTGAACGAGTGAAGCTCGCCGCGTTCCTTGGGCTTGAAACCAGCCCCGGCAACTACCAGGCATGGGTAGCCATTCCTGCCGGGCAAGCGGATAAGGATTTCGCGCGCAGACTGCGCAAAGGGGCAGGGGCCGACGATACGGCGAGCGGTGCGACCCGCGTTGCCGGGAGTCTCAATTTCAAGGACAAGTACGCGCCGGACTTCCCCACGGTTCAGATCGCCCACAACGCCCCCGGCCTCATGGCGAGCACTGGCCAGCTCGAAAGCATGGGGCTGGTAGCCGGAGAAACCGGCACCGCCCATCTTCCGGCTCTCCGGCACGGATCGCGTCCGCACCAACAAATGGCCGAGTTACCAGCGATGCGTCAACGATGCGCCCCTGAACCACGACCAGACCGGCCCGGACATCTCCAGGGCGGATTTCACCTGGTGCATGACGGCGATCTCCTGGGGCCACGGCATCGAGGCGACTGCCGCGCAGCTTATGGAGGAGGGCACCAAGGCCCGTGAGAACGGCGAACGCTACGCCCAGATGACGGCAGAGAACGCCGCCGCAGCCGTCGCACGCCGCGAGCGCAGCCGCTTGACCTAGTTGCGGATCAACTGTACAGTTCCGATAATTGAACTGAAGAGTATTTATGCAGCCAGGAAAAGAAAACAACTCCATCATCGTATCGGCGCTCAGCGCCCGCACCGGCTTCGGCAAGCTGTTGCGCCGGGTGGAAGATGAGCACCGCTCACTTGTGATCGAGAAGCGCGGCACGCCCAAGGCGGTGCTGCTCAGCATCCGCGACTATGTGCGCCTTGCCGCACCGGAGCCAGAAGTGCTCCGCGTGATCGGCGAGGAATCGCGGCGCAAGGGCACGGACAAGCTTACGTCGCGCCAGATTGACGAGGAAATCAAGGCCGTGCGCGCCGCCAGGCGCAAGCGTTGATGATCGCGCTCCGACTGGTACTCGATACCAACATTGTGGTATCGGCAGCCCTCAAACCGGACGGACTTCAGCGCACCGTCCTCCTGCTTGCCATCACCAAACCGGCCAGGCTCTACGTCAGTGAGGCGATCATGGCCGAATACCGGGAGGTGCTCGCGCGCCCGAAGATGAACATCCGCAAGGGCCTCCGCCAGCAACTCCTCCAGCTCGTCAAGACCCACGGGCATTCCGTCACGCCCTCGCGTCAGCTCCAGGTGACGCGCGACCCGGATGACAACAAGTTTCTGGAATGCGCCGACGCCGCGCGCGCCGACTATCTGGTGACGGGGAATGTGAGGCATTTTCCGAAGTTCTGGAAGAAAACAAAAGTGATCACTTCCCGCGAGTTCATCAGCATCGTGGCACCGCATCTGATTTCATGACGAGGTAGCATGCAGCCGCAGCGATCAACCTAAGCTGGGAGCAGAACCGGGCTTGACGCCGCAGCCCCGCGCCAGGTCCGGGGCGCCTGGCGGTGAAGCGGCGGGAGGGCAGGGGCGGGCTTCTCAATCCAACCTGCCTCATAGCGGAGGTCCAGGAACAGATTCTGAGATGATCGGGCTGGACCTCACCGTATCTCCAGGCCGCGTAGCCCACGATTTTCTATATGCCCTAATACTTAAAGGTCATCGTCAGGAGAACCATGTCCGCATTGTCGTTTTTCGTTAGCGTCGATTTCGTCTCATCATTGGGGTGAATCAGTGATGCGTCCAGATTATAAATGTGGTCATAAGTGAGACCAATTTTGCTGGGATGCCATGGGTTGAAGTTGGGGATGTCTACGCCATAGTCGTCCTTGCGAAAGTCATAGTCGATTCCCACGCCGCCGTCGATTATGCCTTCGGCATAAGGATTCCTTCGACTGAGGCCAGGTTTGGAGACATATTCCGTATCGCCATTATTGAGCCGTTCGGAGTAGCTGGCAGTGATGTTGGCTGTGAGTTGTGGAGTAGCCAGGGCCTGTGCCTTTACCTTGGGCGTGAAGGAGTATTGCGTGTAGTGACTTGTCTTCCCGTCCGTTTCGATGCTCCCCGTGAAGTCCTGCTCCTCTCCGCTTCCATAGGAAATGACAGCGAAATCCAGGCTGGCCGTAATGCTGGTGCAATGATCCGTCGGTTTCGGCACACAAGGGCTCTTTTGGCCGTCGGAGGCAGGAGGGGTTTTATCGCTGTCTTTGTCGAAGGTGAATTTGTGCGTGAGAGTGAGGTCTAGCCCGACTTTCGCAAGTTCGCACGACATTTCTCATATAGTTGCCGTCACATCGGCGCTCGGCGTACTGTGAGGTATAGATGAAAGAAGTACCGGTAGCCAGCGGTC